>Ga0209591_10006482_pt1 | contig 13001 bp, 9 predicted proteins | sample MAT01_FD_187207 | JGI IMG/M metagenome (GOLD analysis project Ga0209591, IMG submission 187207) | Freshwater microbial communities from Lake Fryxell liftoff mats and glacier meltwater in Antarctica - MAT-01 (SPAdes) (version 2) | ecosystem: Environmental > Aquatic > Freshwater > Ice > Liftoff...
ATGCAGGCGAGCGTGTCTTTGGAGGGAGCGGAGTGAGTCATGGGGTGAACCTTTCGTGAACGAGGTTTGAAGAGACCGGAGTGCACACTGCGCTCCTGCGCCATTGTGCCCCCCCTGCGAGGCTCTTTAAGCAAACTCGGCGTGCTTTGCTCGTCAACCCCGGAAACTTCCGTGCCGCGACGCGGCTTTTCTGCCTGCTCGCGCCGCACAGCGCTGGGGCCGCGCCTTACTTCTCGACTGGCTCAGCCTCGAAGCAGATCTCGCGGAGAAACTCGATGAGCTTGGCGGCGGAGACCCGCTTGTCGTGCTCGACCGTCACGCGCTTGGCGTCCACATCCGTGTTGATTCCCTGGACGCCCTCGATGCGCCGCAGGGCGCGGTCGATGCTCCCCGCGCAGCCCGCGCAGCCCGCGCAGTGGGTGTTGCCGACGCGGAACTCTGTCCTCATGGCTTGACCTCCGGCGAGGAGGAAGACGCGTTGGTGCCTGGAACGAGTGCGGGCGAGGTGGTCGGTGATGGCGGCGCGGGCGGGCTCAGCGTGCCTCCAACCGAGTACTCCAACTCGATCCGCGCGAGCGCCGTCTCCAGCCGCAGGTCGTTAAGTGTCTGGAGCGCGGCCTGCCGCTCGCGCACGAGGTCGAGCCAGTCGATAAGCGTGACCTCGCCCGCGTTAAACGCCCCACCCACGTTCTCTTGGTTGTACCGCAGCCGCTGCGTCAAGTCCGCGGCCCCGCCGAAGGAGTCGTGGCGGAAGTCGTCGGCCGCGGCGGAGGCCTGCGTCATGCCGATGTACGCCACGCGTGCCTCGCGGACGGCTCGCTGCACCACGGCCTCGTGGTTGGCTATCGCGACGCGGGCGAGCGAGCCAGCCTTGGAGATCTGGGCCTGGTTGGTGTCGAAGATCGGGATCGGCACGTCCAGCACCGGGCCGATGGCCCGCTTGCCATCTACATCCCGCTCGAAGTCCACGCCCAGCCCGAGGTTCTTGAGGCGGTTGCGTTCCTCGGTCGAAAGGTCGGCGGCGTTGGCAAGGGCCAGCGCGCGGGTCGCGGCCACGTCGAGCCGCTGCGTGGTCGCCAGCGAAATGACCACATCCTCCGTCATTGATTCCGAGGGCGCGAGCTCGTGCGTCGCTTCGTCCTCTTGTGCGGCGAGCGCTGCGGTCCAGTCTCCGGCGGCGGAGGCGAAACCCATCAACTCCAGCAGCCGCCGGCGCTCCTTGGCTAGTTCGCGCTGCTGGCGGCGGAGGTCCTCATCCAGCGTCTTGACCTGCTGGCGGACGCGGTTGACGGCGAGCAGCGTGGACGCGCCAGCTTGGAGCTGGCCCTCCACCTTCCCCACCAGCACCTTCGCGGCGGCGATCGACTCCTGCGTGATCGTCTCGCTCCGCTGTCCGTAGGCGATCTTGGCGTGCAAAGTTTTCACGTCCGCGACGAGCCGTAGGGCCTTGTCGGAGACGCCCAGCACGGTCGCGTTGAGCCGTGCATCGGCGGCCTTGATTTTGGTGGGGCGCAGCCACAGGGCGGTAAAGGTCTGGATGGCCTGCGCCCCGACGAACGAGCCGCCGCTCACCGGGTCGAAGGGGAAACGAAGCGTGAGCGAGAGGACCGGGTTGGGCAGAAGTCTCGCTTGCACCAGGTCGGCGCGTCCCACGGCGATCTCCTCCACCTGGCCCCGAATCTCGCGGTTGTTCTTGAGCGCAGTCACAACGGCCTGCTCGGCGCTCAGGGGCGAAACCCCGTCCCACGCTTCAAAGTGATCGGCCCAAGGCTGATCCCACGCGGGAGCGAAGCCCGAGCGCCCCTGCACGGTCGTTGCCGCCCGGTTGATGTCGCCCTCGGGGTCGAGCGAGACGCACCCAGAGAGGCCGCCCGCGATCAGTGCGGCCGTACCCGCTAGCGCGGCGAGCCACCGGGAGGAAGTGTGAGGGTTCATCGTGATTCGCAGCGTCATGGGGCCATTCTCCAGAGTCAATGCGGCCCGCGCCGCGTCGGCGAGGCGGGGCGTGAAGGTGCGTTACTTGTGATCATGTCCGTGGCCCGCGTCGGGCGACTTCGCTGGCGCGAAGGCATCGAGCTTCTTCTCCGCCCGGCTCGACCAATGCAGGTGCGCGATGCGGGGCGTGCCTTCATCGTCCACCACCACATAGGTCACGGCGGCGAGGTACTTCTTGGTGAGGTCCTTGTTCGCAGGGTCGGGGACCGTGAACGAGCCGATCTGCCGCACGATCGAGGTCGCGCCGAAGGTCTGCACATCCTCCTTCGTGATGCTCAAGGCAAAGCCCGGCATCTCCTTGAGCTCAGGCATGAGATGGTGGTCGCGGTAGGTCTCCCACGAGCCCTCATCGCTGGCGTTCTCGCTCACGGTCGCGCGACCTTTGTCAAGGAAGATCGCATCGAGGGCCTTCGTGTCGGCTTTGCCGCACGCATCAAGGTAAGTGCGGGCGACCTTGACCGCCGGGTTGCTCGCCAGCGCATCCGCTGTGGTCGCGGCGGCGGGTTGCGCCGCCCGCTTTGACGCATCATCCGCGGCGAGGATCGCGGTGATGGCTTCGGGCGAGGCTTTGGCGAGCAGGGTCATCTTCTCGGCGTCGGTCTTCTTGTCCCACTTGCGGTCGCACCCGGGGCAGCAGAACCCGATGGTCACGCCCTTGAACTCACGGGTCGGCGTCTCGGCATCCACCTCCTTGCCCATGATGGGGCAGTTCTTGTTGACGGGTCCGGCGGCAAGCACGGCCGACTCGCGCGCCAGCGCGAAAGCGGACATCGATGGAAGGGCCGAAGCGCCCGCCAGGAGCGCGAGAACAGGAACAACGGTGAAAACAGAACGTTTCATGGGTGACACTCCGGGAAAGGGTGAGACCGTCGCCTTCGCGCGAGGCGTGCAGGCGTGGGTAACGCGAACGCTGCCCGACGCAACGAGCGCGAGGCGATGAGCTACAAGGGGAACAGTGGCGTCGCACACCGAGATCGTGAGCCACGCCTGTTCGAGTTATTTCTTGACATAGAACGACGGATCCCGGATCTCCGCTGGCGATTCCTTCGCCAGCAGCACGAACTCGTCGATGCACGGCGGGCAGCAGAACTGGTAGGTCTTGCCGCCGATGACCCAAGCGAACTTGGGGTTGACCTTCGTCAGCGTGATCGGGCAGATCGTGTCCCCGGCCTTGGGCTTGAAATCGTGCTTGGACATCACGCCCTTGAACTTGGCATCCGCCGTCACCGAGCCGTTGGCGTTGATGTCGGCCTCGGTGTACATGCCGCCGGGCTTCAGGTACAACTCGCGCGCCTGGGCGTCCTCCAGCCCGTCGGGCATGCCGTCGTCATGTCCTCCCGACCCCCCGCCCGGAGTGCCCAAGGCAAGCGCAGCCACGAACTTGGTCATCCGCTCCTCGTCCTTGAGCCTGTCCCACACCGTCGCGCTCGCGGCATCGTGGAACCCGACCAACTGGCCCTTGAAATCGCGCGTGATCGCGGCGTCGGCGACCTCGCGGGTGATCGGGCACGTGCCGTTCACCGGCTTGGCCTCGTGCTTGTGCCCATCGGAAGCCGCGTCCTTGCCATCGCCCTTGGCGACCTTGAACGTGAAGGGCACGGTGATGACCTGCTCCTTCGCGGTCGTGCCGACGTTGAACTGAGCCCAGCCCTTGTAGATGCCCGCGGCCTTGAAATGAGCCTCAAAGTCTACCTTGGGGCCGCCCTTCGTCGCTGCGCCGTGCTCGGCGCCTTCCTCGTGCGGGTGCGAATGGACGAACTCCTTGAGATCACTGCTGATGATGACCAGATGGCCCATCGCGCCCAGGTACGGCTGCAGGTCCGTGACCGGCTTGCCATCCTTGGCGACGGTGTATGTCATGTGCGTGGCCGCGCCGGTCTTCACCGGGCCGCCGGTGTCAAGTGAGACCGTGTACCCCTCCACGGTCTTGGGCTTGTCGGCATCGACCGTCAATACGCGCTTGGCCGGGGCGGTGCTCGGGGGGCCTTCGACGGTGATCGGCACCTGCACGACTTGCTGGCCGACGCTGGGCGGCGTGAAGTCGTTGTAGAACACAAACTCGCCCGCCTCGGGGAAGGTGTAGGTGAAGGTGAACGTGCCGTCCGCTTGAATCACCGGGTGCTCGTGAGCGTACCACGCGAGGTCTTTGCTGACCATGAGCAGGTGCAGCAGTTTCTCATGGACCTCTTCGACCTTCGTGACGGGCAGGCCGGTGGGATCCTTGATGGTGAAGATCATCGTCGCGGGCTTGCCGACGACGATCTTGCCGCCCACCGGCTTCACCTCCATCGTGAACTTGTCGGAGGTCTGCTTCTTCAGGTTCATGGAGCAGACGGGGCACTTGCCGGGCTTGTCGTAGGTCTTGGCTCCCTCGCAGTGCATGGGGCAGAAGTACGTCGCGGGCGCGGCCGCGCTGAGCGTGTCGATCTGCGCCTTGCCCTTGGCGAACGCGGCCTTCGCCCCGGCCATGTCCTTCTTCTCGCCCGCATCATGAATGGAATCCATCTGCTCGGCGATGGCCTTGCCTGCGAGGTTAATGCCCTTGACCTGGTCCTTGGCAACACCCGAACCAGGCTTTAAGGCCAGCGCGCCCAGTGAGCGAGCGATGGCCGCGATGGCGTCGCTCTCCTCGTGAGCCGCGTCGAGGTCGCCCTTGCCCAGCGCCGCCTCGACTTCGGCAGCGCGGCTGGCTATCTCGGCGACGGCCTTGGCGTAGGTCTCGGGCATCTTGGCCGCGGCGCCGTGCGCGTGGCCATCCGCGCCGTGTCCGGGCTGGTCTTTCTTGGGCGCGGCGTGGTCGTGCTGCGCCAAGGCCGCCGGCGCGCCGAAGGCGAGCGCCGCCCCGGCGACGAGCAGTGCGAACAGGTTGGAACGATGAAGATGCTTCATGTCAGGACTCCTTGAAAACGTGGAGGGAGGGAACGAAGTGAATCGCGCGGGCATCGGCGACGAGCCGGGCCGCGCGAGGTTGACAGATGAGAGAAGCGGCGAGAACACGAAAGACTTGCACGCCGCCCGCAGCCGCGCGAAGATCACGATGCCTTAGGCCCCGGCGGGGCTGAGTGCTGTTGCCACAAATGAAGGAGGCGCTTCGCCGACGAAACCCGTGGAAGCAATCTCGCTCGCGCGAACCCGCCCCAACGCGGCGGAGGAATTGCCAAAGTTCAGACTCTCCTCGTATGGCCAATACAATGCAGACATGAACGACGCGGTCATTGCTCAGGTCTATCAGCGGCTGAGGCGAGCCGGTGTGCCCGCCACGGTCCCCGGCTCGCTTCCGGTCACCTGCTTTGGCGATCTGTGGACCGCGCGTGTCGGCACGGTCGGGCTCAATCCTTCGTGGAAGGAGTATCTTTCCAAGAGCCGGACCGAACTCGTCGGTAAGAATCGCCACTTCGAAACCTTGGGGTCGCTCGGTGCATACGAGCGTGGCGAACTGACCGACGCTCAATGCGAACGCGCGATCACGACCATGCGCGGCTACTTCGGACCAGACAAACCTGTGTACTCCTGGTTCGCCGGTCTGAGCCGCGTGGTTGAAGGCTTTGGAGTCTCGTTCCGAGATGGGTCGGCCGCGCACCTCGATCTGGTTCAGGAGCCCACCGATCCGGTTTGGAGCGACGTGTTCAAGGCTAACCGTGACGCGGGCGCGGCGATGCTCAACGCCGACCTGCCCTTTCTGCGCTGGCAGATCGAGGCCTTCGCGCTCTCGGCGGTCATCTGCACCAGTCGAACGGTGCTCGATGCCGTCGCACGCATCACGTCTGCCGAGGTGATCGAAACGGGAACTTTCGCCGAGCGTCGCTGGACGATTGCTCGGGCGGAGTTGAACGGGCGAGCGGTCGCGGTGGTCGGCTGGAACATCCCGCTCGTGCGTCAACCCGGCCTGACGCGCCAAGAGCAGACAGAGTTGGGCAGCGTCCTGCGGGCTAGGGTTGACGCGGCTGGCTTGCGTCCAGAATCGGCGTGAGCTTTGACTCCCTATGCCTAAGACTGCCTCCACCCCGGCGGGGCGGAGGAGGGAACCGAACCCGCGCGAGCACAGATCCAAGAGGGTGGCGCCGGGGGGCGGCAGTCTTGGGCATGAGCGCTGTATGATGTCGCCATGCCAATAGAACTGTCCATATGGCGCATCGACGCCGGGCTGGAGCGCATCCAACCAACCACGATGAACCTTGAAGAGCGTTTGGAGTCGTTGCTGGCCCGCGACATCACGATCGCATCGCCGCACTGGATGGTCATTGGACGCCAGGTGCCCACACCGTGGGGCAAACTGATCGATCTCTTGTGCATCGACACCGAGGGCAAGCTGATCGTGCTGGAACTCAAGCGCGACAAGACCGAACGCGAGATCGTGGCGCAGACGCTCGACTACGGCTCGTATGTCAAGACGATTCAGCCCGACGAAGTGCGCCGCATCTTTGCTAAGTATCAGAAGGACCACGCGGCCAACTTGCCCGCGAAGACGATCGAGGAGGCGTTCGGCGCGCACTTCTCCGGACAGCCCATCCCCGACGAGTTCAATGGATCGCACGAACTGGTCATTGTCGCCTCGTCGCTTGACGCGGCGACAGAACGCATTGTCCAGTACTTGGCCGAGGAGTACGACGTGCGCATCAACGCGGTCTTCTTCCGCGTCTTCAGAGACGGCGAACGCGAGTACCTGACCCGCGCGTGGTTGCGTGAGAGCGACGCGACCGACGCGAGTACCTCCCCCGCGCCAGCGGTACGGGAGCGTGTCGAGTTCAACGGCGAGTTCTACGTAAACTTCGGCAAGGGTGACCATCGCCGTTGGGAGGACGCCCGCAAGTTCGGCTTCGTGAGCGCGGGCCACGGCCCCAAGTACCGAGACGCGATCCAGCGGCTCGAACCCGGCAACCGCATCTGGGTCAATGTCCCCGGCGGCACCGGCTACGTCGGCGTTGGCATCGTCGAAGAGCCTGCCGTGGCGGTCAAGGAGTTCGAGGTTAAGAACGCGGAGGGCGCGCCTGTGCCGCTCCTCAATGCCGGAATCGTGTCCACCAACATGGGCGAGCACGCGGACGATCCCGAGTTGAGCGAGTACGTCGCGCGCGTGAAGTGGATGAGGACCGTGCCGCTCGCGCAGGGCGTGCGCGAGCCGGGCTTCTTCGGAAATCAGAACTGCGTCGCCGAGCCGCGCGACGCGAAATGGCCCTACACCATCGACCGGCTGAAGCAGAAGTTCGGGATTACCGATTAGATTTCCGCCTCCGAGGCTGCGAACTGCCGCTCCCCGGCACCCCCCGCTCCGCCGCCGCAACTTCTCCGCCCCGCCGCGGCGGGGTTCGTTCACTGATCCGCTTCCACGGGTTGCGTCGGCGAAGCGCCGGTTCCACCCGTGGCTACAGGCCGTCGCTCCGTTGGGGCGAAGCGCGGTGATGCTCGGCGATTTGGTTGGACGGTTCACGCGCCCTCCTTCGCAGGAAGCGAGTTGATTTGCTTCTGTTCGTGCTCCCTCGCCAACCGTTCTGCGGCTGATCTCCCGAAGCGGTAAAACACCGCTGGCGTCACGAAAAAGTCCAGCAGCGTGCTCGTGATGAGGCCCCCCAAGATGACGACGGCCACCGGGTACAAAATCTCCTTGCCCGGCTCGCCCTTGCTCAGCACCAGCGGGACCAAACCCAGCCCCGCAGTGACGGCGGTCATCAGCACCGGCGCAACCCGCTCTTGGCTGCCGCGGATGATGAGGTCGCGGCTCCAGGGCTGGCGCTCCACGGTCATCAGGTGGATGTAGTGGCTGACCATCAGCACGCCGTTGCGGGTGGCGATGCCGGTCAGCGAAATGAAGCCAACCAGCGAGGCGACGCTAAAGGGCTCGCGGGTGATGGCCAAGGCCGTCACGCTGCCGATGAGCGCGAAGGGGACGTTGAGCATGATCTGCGCGGCCACCATCCCCGAGCGGTAATGCGTGTAAAGGATCACGAAGATGGCGATGAGCGAGCCCAGGCCCAGGATGAGCAAGAGACGGGTGGATTCCTTCTGCGCCTCGTGCAGGCCGCCGAACTCCATCGTGTAGCCTTGCGGCAACTTCACGTCCACCTCGACGGACTTGCGAAGTTCTTCCACCGTCGATCCCAGGTCGCGGCCGCGCACGTTGCACTGCACCACGATCCGCCGGCGCAGGTTCTCTCGCGCCACCTCGTTGGGGCCGAGCCGTTCGACGATCTCGGCCACGTCGCGCACCAGCACGATCGCGCCCGTGGGAGAGACCAGCCGTACTTCACCAAGTTGCGCGAGGTCTGTCCGGTGGCGGTCGTCAAGGGTGAGCGTGATGTCGAACGACTTGAGCCCGTCGAGCACCTGGCCCACGACCTTGCCCTTGGTCACCGTCTCCATCGCATCGGTGAGCGCGGCGGGCGTGAACCCCACACGGGCCGCGGCGGCGCGGTTGACGCTGATATGCAACTGCGGAACGAGCATCTGCTGCTCAACCTGCAGGTCGGCGACGCCAGCGATCCCCTCCATCGCTGCCTTGGTCTGGTCGGCAAGCGAGCGGAGCGTGTTGAGGTCGTCGCCGAAAATCTTGATGGCGACCTGAGCGCGGACGCCCGACAAGAGGTGCTCGATGCGGTGGCTGATCGGCTGGCCCACACCGACGTTGACGCCGGGGAAGACCGAGAGCTTTTCGCCAATCACCGCGAAGACCGCGTCGCGCGGGCGGAAGTCGGCGAGGCGAGGAGGCTTGCGGCCGCTCGCCGAGGGATGATCGCCCGGGTTCTTGGCTTCATCCTTGGTCCACAAGTCCACGTCGATCTCGGAAGAGTGAACCCCTTCGGCGTGCTCATCCTGCTCGGCGCGTCCGGTGCGGCGTGCGACGTTCTTGACCTGGGGGATGCTCAGGATCGCCTCTTCGGCGCGCCTCGCGATGCGGTTAGATTCTTCCAGCGAGACGCCCGGGGTCAGCATGAACGAAACGGTGGCCGTGCCCTCGTTGAAGGGCGGCAGGAACTCCGACCCCAGGCGCGTGACGACAAAGAGCGCGACCGCGACCAGGCCGCCCAGCGTGGCCAGCACGGCGATGGGGCGGGGCATCGAGATCGAGTACGACCGCAGCGCCAACCGCTTGCAGATGCGCAGCAAGAAGCCGTCCTGGCCGTGCGTCATGCGCTTGATGCCCGGCAGCAGGTAATACGCCAGCACCGGCGTGATCGTGAGCGCCACCAGCAACGATGCGAAGATGCTAATGATGTACGCGGTGGCCAGCGGGGCGAAGAGCCGTCCCTCGATGCCCGGCAGGAAGAACGTCGGCAGAAAGACCAGGCAGACGATGACGGTACCGAGGATGATCGGGTTGCGGATCTCGCTGGAGGCGTCAAAGACAACCTGAACGGTGGGCTTGGGATTAGCCGAACGCCGGTTCTCGCCCAGCCGCCGGTAGACGTTCTCGACATCGACCACCGCATCATCCACTAGTTCGCCGATGGCCACCGCCAGCCCGCCCAGCGTCATGGTGTTGACGCTCATCCCCAGCCAGTGGAAGACCAGAAACGTGGTGATGAGCGAGAGCGGCAGGGCCGTGAGCGTGACGATGGTGGTCCGCACGTTCATCAGGAAGAGGATCAGAATGATGACCACGAGGATGCCCCCGTCGCGCAGGGCCTCGACCACGTTGCCAATCGACGACTTGATGAAATGCTCTTGCCGGAACACGTCGGGGTTCACGTCAAGGCCCGCGGGCAACGCGGGCTTCAGCTGCGCCAGCGTCGCGTCGAGCGCTCGCGTGAGCGTGAGCGTGTCCGCACCCGGCTGCTTCTGGATCGCCATGATCACGGCGGGCGCGCCGTTCTCCGAGCCGTCGCCACGCTTGATGGTCGGGCCAGCCTCGGTCACTGTCGCGACGTCGCTGATCAACACTGCACGAGGCGCAGACTCATGGTCGCCCGCTTTGTTGGTGATGAGAGAAGATGCGATGTCCTCGAGCGTCTGCACCCGGCCCAGGTTGCGGACGACCAGTTCCTGTGCGCCGCTCACGACAAACCCGCCGCCCGTGTTCTGGTTCGCGGCGGTAAGGGCCTTCTCGACATCCTCGAGTGTCAGGTCGAAAAGCCGTAATTTGTCGGGATCTGCCTGAACGCGAAACTGCTTGAGCTCACCGCCCATGACCGTCACTTGGGCGATGCCGGGGATTGAAAGAATCGCAGGGCGCAGCACGAACTCGGCCTGCGTCCGCACGTCCATCGGGCTTAGCGTTTTACTGGACACACTCACGAGCGCGATCTCGCCCATGATGCTCGACGCGGGCGTCATCACCGGCACGATGCCCGGAGGCAGCTTCTCGATGATCGTGCCCAGCCGCTCGCTAACGACCTGGCGGTTGTACTTGAGGTCGGAGCCCCAGGCGAACTCGACGTAAACGATCGACAGTCCTAGGGCGCTGCGGCTCCGCACGCGCTCAACACCCGGCGCGCCGTTCACTGCGGTCTCGATCGGGAAGGTGACCTGGGCCTCGACTTCTTCGGGCGCAAGGCCGGGAGCCTCACCGAAGATCGTGACCATTGGGCGGTTGAGATCGGGCAGCACGTCCGTCGGCGTCTTGAGCGTCACATACACGCCGTAGACCGACACCAGCAGGGCCGCGATGATCACGAGCACGCGGTTGTGAAGCGAGGCCTTGATGATCCAGTTGAGCAAAGGCGGGTCCTTCCTGATCGGCGGCCGAAAGCGGCCCCGTGGCGAGCAAGGGGGGTTAGTGAGAGTGCCCGTGTCCGTCGCCGCTCTTCTCCGGCACCGCGGGTTCCGGTCCGCCGGGCACAAAGCCTCGAATCTGTGAAATGCTGAACGCGCCGCTCACCGCGATCACGTCGCCGGGCACCAAGCCCTGCTTGATCTCGACCACGCGGTCGTCGCGCACGCCGGTCGCCACGTCGCGCTTCTTGAAGGCCTCGTTCTCGCCCTTGCCTTCCTTGACAAACACGTACTGGAGCGGGCCTTCTTTCACAATCGCCGAGATCGGCACGACAACCGCGGCCTCGTTGGTGCTGAGCACCACCGCGAGGTCCACGAACTGCCCTTGGCGAAGAGCGCCGGACGAGTTGTCCACTTCAACTAGCAGGTGCGCGGTGCGCTTGCTCGCGTCGATCACGGGGCTGATGAACCGGACGGTGCCCTCGGCGATAGTCTCGCTGGTTGGACCGACGCCGCGACGCACGCGCACTTTGGCGCTTGGGGCGGACGCGACGCGATCGATCAGCCCCTCCGGAAGTTCGCCCTCGACCTGCACGGCGCCAAAGTTCCCGACCGTAAGAATGGCCGTGCCTGCGCTCACGCCCTCGCCAGATACCGCGGCGCGCCTGACAACGACGCCGTCAATCGGCGAAGTGAACCGAACGACTCCGGGGCGTTCCGGGTCGGCGATCGACTCGGCGTCTGTTCCGTCGCTGGAAGATGAGAGCGTGCCGCGTAGCGCTCGAGCCGATGCGCGGGTGGTCTCCGCCTGGCGTCGCAACGAATCGACATCGGCACGAGCTTGGGACAGTGCTATCTCGCGAAGACCCGCGTCGGCCCGGAGCTTGATCGCGTCAGACTTGCGCTGGGCCAGCAGATTCGCCGACACGCTCTCCCCAGCGGAAGTCAACCGCTGCACCTCGCCCTCGGAGAGCTCGGCACTCTTGACGAGCGAGGGAACCTCAATCTCAAGCGAAGCGATCTGCGACTCCGCCCTCTTCACGTCGGACAAAAGCCGTTCGTTCTCGGATTCCAGCCGTTTCAGGTCGTACATGAGCCGAGCGATCTCTGGAGAATCGATCTCAGCCAGAACCATTCCTTTGGTCACGCGATCGCCCGGCTGCACCGCGACAGACCGAACGACACCGCCATACTTTGGCGCGATGACGAAGAGTGAGTCGGGCCTTGCCCGCACCATTCCGGTCAGACGCACCACATCTTCCACCTGCCCGAAGTCTACCTCGGCGCTCTTGAGGTCGATCGCCATCGCGGTCGCTTCGGAGACTTTCTTGGGAGCGTTCGGGTCGAACGTCGACCCGCTGGACTTGTTGTGCCCTTCGTGGGCGTAAACGGGGATCAGGATCGCCGCAGTCGAGAGCGCCAGTGCGCCCGCGGCCACGAACACGCGTGAACGTGCCATGAGAAACCTCCGGTTGGAATCGATACAGCTCAGTCGGATTTGGAGTGCGAACACCGCGTCAGAACGGACTGATGCCAACGACCGCTAGTCCTCCCCGCTCAGATGAAGCGAGTGGAGGAGCGGAAGAGAACAATCCGGATGGTGTCGCTACACGATGAGCGCGCAGTGCAGGTACAGAAGCGTGGTGGGAGGTCGTGCGGACTCCCACAAATCTCGTCCTGCGATGTGAAACGAGTTTGAAACGCCCAAGTCAACGACGGTGGGGAACGAAACAACCGCCACCAACACTGCCGTCGGGAAGTCAACGGTCGTCTTGGCGACCATCATCAGAGATTGCTGCTTACTACAGGTGCAGTCGTCATTGTTGTCGTGACCGGGTCCGCAGGGCGACGACTCGGACTCGCTGCTCACTGCTAAAGCTGTTGCATGCTCGGCGTGATGCTCGGCGTGCTGGTCGAAGTCGCGTTCGTGGACCGCTCTGTCACTGTGGTCATGGCCCGCCAGCTTGATCGAAGATAGGCGCGTCGTGCCCTCGCACGGCACGCACACGCTCAACCAAGAGTGGAAGTTGCAGCAGCAAAATGGCACCATCACTGCTAGGAGCAGGGTGACGATGAGCCGGGATGAATTGCCGTGAATACGCATACTCAAAGGAGTATAGCACCGCTTCGATCAGGCACGCTTGAAGTCACGGGCGGTTCGTGTTGAGCTCCGTTTCGGTGCTCAACAAATTTCGGTTCCGCTTTTCTGCATACCGGACCAAAACTGACCTGGCCCACTCTCCGTCGACAGACTTCTCACCAACTCTACAGGCCTCGAACGCTTCGGGGCTGAGGTAACCCAGGGCGGCATGGTGACGCTTTGGGTTGTAGAACATTTCGATGTACTCGAACACGCGGCG
>Ga0209591_10006487_pt1 | contig 12996 bp, 10 predicted proteins | sample MAT01_FD_187207 | JGI IMG/M metagenome (GOLD analysis project Ga0209591, IMG submission 187207) | Freshwater microbial communities from Lake Fryxell liftoff mats and glacier meltwater in Antarctica - MAT-01 (SPAdes) (version 2) | ecosystem: Environmental > Aquatic > Freshwater > Ice > Liftoff...
CGTGTTGGCCGGCCCCGCCACCAACTTAGCCGCCCTGCTCGACTTACCCGGAGCCAAGCCCTGGGTGCAAGACAAGGTCCGCTTACTGGCCCTGGTGCCCGACGCCTCGGACTTACCCGCCTTACGCAAAGTCCTCGCCGAGTGGCTCTCCCCGATTCTGGTAGTCCCCGACGGCGGCGTCTTCCCCGGCGCGGCCATCGAAAAGGATTTCGCCTGGAGTCAGTCGCACCCCATCGTCGACGCCTACCGCGCCGCTGGCACCATGCCCTACGACGCCCCCGCCGCCCCCCTAGCCGCGGTGCTGGCGGCGGTACGGCCAGACTCGGGCTTATTCAAGTTCTCTGAGCCGGGTGGTTTAGCCGTTTCGCCCCAGGGCGAAGTCACCCTAAGTGGCCCCGGCAAACATCGCCTGTTACGGCTCGATCCCGCACAGAAGGAAAAGCTGACGGCACTGTATGTCGAGCTAGCCAGCATGAAGCCTGTCCCCCGGCTCCCCCGCATCCGCCGCCCGGCGGCGGATGCGGTGAAGCCCCCAGTACCGCTGCCTCCGCCCGCATCTAAGCCTTAAGACTCGCGCGCCAGCGCTGCAGTCCATTCAGGATTGCTGACTCCACCCATTTGGAGAACCGGTCAATTTGAACATCTTGTGACTCTGCGTAGGTCACAAGGAATGGTTGAGCAATGGCGGTAAAATCTGACGCTGATTTGCAGTAGGTCGCCAGATAGGTGGCCACACCGCGATACTTCTCCCCTGCAGTTGCCGCGAAAAATAATATCTTAGGAAACCCTGCATCAGCAAAGAGAAAGCCTGCGGTATAGTTCACCCTATCAGAGGGTGCACGATCAGGAACTATGATCCGTTCTTCAGTGGTAGAAAAATGTTGGCCCAGCGCCTCAGTAAGTTGAGAACCCAGCGTATTCAACCGGCCGCAGCAATAGCGGTGCAACGCCGCAGAATTTGAGATGGCCTTACTCCAATCTCTAGGTTCAAGTTGCCCTCGACTGATTAAGTCGAGACGTAGGGCCTTAATCGCGGCATCGACCGAAGTTACTTGGTCAGCGTCCGGACCCTTCGGCTCGACAACTTGACTGAATTCGACGAGCGCTTGGCCGTGCTGTTGGCGAATGAATTCGATTAGGCGCGATAGATCGCCAAGGTCCACTGCACGCAACGCATCCCAGTACTCCAACCGCTTCTCGGTTCGAACAACAAGGGGAAAGAGCCGTTCCTTGATTAGGACCAATGAGGCGAGAGCTCTCGCCACTCTGCCATTTCCATCCGGATACGGGTGAATCTGCGTAAACCGATGATGCAGCCAAGCCCCCTCTACCTCCGGCGCGACGCCTTCCATCATATGGCGGCGATGCCATTCGATGAGCCGGTCCATCTCAGACTCGACGTGCTCCGGAGGGCAATACTCGTGTCGCCCTCCGTCCGTTGTGCGTACCGAATTCGGCCATTTCTTGTACACGCCTTTTTCTAACGCCTGGTCGGTAACGATACCTTTTTCGTCAGTCACCTTGTAGGTAGGGATGTTCTTCAGCAGCGCCTGATGTAACTCGTGTATGTAGCTCTTCGAAAGCTGACGCTCGCCTTTGACGAAATCAAAGAGGCCGTCCAGTACCTCACGTTGGTTCTGAATAATCGCCGCGATTTGCTCAGGCTCCAGGTCGTTGCCCTTGCGGGGAATCAAGTCCGCAAAGATCCCCTTAGCCATTAGGGTTTCCGTAGTGCCGCGATCCCAACGGTAGACGTCTTCGATACGGCCGGTCTCAATGGCCCACTCGCGGCGCGACTGCTCCTCCCAGACGGCAGTGGCGGCAGGATCGAGAGCCTTCAGGTCCGCGTAAACCTGGCGAATGGCGGATAATTCAGAGTCAGTTAACGAGGGCCAGTCCGCCGGTAAGTCCTCAATGGGTTTCCACTTGTAGTCGCTGGCCATGATTACTGGAACGCGTTGTACATCACCACCACCAAACCAATCACCGAAGCCAGAATTACCGAATGACGCAGCGTAAACCGGAACAAACGGCTTTCGTCTTCGGGCTTCATCCCCGTGGCCGCGGCGGCCACCGCGATCGACTGTAAGCTGATCATCTTGCCCATCACGCCACCAGAAGAGTTCGAAGCTGCCATCAGCACCGGGTCAAGCCCGAGCTTCGTGGCGGTAACTACCTGTAAGTTGCCAAACAAGGCATTGGCCGAAGTATCGGAACCCGTGAGGAAGACGCCCAGCCAGCCAAGTAACGCCGAGAAAAACGGGAACAACTTACCGGTCGACGCAAAAGCGAGCCCCAGGGAACCCGTCGCGCCGCAGTAATTCATCAGGAAAGCGAGACCCAGCACACTCGCGATCGTCAACATCGACTTGGCCAATTGGTTGATCGTCGTAGAAAAGACGTTACCTAACTGGGCGAGCGAAATGCGCAGAATCAATGCCGAGCCAAAAGCCGCTAACATACACGCGGTACCGGCGGCCGAAAGCCAGTTGAAGTTAAATACCGCGGCATAAGGAGTGGGCTTCGCCATCACCGGCGGCATCCGCTCCACTAAGTTATGCAGACCCGGCCATTGATAAGAAATAGAAACCTGATTCAGATAATACTTAATGCTATGACCGTCAATTTTGATCGTCTCCTCTCCCCAGAGGAAAACAAAAACCACCAGGAGTAAATACGGGCTCCAAGCCAGAAAGATCTCACCCGGCGCGTGGTGTTTTACGTTACTCGTAGCGCGAGTCGTTTCGGCGAAGACGAAGTTATCGGTCGGCTTCCAGACCCGGAAGAGCAACAAGAGGCTCATGAGGGCGGCAAGAGAACTTAGGATATCCACCAAAGTCGGCCCCATGAAGTTCGACGTGTAGAATTGGACGCCCGCGAAGGAGATGCCACAAGCCGCCACCGCCGGCAACACGCCCTTCAGCGCTCGCCAACCGCCCATCACGGCGATCAGATAAGCCGGCACGAAGAGCGAGACCGGGGCACAGATGCGGCCCACCCAAGCGGAAAGCTCAGCCAGTGGCAGACCCGTAATGCCGGCCAGGGTGATCACCGGAATGCCAATAGACCCGAAGGCCACGGGCGCGGTATTAGCCAGCAAGCAGATGCCGGCCGCGTAGAACGGCGAGAAGCCCAGCCCGGCCAACATGCCGGCGGCAACGGCCACGGGAGTCCCAAAGCCGGCCGCACCTTCGATAAACGCGCCGAAAGCAAAGGCGATCAGCAACGCCTGCAAGCGCCGGTCCTCTGTAAGCGACCCGATCGAGTCCTTCAGAACCTCAAACTTACCGGTTTCGAGCGTGATGCGATAAAGGATGATAGCCCAAAAGACGATCCAACCGATGGGAAACAAACCAAAAGCGGCGCCGTAGGTAATGGCCCCAATCATGGGCCCCACGGGCATCTGGTACTCAAACAACGCGACGGCGATGGCGGCGGCCAAGCCACTTAAAGCGGCGACCCAGGCAGGCTTACGCGCTACCCCAAGAAGGTAAAGCAGGACGGCGATCGGAAAGCAGGCACAGAGGGCGGAAGCCATCAGGCTGTCCGCGATCGGAGTATAGGATTGTTGCCACATGAAGATACCGACAGTATGTGAACCGGCGGGCCTGTGTCAACCCTGAATCACGAGCCGGGCGCAGAAGACGAAGAAGGGGTCGAAGAGGTCCCAGAAGAAGTAGCGCGAAAACAAGAAGATGGCCAGAAAGGAGTACATACCGATCGAGGCGCGGAACTCGAAAAACTTTTGCACCAGGGAGGGCGGCAGGAAGAAGAGAAAGACGCTGAAGCCGTCGAGCGGCGGGATGGGCAGCAGGTTGAAAGTGCCGAGCATGAGGTTGAGGTAGAAGAAGAGGCTGAGTCCCAGCGCGACCGGCTCCAAGAGCGAGTCCGGGGTGGTGGCCTGCAGGATCTGGTGGAAGCGGAAGCTATCGGCTAAGCGGAATAGGCCGGCGACTACGCCCAGCTTCAGCAAAATGCCCGAGAGCAGAGCGAGCACGTAGTTGGCGGCCGGGCCCGCCATGGCCATCCAGGCCGCCTTACGGGGGTTTCGCATGGCCCAATAGGGGTCATAGGGGGCGCTGGCGAAGCCGATGATGCCGGTGCCACCGGTGAGGAAGAGGGTGAGGATGGGATAGAGCCCCAGGCCGAAGGGCTCGCGCTGGATATGCGGCACCGGATTAAGGCTCACTTGGCCACCGTGATACGCGGTAAGATCGCCGCCGAGCTTGGCGGCCCAGGCATGCGCAGCCTCATGGCAGACGGTGGAGAAGAGGAAGACTAGATAGGTGCAGAAAGCGACGACGAGCAACTCGGAATCCATAAGATTTCCCGTTTATAGCACAGAATCGCCTAATTGCCGCAAATTGATTGAGTTACAGAATCGGGCCGAACTGAACCGCAGGTCCCACAAAGAAGCCGAGCGATAGCACACGGCCCAGCAGCCCGGCGCGCTCCTCTTCGACGTTCACCCAGTGAATGGCCGCCACTTCGCCCGCCTCGGCGAAGAAACCCACGCCACCCTTCTTAATTCGGCTATCGCTCCAGGTATCGATCTGCAGCCCATTGATGTAAGTGGTGAACTGGCCGCCGCGGACCTTGGTTTCCACATGGAAGATGCTGTTATTGGCCTGCAGAACGTTCATCGGCAGAGGGAAGCGGGCACGGCCGTCTTCTTTGCCGTCGAGCATGGCGTAACGGACGATCTCAAGCGTCGGGATCGGGCCGGGCTTGCGGACGACGATCTTGCTCGCGTAGAAATTATCGAGGTTCACGGAGCGATAAGTCCAACTCATGGCCCGCTTCTCGATCGTGCCTTCGAACTCCATCTTGTAGTCCGCCAAGTCCACCGAAGGTTGCCAGATGCGCAGGCGGCCAGGCCGGACCATGCCGTTGTCGAAATTCCAGCCCAGGTCACGCAGATTGGGCGAACGGGCCATAGCCGCGCTGAGCGGCGCGCCGAGCCAGTCGTCCACTGACCCCTTAAAGTCCTCTTTCAAATGAATCGGCGGGCGCGCGGGCATTAGGTCGCGCAGACCGGAGAGGAGGCTCGATGAAGCGCGATCGGAACTGCGGGCAATCTCACCCACCAGCGGGCTACGATCGCCGCCGCTGGGCTCGGCGTTACCCCCTTGGCCGGTAACCCACGAATAGGCCAGCACGAAGAGGAGTACTACCGAAATGGCGGTCGCTACGCCGGCTTGCATCTTCTGTAAGCCATCTTTGTTCTCGGAGCCTTCCGGGCGCTGCAGGCCCATCACCTCGTCGACTGGGTAAAGGTCCTCGTCGCCGTAAGAGGACAAATGATCGCGGGAGGCGCGTGCCGATCGGGCAGAGGAGCGCTTACGGTGATCGGCCGAACAGTACTGACTGTCGAACAATCGCCGAACCAAACCGAGTTGCGTCCCGCAGAATTGACACTTCATATCGTTACAAAAACATGCCGTCGAACTCGATGCTAACCGAAGTCCCGTGGACTAATCCATAGACTAAGGTCGGAATTAGGCCGCTTCTAGGGCCTTCACGCCTAAGGTTTCCTATCGTCTTCGCCGGTCAAAATACTGTATTCCACTCCTGATGGCCATTTATCCCCGCTTCGAGGGGACTTATCGGGAACTTTTCCGGCCTCCGGCGACAATGGAAAGGTAGAAGATGCCGGCCTTAACCTGGACATCCCGATGGACTGCCCGGCGTGCGCCGCCGCTCGCCCTTGATGATCCAGCCTTGCTCAGGCAGGTGCAGTTGGGAGATGAAGCGGCGCTCACGCTTATCTATCGGCGGTTGGAGCGCCCACTTTACCGTTTCGCGTACGCGATGACGGGTTCAGCATCGACGGCGGAGGAGGCCGTGCAGGAGACGTTCCTGCGTCTGATCCGCCAGCCGGGGGGATTCGACCCCGCCAAAGGGTCCATTGAGTCCTACCTTTTTGGCATTCTGCGCAACGTGACGCGGCAGGCGCTGCGGACGCAGTTTGTGGCCCTGGATGAGGAGTTTGACTCGCCGGCCGGCGAATTGGACGACCCGCGGATAGCCCTTGAGCGGGCGGTGGCCCACGAACAATTGGCGGCGGCGATTTTGGCGCTGCCACCGCACTACCGGGAGATGGTGGTGCTCTGCGATATCGAAGAGTGGAGTTACGAAGCGGCGGCGGCCACGGTGGGCTGCCCGGTGGGGACGGTGCGGTCCCGGTTGAATCGAGCGCGCGGGTTGCTGCGCGACCGGCTAAAGGAGGCGCGATGAAGGAAGAACGGCGGTTGACCGAGTGGCTGGCGGATTACCGTGACTCGTTGGACCCGGCGTCGACGCCGGCCAGGGTGGAATCTCGCTTGCTGGCCGAAGTTCGGCGGCGGAGGCGAGTTTCTGTGGCCCCGTGGCTTCTGGCGGCGGGTGCGGCGGCAGTGTTGGCGTTGGGCATTTGGATCGGCCGCGGCCGTACCAACCTGCCTTTGGTACCGGCCTTGGCTCAATCGCCGCCGGTGAGCGTGGTGGAGCCGCCGTCGGCGCCAGAAGCGCCACTGCGCGAAGCCCCGAGCCCGGTCCGGAGGCAGTTGCCGAGAGCAGCGGAAAGCCGGCCGGCCGCGGTCTTTGTGATGTTGCCGGGCAGCGAGTCGATGCCGCCCACGCAGGATCTGCAAGTGCTGCGCGTGCGCATCCCGCGGACTCGGATTCAGGCTTTGGGCTGGCCGGTGAATGTGGACCGGTTGGAAGAAGCGGTTTTGGCCGATGTCGTCGTCGGCGATGACGGATTGGCCCGCGCGGTTCGCCTGGTGCGGACGGCGCAATAAATTCAAGTTACGAAACTGAAGGAGAAAGAAAGATGACCAAGTTACTACTATTCGCGGCACCGCTAGCGCTGCTTTCAGCCCAACAGATTATCCAGCACGACATCGTGGGGCCAGGCCCTGGCCCGCGCAACCTCGTGCCGGGCTCCGCCGCCGTGGAATTCTTGTCCATGGAGATGGGCAGTTCTTCCATCGTCAAGAACTCGCCCTATTCGGCTGAATCCGTCACGGAGACCGTGCAAACCCTGGGCGACGGCAACCGGATTGTCCGGAAGAACAGCGTGATGCAGTATCGCGATGGCGAAGGGCGGACGCGGCGGGAATTTGACTTACAATCGATTGGCGACCTGGGCGACCTGGCCGGTGGCTTGGGTAAGTCGATTATGATCGATGACCCCATCGCGAAGGCGAATTATCAGTTACATGCCAAGACCAAGACGGCAATGAAGATGCCGCGCGGTGAGGGTATATTTACCCTGGCCACACCCCGTCCGAGTCCTAACCCCGGGCCCTCAGCCGACGTGATGATCTTCGGAAATGCCGGAACGACCGCCGACGCCCACGTCGTGATGAGCCGGAAGATTGTGCGCCGCGAAGGTGGGGCCGATGCCGAGAACGCGCGAAACAGTAAATCGGAAGACCTCGGCGCGCGCAATATCGAAGGCGTGGAGGCCAAGGGAACGCGCAGGACGCTCACGATTCCCGCTGGCGAAGTCGGCAACGAACGCCCCATTGAAGTGGTGAGCGAGCGCTGGTACTCCGAGCAACTCAAGACCCTGGTGCTCAGTAAGCACGTCGATCCCCGGTTTGGCGAAACGACGCTGCGGCTGACGAATGTTCGCTTGGGCGAACCGTCGTCGGCCTTGTTTGAAGTCCCCGCCGACTATACTGTGCAGGATGCTTTGATGCGCACACCACAGGTCCGTAGAACGATTGAGGTGAAGCGCGAGGAGTAAGTTCGCGCCTGGCCTTGCGGCTTCGCTATCCTAGGCAGGAGCCGCATGCCTTTCTTAGTTTCCGTAGCCATCGATTTCGTAAGTACTTTCCCGCCGGGCGAAGATGACAAATCCCAGGAGTTGACCTTGGGAATGCTTCGCCATTCGCCCGATCCCCTTTCGCGCCGCCAGTTCACCCCCGGCCACCTCACGTGCACCGGCATCGTCCTGCATCCGGACCGTGAAAGCTTCCTGCTGATCCACCATAAACGGCTGGACCGTTGGCTTGCGCCAGGCGGACACGTGGAGCCCGAAGATGAATCGCCCCGGGCGGCCGCGGCGCGCGAGGTGCTCGAAGAGACCGGAGTGCCGGTGGAAGCCGGAGCGCCGTTCCTGGCGGGAATCGATGTCCATGGCATTCCGCCCAAAGGCGACGAGCCGTATCACTTACATCACGACCTGAAGTTCGGCCTGGTCGCGGCTACCACCGCGCTCACGGTAAGCAGCGAGACCATGGCGGTCCTATGGTGTCCTTTCGCCGATACCAACAAATACGGCGTGCCGAACTCGATTGCTCGAGCGGCACGCCGTACTTTGGATTACTACGCGGAGTAAGTTACTTCGTCGGCGGCATGGCCATCTTGGCGGAATGCCCTGGCATTTTGGCCGCGTGGTACTTGGCCGCTTGGAATGAGCGTATTTTCGCTTCGCCCATCGCCGCATTTACGCCTTGTAGTAACTTATCGTATCTTGCGGGGGCACGACGGGGTCGGCCCAGCCGGCATAAAACAGTAACTTACCAACATAAGCGATTCTTTGTTAATTTGGGGAATGCCTTTCCGATTCGTAAGCCTTTGGCTCGCCCTGGCCGCCCCCTTGCCGGCCGCGTTCGAAGTAACTGAAGCGACCATCGCCCAAATCCACGCCGCCATGAAGGCCGGCGAGCTTACCTGCCGTGAGTTAGTCAGCCACTATCGACGCCGCATCGCCGCCTATGACCAGAACGGCCCCGCCATCAACTCGATCATCCTGGTGAACCCCAAGGTGGAAGCCGAAGCCGCCGAACTCGACCGGCGCTTTGCCCATAGCGGACTCACCGGGCCGCTGCACTGCATCCCGATCATCGTGAAAGACAACTTCACCACCATCGGCCTGCAGAGCGCCGACGGCTCGCTTTCCTTGGCCGGCTTCGTCGCTAAGCAGGACGCCTACCAGGTGCGCCGCATCAAAGAAGCCGGCGCGTTGGTGCTCGCCAAAAGCAACATGGCCGAATTTGCCTTCAGCCCCGTCGAAACGGTGAGCTCGATTCTGCCGGGCTACACCCGCAATCCCTACGCGCTGGACCGGGTGACGGCCGGCTCAAGCGGGGGCACGGCCGCCGCCGTCGCCGCCAGCTTCGGCGCCGTGGGCTTGGGCACGGATACTGGCAACTCCATTCGCGGACCCTCCGCGCACCAAGCCTTGGCCGGCATCCGCTCCACCATGGGCCTCACCAGCCGCGGCGGTGTGTTCCCGCTCAACCTGCTGGCCGATATCGCCGGGCCCATGGCGCGCACCCTTGAGGACGCCGTCAAAGTCTTTGACGTTATCGTGGGCGAAGACCCCAATGATCCGGCCACCGCCGCCTCGCACGGCCGCGCCAAAGAGACTTACGCTTCAGCCCTGGACAAGGACGGACTGAAAGGCGCGCGCCTCGGCATTCTGCGCCAAGCCTATGAGCGCGAGGGCACCGACGCCGAAGTGGTGCGCGTCTTTGCGGCGGCCCTCGAAGATCTGCGCCGCGCAGGCGCCGTGGTGGTCGATGCGGCCCAGGTCGAACTGCCCCCGCGCACCGCCGGTGGCAACGCCTGCATGGGCTTTCAATACGACCTGAATCAGTTTCTGGCCAGCCTGGGCGATGGCGTGCCGGTAAAAAGCCTGGCGGAGATCGTGAAGTCGCGCAAGTTCCATCCGTCGGTGCAGGTGCGTTTGGAGCAGGCTCTGAGGAGCCCGGCCAATGGTCCGGCTTCGCCTGAGTGCCAAGCCGAGGCAGCTTATCGGCAGAAGTTCCGCGATGCTGTCACAGGGACCATGGACGAGTTGAAGCTGGACGGCTTCGTCTACCCGACCTGGAGCAATCCGCCGCGCCTGATTGGCGACCTGAACACGCCCGGCGGCGACAACAGCCAGGTCTTCTCGCCCATCACCGGCTTTCCGGCCATCACCGTACCGATGGGTTACACGCGCGGCACGCTGCCGGCGGGGATGACTTTTTTTGGGCGGGCCTGGTCAGAACTGAAGCTGATCCGCTTCGCTTCTGGCTATGAGCAATCCACCCGCTGGCGCCATGCCCCAGCCAGCGTTCCGCCACTACGTTAGTTGACGAAACGAACCCGGGAGTTGTTGATTCTATTGGCGCAGTGTGGGACCGGCGTCCTTTCTGACCGGAACCTCGGTATCTACAACATCAGTTTACCATGCGCCGGTACGCGTTTCGGCGTAAGTACCTGATTCGAAAAGCGCATTCTGATAGGACCGCCGCCCGCGCCCCCGATCCATCTAGACGCCGGCTCACTTTAGGGCCTAAGCTGATTTATTTTAAGCACTTACAGGGAAATCGGGGGATGCGCGTGGATGCCCCCGTTTGGGAATAAAGCTATTAGTTTGAATGATATAGACAGAAGCTAAAGCTAGCTTAGCTTGCTTAGCTTGTTAGCTTAGCTTTATCTTGGCTGATGGGTTGCCGGCTCGGCCCCTCGAAATCCTCTCAGGAGACAGGATGAAAGGGCGGCAAAAGTTGAGCGCGGCGCAAGCGGGGCAGCGGAAGAGCCAGCCCACGAACCGGAATGCGCCCCACAGTTGTGGCTCCACTTCGGGCTCGATGGGGCTCAGAAACCCCTCGCGGCTGAAGTGCAGCTCCCAGCCATAGACGGTAAGCCGCAAACCGAAGAACCTGGCGAAACCTAATTAAACGGTCGAAGTACTAACTCTTCAGCACCTTCCGGCAATACTCCACACAGTTCTTGATCTCCGCCAGGGCGAACCCTCCAGGGCTTTCGTCAGCGGGTGTGTTCCATCTGTTTTGCCTCCTGGCTATGAGAGGCCTGTTTGAATTTACCACTGGAATCAAGCGGCCTTTGGTCGAAGAGAATGCCATGGGACGCGCACGTTCGTTACAGGAACTGAATCGCGAATGACGGCCTTCGTTTGGCTCGGCGGGGCGCTGTTGATTTGCGCCTGGCAGGCTTGGCGCTGGCGCCGATCGTCCGCCCAGCAGGAAGGCCAGCAGGAAGGCCAGCAGAAAGGCCAGCAGGAAGCTGAGGGTAACCGGCTGCGCGCCGAAAACGAGCGCTTGCGTCTGCACTTTGAAGCGAATCAGGACGGCCTCTTCGACGCCGACCTTTTTGCCGGCACGGTGACCCACGCCGGCGCCTGGCACGAAATGCTGGGCCTCGAGCCCGGCGACCAGCAGCCGGACGATTGGGCCGAACGCCTCCATCCAGAGGACCGCGAGCGAGTCAATCAAACCTTGGCCGACTATCTAGCCCGCCGTCACGACGTCTATCGCCTGGAGTACCGGTTGCGGCATGCAGAGGGTCATTACATCTGGGTGCTGGCGCGCGCGATTGCGGTGTGGGATGCCGAGGGACGCCCCGTCCGCCTGGTGGGCTCCCACAAGGACATCTCGCAGCGCAAAGTGTCCGAGCACGCTTTGGTTGCCGAACGCGCTCAGTTTCAGGCCTTCATGGATCACAACCCGGCTTTGGTATGTATCAAGGATCCTGAGGGGCGCGTGCTCTACGCCAATGGAGCCTTTGAGCGCGCCCTCCAGTGCGAAGGCCAACCGTGGAGCGACGTTTCGCTCCACCATCTGTTGCCCGCGGAGTCCGTCGCCAAGCTCAAAGAGTACGACGCGCGCGCCCTGGCTTCGCCGGAGCCGCTGAAGGGGCTGATCCAGTTCCCGGGGCGCGATGGAAAACTGGGCACCTACGACGCCACCAAATTCCGCTTTCGCAACGCAGCCGGGGAAACACTGCTCGGCATGATGGCCACCGATTGCACGGCCCAGGTGGCGGCCGAAGCCCAGGCCCGCCAATCCGAGACGCGCTATCGCGAGTTCTTCGACGCCAATCCGGTCCCCACCTGGATTGCGGACCTCGAGACCGGGCGCATCCTCACCGTGAATGAAACTGCCGTTGCGGCTTACGGCTGGTCCCGCGACGAGTTCCTTGGTCTCCACGTCGCCGATATCGTGGTCGAGGGTTCGCAGGACCTTGAGCATCCCGCCATCTGCCGCCACCGCGACCGCCATGGCCAGCAACGCTGGGTGCAGCACGCGAGCTGCGAAACCCGTCACCAGGGTCGTCCCGTGCGGCTGGAGATGCTGGAGGATGTCTCCGACCGCGTGGCGCTCGAAGCCCGCATCCAGATGGACTGCGCCAAACTCGAATCCGTCGCCACCCAGCGCACCATGGAACTCGAAGAAGGGCAAGCCCGCTGGCGCATGCTTGTCGACTCCTTGCCCCAGATGGTCTGGACCACTTTGCCCGACGGCCGCTGTGACTATGTGGGCCAGCAGTGGGTCGACTACACCGGCTGCCAAATGGCCGACCATCTCGACTTCGGCTGGGTGGAAGCCGTGCACCCCGACGACCGCGAGCACTCCGCCCGCACCTGGAATGCGGCCGTGCTGAGCCGATCGACCATGGACCTGCAATATCGCGTCCGCTCCGCCCAAGGGAAATACCGCTGGTTTGCCGTCCGCGCCCTGCCGTTGCTCGACGAGGCCGGCGAGATCCGCTTATGGCTCGGTACGTCCACTGACATCCACGACCAGAAACTCAGCGCCGATCACCTGGAGCGCGCCGTGGCCGAACGCACCGCCGAATTGGCCGAAGCGCGTAACCGCGCCGAGAATGCTTCCCGCGCCAAAGGCGATTTTCTGGCCATGATGAGCCATGAAATCCGCACGCCCATGAACGGCGTCGTCGGCATGACCGCGCTGCTGCTCGATACGCCGCTCACCTCCCCCCAGCGACTCATGGTGAACACCATCCGCACCAGCGGCGACGGGCTTCTCACCGTCATCAACGACATCCTCGACTTCTCCAAAATCGAGGCCGGCAAGCTCGAAATCGAAGCGACGCCCTTTGACCTGCAGACGATGATGGACGAAGCGTACGAAACCGTCGCCGCCATCGCCGCAGCCAAAGGCGTGGCACTTTCCTTCGCCATCGATCCGGCCGTTCCGCTCGATCTGGTGGGCGACCCCACCCGCGTCCGCCAAGTGCTCTTGAACTTGG
>Ga0209591_10006494_pt1 | contig 12989 bp, 9 predicted proteins | sample MAT01_FD_187207 | JGI IMG/M metagenome (GOLD analysis project Ga0209591, IMG submission 187207) | Freshwater microbial communities from Lake Fryxell liftoff mats and glacier meltwater in Antarctica - MAT-01 (SPAdes) (version 2) | ecosystem: Environmental > Aquatic > Freshwater > Ice > Liftoff...
AAAAAATCCCCGCGCATCTTTCGACGGGCGGGGATTGATTCTGCGGGAGGCAGGTCTTTTTAGACTTTGCCGCCGGCACGTTTGCGGGCTGCACTGGTCATATGACGCTTGCGTAGGCGCAGGCTCGCAGGGGTGATCTCCAAATACTCGTCCGATCCGATGTATTCGATCATACGCTCAAGGCTCATTTTGATGGGAGGCGATAACTGGACACCTTTCCCATCGCCTTGGGAACGCATGTTGCTCAGTGCTTTGGCTTTGCAGGGGTTGGCCACCATGTCGTCCGGGCGGGCGTTCTCGCCGAAGATCATGCCTTCATAAACTTCTTCCTGGGGACCGACAAAGAGTTTCATGCGCTCGGCCAGTGCTTCCAGGGAGTAGGCTGTGGTGACACCCTGTTCCATGGCGATAACGACGCCGTTGGCGCGGGCACGGATTTCGCCCTTGAAGACGCCGTATTCCTTGAAGATGTGGCTCATAATCCCCATCCCTTTGCTCAAGTTGAGCAAGTCGGTGCCGAAGCCAATCAAACCACGGGTAGGGACGACGCCTTCCAGAGTGACTGTCTTGGGCTGGTGATGCATGTTGACGATTTCCGCCTTGCGTTCGGCAAGGTTCTGCAAGACGTCACCGAGATTTTCTGTCGGCACTTCCACGTAAACGGTTTCGTAGGGTTCGAGCATGTCGCCCTTTTCGTTCTTCTGCATGATGACTTCTGGGCGGGAAACCATGAGTTCGAAACCTTCGCGGCGCATTTGCTCGACGAGGACGGCGATCTGCATTTCACCACGGGCGCTGACGCGGAAAGCGGCAGCGGATTCTGTTTCTTCCACGCGCAGACTGACATTGGTCCGGATTTCCTTGATCAGGCGGTCATAGATGTGACGGGCCGTCATGAACTTGCCTTCTTTTCCGTTCAAAGGGGAGTCATTGACCAGCAACTGCATCTGGATGGTTGGAGGATCGATCGCGATAAAGGGCTGGGGAGTGCGCTGATCATTGTCCGCCAGGGTTTCACCGATGAAGACATCGTCAATACCGCTGATGCCGACGATGGTGCCGGCGGCGGCTTCGGGGATTTCGATCTGCATCAAACCTTCGAAGGAGAAAATCTTGGTGACTTTGCCTTTGGATTTGGTTCCGTTGCCGTGGTAACAGACAATGGGATCGCCAACCTTGATTTTGCCGCCGTAGATTTTTCCGAAGGCGATACGTCCGACGTAGTCATTATAATCCAGGTTGGAAACCAACATGCTGAAATGTTCATCGGCATCGGCGACCGGTGGCGGGACTTTATCGACGATGGTGTCATAAATGGCGGTCATACCAGCATTTTTGATTTCTTCGGTCAGTTCGCCCTTCCATTCCATGGTGGCGAAACCGCTCTTGCCGGAAGCGTAGACCACGGGGAAGTCGAGCTGCTCGTCAGTGGCGTTGAGTTCGAGGAAAAGCTCAAAAACGGAGTCCAGAACCTTGTGGGGATCGGCGCTTTCGCGGTCAATTTTATTGATGACGACAATGGGCTTGAGTTTGGCTTCGAGGGCTTTGCGGAGAACGAACTTGGTCTGTGCTTGGACGCCTTCAAAGGAATCGACCAGGATCAGCACACCGTCGATCATGCGCATGATACGTTCGACTTCACCGCCGAAGTCGGCGTGGCCGGGGGTGTCGACGATATTGAAGAGGTAATCCTTGTAATGGAAGCTGGCGTTCTTGGATTTGATAGTGATGCCCTTTTCCCTCTCAAGGTCCATGGAGTCCATGACGCGTTCGACCACAACTTGGTTGGAGCGGAAAGTGCCTGCCTGACGGAGGAGCTGGTCAACCAGGGTGGTTTTCCCGTGGTCAATGTGCGCGATGATTGCGAAATTACGTATTTTTTCGATAAGTTGGGCCATAAATAAATTCCGGTTGGGAGAGGCCCTTTACTAAAGGCCGTCCGCAGAGGAAGTACCTGTCTAGCAGGGAAGCTCTGCTCGGCAACCATGAAATCGACAAAGAAATCAGGGATTCCCTGTTTAATGCGGTTGTTTGTCGGAGCGCGGTGATGTCGCGATGGGTGGGAAGGACTGACAGAATAGGGTGAATTGCGACATGAGGTGCTCCTACAACAGTTATTCCTATCCTCACTTCGGGTTTGAGCTTTTCAAAAAAGTTGGTTTAGTAGCCGGATGTCCGAAAGCATCCCTCTAGCCTCCTTTCATTCCTTTCAGCCTTGGAAAGGCTTGACCAGGGCATGGTTGCATTGTTTCAGCGATGTCAAATTGCTGAGCCGGGGCCTTCTCAGCCAGTTGAGCCAGGACAAAGACTTTCTTCTCATCACGGAGAACCTCAGTTCCGCCGCCGCTCTCGTTCTGCAAAATGAATTAAAGGCGGATCTGACTGTGGTGGTTTGTGCCTGGAAAGATGAAGTCGGCCTATGGGCCCGGACTTTTCCTTCGGTCAATCTCGTTCTCGTCGGTGAACAGGATGCCCGCGCTGTGGCCGAAGTCATCGTCAGCGCCAGACAGAAAGGGCAAAAAGTCTGCCTGCTGCGCATCGGCCTGAATGATCCTTTATTGGAGGAAGTGGTGCGTAAATCCCGCTCCAATGTCGTGCCCTGCCACGTTATGAACTACGAGCAACCCGACCTGCGGCTGGGCCATAAACCCATGGAATGCCTGGGCGTCCCCGGTTGCTTTGCCCTGGGTGTTGGCCATCTCGTCAAAACGGCAGATTTTAACGGAGCATCATTTAAACAAGACTGGGACGAATTGAATGCCCAGTTGGCCGAACTGCATCCTGCGTTCCAGGGACACCTGGGCCGCTCCTGCATCTCCGGCCTGAAAGCCCGTCAGTTCAAAACGACTATCATCGACACCTTCCAAGGAGGACGTTCCCTTTCCGGCGGCATGTTGCTGGCCGTGGCCTGGGAACTCTCGTCTTGGATCCGGAAAAACATTCCGGACAAACGTGTGGGCATCGTCCTGCCCCCTGGACTCGGCGCAACCGTGGTCAATCTCGCGTGTGTGCTCGCCGACAAGACGCCGGTCAATTTGAACTTCACCATGGGCCGGGCCGGAAACGAGTCCGCCATCAAAACTTCCGAGCTGCGTTTCATCTTCACGGCAGAGACCCTGGTGAAAAAACTGGAGGATTTTCCCTGGACCAGCGAACGCATCGATCTGCCTTCCCTCCTGAAACTTTTCGATAAAAAACAACTGCTCTGGAAACGCGTTAAAGTTTTCTTCCTTGGGGCTGACCAGTTGGCCGAGAACATCGGTGTGCCGGAGCATGGGGGCGAAGCTGAAGCGGGGTTGTTGTTCACCAGTGGGAGTTCGGGCGAACCCAAGGGCGTTGTTCTTTCCCACAAGAACATCATTTCCAATGTGGCCCAGATCCAGGCCATTCTTCCTCCGACTCTCGTAGCCTCCCTCATGGGATGTTTGCCCATCTTCCACAGTTTCGGGTTCACCGCGACTCTCTGGTGGCCTTTGATTTCGGGGCCACAGGTCGTCAGTTACATTTCGCCGCTGGATGTGGGTAAGATTGTCGAAGCGATTGAAAAGTATCAGATCGAATTGCTTATCACCACGCCGACCTTCCTCCGCAGTTACCTTCGCAAGGCCGGGAAAGAGCAGTTGGACAGCCTGAATCTCGTTGTGACCGGTGCGGAAAAACTGCCACCACCGCTGCGTGAGGAGTTTGATGCCAAATTCGGCGTGCCGGTCTGTGAAGGCTATGGTATGACCGAAGCCACGCCCGTCATTGGCGTGAATGTTCCGGCCATGGGGGTGATCAAACTCTGCGGCAAACCAAATCCGAGCAAAAAAGACGGGACGATCGGACGACCCTGCCCGGGCATAGCCATCCGTGTATTCCAGCCGGGCACGGAAGAGGAACTGGCGGTCAATCAGAGCGGCGAAATCTGGTTCAAAGGCCCGAACATTTTCGGCGGTTACCTGAAAGACCCGGCCAAGAGTGCGCTGGTGTTGAGTGATGGTTGGTATAAGACGGGCGACATCGGCCATCTCGATGGCGATGGCTTCCTGCATATCGAAGGCCGGCTGAGCCGTTTTTCGAAGATTGCCGGAGAAATGGTGCCCCACGGAACAGTAGAGCAACATTTGATGGATGTTTTAAAGACGGGGCCGGAGGATGAGCTGGGGGTGGTGATCGTCGGCGTGACGGACGTCCAGAAGGGCGAAGCTCTGGTGGCATTGGTTACGCGGGAGGTGGATAAGGAGGTGGTTCGGAAAGGATTTGCTTCCAAAGGCCTGCCTAACCTCTGGGTGCCCAAACAGTATGTGTTGATTGCACAGGTGCCACTCCTGGCCAGCGGAAAGTTGGATCTGAAGAATTGTCAGAAACTTGCCGCAGATTCTTTGTAGGGCGTTTCGGTGAAATGATGCGGCGGCACACCGTGCCGCCGTGCAGTTAAATAGAAGGGGACAGGTCTCTCCTTTCAAAACAACCCACGTAGAATAAAGGCAGAATATCTTCAGTCATCAGGATATTACGAAGGTGGACACTTACATAGTCGGCCTGGAGGCCTAAAGCCTCCCGACTTTTATCAGGCATCCTAACACTAATTTGATGAAAGCCGACAGGTTGGTCGCCATTTTACTTTAAATGTCCCGTTCAGGCCTTACCTTATCCCCCAACAAATGAAATTCATGAGAGGAACTGGGGGCGGCAACGGTAGAGAGCAGGACAGGTGGCATGGATTCCGGGGGCTATTTTCTTGATATCACTATTCTTATGCGTCTGATCATCCTCCACCACGATTACACTGACCTTCGGGACAAAGATGCCTATTTCATTTACTCCTTGATTCCACACTGGGAGAGACGTGGGATTGAAGTAAAACACTGGACAGGAACCCGTGATCTGCCCGAAGGCGATGCGGTGTTGGTTCATGTGGACCTGAGCGTGGTTCCCAGTCGTTTTCTGAAGGCCGCCCTCCGGTATCCTTTGGCTTTCAACAGCCGTATGGAGGACATCCGCAAAAGTGCCTTGCCCGGCAGAAACCTATGCCTGGCAGCCTCCTCCGCGTTCCCGGGTGCCGTCGTGGTCAAGACCGAATTGAATCATGGAGGCATCCCCGAGAAACTTTTCTTTCAAAAAAGACGTCTGAGCCTGCCTCTTGTTGAAAGTTGGGATCTCTTCCGGGCCAGCCGTCTCGTGGAACCGCTCACGTATCCTGTCTATGGCTCCGTCAAGGTGGGCAGTGACTTCGCCGCGAGTGAAAGCCCTCATGGCCCAGACAGCCAGACCCTTGGGGTGAAAGGTGCTGACTTCCAAATGACCCACGGCGTTTTCCTGACCAGGTAGCTTTGCTTCCCAAAGAGAAACTGACCGTGTGAAGCTGAGAGCAAAGAAGCAAGCAGATCTTTCTTAAGAATAGCCAAAAGGCGGGAGTTCGTTTATTAAAAAAAGGTATGAATTCTGGATCCAAAAACAAACAACAACGTGGTGGTGTTCTTAAAGTAATTCTTATCATCATGGGTTCCCTGGCCCTCCTCTTCGTCGTGGGGGCTGTCGGGATAGGCTTTTACACAAAAAAGAAAATTGATGAGGCCGGCGGCATTCAGGGTTTCGCTTCCAAGATGATGGCCAAGGGCATCGACGCACTGAAACCTGAACTGGAAAAAGTTTTGTCAGCGAACGATATCCAACGCCTCAACCAGGATATTACCGCCCTGAAGGAACAGGCGACCAATCTCAGCCAGGCACAGATCGAAGCTGTGGCCAACTCCCTTCAGAAGTTGGCGGAGAAAATGCAGAGTGGGGCACTGACCGAAGCTGACGCCAAAACCTTTGTCGATGAATTGTCCGCCGTCTTGAAGGAGCCAGCCCCGGCTGCTGTGGAGTAAAGAATGGCTGTCGTGGCATCGGCAAACCCTACCATGATTGCGCCGTAGCAGCATTCAAGCCGGATAAGACGGGCGCAATGAGCGAAACCCTTGCCGCCCAAGCGCCGTTGAAAAGCAGCGAGGCGATTCTGTTTGCTGCTTTATCGGACGCAAATCAGGTTTGGATGCCTTCCAAGGAAAGAGGCCTGCGCGGCCGGTTGCGGCGTTGAGCCGGAGGTAGTTGGCTTTCGGCCCAGGCAATGGTTTTCTGGATGGCCAGCCATCGCTCGCGGGCATCCCAAGCCTTGTCCCGTTTTGCTTCTTCGCGGTTTTTGTCAGTTGCCGACATACCTCCATCTTGCAAAGATTTTTTCAAAGAGTCAATGGCCTCTCCTAACACTTGGATACGCGCCTGCTTTTGTTCTGCGGAAGGTAAAGCCAGTTGACATTCCAGTATATGACGATCACTCAGACTCAGATACGGAACTCCTGAGCCGGTTGTTTTGGCGGCAGCACTTTTCCTGCACTCCTCATAGCGGTTATCGAGGCCGAGAACCTGCCGGAAAATGTCGAAAGCCCCGGACGAAGAAGTAAGACAAAACAGGCTTTGCGTTTTCAGCCATGCGGGGTTTTCCGGAACAGGGTTCCAGGTCGTTTCGCTTGCTCCCCAGGAAGCCTGCAGATTCCGAAGGGCCTGATTCAACCGGCCTAGATTGTTGTTCTCGTCCCTGACCCAGACGTCCACATCGCTCGTCCCTGACCCAGACGTCCACATCGAAAGTCAATTCCGGACGGTGGTTGAGAAGAAAATTCATGCCACCGATCAGAAGATAGTCCACCCCGGTCTCATTCAAGGTCTCCAGGATGTGGTCGACGTTCATGGGTTCAGGCTGCCACTCTCCGGGATGATCAACAATGGGAAAAGAAGCTGTGAATCCCCGGCTTTAAACGTAGGATAAGAAAGATTTGAAGCTGGAAGCATGCAACGCACAACCGGAATTTACCGCTGCAGCGTCCCGCCTTTGCGCGGCATGCGGGATGTGCTGCAATGGTGTTCTTTTTCAGTCGGTCGTTCTTCAACCAGCTGATCCGGTCAAGGAACTGAAGGCTCTGGGATTCCGGCTCAAAACCAAGCGTGAACAGACGTCCTTTGCCCAGCCCTGCACCGCTTTTCGAGGTTCGAGTTGCGCTGTTTACGACAAGCGACCCCAGCGTTGCCGTCTTTTCAATTGTCGACAATTATTGAAGGTGGAGTCCGCTGAAATAACGGAAGAAACGGCGTTGGGAAAAATCGAAGAAGCCCGTAAGCGAAGCGATTGCGTGAAAGAACTCCTACTGAAAGCTGGCTCGACCAACCTGAAACGTCCGCTCGCCACACGTTATGAACTCGTCATGGCCCAGCCGGTTGAGAGTTTGACGGATCCCCTTGCTGAAATCCGTCAGAAACTGACGGATGCCATGGCGGGGTTGGAAGAATTCCTAAGAAAAGAGTTTCGGATTGAGCCCGCTAAAAACGCGAAAAGTCGCGAATAAAGGAGTGCTTTTCAGGGTGTAGGCCCACTGACCTCAGCGGGCGGGGACTTCTTGTGTAGGGGAAGCGGTCCCCGCTTCCCAGGATGAATAAATAGGGAGGCGAAAGAGTGCTTCCCCTACAATCCATAAGTAGAAATTTCCTTAGACCAACTTTACCAATTCCTTGGGCATAGGAGAAATAAAGGCCATGTCTTTTCCGGTCTTGGGATGGGGAAAAGTCAGGCCAGTGGCATGCAGGGCCAGACGACTGGCCGAATCGGTTTTGGCTCCGTATTTTCCATCGCCGATAATCGGGCACCCTGCCTCGGAGAGATGAAAACGTGCCTGATGGCGGCAGGAGGTTTTCATGCTCAATTCAACCAGTGTGCGCTTTAGGGCTGTGGCGAGAACGTGGTAATAAGTCAGGGCATGGGTGCCTGCGCCCTTGCGGGTCACGGCATAGACTTTGAAGGGATTGCTTTCGTCGAGGAATGAATCAAAAGAACCTGTCTCGGCAGGAAGGCGGCCTTCGACGGCCGCTTCGTATTTCTTTTCCGTGTTGTCCCAGGTTGCCAGGACTTTTTCTTTGGCTTCCAGAGTTTTGGCAAAAACCATCAGGCCCGAGGTTTCCTTATCCAAGCGGTGGATGACAAAGATGCGTCCAGGTTGCCCGCTTGGCGATTCAAGGTATTCGCAGAGTTGGATGTAAACGGTTTTCTCCTGTTCGCCGATATTGGCCGTGCTGAGCAGGCCGGATGGTTTATCAATGACGATGAGCTGGGAGTCTTCGAACCAGATCTTCAGAATTCCGCCGGGCATCTTCTGCGGCACGGCATGGGGGTCGGAACGGATGGCGACGACATCGCCGGGAGAGAGCGGATGATCGAATTGCGTGACGGGGCGACCATTGACCAATACTGCCTGAAATTTGAGCCAGGTGCGGATTTGTTTTTTCTTCAGGTCGGGCCAGGAAGCAAAAAGATGTTCGAGCAACTTGGCCGGCTCGGAGACCGTGATCGGTTTGGGCATCTTTAAGTTTATGAAATAAACTCAAAGAGAACAACAACCTTTGCTCGTTGGATTTTTAAGTTTTAAGAGTCGCCGTGGAGACCTGACTCCTGCCTTGGACGTCTCGCCCAGGGCTCTTGATTTGAGCGTAAATTATTTGATCATCCGCAGGTCATTTGCAGGCCTTCTGTGCCTGCCTCGAACCTTGCCGCGGTGAGACGGCGGCATTTAAAGCGGCGTCTCACAGAGACGTCCCACAAAATAAAGCAGGTGATTCAATCCTTCAGCGCAAGATTCCGCATCGGTTTCCACGCTACATCGAGATTCTTGAGTTCCATGACCAGATCCTTCAAAGGCCAGACAGTAACGCGTGCGCCGAGGGTTTGAATCTGGATGACGTGGCCACCCACGCGAGATTCCTTTTCATATCCATGAAGGTGAAGGGGCAGCCCTTCCACCGAAATGATGTTTTGAATGGTGGGGTTGGCGGCGTAGATGCCGCCGACGCTCCAGTCGCCTTTTTCGTGCTCGGCCAGTTTGAGATTGTTTTTGGCGTTATAACCGTCGACAAGTTTCAGCCCTTCGAGAGGAAGATAAAAAGCGGAGGCGTATTTCACATAAGTGCAGGGTCCGCTGATCAGGACGGCGGCGAGCCCGACATTTTCCTGCACCATCTTTTCCTGGATCCAGAGATGGACATTTTCAGTGGCCGGGCACTCCCATTGAAGAGCTGTCTCGGGTTGGCAGACCGCTACGGCAAGAAAAGGATAGGCCGCTGCTGACTCTTTGCCTTCGACCGAGGGGCTGATCAGTTCAGGGCCTTTGAGGCAGGGACCCTGTTCATGTAAGTCAATAACATGCATGGGATTTTCGCCCTCGGGATCCGACCATAAGACACGGGGTTCTTTCACGGTTCCTTGAATAATGGTTTCGCCATTCCGTTTGAACCAGTTGGTCGTGCCGATACCGATCAACGGCCAGTCGCCAGGAAAACGGGCCAGTTCCGCAGAGACGGATTCCCAGTCCACCGTGTGGTAGAAATCGCCACGAAGCAAACGTTCCACGGTGTTGTAGGAAAAGAGAATGGGACGGGAGGCTTTGGGCATGCTTCTAGAGCTTTGGGTTTTGCGTTTTAAGTGAAAGAAAAATCTTTTTTAACCACGGATTTCAGGTTTTAAAATCTCATCTATTCAGCCGTTGGCAACGTGGAGGGACGAGCGCAGTCTACCCGCCTCAGGTGGGTCTCGTCTGCGGTCCGAATGGAGCCGGGCCCTCCAAACACAATTTCATGGGCGGATGACAATTTCGGGCTAGATGTTTTTGGATGCGTTTTGTCAAAGGCCAGCGATGGATGAGCACGGCGGAACCGGAACTGGGCCTGGGCCTGGTTCAGGAAGCAGACCGTCGCCAGATCCGACTTTTTTTCCCGGCTTCCGAAGAAACACGCATTTATTCCGTGGACTCGGCCCCCATCGAGCGTGTGCTTTTCAAGACCGGCGACCGCGTTCGCACGCAGGAGGGCTTGGAATTTCTCGTGGCCAAGAGTGGGGAAATCGATGGGCTGCTGCATTACAGCAACGGAAGCAACCATACCTCGGAAGCCGACCTGGCCGACACCATCAACCTGGCCACGGCGGATAGACGATTGCTGGATGCCCGACCTGATCCGGGACAGCTTTTCAATCTTCGCCGCCAGGCCCTCCATCATCGCAGTTGGATCCAGCGTCATCCCTCCCACGGCTATCTTGGGGCACGCATGGACCTGATCCCGCATCAGATGTATATCGCCCACGAAGTCGCGGAACGCCGGAGTCCGCGTGTGTTGTTATCGGACGAAGTGGGTCTGGGAAAAACCATCGAAGCCTGCCTGATTCTGCATCGCCTCTATGTCCGGGGCCAGAGCGGCCGGGTCTTGATTCTGGTCCCGGAGCCCTTGATCCATCAATGGTTTGTGGAGCTGTATCGCCGTTTCAATTTGACCTGTGCAATTTTCGACGAAGCCCGCTGCGCCGCCATTCACAAAGAGGGCGGCCTGGGGGTGGAGGCGAATCCTTTTCTGGATGAACATCTGGTTCTGACCAGCACTACGCTCTTTACTAAATATCCCGAACGGCTGCAGCAGGCTTTGGCGGCGGACTGGGGTCTGGTCATTGTGGACGAGGCTCACCATCTGAAATGGTCGCCGGTGCCGGAAGAGGTCAGTGCCGAATATAGGATGGTCGAAGCGTTCGGAAAAATTTCTCGTGGATTGTTGCTCCTGACCGGAACGCCGGAACAATTCGGGGTGGAAGGACACTTTGCCCGGCTGCATTTATTGGACCCGCAGCGTTTCCATGGCCTTGAGACCTTTCGGAAGGAAACCGAGCGTTATCATGAAACCGCCGAAGTGGTGGACAAATTGATCGCCGGACACGCTCCAAGTGCGTCGGAAATCAAAGCCATCCAAAAACTGTTTGCCGGAAGAGACGACATCAAGGCCCAGCTCTCACTGATTGGGAAGGAAACGGCTGAATCGGAAGAAGCCCGCGAGCAACTGATTGATGACCTTCTGGACAGGCATGGCACGGGGAGGGCGGTTTACCGCAACACCCGCGCGGCCGTTCCGGGTTTTCCGAAACGGAAGATTCATCCTGCACCCTTGAGTTTTCCGGCGGCTGATGCCGGTGCGGCGGAGGTGGCCGCGAACGAAATTGGTTTTGAGCTGGGTCTGGTGGAAAAGCTTTTCCGTAAAACCATCGACAAAGATCCACGGGTGGATTGGCTGGTCAAACTGTTGAAGAAACATCCGGACGAAAAATTCCTGCTCATCTGCCGTTATAAAAAACGGGCGGAACAGCTGTATGAGGCGGTGAAGGCCAAGGTCGGTGTTTCCATGACCATCTTCCACGAAGACCAGACCATCATCGAGCGCGACCGAAACGCGGCCTGGTTCAGTCGCCCGGCACCGGATGGGGCCAGGCTCCTGATTTGTTCGGAGATCGGCAGCGAAGGCCGCAACTTCCAATTCGCCCATCATCTCGTCCTCTATGATCTGCCCGTGGATCCGGAGTTGTTGGAACAACGTATCGGCCGACTGGACCGTATCGGCCAGCGCGAGACCATTCATCTGCATGTTCCTTTTTTTAAGGGCTCGGGGGCAGAGGCTCTGTTCCGTTGGTTCCATGAAGGGATCGACGCTTTTTCGCATCCCATCCAGGGCGGATCGCTTTACCTTGACGAATTCCTGTCGCGTTTGAAAAAGCTTCTGCAAAAAGAACAGGTTGAACAGGCCGGGCTGGAGAAACTGATTGCGGATACCGTGGTCTTTCGGAAAGTGCTTTTGAAGAAATTCGAAAGTGGCCGCGACCGTTTGCTGGAATGGCACTCCTGCCGGCCGGATAAGGTGTCTTCTCTGATTGCGGATATTCGTGAACTGGATCAAAAGCCGGAACTGGCGGATTTCTTGTTGGAAGCCTTGGATCATTTCGGGGTGCATGTGGAAAAGCTGGGAGAGCGTGAAGGCCCCGGAGGAAAAGGAAACCGGAGCTGGCTGCTCATGCCTGGGCACCTGATGACGGATCAACTAACCGTTATTCCTCCCGAAGGCAAGATGATCACCTTTGATCGAGCCGTGGCCCTCGACAGGGACGATGTGGATTTCATGACCTGGGACCACCCGTTGGTTGTCTCGCTGATGGACCTCTTGTTAGGTTCCGAGGCAGGTAACGCCGCCTTCTCCGAGGTCAAGGCATCAAAGGACCTACCGTCCGGATTGTATGTCGAAATGATCCATCTGCTGGAAGGCTCCTGTCCCGCCCGTTTTGATCTGGCGCGCTTCTTGCCCGTGACACCGATACGGGTTTTGTTGGATGCCAAAGGTCAGATATCCGAGGAAGCTTCGTTGAAAGCCTTGGATTCGGTAACGGCAGCGGACGCCGCCCGACATGCCCTGAGCGGACAAGGAGAGGCTCTGAAACCCCTCATGGACAAATGGAAAATTCTGGCGGAGAAAGAAGCGGAAAGCCGGGCGGAACAGCTTCGTTTACAGGTTCAAAAAACCATGAGCCAGGCTTTGGGTCGTGAGATGGAGAGAGCCCTGGATCTCCAGAAGAAAAATGGAAAAAGCGGGGCCAGTGAAATGACTCTATTAAAACAGGAGCAGGCAGCCTTGGCTCATTCCATCAAAGAAAGCCGTCTTCGACTTGATGCCGTGCGATTGATTCGGGTGACTTAAGCCAGAACCATTCTGGCTTCTTCCCTTGAAACACACGTGCAAACGCAAAATTAAAAGAGACTCTGTCCGAGGAGTGTCCTTAAGCAGGTTCAGCGAAAAGAGGCGTTGATTGTCAGTGAATGTTCAACCCCGTCGCCCCGAGTTTTAGCGTCTTTAAGCGTGTTTCGCGGGCAATCAACTCAATACTTGCGGCCTAGCTACATCGCGTGTAGCAAAGACATCCTTCGTCAGATGCTGCTTTATTGACATCAAACTTTAAGCGCTTACACTGTGAATATGGTTCGCACTCAAATCCAGCTACCGGAACCGCTTTATCGGGAAATCAAGAGGATTGCCTTGCAGCAGGACTGGAGTATTGCCGAAGTGATTCGGCGTGGAGCCGAGAACGTTGTTCGCCATTATCCCCAGGAGAAGCTGACTCC
>Ga0209591_10006495_pt1 | contig 12988 bp, 22 predicted proteins | sample MAT01_FD_187207 | JGI IMG/M metagenome (GOLD analysis project Ga0209591, IMG submission 187207) | Freshwater microbial communities from Lake Fryxell liftoff mats and glacier meltwater in Antarctica - MAT-01 (SPAdes) (version 2) | ecosystem: Environmental > Aquatic > Freshwater > Ice > Liftoff...
ACTTTAAATGGACGTGGAGGAAAGCGTAAGACTGCTTTTAAAGTAGCTGCATCCGATGAAGCGTCAACCCAACCAGAATTTCGACAGTTGTCAATTTTTGATTTGTTGAAGTAGATGGAATCCCCGTTCGTTTTACGGCGGGGTGGATGTCAAACCCTATTGTGTTATCAACAGTACCGCTCACTTGCAGGTACTGTTTTTTGTTGAATCAAATAAAATTAGAGAAAACTGGATGTCTCAGACTTTTGGTTACGGTGGTTCCCAGATAAACAACTTCTACTTGTTGTCCTAGAAAAGTTGATTGATTTGCCCAAATATTCGATCGCTCTGCGTCGCTGAATCCTGTGCCCACTTTAGCTGTGATAGTTACTCCATCAACTAATCCAGCAACTGTCAACTTTCCCAAAGAATCTTTATATTTACCAGTTCCGCGATGAAATGCTGTAATGGTAAACATAGATTTCACAAAGTTTTTGACTTTCAGCAAATCGTGCGTTAGCGAAGCCCTCGAAGAGGATCGACCTTCTCGATATGCCACTATCGGATGTCGCAGCATTGTGCCTTCGTAGTGACCCAACCCTGAATCCAATCCACTTGATCAAACCCGATGGCTCTCATGGCGGACATTGGTGTCAAAAAATCACAACCGAATGTACACACTGTTACGCGGAGAGCCAGAATCAATCTAATTATTTTTCGTTCGCATCACACTTGAAATATAGTGGAGCGGCACCAGAGAATATGATTCTTGATGAGGCAGTGCTTAAGAAAATACTTAAAGCTCGATCGCCTAAGAAAGTATTCATGTTCAGCATGACGGACGTATTCGGTAAATGGGTTAGTGATGAATGGATCGACACGACATTCGCGTACATGGCGCTTGCAAAACAGCACACGTTTCAATTACTAACCAAACGTGCCGATCGAATGTTCGATTATTTCAAGTCAGGCGCAAGGCAACGAATCAGGATTAAAGCCGTAGACATTGGGCGTAAGTTAGGTCTGAAATATGAAATCTACGAACCTTACGAAACCTTTGATTTCGAGTTTCCTTTACCCAATGTTTGGTTAGGGGTGTCGGTTGGCAATCAGTCAGCCACCCATCGAATCCCGTACCTGCTGAAAAGTCCGGCTGCTGTGCGTTTCTTGAGCTGTGAGCCATTGTTGGAACTGATCGATTTACGTCCACACCTAAGGGTTTATGTTGGATGCCAAGGCTGCGACTTTCAGGGAAATCACCGATTAGGTAAGTCTGAAATTTCGTGGGTGATTGTTGGCGGCGAATCGGGAACTGAGGCTCGTCCATGTCACCTTGACTGGATTCGATCGATCATCAGTCAGTGTCAAACCGCAAATGTCCCAATATTCGTCAAGCAACTTGGTTCAAATCCGATCGATAGCAATAATTACATCATTGATGTAGCTAGCAACAATTTCTCCCTCAAACTCAAAGACCGGAAAGGTGGCGATATCAGCGAATTCCCTGAAGAGTTGAGAATCCGTCAGTTTCCTTAAAAGCAAATACAAAATCAAAGCAAGAGCAATGCTTCGCTTCCAGTAGCGTTATTTTGCTTTTGCTTTTACTTGGTAAGAATATGCAACAATCAAACAAAGTTTCTCGAAAGCGCACACTAGAACTATTCGAGAAACTTAACAAAAACTTATTGGCTAAGATTCGAGCCGATGGCTTACGCCCCGCTTCGCTACGCAGTTACAAAATGCCCAAGAAATATATTGACTGGGAGACAATTAGCGCATTAGTGTCAGTTTCCTTGTCAAAATATCACGATGGCGGAGATAAAAGCACATACATTCACAATGCCAAGCTAGCACTGTGGTTTGCTCAAGATGCTCCATTGTATTGTCTGACACCAGAAATAGTTGAGGCATTCGATCGAACCGACGTACTGCACAAACCACAGGTAATGATGAATTGGAAGCCATCGTTACCCAGTTTTTTCTTAGCGCTTCCCGAACATTTTGCCACACCGGATGGTGGCAAAATTGATTTTTTGCTGGTATCAAACACAAGTCCAGAGCATCCAGAATGGCATCAAGGACAATGGAAGCATGGAGAGATTGAGGAAAAACCCGAAGTTACAGAGAATCTATTTCACATTTGCACCGTAGATTCTCACGAAACTGTTTGGACTTCGGTGACAGGAATCGACGACAAAGGTAATTTAGTTTATGAGAAAAATGCTAACTTTGGTTCGGCAAAACTTTCAGAACTAGATCGCAAGTTTCTTGAAACAATCCGCAATTTAGTTTTAAATGTGATGTTGTCGATCGAACACACACCAGAACTTTTTGCCACAGTTACGGAATCTGAAACAACCAAATCAAGAGGTTTTGCTAATCCCAAAACTCAATTAGCGAGGTTCCCTCGTTGGATTGGCAAAAACTATCAATCAAAGTCTGAACGTTCTAATCCGAATGTGATTCGGGGTTCAGTTCGTTCACACTGGCGACGGGGACACTGGCGTGTTCTCGAAGCTGGGGAACGTTGGAAACAATCAAAACGGATTTGGATTGAACCCGTTTTCGTTAACAGTTAGTTAATCAATTAAATCGAGGTAATCGCACAATTATTTTTCTGATAATTGTGCGATTGATTCCTTGGTCAAAACTTTCAAAAATTATGGAGAAAAATGCTAAACAATCATATCACTTTTCCCTCAACTTGTAATCGCAGTAAAACCTTTGACATCATCGCTGATTGCAAGAAAGAATTGATTCAGAAAATCAGAGCCGACCGCACTTACAAAATGCCCAAGAATTACATTACTTGGGAAACTCTAAGCATCATCAGCGCAATTTGTTTGGAAACGTCCAATTTAGAGTACGCTCGTGTCGCCATTTCAACTTTTATTCACAGCCACCGATTTGCTCTGTGGTTCTGTCACAATGCTCCATTGTATTGCTTGACACCAGAATTACTTGAAGCCTTAGACCACACAGACAGTTTGCACAAACCAGGAATCTTTACTGGTTGGCAGCCATCGCTCCCATCTTTTCTGGTAGCATTGCCACGGCATATCATCTTTACACCAGATGGTGCAGAATTCGACTATATATTAATTGCGTGTGGAAGCGCAGACAAACCCCAATGGAATAGTGGACGTTGGCGAGATATCGAAATCCCTAGTTACACCACAGAACATCATCATTTTCAATGGACAACCGTTGACAGCAAGGAAACTGTGTGGATGAGTGGAACTACTATCAATGAAAATGAATTAGTTTATGAACAACATAGCGATATCGGAAAATCTAACCTAACTTCTGATGATAAAGTTTTTATTCAGCGTATCAGGAATTTGGTTGTTAATCTTTTACTGACATTGGAATATTCCCCAGCTCTGCTATCCGATGTTGTTGTAGGCGACACAACCTCCGAACATGGATTTGGTAAGCCGTTAGCGCAGCCCTCGAAGAGGATCGCCAGTACAAGAAAAGTGCGATATCCCCGCTGGCTGGGAAAAAACTATCAGCCACCATCACCGTTGACCACTACAACAGGGACTCACGCTTCACCACAATCCCATTGGAGACGGGGACACTGGCGAATCCTCGAATCTGGTGAAGGTCGGCGTTGGAAGGAATCTAAACGACTGTGGATTGAACCAATTTTAGTTAATAGTTAAATCGAGATATATAATAAAAAAAAAGAAGAGAGTGAATCATGATACTACCCAAAACTGGATACAATTGTCGTAGGCGTAAGCCGGGGCGTAGCCATCGCAATTCGTATTTGATGGAGATACTTTAAATCTAGGGATTGAACATCGAAATGATGTATTTAAAGCTAGATTACAATGGATTGATGCACCTGAATCACGCAAAAACGAACAAAATAGTAATGACCCCAGAATCCTTGAACATTGGGAATGGGCGGAAAAAGCAAAAATTGCTTTATCCACACTGGTTGAAGGGAAACTGATAATGGCAGTCCCGGTAGCAAAAGACCAGTTTGACCGCTGGCTGTGTGATTGTTATATCGATCGAATCTCAGTAAGCACCAATGTGCAAATTATTCTATGCAAATTAGGAATGGCGGTTAGTTCTTTACCCTTTAACCGATACTCCTACAGCACCATAGAATTAGCTATATTACGAGGAATCATTACTGCTACAGCAATCGCTAATCGTAAAAAAATTGGAATTTGGTCTAAACCCGATTTCATTCTCCCTTATGATTTTAGACAATTAACGATTTATTAGTCGTAGCGCAGCGAGGCGTAAGCCATCCCATAATTTGTCTAAATCTCTATCTCTTTTCACTTTCGCTACCGTCGTTCGCTTTAAATCGTTCGCTTCGATTTAAAGCGAACGATTTAATCGTTACGCCCCGGTTGTCGCCTACGACAATACTTCATATTTGTATAAATGATTGTATAATTATTATATAACTTTATTAGGTATACTTTGTGTTAGCTACAAGAATAATCAAATACATGGAAGCCCAGAAATATCAAGTATTTCGGGGTAAAGATGAGTTGAACATCATCTACGTTGAGGGGATGAACACCGATGGCAATCTAAATGCTGATGAACCGAATCATTTTAACGATGTGCGGATGATAATTGGATTTGCAGATGGAGTGCCAATCGTACTGGACAAGTGGCAAGCTACTACCGAACCGGGATTTCATTACACCGATAATCCCATGAATCCAAACGGGGCAGCACGTATTGCTTTTGGACAATATCGATCGTGGCAAGTTGGGATTCACGGTATGAGCGAACCTCACGAGGCTCTAGTTCAAGTTGATTACGTCAAAGTTTACCGGGATTATAACCGAGATATGATTCGCACTGGCGATCGTATTGATGACGGACTCTTTGGTATTAACCAACACCACGGTTACGATCATCCTGTAAACGATATTCATACCGCCAGCGCTGGTTGTTTAGTTGGTAGAACTCGCGCAGGTCACAACCAATTTATGAAGATGATTAAGGGCGATCGATGTTATCAGATCGATCGTAATTTCATCTTTACAACTGCTATTATTGCAGGAAATAAACTGTAAGTTTAACCTAATTCACATTACAACTTTGAGGAAACAATCTATGTCATCCAAGTCTAATGCTTTCAATACTACAAGCGTTTTCAATACTAAACCTGTCTTCAATACCGGAAGCGTTTTTAATGTCAAACCTGTCTTCAATACTGGAAGCGTTTTTAACTCCTCAAGCAACTTTAACACTGGAACTAAGTTTAATGACGGCACTTCTATCACGGTTAAGCCTAAACCTGCCTCTAAACCTAAACCTGTCTCTAAACCTAAACCTGCCCCTAAACCTAAACCTGCCCCTAAACCGCGGAAAAAAAGAACTCCTCGTGTAAAATAGACAAAAAAATAGTGTCTTCGCAGACACTGACATTTATGGGTGAAAACAGCTCAAACTATTAGCGATTTCTTTAAAATTATAAGCTAAATGTGATAAAATGTCAATGTTGAATCATCAACTAACTAACAAAGCGTCTGTCATATCCCGGATATGTATCAACAGCAGACGCTTTGTTATGTCGTTTTCTGTAAATCTCTAAGTTTTTGTAAGAGTTGTTTAGCTTCGTTAATAGATTCTTGAATCTCCGCAGCAGGATTGAATATCAAACGGCTATACTCCATATAAGTAATTTCATCTTCCAAGTCTTTAATCGCTTCGACAACTAATTCTTTGCTAGGAATTTTTATTAATAAAACTAACTTAGCAAAATTTTTAGGCATCAGATTTGTGCATTTGATTAAATCGTGAAAGGTTTTTGCCGACTAAACTTAGTATTTCTTGCACCAAATGGGAAGTAATTCGGTGATTGCCCTCTCGCAGATTTACGGGCGATGGCATTTCTAAATTGTTTGTAGCTTCCAAGAAATTTCCCATTATCCCAAACTTTTATCAAAGCTGACGTAAATTCACCATTTTCATTGGCTGTATTTTCCCAGGATAATTGATTGTCTTGTGATGAAGCAATCAAAATCCCTGACGCTTTGATGGTGATGCTATTTTCCTTGTCAATTTGATTTTTCAGAAAAGTTGAATTTGATCGAGCAATTGTGCCACTGTGGCAACTATCAGAAATTACTACAATTCGTACACCAGGCAAGAAAGAAGCCCATAACTGGTGTAATTTGTCGTCAAGGATTTGTCGATCGTACAAAACCCATGTCTCGTCCTTCCCGTCTTTCTCATCGCCGTCAATATCCAGAGCCTGCATCCCATGACCGCTATATGTCAAAAGGAATATATCACCAGCTTTAAGTTTGGCTGCTGTACTAGATATTGCTGCTGATGTGTTGTCAATGGTCGCGTATTTGTCGAGCAATAGAAAGCTTTGATAACCTGCTTTCTCTGCAATCAGATTCATGGCGATAGCATCATTGTGGCAGAACCTTAAATCTGCTATACTTAGCGGATGATGAAGTTGTTTGTCAACTTGATTGATACCAATGTGCAATGCTATTCCTACCACAAAAAAACCTCCCTAACTAAAGTTTATGAACCAAGCAATCGCTGTCCCCAGAAAGTTTTTACTAGATGCTGATACCTTTCAGTTTAGCCGAGATAAAAAGATAATTAGAACCAGAGCAGCTTGGATTGATACCCCAGAAATCCGCTACAAAACTGATATGAGCCAGAAACCAGAAGACTTGAACCAGTGGAAATGGGGAGCAATAGCCAAGGCATTCTTGCTATCGATGATTGCTAAAAGAACGGTATGCCTTGTGCCGATCGCCCTAGACAGTTTCGGTAGAACCGTTGCTGACTGGTATTTATGTGACTCGATCGACCAAATTACCTTGGGCAATAACATCCAAGTAATGTTGGCTGCTGCGGGTTTAGCAGTTCACGTTCCTCCGAATAACTCAGCAGCAATTTATCAGACAATTCGTGCTGCTCAATCACAAGCCAAAGCTCTTGAAAAAGGGTTTTGGGCAGACAATGATTTTAGACTTCCTTACATTTGGAAAGCTAATCGTTAATTGTCAAAGTTTCAATCAAACTATTGCGGATGTTTACGTGAACATCGGTAATTTTTAACAGTATTTCCGCTGTTAAAGAACTGATGAAAACCATAAAAAGGATAGCCAACAGAAATATTCTCGAACCTCCCGGAATCCAAGACAAAACATTCATAATGTGTCTGATTTTTTTAGTTTGTCTTTGTTGCTCGATTTCGGTAATTTCTAATGCCTCTACTTTCATTTCTAACGCCATCACCCTTTCTACAAAAGAATCCGGAAGATTTGGAAAGTTTTTCATATTTTTAAAATCAACTCAATACTCGTATTCTAACTAATAAACTATCAGTGAAAATACGGAATTTTAGTTTGAATTAGTTAAAGATTTGACTGTTATGTAATTACTCCCCGTGACAAGAAATTGCCCTAGTGTTGAAAATAAAATACCCTGGTTTACGAATTTAAACCAGGGTATTTTTTACTTAGGCATTAATTTTTGCCTTAATTGGCGATTTACCAATAACTTGTTACTTTGCTCAATGTACAGAAAAGAACCCTGAGCCCAGACCATTCTATGAAATTCTGCGGGCTTCCACCCGTGCGATCGAGCAATTTCTAGCATCTCCTTGAGCAATGACTCAGGTACAGCAAAATCAATACGTACCATTTTTTGTACCTCGGCTGTCTCTTCTATATCTGACACCTCATCCTCCAAAAACTGCATAGCATCCATACAATTTTACCTCCAAGGGACTAGAAAGGGAACCTGTGACCCCTGCTGAGGATATTTTACCCCAAAAGGGAACCAACATCCCCTTGACAGTGACTCTGAAGGGGTGTATAGTAGAAAAATCTAAGTAGACAACAAAAACAACCACCTCCGCCCCTGGGTCGCAAAACTGAGGGCGGAAGGTGGAATCAACACCTAGAAAGATGTTTTTCCCAATTATGTCACAGCGACAGCCACAGGTATATAACGTTAATCTTCTTCAAATTCCTCCAATTTTGGAGAAACTGAGAGATTGCCAGAATATCGTAGCTTGCGAGGTGGAACGTCATCGCGCCTACCTCATTGAAGTTCTGATTTACGCTCATAATGCCCACTCGCGCTTGGATGAAGCCGTTGAGCAATGCGATGTTAAATTCTCTGAGCCTTTTTCCCAAATTGATTTGGGATTCACGCTGAGCAAGAATGAGACTTTTTTACTGATTCATTTACTGGCTGGCGATCATCTCAACGATGCGCCACCAGAACGGGGGGAAGGGCGATGAGACGCAAACCTGAATGGACAGTTTTGGTCGATCGGCTCTACAATCCCCGCCGTGAGATTGTTGCCATCGGCTACACCAAAGAGGAGGCTTTGCAGGATGCTAAGGATTCTTTGAGATGGATTTACGGCATTTGGGACGAGAAAAGCGTTGAAGTCATTGCTCTGGTTAGGTTCTAGCTCTTTTTTTTAGGGACTCGTGAGCTAATATCTCGTCGGTTTTTGGTGACGAGAGATTAGCTCACCAAGTAGCTCACTCAGATGAAAAAGAAACGCCAGAAACCTGTAACAGTAAGGGTTATAAGCGACGAAAAAAAAACTTGGTGGCAGCGGACAGAACTAAAGGTATTACTTGGGCGATCGAAGCGCAAACCAATGTCTGAAGCAACGTTCAAAAGACGGCTGGCATTGCTTGAGGAATATTGCCCAGAATCAGAACATCGGCTATACACCCGGAAGTTTCCCGACTTCACTAAATGGGCTTTACTGACGATCGAAAGTTGGCTGAAACAAACCAACTACAACATGACAGCGGTTCAACAAAAACTAGAAAACATAGGACTTCCAACACATGAATACTTTAATCCCAAGAACTGAACTCAAAATCGAACTGGGTTTGCCAAAAGTCTCCGACATCACCAACATCCGCAAAGCGCTCGGTCAACGCGACTGGCAAAATTCTCAACTTTCACTTGATGAGGCGATCGAAGTTCGCCGTTACTATTTCCTGGTCCGTGATGAACAAGTTGCGCCCGCCGATGCGCTGTTGCAAATTGCTTGCGATCGTGGGGATAACTCTGGGGCGGATATTGATGAAAGTGCGATCGCACAATCCCACGAACCCAAACGTGATGAATCTGAGGAACGTGGTGCAGCGGTTCTGGCAATCCAGGAAGCCACGACTCAAGGGAATTTGGGGATGGCTGAAGCCGGAGCGCAGATGGCTACGACCAATATGGAGGCTTTGAAGATTGGGTACGTTACCAGCCTGTGCGCCGGGATGCAGGATTTTGGTAATGCCGTGCGATCGAATCTCACCTCTTTGGCTGAGGCAGCAGCCGGAACCGATATGGACTTGCGAGAAGCTAACCTCCCAAAAGCAAAGTTGCAAGGGCGAGTTGTCAGCGCTGTTTTGGAACCTTACAAGGAAACCCAATCGAAAACATCCAAGGGACTTTGGTAGAAGCTCACCGAGAGCTAGGGAAATCCTTAGCTCTTCAACAAATTCAGCGAGAAAAATTGTTGCTGATGATAATTTTCTTGCTGAGTTTGTCACAGGGCAGCCCAACAAAACCTAGACCTGAACCTAAAAAAGCTTGGTTTAAGTTGCCCTTGGATAACAGAAATGCTGAAGAATCGATCGTACTTATGAGGTTTGTTTAATGATTGAAAGCTACGGTTTTGTTGAAATGTTTCTTGTTCCCATCAAATTCTGGGAATCAGTCAAAGCTAGTTTTTGGGAAATCAGTGTTGTCGCAGTTTTGATGGGAGGTTGCGCGTGAGAGGTCAAGAAATCTTGGTTTCTGTTCATCATACAGGGACTGGCATCAAAGAAGAACGGTTATTGACTTTCTTGATTCCAGAAAGTGAAGAAAACTTTGATTTGATAATGGCTTATTGCGTCCAATACAGTCGGCAAGTCATTCTTTCCAGAATAGATAACACAGTTATTTTGAGAGGAAATTGAGATGTTCAAGAAAATGTTGGGATTATTGCCATCCGCTTTAATCACCCCGATTATCAATGATTCATTTAGTGTTTTGAAAGATCGAGGTGAAATTAAAACCTGGATTGTTCAAATGGGTGACAAATATCCAGTGGAGTTTGGTTTAAGGTACAAAGTTCGCTCAATGCAAGTTTCTGACAATAAATTTGAGTGGGGTGTATTTGATGGTTGTCAAAAAGTTGCTTTAGGGTTTGCCAGCGATCGGGATTCTGGTTTTCAACTAGCACGAAAAAAAGTTAATGAACTGGAGAATAATGCAAATTAAACTACCTCAAAGTGAATTAATTCGCAAGATTGTTACTGCTACAAAAGGTATTTTTACCAACTAAAAACCGTCCACACTACCTACTCAAAATTACAATCAAATACCTCTTTGTCCTAAGCGATACACATTGCAAGATAAAGCCATGATGGTTACTGGTGCTACTGTTTGCGCTGTCACACTCTGGTTTGTACCAGGGATACTTCGGGGGATGGTATCAGTTGAAACTAAAGCTAAACCCAAACAGATTGCTCAAAGTACGGTTGTATTGATATTACCTGAAGTTCATGGAGGTAATACAGCGCATACAGCGATTTCTACTGTACTTGTCATAGGAGCTTTAGTTTACATTTTTCAGAATGATTTACGTAATCTATAGGTAGCAAAATGAACTGTCAAAACTTTGATGCAAATACTTTCGGCAACCATTTCATCTCTCACGGCTATGACTATGTGCAAGGGATGATGTCTGAAAAGTATGGACTAGATTTGGATTCCATCAAAGACATGGATGCTGGACAACTAGCTATCATGCGTGATGCAGCCGATAAATCAGCTTGGCTAGTGAAAAACTACAAATTGATTGAGGACATGATTCAGGACATTATTGATGGTCAAATCACCTGGAGTCAGTTACAGGCAAGGCTTGTAGAGCGTGGCGCAAAAGGTGCGATCGACATTGATAAATCTACTGGCGATATGATGATTGCCCGCCTCAAATGGCAAGCAGGAATCACCAAGCAAGGTATCAGAGTCGATAAAAAACAGAAAATTAGCGACAACAAAGTTGAAAATTATCGGTTATTGAGTAGTCACGAATACACAACTTCTTTGCTAATTGAAGCTGATAAATTAGCTCAGCGAATAGAGCTAATTTCAGCAGCACCCAATAAAGCGCTGGCGATGGCGCAATTTAATGAAGGACGCAAAGCAGGGCTTCAGCGTATGACTGATGCTTTGAAATTTGGTAGCGCAGCGTCTATGTTGCCGTCTGGTCAATATCCCGCATGGCAACCAGATAATCGCGCTGGATATGCGATCGATGTTCCGAGTCGTTCAATGGGTTCGCAGCAAAGTTTGGGGGCTGGCTTCGGTCAATCTCTGAAAAATGGGTTTGTCAAAATCGGTAACTGGCTTAATCCTGGGAGAACAGCGTGATGTTTCCTTTTTCCCCACAACCCACTTCGCCTCCGATTGTCGCTGCACCGCCGAAAGATTCAATCGAACTTAAGTCGCGCAAGGGTTTTGCGGATAGATTATTTCAAGCAATATGCGGTGCAGCGGGCGGATTGCTTGCACACTCAGCGCGATCGGCTCCCCAATATTTCCCGCTTTTCGTGGTAGGTTGCCTCGCTGGCGGATTATTTCTAGCAATCGTGCCATCGCGAGATAAAGATTATTTGGGGCTGCATCGCAGCGGTGCATTGATTTTGATAATCGGTGCGCTGCTTCCCTTCTGGGATTTGTTGATAGGAATTCCACAGCAAATTCTAATTGGCCGGGCAGGTGCGGTGATTGTTTTGGCGATCGCACTAATCGCAATTTTGGGGAGGAACTGAGTTATGGCTTCCCCGAAAACTCTGGCTCTGTGTGGATTATTTGGCGGCATTCTCTGCTGCGGATTGGCGATCGGCATCATCCCCGCAAAACGATATTTTCATCTTCGGCAAGGACTTGGTGCTGCGGGATTGTGGATTCTGTTTGGCGGGTACACCGCAGCCCAAAACGCAATCAAAGAACAGATTGCGATCGACAAACAGATTGCGGAATACGAGCAACAGCAAAAATTAATTAGGGAAGCCACGCAATCGGCAATGTTGGAAGAAGCTAAGAATAATGCTGTTGTTGCTGCGGAGTATCGACAACAGCTTCACACTCTTGATGCGGGTGCAGCTTTTGCTCATGTGGCGCATCAGAATCATCCAGCCTGGGCACAGCAGCAAATTGAGGCTGCTGAAGCTGAAAAACAATCTCAGACTGAACCTGAGAATGTCACGGCGGATGAGTTGGCGTTGGACAAACTTGATGAGTTAACTGCACTCAAGCCCTCTGATGATGGCAAAAAATCTTTAGCTGGTGTGGAATTGCCGATCGCGCCAAGTCTCGGAGTTAAATTTTTCAACTGGAGACGGTTCAAAAAAGAGTCCAAACTTTTTCCCCACATTCGCGCTGTCGGTGCTACTGGAATTGGCAAAACTTGCTTGATTGACTGGCTTTTAGACGTTTTCCCGGCGGAAAAAACTCAGGTAATTACGGTGAAGCGCCGGGTTAATCAGTGGGTTGGCTTGAAAGTTATCGGTGTGCCAGAAGATTTTGATGGGATTCGATCGGCTCTGGAAGATTTGCAGGCTGTGAGAAAACGCCGTACCGAGAAAATGGCAGAGGGAAAAGACTCGCCAGTGTTGAATGTAGCAGTAGATGAGTGGCGCGTTATCTCGAAAAATATCAAAGCTACGGTCAATCGAGCATCTAAGGGAATTACTTCACCCAGTGCCCGCGACATCATGGGCAACATGATTACTCTGGCTCGCGAAGTCAACATCAGAATGCTGGTCATGGCTCAAGGTCGACAAGTTGAAACGTGGGGGCTTGAAGGCGAATCGGATTTAGCGGAGTGTTTCTGTTCAATCTTTTTGGGCAAGTTTGCAGTGCAGGAATGCGAGACTAATCGCAATCGCCATCCTGCCGATTCTCAGGCTTTTGAGCAATACCAGGCAGTGCGGGATTACTTGGAATCGATCGGCTCCAGGGCTGCTTGGAT
>Ga0209591_10006499_pt1 | contig 12987 bp, 10 predicted proteins | sample MAT01_FD_187207 | JGI IMG/M metagenome (GOLD analysis project Ga0209591, IMG submission 187207) | Freshwater microbial communities from Lake Fryxell liftoff mats and glacier meltwater in Antarctica - MAT-01 (SPAdes) (version 2) | ecosystem: Environmental > Aquatic > Freshwater > Ice > Liftoff...
TGCCGATCGAATCTGGAATGCTGACTCGTTCCCTCGAAGGCGCTCAGAAAAAAGTCGAAACCTACTATTACGACATCCGCAAACAGGTATTTGAATACGACGAAGTGATGAACAATCAGCGTCGAGCAATTTATGCGGAACGCCGCCGAGTCTTGGAAGGTTTGGACTCGAAGGAACAGGTAATTAAGTATGCCGAACAAACGATGGACGACATCGTGGGAGCATACATCAATCCCGATTTACCTTCGGAAGAATGGGAACTCGACAAACTTGTCAGCAAGGTGAAGGAATTTGTTTATCTGCTAGCTGACATGACACCGGATCAGCTAGAAGATTTGTCAGTTGAGGAAATTAAGACATTCCTACACGAACAAGTCCGCAATGCTTACGACATGAAGGAAGCGGAAGTTAATGCCATCCGAGCGGAATTGATGCGCGATGCTGAGCGGTTCTTTATCTTGCAGCAAATTGATACTTTGTGGCGGGAACACTTGCAACAAATGGATGCTTTGCGCGAGTCTGTCGGATTGCGCGGTTACGGACAAAAAGACCCGTTAATCGAGTACAAAACTGAAGGTTACGAGTTGTTTTTGGACATGATGACGGATATTCGCCGCAACGTGGTTTATTCGCTGTTCCAGTTCCAGCCGCAGCCTGCAATGCAGGTTTCGCCGGAGATGGTTTAGAGGGGATTTGTAGGGAAATAACATTCAACCTCTTGCAAAAGTGGGATGGGCATCTTGCCCGTCCTAGATCAGACGGCGGTTGAAACCGCGTCTACACAAACAAAACCCGCCTCCGCGGGTTGAAGATCAGACGGCGGTTGAAACCGCGTCTACACAAACAAAACCCGCCTCCGCGGGTTGAAGATCAGACGGCGGTTGAAACCGCGTCTACACAAACAAAACCCGCCTCCGCGGGTTGAAGACTTGATTAAGCCCAATCTTCTTGGTCACTTTTTTGCAGCCTATAAACTTCACCTGTGGCGTGAATTTTGCGGGTTTGTTCATAAAGAGTTTCTTCGGTATGATTCCATTGTTGCAGGGCTTTTTTTAAGTCTGCTTGGATATCTCTAGCGCCGGGAAATCCTCGGTAGCGAATGATTAATCTTGCTAATTCTGATAAATTGCGATCGGTTGGTTCTCCGGCTAATACAGTATCGATGGTGGCTCGATCGCGCTTGTATTGCGGATGCTGCTGGTCTTGGTTTTTAGGCTCTAAATTCATATTCTTTGTCCTGGTAAATCTACTGAGATTTTGCTTGAACGGTCTTATTTTATAATTGTTTATAATAAAGAGAATGCTTTTTAACCGCAGAGGGCGCAGAGGGCGCAGAGGAAGAGAAAAGAGAGATTTATAAGTTGTTTTGTTGCTAGTTTTTGGCTATTGATTTATGTGCCTGGTTTTTCTAATTTTGGCTGTAATTTCAAAGCTTTTTCTTGATAAATTAAACCTTCATTAATTCGCCCTTGCTGTTCTAATACTTTACCTAAGTTCCAGTAGGCGGCGGCTAAGTCTGGCTGCATAGCAATGGCTTTTTGGTAGTAAGTTATGGCTTCATCTAGCAAGCCTTGTTTGTAAAACATACTGCCCAAGTTAACATAGGCTGCGACTAATTTCGGGTCGCATTCGATCGCCTTTGAGTACGCACGCACCGCTGCGTCTGTCTTCCCTTGGGCTTGCAGGATATTCCCGAGGGTTTTGTAGGCGGGGGCGAAATTGGGTTGCTGGCGCAGTGTTTGGTAGCAGCAGGCGATCGCCTCTACATATTTCTGTTGCGTATAATAAACTTCGGCTATCTTGCTGTGTGCGATCGCCGCATCAGGTTTGAGTGCTAGTATTTTTTGGTATTGGTCGATCGCCTCCTCAAATTTTCCTGATTCCTGAAAGTTCTCGCCCGCTAACAAATACTCATCTACTAACTCGGAATTTACGGTCATAAATTTTCTGATCTTCAACTCGCTCTTGAGTGGGTTTTGTTTGACAAGAAGCGATTTCAATCGCCGAATTTTCAACAATCCCCAACCAAATTAAAAGATTCTGGTTGGGGATTGTTCAAAGCACAATCGCAAAAATCAAGGAGACAAACGCCACACCTTGATCGTGTCGTCATAACTGCCGCTGATCAGAGTTTTGTCTTGAGGATTAAAAGCCAATTCCACCCAAGTCGAATGACCTTTGAGCGTGCCTTGCTCCCCGCCATCCATCGCCCACAGCTTGATAGTTCCGCTCAAATCGGCGCTGGCTAGCGTCGCCCCATCGGGACTGAAAGCTAGAGACTGAATTCGATCGGGATGACCCGTAAAAGTCACCTCACCCGAGGGCTGTGGCCCGTGTTCCGTGGTGATATCCCAAATCCTCACCGTATTGTCCCAGCCGCCACTGCCCAAAATTGTACCGTCCGGGCTGACGGTCAGCGCCGAAACAGCATCGACATGACCCGTGAGAGTGGCTTGGAATGCCCCAGTCTTCCAATTCCACATTTTGATCGTACCGTCGCCGTTGCCAGTAAACAAAGTGTCTTTATAGGCACTGAAAGCCACCGAGTGCACTTCGTCCGGCATCCCTTTGAACGTTTGCAACTCGGCGCCGCCTTCGACTTGCCACAGTTTCAAAGTATTGTCTTTGCCGACACTGGCGAGGGCTTGACCGTCGGGACTGAACACTACCGAGAACACGCCGTCTGTGTGTCCGCCCAACGTCCGAATTAACTGGCCAGAATAGAAATTCCACAGTTTAATCGTACCGTCAGCGCTGCCGCTGGCGATCGTCCTGCCATCGGGACTGACGGCCACCGACCACACGGGCCCTAAATGTCCTCCTAAAACTTTGAGAATCTTACCGTGACGTTTTTGCAGCAGGTGAATTGTGCCGTCGTTATTCCCGCTGACGATGACGCGGCCGTTGGGAGTGACTGCTACTGCCCACACCGGGTTTTGGTCTTGCTCCGCCAGAGTGCGCACTGCGGGGTTTTCCAGCGATACCTGACGGTTGAAATCCTGCATGGGGGGCGGATTGAACCTAATTTTGGGAATGCTGGAAATAGGCTCGCCAGATGTGAAAGCCTGCGATGGTGGAGATGGCAACCTAGAACCCACCACTATCGACAATAGAGCAACCGCCGCTCCTCCCCACATCGCTAAAGTCCACGTAGGTTTGCTGGCGATTACGTCTATCGGTGTCGGGCCGTATTTCATGTCTGTGAGAATTGCCTCGATCGATCGATAGCGTTTTGATGGTTCTCGCTGCACCATTTTATCCAGGATGCGGCCGAGTCGCGCCGAAACTGGTACTTTCAAATAATGCCGCCAGGCCCAACTGTCGGCTTTGATGTCAAACAAGTCAAAGGGCGACATTCCTGTTAACAAGTGAATGCAAGTGACGCCCAAACTGTAGATGTCACTGCTCTTAATTGCTTCACCTTTAATTTGTTCCGGGGCCGCGTATTCGGCAGAACCCGTTACCGTTTTGTGCGGCCCCCTGTTGGCACGAATTGCCGCGCCGAAATCGACTAAAACTAGCCCCGATTGCTCGTCCCAAGAATGCAGATGCTCTTTCTGGGCCAAAGCTGCGGAAGTTTGGGGAGTTTTGCGGTGAATAATGTTGGACGGTTTGATATCTTGGTGAATTAGTTGACTGTCGTGAACCAGTTGCAAGACAGGCAATAATTCGCTCAGCAGATACCAAATGTGAATTTCTTTAAGAACACCTTTTTCGGAAAGCCGATCGGCCAAATTGAGACCGGGGATGTATTCTTGGACTAAATACTGGCAGCCTTCGACTTCAAAAGATGCCAGCAGTTTGGGTATTTGCGGATGTTTCCCCAATTCGTCTAGGACTGAGGTGGAGCCGCGAAATGTCCGATTTAGCTGTGTGCTACCGTCGGTGACTGCTGTGGCGCAGAACTGTTGAATGACGCAGCGGGGTTGCGAGGGTTGGTCTTCATCGACGGCTAAGAAGGTGCCGCCAGTGAGACTTTGACCGAGGGCGTGAAAGACTCGGTAGCGCCCTTTGAGCAGCAAATTCGACTCGCAATTGTTGCATACTGTCGCGCGATCGAGATTTTCGGGTTTCTGGCAATTGGGATTTATGCAGTAACTCATTTGTGTTTCCGCTAGAGACCCCCGTCCGGCTTACTGGAGTGGGGGAGGAAAGCGGGGCGGTGCGTGCCGCTTCCTGTGGACAAATTAAATAATTGGAATCTTTGGTCGATCGTAATTCTTTCCCAGATTATAGCCACAATTGCTTCGGTCGATCGCGTGTAAATTTTTCCTGACTTTCTTGCGAGCGAGGTTTAATAGGTCGATCGTACGGGCGGGCAGGATGCCCACCCCACAATAAAATCATTCTTTGTGGAACAGGCATCTTGCCTGTTCTTGAGAATGGTGCAATATCTCAGTTATTACCGAATTAAGCTACACTGTCATTGCGAATACAGTAATTGCGATCGCAGCCCAGCAAAGCAATCGCGAGGCATTGCCCAAAAGTCGCTCCGATCACTTCTCTACAGTCAATGTCAACTCTCCAATCGATGGAAACATTAAAATTTGGGCAGTTGTCGCCAAACTAACTACTAACTTTTAACTATTACTTATGCCACTAATTCGCGTACCGAAATCTTGGGAAATTCTCGACCCACAAATTACATCAGAAACAGCTTTTGTCAACCGCCGCCGTTTCATGACAAATTTAATTGGCGCTGGCGTGAGTGCTTCGGTGCTGTCGCTGACAGGCTGCAAAACCACTACGAACTCAAAAACTGCTTTAGATAGAAGCTCAACCGAAGCATATGCGGGGCTGACCCGGAATCCAAACTTTGCAAAGGTCGATCGGGCAATTACCGACGAAGCCCTAGCTACAAAATATAACAACTTTTACGAATACGGCGGCACAAAATCTATTTGGGAAGCCGCTCAAGCTTTACCAACCGAAAACTGGAAAGTAGAAGTAGGAGGTTTAGTCAAAAATCCCCGCACCTATGATATTGACGACCTCAATAAAAAATTTCCCATCGAAGAACGAGTTTATCGATTTCGCTGCGTAGAAGCGTGGGCGATGGTAGTTCCTTGGGTCGGATTTCCCATGAAATTACTGATGGCTGATGTCGAACCACAATCAAACGCTAAATTCGTTCGCTTCACCTCATTTTACGACTCAAAAATAACTCCCGGCCCCGGTTTGATGTCGCAATTTTATCCTTGGCCTTACACCGAAGGTATGCGAATTGAAGAAATGGCAAACGATTTAGCATTTTTTGCCACAGGTTTGTACGGGCGGCGGCTACCCAAGCAAAATGGTGCGCCCCTGCGGCAAGTAATTCCTTGGAAATACGGTTTTAAGGGCGCAAAGTCGATCGTCAAAATTGAATTTGTCGAAAAACAGCCCGCCACTTTTTGGAATACAATCGGCCCCAACGAATACGCATTTGAAGCCAATGTCGAACCCGACAAACCACACCCCAGATGGTCACAGGCCAGCGAACGGATAGTCGGCCCCGGTAACAGTTGGTCGTGGGAAACTCGCCCGACTTTGCCCTATAACGGTTACGGCGAATATGTGGCGAGTCTTTACAGTTAATTAAGTCCGCGAGATATAATTTGAGGAACAGGCTTTGCGGCTTCTTCCTCAAATGATTAATTTCTCTCCTTTCTCTTTCTCTGCGCCCTCTGCGTTCTCTGCGGTAAAAAAATCCTTATTGTTCGCTTCAGGAAAATGAAATACAGGACACGGCAGTGCCGTATCCCTACCCAATACCTGCACTATGTTTGTAAATTTTACCTTAAATTTGAGTCCATCGACTACAATAAAAATTGATGAAGCTACCAAGGAATTGTTAAATGGTAACAACAACATCAACTCCCATCAAGCAGCAAACAACCCCAGAAAACCGAGTTATTTTAAAAGGTGTCAGTTGGTCAACTTTTAAAGCATTGCTGGCAGATGTTGGGGACGATAGAGCTTGGAGAATTGCTTACGATGAAGGAGTATTAGAAATCAGAATGCCACTGGAAGAACACGAAGAACCCAAACGACTGATAGAAAGCTTTGTGGAAGCCATTGTAGATGAGCTGGAAATTGAACTTAGGAGTCTGGGTTCGCTGACTCTTGAACGAGAAGATTTAACTCGTGCTGTCGAACCTGATTCCTGTTTTTACATTCAAAATGAATCTTTAGTGAGAGGCAGAAATATAAATTTGGCAAATGACCCGCCGCCTGATTTAGTCATAGAATCAGATTACACGAATTCTTCAGTTAATAAGTTGCCAATTTATGCTGCTCTTGGTGTTCCCGAAATCTGGAGGTATCGCCGGGAATCTCTGCAAGTGTATCACCTTGTAGATGGGAAATATGAAATGTGCGATCGCAGTTTAGCTTTTTCATTTTTACCCGTTGCCGAAATCCCCGGTTTCATCGAACAAAGCAGAACAATCGGACAGCGTGCGGCTGTGCGTTTGTTTCGGCAAAGAATTAGAGAGACTTTGCAGAGTCAAAGTTAACCTCAAGTGATATAATACAGCATATTGCACGTCTATTTTGTAAAATTTACCTATGGTTGAAATAAATCCTTTCCCGGAAATTTTATTAGAGCAAGCCAGAGAACAAGCAGCCTCCACCACGCAGAGAGAAAAAGACATCAAAGCGCAGGCTGAGGAAGTAGAACGCCTTTGCAAGCTCTGGGACAACCTTAACCGGTTCCTCCACAAACAGTGGCCGCTGCACTGCCTGGATTTATTGGATAAGCACAAGCACCTTATAGAGAAGATGAGGGTTGATCAGTCCCCTGAAGTTTTCCTACTGGATGATATTTATCGGGTAGCCAAAGAGCGGGCCCAAGAGCTTAAGCCACATCGGTTTCCAGCCTATTTAGAAAAAGCTTGTCAGGCGACTAGCTTACAGTTAGATCAAGACAGTCGTCATCCCCGCTACAAGTTTGACAAAGGATTCTTTCAGCTTGATATAGATGACCATAAAAAAACAGCAAGCTTGTCTAACTATGAATCATCAAAAATGGTTGAATTCCCTGCTGACATAGGAGCTATAGTTGAGGTTGTACAACGAGAACACAAGAGGATTTTTGGGCGAACCTTTGATGGCAAAAAGTTTCTTAAAAAGCTCCTATCCCAATATTTGGCAATACTAAAGAAAGATAAACTATCAGATGGATCAACCATTCCTATTCGCAATATCACGCAACGTTTGGGAAAGAACGAAAGTGGATTTCGTACAGATGAATTCCTCATCGACCTTTCACGCTTGGTTGAGCAAGGGGTAACAGAGATTGAGGGTTTTCGTCTTGAACTACAACAGACCAAAGAAACTAATCAAGGAATGCTTCTTCATATAGAGTCAAAACGCTATGTCGGTCTAATTTTCTTTAAAAAGGTATAGTTATGGATCAGAAAAATTGTACTCAAGTTGTTGAGTCACTTCGCAAAGGTATCCCTCCCCAACGCGGTGTAGATTTGTATTCAGTGGGGAATGAAAAATTAATTTTAGGGATTAAAAGATTTCATTTGAGTGCAATAGGAGAAGGAGGACTTATCCGTTTTATTAGCGGTTCCTGGGGATCTGGAAAAACCCATTTCTTTAGGTTGCTTCGGGAAGTTGCCTTTCAAAATAACTGCCTAGTCTCTAATGTACAGTTGAACGTAGATGATGCTGCCTTAAATAAATTTGAGCGCGTTTTTTATTCTATCTTGCGGAATATTTCAACGGCATCTTACTTAACTGAAAGTGAAGCAGCACCCTTTGGACAAGTTTTAAAAGAATCTTTAGCCTATTTATCAACAGGCAGTTGTGAAGTTAGTAACGAAGTTTCTTATGAGGATTATGTTAAAGCTAGAGAAGCTCTGATTATTGATAAGAGTATTGATATTGATTTTAAAAAGATGATTCAAAAATACTGGGAAACTTTTCTGCCTGAATCCCCGGATCTAGCTCTTCAAGAACAAACTAGAGCTGAAATTCTCCAATGGTTTAGTGGAGAAGGTAGCGTGGTGATGTACCGGAAGCGATTTGAAGTTAATAAAATTGTCAACAAAGATAATGCAAAACTAATGCTACAATCCCTTGCCGGATTTGTGCGTCTTTCCGGCTACAAAGGATTACTCATTCTGTTTGATGAGGCAGAGCAAGCTTACTCTATTATGCGTAAGTCTTCTCTTCGGGATGCTCACAACAATTTGTTATCTCTGATCAATAATATTGAAGCGCTGAAGGGTCTGTTTCTCATCTATGCAACCACGCCTGACTTTTTCACCGACCCCAAACACGGAATCATAACTTATGGAGCTTTGTCAGGACGAGTTGGCAAACTAGAGCAACAACGTCAGCCAAGAGCATTAGATACTATCTGGAATTTCGATCAGGTAGTAACAGACCTATCAGACTATCAAACTGCTGCCAAGAAAATCCTCAGTATTTATGCAACTGCTTATCCAGAAGGAGCAAGAGAATTACCTTCTGAAGCTAAAGTTGAAAATTTTGTCAAAGAACTTTATGACATACATCCGACACTTAGTGGTGTTCGCTTTTGGCGCGTCCTAGTAACAGCTTTGATTACACATTTTGATGACCATTTTGAAGGAGAAATCAGGTCAGCGGAGACCATATACGATGACGTAATGGATCATCTGAGGGAGGAATAATCGGTGAATGTAGAAGTGCAGCGAGTTATTGAATCTCTTCGCCTTGGAATTCCCCCTGATGGTCATGTACGCTATTTCACAGTAGGTAGACTATCAGAAATCACGGAACTGACAGCTAGGCTTCAACAAGGAAAAGCCGATGCGCTATTGCTAAAAGCTAACTACGGTTCTGGCAAAAGTCACTTGTTGCGATTTATTCGTGAAACTGCTTTAAAAGAAAATTTTGCTGTTAGCTCCGTAACACTGGATGCTAAATCTGCTGTCCGTTTCAATCGCATGGATCAGATATTGGGTGCAATCTGGCGTGGTCTAGAAGTTCCCAGCAACTCTGAATGTAGAGGTGTCCGCCCTTTCTTTGACTGGGTTTGTGAACAAGCGCGTGAGAGTAAAGGAACAGCAGGTAAGCAATGGCAAAAATTAACCAATAACGGGCAATGGAATTTTTCTCAATCCCTTGAATCTCCAGCTACTTTTATTGCCTTGCGCGCTTGGATGAGCGGAAGAGTTAATAAAGATTTAGTAGAGGATTGGCTGTTTCAAAAAAGTAATTATAAGACACAGGATCTTTATCAAGAATTGATACATAAAAACCGGATGTGCTACCGACAAGAACTAGAATTAACTCGCACAATTAAGTGGCAAAACTATACAACAAAGGCACTTTTGTTTGACTTTAAATCTCAAGGTTACGCTCAGTCTTGGGCAGCAATTAGAGATATTCATACCCTTGCCTGTGCTTCGGGAATGAGGGGAATTATCATACTTTTCGATGAATTTGAGGATGTTTTATCTAACATTACAAATATAGCCCATCAAGAAATGGCATTTCAGAATCTATTCCAGTTTTTTGCAGGTCAGCAATTTCAGGGCATGAGTTTTTTTGCTGTGACACCAGAATTTGTCAGCAAGTGCAGGAATCGTCTGATTAGTAAGGGTCGGTGGGATTATGACTATGCTCAATTGGATGCACTTTCTACCTTTGAAATGAGTCCCCTAGAGATCAGTCAGTTACAAGAGTTAACCATAAAAATTAAGGACATTCATGGAATTGCTTATGGATGGGATACTAATTCCTTGGCTATTGAACTAGGTCTGACTGCGGTTGTCAAAAAAACTGGCTCTATTGCAGTTCAAGACCGTACTCGTCAAACGATTAAGGAAGTTGTGAAGTTTTTAGACCGACAGCTTGAGGAAATAGAATGAGTAGCATTGAATTGTTAGAGCGCCGTGTTGCTTCAGCATTTTATGGAAGTTTTACAACTTTGCGTCCAGTACAAGAAGCTGCTATTGAACCGCTAGTAAAGGGTCAAAATATTGTCCTATCTTCTGGTACGGGTTCTGGGAAAACTGAGGCTGTTTTGGCTCCCTTGCTAAGTCGTTATTGGCGAAAAGCTGTCACAACTGAAGCCTTGATTCTAATTTATATTGCCCCTACGAAGGCACTGGTGAACGATTTAGAAAAGCGGCTGTATCCGCCATTGGATAAATTGGGACTTCGTGTTGGCATACGTCATGGCGATCGCGATGATTTAGTATCTGGGCAAACACCCCATGTTCTAGTAACAACGCCAGAATCGCTGGAAGTGCTACTTTTCCGCAAAGATGCAACTTTACAAACAGTTTGCGCTGTAGTTATTGACGAGGTGCATCTTCTCTACAACACCCAGAGAGGATTGCAACTATCTGTCCTACTTCAAAGACTCCAACAAAGCTTAGGACAAGAGTTGCAATGGGCTGCCTTATCTGCAACAGTGGGGAGACTTTCAGACGTGCGCGATTTCTTGTTTGGATCAGCAGCTAGTGCTAAATTCCTTCAATTTCCTGCTCATCGTTCCATTGATGCCCATGTGCGACATATTGCTGATGAAGCCAGCTTTCTGAAGCTCATTTGCAAGTTGATAGAAGGGAGACAGACTAAACTATTGATATTTACTAATTCCCGGCGAGAATGTGAACGATTAGCAGGAATTTTACAGCCTGAAAAAAGCTTGAATTCCCTCATTTTTACTCATTACTCATCTCTCTCGCCAGAAGTCAGAGGTGAAACCGAGCAAAAATTTACTGCTGCAAGAACTGCTATCTGTATTGCTACCAGTACATTAGAACTTGGTATTGATATTGGCGACATTGATGCTGTTATTCTTTGGGGTGTGCCAGGTGGAGTTGAATCATTCCTACAGCGAATTGGTCGTAGTAACCGACGCACCACTAAAACAAATGTCATCTGTTTAGTGCCGGATAATTCCAAGAATGTAATACTTGATGCTTTGCGTTTTCTCGCTCTTGTTGATGCAGCAAAAAAAGGTGAGTTACCTATTCGCTCTCCCTATGAATTATTTGGAGCGATTGGGCAACAGTGTCTCAGCGTCATTGCATCTGATGGTGGTCGTTTCACCCGAATTGCTGATTTGTGTAAGTTTTTCGAGCACCGAGACTATTTAGATCGCTCATCTCTCGAAAAAATACTTGCTGAACTAGCGAATAATAGCTATCTTCAGCGTCACGGTTTCAAAAATCAATATGGTGCTGATGAAAACCTTCATAAGCTTGTCGATTATCGATTGATTTACGGTAACTTTGGAGCGGGTTCTCGAACCATAGAATTACGTTACACATCTAAAGTTTTAGGCGAGGTTCCCGCTGAGAACTTACTCAGAGTTAGACCAGGAATTCTGGTACGTTTTGCAGGTCAAATTTGGCGGGTACGCAAGGCTTCGATGGCAGGTATCCTTGTTGAACCATCATCTGAAAAAGGTAGTGCCATTGATTTTACCTATGGGGGTAGAGGGATTAGCACAGATGCTTTTGTTTGCGATCGTGTCTGGCAAATCATCCATGAGGAATTGCCGAATGAGGTTTTAACCCGGAGCCTACACGAAAGTTTAGAAAAATCGAGAGATAACCTGCGAAGGATTTGTCGGATTGACCAAATTCCCTATATTCGTTCATCTAAAGGTATCCGCTATTTTACATTTGGAGGCTACTTGGTAAATAAGGCTGTAGCTCTGATTAATAAGCAACTAGATTACAAAGCTGATGATGTTTCGCTGCTGGTAATATCACCCATTAATTGGGCATCTATTCCCACAGAAGTACAAGCCTACGAATCAGTTTTTCATCGGCTGTTAGAGACATCTTCTGAACGATCTATTTATCAAACATTGCTACCTGCTGAGCTTCAATTGCGCGAATTCCTGCAAGATTGGTTAAGAAATGAGACAGTCCGCAGAGTATTGGTGAGATTGGCTCATTCTGATCCGGTGCTCGCCTCTCCTCAAATAGAAGTTTTATTTCCTGCTACTTATCGCTGAAAGGTTCAATATGCTATCACAGCTTTCTTAGATCATGGTCGTCCTCACTACGAACTTATTAACATGATTATTTGCGATCGCAAAAATCTTGATTGACAAACTCCTGCACTCTCTGCCAAACCCGATCGCACAAATCGGGCATACTAACATCAAACCATTCAATTTCAGGATACGCTCGAAACCATGTCCGCTGACGCTTCGCAAATTGCCGCGTGTGCAAAATTGTTAATTCCTTGGCTGCTTCAAGCTTAATGTCACCCGCCAAATATTGTTTCATTTCCTGGTATCCCAGAGTATTCAATAGCGGCAAATCGCAGCCGTATTTTTGACACAAATATTCAACTTCAGCCAGCCAACCGGATTCTAACATTTGTTCAGTGCGGTGTCTGATGCGATCGCCCAAAACATCAATATCACAATCCAGCCCAATCTGTAGAATAGGATAATTGGGAGGATTTTCGCCCTGCTGTTCGGAAATAGAGCGCCCAGTCACATAAAATACTTCCAGTGCCCTTAAGGTTCTGAAGGAATCGTTGAGGTGAATCTTTTGAGTAGACAATGGATCGACCTGCTGCAAAATCGCGTAACATTGAGATTGTCCGAGTTCTGCAAGTTGCGATCGCAATTCAGGAATCGGCCCCACCATCGGAATTTTCAAACCCTTGACAATCGATTTGAGGTACAAACCAGTCCCTCCCACCAACAACAGAGGAGAATCGACATCAGCAATTATTTTTTGAGCTTGCTGCTGGTATTCTGCGAGTGTTAGAGTGTCTGTCGGATCGCAGATATCAATCAAGTGATGCGGTACAGAAGCGCGATCGACCTTTGTCGGTTTTGCAGTCCCGATGTCAAACTCGCGGTATACTTGACGGGAGTCTGCACTCAGGATCGCAGATTGCAGTCGCGAAGCCAAAGCCAAAGCCACTCCCGACTTGCCCGTCGCCGTCGCTCCACAAACCGTAATTAATTTAAACATAGCTTACTTCCTTGCGGGCGATCGCACCCAACTCCCCAGCTAACAACAA
>Ga0209591_10006500_pt1 | contig 12986 bp, 9 predicted proteins | sample MAT01_FD_187207 | JGI IMG/M metagenome (GOLD analysis project Ga0209591, IMG submission 187207) | Freshwater microbial communities from Lake Fryxell liftoff mats and glacier meltwater in Antarctica - MAT-01 (SPAdes) (version 2) | ecosystem: Environmental > Aquatic > Freshwater > Ice > Liftoff...
GAGCGGAACGCTCATCACTGCGCTGAGCGGAACGCTCATCACTACGCTGAGCGGGACGCTCATCACTGCGCTGCGCGGGACGCTCATCACTGCGCTGAGCGGAACGCTCATCGCCACGCTGAGCGGGACGCTCATCACTGCGCTGCGCGGGACGCGCTGCTCCCCGATCCGAGCCGCGTGCATCGCCGCCCTGGCCCCCACTCCGGGGACCACGCTCGTCGCCACGAAAGCCACGATCCGGGGCGCGCGGGCCGCGATCTTCGCCGCGGAATCCACTCTCGGCGGCGCGCGGTTCCGGGCGGGCCGGATAGGCATCGCGCTCGACCGGCGGAGCTTCCTCGTAGCCGCCCGAGGGCGGACCGTCGAAGTCCGCGTGAGCTTCGAACGCCGCCGGCGCGTGGCCGGGTGCGGCGACTTCATCTCCGCGGCGACCGCGGCGACCGCGGCGACGACGACGCGAGCCGTCGTCTCCTTGCGGGGCTTGCGCGTCGGCAGCACCTCCGGGGAATCCCGCCGGAGAACCGCCCCCGAATTCGCCGGAGTGCTCGTGCGGCGCGACATCTTCCGCATCGCCGCGCGCGTCGTCGTCGGGGCGTGCGTAGACGACGTCTTCGCGCGCGTGACGCACCGGCGCCGGTCGTCCCGCGCTCGCGGATCGGCCGACCTCGCGCGCGGCTCCCTCCAGGAACTGCGTCGGGATCGGATCCGACAGGAACAGCGAAATGCGATCGTAGAAGTTGATGCCGGCGTCCCAGGCCTCCATCGCGCGCACGACGATGACCTCATGCTCACGCGCGGTTCGCTGCGCTGTTTCGAGCGCGTCTTCGGGCGTCAACGCGAGGTGCAGGAAGCGACGGCGTCCGGGGCGCAAACCGTAGCGACGCGCGCGGTCGGCGTCGGCGCGCGACACGCCGACGAAGAGTCGCTCGGGCGGGCGAGCCGCTTCGCCGGGCTGGACTTCGATCGAGTGCCCGTAGAGGGCGCGGATCCGGTCGCCGACGATTTCGTAGCGTTGCCGATCGCCCGACTCGACGGCTTCGCGCACGTCTTCTTCGGCGACGGACTCGCCCAAGCGCTCGTTCAGAGCGCGGATCACGTCGGTGAGCTCGCCGTACCCGTGGTCGTCGACCTCCAGGTCGAACTCGTCCGGCTGGTGCCGGAGCATGTAGGCGAGCGAGCGGGTGATGCGTTCAATCAGTGCGGGATGCGTCATGAGGTGCCGCGGGCCGGCAGCGCACCGATGCGCGCACAGGGCCCGTTTCGTAGGGCCGACAGTCTAGGGACGGCGCCGCCGGGATCCAACGCGCACGCGCCGACTCTCGCCGATCTGCCGGGTTTTCCGCGCTGGAATCGAACCCCGGTGAGAGCGCCGTTTCGGGCTCAGGCCGCGGTCGGGGCGGCGCGCCCCCCCACCGGGCTCGGAGTTTCCGGCAGCTGGCGCAGGTCGTACCCCTGGCGGCCCAGGTCCTCGAAGAACTCCTCCGTCCCCGTCAGGACGAGCCACAGGAGCTCGCCCGAGTCCTCGTCCCGCCACAGGATCCGAGCACGCGTGGTCGCTGCTCGATCCACTTCGAAAGTTCGCTGGTTCTTCATCTCGCGTGCCCTCTCTCGCTGCCTGACCCGACCCTTCAGATCGATCGTGCTTCTCGACGCACGAACCCTGCGCGGATTCCCCGATCAGGCCTTGTCGCGCGTCCCGTACGCCGGACACGAGGTGGTGTTCGCCCTCGGACAGGACCTTTGCGCTGCGCGGCTCGCGCGTCAGTTCCCGTAGCGCGGAAGTGCCCGGTCGACCTCGATCGACCAGCGGTCGAGGCCGCCTTCGAGATCCATCACGTCGGTGAAGTCGCGGGAAACGAGCAGCGCCGCGGCTTGGAGACTCCTGACCCCGTGGTGGCAGATGCACACGATCGCACGATTCGGATCGAGCTCGCCCGAGCGGGCCGCGAGGTCGCCGCGTGGGATCAAGACGGATCCCGCGAGGTGCGCGAATTCGAATTCGTCCGGCTCGCGGACGTCGAGAAGGAGCAAGTCGTCGCCGCGTGCGAGCCGAGCGCAGAGATCGCGCGGTGCGATCCGCCGCGGGCTCGCGCTCATTCGCGGAACTCGAGCGGCTCGCGGTCGTACTCAGGCGGGATCGGCACGCCGAGCATGGACAGCGCCGTCGGTGCGATGTGAAGGAGATCCACGCCGCCTTCCGGGACCACGATCTTCCTGTTCGAGAAGAAAATGCCACGCACGAGTTCGGCGGCGACGGAGACGTGGTCGCCCGACCAATTGAGACGGTTGTCCTCGAACACGTCGGCGGGCACGAAAACGCCGGGCTTCGAGCTCTCGACGAGGCGGATGTCACCGAGCGTGGTCGCCCACGACACGCGCCAACCCGCGTCGAAGCCGACGATGAGATCGGGTTCCTCGGAGAGGAACGGTCCGTCGCGAATCTCCGACGTGATGTAGACCCGGCGCACGGCACGACCGGCGCCGTTCGAATCCTCGGTCGCGAGCAATTTCGCGCGGATCTCGGCCAGCAACGCGGTCGCATCCTGCGGATCGACGGTGCCTTGGCCTTCGCGACCGGCACGGTTCAGGTAGACGCCGCCCAGACCGACGGCGTAGGCCTTCGTCCGCGGCCAATCGACGAAAGACAGCGCGCGCCCGCCCGCCGGCGTCGTACCGGGCAGCAGTGCGAGGTAGCCCTCTTTCGCCAGCCAGTTGTTCAGGTGCGCTTGGCGCTTGAACGACTGGAATCCGTGGTCCGCGCACACGATCAGCGTGTCACCGGGTTTCAGGTGGTCCTTCACGACCTCCCCGACGACGCGATCCATCGACTGGTACGACGCGCGGATCGCATCGGAGAGCGCGATGTCCTCGCCGAAGAAGCGCGTGCGCTGCGCCGCCTTCGCGGCGTCGTACGCCGGATGCGTCGTGTCCGCGAACTGATACATCATGTGCTGCACGCGATCGGGCGTGCTCTCGACGAACATCAGCGCGCGCCAGTCCGACTGCTGGAGCGCCGCGCGCATCAGCGTCTCGCGCGAACGCTGCGTGGCTTCGATGTCCTCGAGGAACGTGATCGGATCGATCTCGCGATCCTTGAACGGCATCGTGAGGCAGGCCCAACCCACGGTTTCGTACGGCGCGCCGGCGGCGTGAGCGAGATCCGCGGCGAACTCCGGCGGTTGGCTGATGGGCTGCCACCACGCGGGATGCGCCGGGTCGAACTGCAGGAAATCGACGAAGAGCTCGAACGGGTCGGCCTTCTTGATCAACTTCGTCCGCGTGATCGCGCGGACCTTGACGAGAGGCGAGAGTTCGAACGTCAGGTGGTACCAGCTCGACCACTGGCCCTCCTGCAACACTTGCGTGTGCTCGCCGATCGACACGTGAGCGCCGTCGGACTTCTGTTCGACTTGGAGGGGAAGCGACACGCGGCCTTCGTCGGAAGAGCGGAACTTGTCGCGCAACTGGAGGCGTGGGAGCACTTCGGTCTGGATCTCGCGCTTCCGTTTGCGCAGTCCGGTCACCTCACCCGAAGACTGGCCCGGCTTGCCGAGGCGCGCGTCGATGGCTTCGATCTCGCGCTCCGCTGCGTCGATCGCGACGAAATCGAAGGGACCGTAGATCCAGCTCTCGATCCGGCCGTCGCGTTCGTCGACGCGGAAGATGCGACCGGCCGTGCTGGTCGGTTGGCCGATCGGCGCGCGCTCGATCACCTTGGGGTCCGTCGTGTAGATGAACCAGTCGCCGTTGTTCGAGCGCACGTCGGGCACGCCGAGGCCGGATAGGACGCGCGCGCCGACGACCTCGGGCCGGTCCCACGACATGGCGCTGTCGATGACGATGCTCTGGACTCCGGCCTTGGCCGCGACCTCCCAGAACGGGGCCGTTTTCGTGGGGTTTCCGACGACGTCAGAGATGCTCCGCGGAACGTAGCCGGCCGAAACGTGCGTCGCGGCGGCGCCGACGGCACCGAGCACGAGGGCCATCGGGACGGCAACCCGCGCGCGAATCTTGAGGAGGCCCGCGAAGACCAGCAGGAACACGAGCATCGCGCCGACGCCGACCGCGGTGGCGAGGAGGATCGGGTTCCATCCGAGCAAAGTCCTCTCGAGGAACGGCAGGTCGAACGTGTCCGATCGGCGCGCAGTGTGCGTGACGTGACCGAGAGCCGGCATCGGTGTGCCGTCCGGCGCGAGCTCGCGCTTCACGAAGCCCGAGATCCCCGTTTTCGCCGGATTCTGGCCTGAGTTCAGCGAGGCCCACGAGACCGGCGACTCGGCCGGCATGGTCGTGCCGAGCGGCGCGAACGTGCCGGTCTCGCGCAGCCGCGCGAGGTTCGGCAAGAGACCCTCGTCCATGAAGCGCTCGGTCGTGCGCGCGTCGGCGCCGTCGAAGCCCAGGACGATGAGGCGGCCCGTGGGCGCGGCTCCGAGCACGGGCTCGGTCGCGCGGACCGACGAGAGGGTCGCGAGGAGCACCAAGAGCGCCGCGAGGGCAAGTCGAAAAGGCATCGGGGAGGACGGCGGGGAGGACGGCGGGGAGGACGGTCGGAAAGAATGGCTGCTAGGATCCGACCGCGGACGCGCGCCGAAGGCTCCGCTAACGCTACGAACGATGCGGTACGAGCGCGAGAGGAGAAGCGGCGCACCGCGTGCGGTCAAGCACCGTCTGGGGCGCGCCTCGTTGATCTTGCTGGCCGGCGCCGTCGCGCTGGGGCTCGCCGTCGCGTGGTTCACGCTTCGCGAACCGCGATCGGCTGGATCCGCCGGGCCGATCACGCCTCTGGACTCGCCCCCGTCGGCCAACGAGACTGCGCTCGAGGCGCGTGTCGAGCGCGACGCGGCGAGCCGGCCGACGGCTAGCGACGACCCGCGTCGCTTCGACGGACACGGCCGGATCCGCGGCATGCTCGAGGCGCGCGGCGTCGGGCTGCCCGCGCGTTGGACGCTCGTGCTCGAGCCGGATCCGACGCTCGTCGGTTCGGGCCGCGCGGAGCCGCGCCGTGTCGAATTCGATGCCAGCGAGACGCGTTTCGACGTCGCGGGGCTGCCGTTCGGCGGCTACCGCGTCCACGCCGAGGCGCCGAACTCGAACGGGGCCCGCGTCTCCGTGCTGCTCGTGCGCGACGCGCCCGAAGCGACCGTGACTTTGCGCCTCGCTCCCGCGGGATTCGTGGACGGAATGGTGTTCGACGACGCGGGCCGACCGGCCGAAGGTCTGGTCGTCCACATCGAGAACGAGCGTTCGCGCACGCGCGCGCGAGGAATCGTCGATGCGACCGGCCTCTTCGTCGTGCGCGATGTGCTCGACGGCGAGTACGAGATCCGCTTCGGCGAGTGGGACGCACCGCTCGTGACGCCCGGGGAGTTCACGTTCCGCGCTCCGAGTCTGCGCTGGCCTGAGACGCGGCTTCCGCCGACGGGTTCGTTGGTCGTCCACGTCCGCGACGAAGAGGGTCGCGGGATCGGCGGCCTCGCGGTCGCGGGCAGCGCGCCACCTCGGAGTGCTCTGCGTGCGGAGACGGACAATGATGGCCTGGCGCGCGTGACGTTCCTGCTCCCGGGGCGTTACACGATCGAGGTCCGCGGAACCGATGGTCGGACACTTCGCGGTGCCGTCGATGTCGCCCCGAACGTCGAGCGCGAACTCGAACTCGTCTTCGAGTAGTGCGCCGATCGAGGACCTGAGTCCCCCCGCTCCGTCGGACGGCAACCTGCGCGTCTCTACGCGGGATCGAAGTGAGGGCTTGGCGCGGGTGATTCATCCTCGGTTCTCGCGGAGGACGACGACACAGCGCATCGGCTCAGTCACGGAGACGAGCTTCGAAGTCCGCGCACGCGCCTTCGAAGCCGCCGCGATCCGTGTCGGCGATCGCCTCGCGCCCGTGAACCACACGGATCCTGGCGTTGAGCTCGACGATTCCCGTGAGTCGCTGGATCGACGGCTCGCGCGCGAGATCGGCGCGAGCCTCGGCCAGCGCCTGATCGACACTGCGATCGACGCGCGCCGAGATCGCGGCGGCCGAGAGCGGGCTGCCCGTGAGGTTCTCGACGAAATCGAGGAACGTCCGGCTGTTCCCGCTCTTCCAGTAGTGCTCGCGGAGGTCGGTACCGATGCGCGCATTGTCGACCAAGTGCCCGTCGCGTTCGCGGAAGAACGCGCGCGTCTGGTGCACGGCGATCTCGGCGAGGACGTAGCCGTGGTAGTAGGCACTGCTCTCGCCCGCGAGCAAGTGCGGCACGGACAGCGACGGGCGCGGAGAGCCTTCGTCGAGGAACAGGAGTCGTCGTTCCGCGTCACGGATCGTCGCGAGCACGCGTTCGGCCGTGAGATCGGCATCCGGGATCTCGTAGATCGCGCGCTCGGCCGCGCAGACCGCGACCATCGCGCGCAGGTTCCAAGCGGCGAACGGTTGCGCGGCGCGGATACCGGCTTCGATGAGGTCGGCTGGCATCGCGTTCCCGTCGAGGTCGCGCGCGTACCGCGCTTGCCAATCCGGGTCCGAGACGAAGCTGTCGAGGAACATGCTCTGCAGCTCGGAGAACGCGACCGACGTAGGCGCGAACTCTTGGCTGAAACACGGTGACGGCATGTCGATGTTCGCGAAGTGCGCCGCGTGGCCGCCTTCGTGGAAAAGCGTCTCGAGCGCGCGCCGACCTGCTCCGACCATGCCTGGGATCGCATTCGCGGTGAACTGGATGCGCGCCGGTCGGAACGCGCCGCGCTCGCGCCAAGCGAGAACGGGGCCGTGCATGAAGCCGTTCTCGTACTTTCCCGGTCGATCGAGGAGGTCGAGCACGAGCGTCGCGCCGCGGTAGTCGATGCCGAGTGCCGCGAACGAACGCCCGTAGCGCTCGAGCCCTTTCGCGAATGGGAAGTAGCGATCCTGCGCGGCCGTGACGTCGCCGCCGACGGCGAAGCGCACGTTCCAAGGACGCAGTGCGTCGCGACCTTTCGTGCGTGCGAGCTCGTCGAGGGCGCGTCGACCCGCGACGCGTGTGCGCTGCTCCAGATCATCGAGGTGCTCGAACACCTGGGCCTTCGTGAGTCCCTCGACACGCCGCACTTTCCAGTCGTAGTAATCCTCCGCGCCGTGCATGCGACCGAGTGCGTTGCGCCGCTTGACGACGTCGAGGAATCCGTTCGAGAGCACGTGCGGCTCGATCGAACGCAACGATTCCCAGGCCGATTTCCGCACGGATTCGTCGGGATCGCTCGCGAGCAGCACGCCGAGACGCACGGTGGAAGCGGGCGACACGCGACCCTCGGCGTCACGCGCGGTCAGTTCGAGCCGCGCACGCGCTCCGGCGAGATCGGCCTCGGCCGCGACGATGTCCGCTTGGCAAGCGCGCGCCGCATCGGACTCGAGCGCGTGTGCTTCGAAGGTCGCGAGCCAACCGCTCAGCGCGGTGAGATCGTCCTCGTGCGGCCGCGCGACGTCCGCGGGCGCATCGAGCAACCCCTCGGCCGCGTGGATCGCCGCGCGGACTGACGTGAGCCGCACGGGATCGCTCAGAAATCCCTGCAACTCGATCTCGCGCCGCGCGAGGTCGGCCCGCGCCTCCCGCGCGTCGTCCGCGTTGCCCATGTAGGACGTCCAGAAGGCATCCTCCTTCGCGGTGTGGATGCGCGCGTACTCGTGATTGAGTTCGCGGACGAACGTGGCGGTCTTTGGATCGGCGTTCATGGTCGACTCGAAGTCTCGAACACTTCGCCGCCGCGTGCACGCTTCGCGCGGGGAATCGCGCGCCAATTCGCGCCCGCCTATCGCATCACGATCCCGCGCGCTGTCTCTTCACGAACTTGCCGTCCTCATAGGTGTCGGTCGCCACGAGCTTCCCGTCGCGCCCGTAGAGCCGCGTGTCGCCGTGCGGCTTGCCGCCCGAGTACGCGGCCTCGATCGCGCGCGCGCCGTCGTCCCAGAATTCGACCCACGCGCCGTCGGGTCGACCTGCGCGGTACGTCCCGGCGAATTTTTGCTTCCCGCTCGGCCACCATTCTTTCCACGGACCGTCTGCGCGACCGCGGTCGAAGACGGCATCGAGGAGCAACGTGCCGTCCTCGCCCCACGTGCGCCAGGCGCCGTGTTGGAAGCCGTCGACGTGGCTCCCCTCGCGCGCTTTACGGCCGTTTTCGTGCCACGTGACGACCGCGCCGTTCGGCTTGCCGTCCGCGTAATGGATCTCGGACCACGGCGCACCGTTCGCGAAGCGCGTGCGGCGCACGTCGTCGCCGCAGGCGACGAGCGCGAGTGCGAGGATAGACGCGAGAACGGCGCGCACTTACTTGGGCTCCTCACCGTTGCCGGGCACGTCCCCACCCGCGTATCCGAGGTCTTCGAGACGCTGCATGTCCCCCGCCGTCGGGATGTAGGGCTCGACGAGCGGATAGCATCCGGCCCATTGGATCGAACGGGCGATGCGGTGCAGCACGAGGTCGCGCAGCGCTTCGAAACGCGCGGTTTCCTTCGCGCGGAGATCCGACTTCTCACCCGGATCCGTCGCGAGGTCGTACAGCGCGGTCTGATCCCGCTTCTGTCCCTGACTCTGGTCCTCGACGATCTTCCACGCGCCGTCGCGCATCGAGCGCAGATCCTGACCGTCGTGCCAACGCACTTCGGAGATCGCGGGCGCGGGCGCGAGCGCCGCACCGGACTGGATCGCACCGCTGAGATCACGACCTTCGAGCTCGTGCGCGCACGAAGCTCCCTCGATCCGAGCGATCTTCACGCCGCACAACTGCGCCAGCGTCGGCAGCAGATCGACATTCGAAACGACGTCCGCAATGCGACGCGGAGCAGCTTTAGGCACGCGCACGACGAGCGGGATGCGCACGGCTTCCTGGTACAGCGAGTACCCGTGGCGTCGAAAACCGTGCTCGCCGAACTCCTCGCCGTGATCCGACGTGAGGACGACGATCGTGTCTTCGTCGAGACCGAGTTCCGCGAGGCGCGCGAGCACCTTCCCGACATGGTGATCCGTGAACGCGATCTCGCCGTCGTAGAGATCGATCTCCTCCTTCGTCCCGAACGTCTCCGAGAAACCCTCGTGCGCGAGGTACGTGTCGTGCGGATCGAAGTAGTGGAGCCACAGGAACCACGGCGATTCGTCCTTCGACGCGGCCTTCTGCTCGAGGAACTTCACGCCGCGCTCGGTCACGCCCGGAGAGCTGATCGCGGACGCAGCATCGGATGGCGGACGCACGAGCTCGTCGTCGACGTGCGTGAATCCCTGCTGCAAGCCGTACTGCGCGCTGAGGAAGATGTGGCACGCGACCATCGCCGTGTCGTAGCCCGCGTCGCGAAAGAGCTCGGCCGCGGTCGTGAACTCGGGCTCGAGGCGGCTGGAGATCTTCCAGCAGCCGTGGGTCGTCGAGTAGAGCGACGTGTGGATCGACGCGAGGCTCGGCAAGGTCCACGACGAGCTCGAGTGCGCGTTCTCGAAGACGCACGCGCCCGCGGCCAGCGTGTCGATGTTCGGCGAAGTCGGTCGCCCGTACCCGTATGCGCCGAGGTGATCCGCCCGCAACGTGTCGATCGTGACGAGGAGGACGTTCGGCCGCTTGGGCTCGGTTCCGCAGCCGAAGCCCAGGAGCACTATGGCTGCGACGAGAGTCGAGCCCTTATTCTGTCTGTGCCGGTCCACGTGTGTCCTGGCCCGTTATACGTCGGCGACTCGGCGTCGTCAGTCACGTGATCCGAGCAGATCCGATGTCGCTCGAGTCGCATCCCGAAACAGTCGCCACCTTGCGTGGGAATTCGCGCGAGGAGAGCGACGAACGGCGAGTACGCGTACTCCACTCGACGGCTCAATTCGGAACCGGCGCGTCCACGCGCGGGTCTTGCCCGCGCAGCACGCTGTTGTCGTGGAAGAGCGCGCGCTGGTCGATCACGGGCGACGACTCCAGCGCCGCGACGTCGATCTGTCCCGACTGCGCATACGCGTCGAGCGCGTTCCGCCATGTGGTGAGCTCGACCCAGGCAGGATCCACGCCGCGCTCGAGCATCAACTTCGCCGTGCGCGGCACACCGAGCGGATCCGACACGCCCCAGTCGGCCGAGCTGTCGACGAAGATGCGCTCCGGTCCGTACTGCTTCACGATCTCGACCATCCGCTCGCTGCCCATCTTCGTGTGCGGGTAGATCGTGAACGCGGCCCAGGCGCCGGCGTCGAGCACGTCCTGTACGGTCTCCTCGTTGTTGTGGTCGATGACGAGCTTCGACATCGGCAATCCGATCTCGCGCGCGACGTCGAGAGAGCGGCGGATCCCGTTCTTCTTGTCGCGGTGCGGCGAGTGGACCATCACGACCATGTCGTGCTTGCGCGCGAACTCGAGCTGCCACTGGTACGCGCGCTCTTCCGCGGCGGTGATCTCGTCGTAGCCGATCTCGCCGATCGCGACGACGCCTTCCTTGAACGCGAAGCGCGGCAGGACCTCGAGCACTTCCGCCGCGAGACCCTCGTCGTTGGCTTCCTTGCTGTTCAAACCGATCGCGCAGTAGTGCGCGATGCCGAACTGCGCGGCGCGGAAACGTTCCCAACCGACGAGGCTCGAGAAATAGTCGACGAACGTGCCCAGTTGCGTGCGCGGTTGCCCCAGCCAGAACGCCGGCTCGATGATCGCGCGAATGCCGGCTTTCGACATCGCTTCGAGGTCGTCGGTCGTGCGGCTCGTGACGTGGATGTGGGGATCGAAGAAGCGCATCGGTCGTGTCATTCGAGGCCGTGGAGCGCGGCGAAAGCGCGTTGGTCGTGTCGTCCGGCGAGCGCTGATTCCATCACGGAGCGTGCGATCGCGTCGCGCTCGTTCACGAGGGCCGCGCGAACGGGAGTCACGTTCCCCGCGCGAGACATGGCGAGCGCCGCAGCGCCGCGACCGGCGGCGAAGTCACCGGCGAGCTCGCGCGCGAGGCTCGCGGCCGCGCGTGCGCCGCCATGCGGACCGACGCACAGCCACAGTTCCGGTTGCACGCGACGCCCGGCCGCGCGGCGTTCTTCGACGAGGTCGAGCGCCATGCGCGCGAGTTCCTCGTCGAGACGCTCATCGAGGCCGTACACACGCCACAGCGGTGCGCCCACGAAGACGGCCTTGATCGCGAGCTGTCGCCACGCGAGGTCGTCGAAACACGTGAAGGGCAGCGGCGTGTCGCACGCCGCTGCTTCGTAGACGACGCGCATGCTGCTCCGGCAGCCTTCGCCCGCGCGCCAGGCAAAACGCCGCGGGTTGGGTGCGAGGCACAAGGTCCGGTGCAGCGACACGAGTTCGCCCATGTCGGCGTAACGGAAGCAATCCTCGAGGCCGATGACGCAGGAATCTTGGGCGAGATCGCACCGCGACAGGACGAGCATGGCGCGCGCTGCGTCGAGCAGCGACCAACGCTCGGGGTTCCAGCCCGGGAGGATTTCGTGCGCGTGCGACAGATCGTCCGCTTTCGGTGCGAGCGGTCCCTTCGGTACTGCGCGACTCGCTTCCGAGACGAGCGTCGCGAAGCGCACACTCGGACCCGGACTGAGCTTCGCGATGTCGCGCGTAGCCCCGTCGAGCCAAGCGAGGCTCGCGGGAGAGAGACGCGCTGCGAGCAGACCTTTCAGGAACTCGGAACTCCCGCTCACTTCGGGAGCGCTCCTCCGCGCAATCCCGCCTGCAGCGAGAGCGCAGCGAACCCGGTCGCGTACGTGTAGCTGTAGAAGGACCCGACGAAGTCGATGAACTGCCCCTCTTTCCCCTGCGCTTTCACGATTTCGGCGCGCAACCGCGCGTGCCAGGGCTCACGTTCGGCTTCGGGCAAGCACTCGATCACGCGCGCGGCGTGGTAGTGCCCGAAGAAGTAGAAGTAGCCCGCGTTCGCGTAGTAGGCCTCGTGCGGAATCGGCCGCATCCGCGCGACGTCGAGGAACTGATGGTTGTCGAAGAAGAGCTTCAGCCCCTCGCGCAGCTTCTCGAGTCCGACGCGCGGATCCTTGGCCGCGTAGCGCGCCCAATTGCAGACCTGGATGCGACCGAGGCTGCCCTTGACGTCGTTGATGTTCTCGCCGCCGCTCATGCGGGGGATCGGCCGCAGGTCGTACTCGTACGCGCCGTTCGGCAACGAACAGCGGCGCACGTAGTCGACAGCCCTGTCGAGCATCTTCGCGTCGACGGGCCAGCCGAGTTCCTTCGCGCCGAGCAAAGCCGGCACGACGCACGCGGTCGAGAAGCTGGTCGACCAAGTCGGTCGACGCGAGACCACGGGCCCTTCGTAGTAACCCCAACCGCCCAACGGATCCTGCTGCTCGGAGAGGTGCTGCAGGTACTCCGCGCCGCGCGTCGCGATGCGCGTCTTCCACGGCTCGGCCTGGAAACGCGCGTCGCGCGCCAAGGTCTCCAGGAAAACCGTGACGTAGAGCGCGGCCCAGTTGTTGTCGATGTCCCAATCGCTGCCGCGCTTGTGACGCGGCGTGGCGAGGATGAAATCGACCGCCTTTTCCAGCGCTTTCCGTCGCTCGGGCGTCTCTTCCGCGCCGAGCAGCGCCAGCGTCGAGATCGCGCCGCCGGCGAGCTTCCACGCGCCGAAGCTCGCGGGCGAGTAGTTGAGTTCGAACAGTGACTCGACCGTATCCGTCCCCCACGACCCGTCCGGGTTCTGGTGCGCGACCATCCAACCGAGAGCCTTGTTGAGCGCCGTGCGCGCTTCGTCCGCGCCGACGGGGACGTCTTGAGGCACGTCGTCCGGCGCGGGACGCGAACGTTCTGCCGCGGGCTTCGCCGAATCCGCCTGGGACCCGGTCTCGACTGCGCACGGCACGGCCGCGGCGATCGGCACGGCCGCGGCGATCGGCACGGCCGCGGCGCACGGCTCGGCCGCGGCGCACGGCACCGCCGCGGCGCACGGCACCGCCGCGGCGCACGGCACGGCCGCGGCGATCGGCACGGTCGCGGCGCACGGCACGGTCGCGGCGCACGGCACGGCCGCGGCGATCGGCACGGCTGCGGCGATCGGCGCTCCG
>Ga0209591_10006501_pt1 | contig 12985 bp, 15 predicted proteins | sample MAT01_FD_187207 | JGI IMG/M metagenome (GOLD analysis project Ga0209591, IMG submission 187207) | Freshwater microbial communities from Lake Fryxell liftoff mats and glacier meltwater in Antarctica - MAT-01 (SPAdes) (version 2) | ecosystem: Environmental > Aquatic > Freshwater > Ice > Liftoff...
TTCCGCCAGTGCCTCCTGCTGCGCTTCGAGAAGCGCCGGCCATTCGCCAGCGGGCAGCGTTGCCGCGCCGGGATCGGCGGGCAGGAAAGGGCTGAGCTGGCAGGCAAGTTCCAGCCGCTGTTGCAGTGACGCCAGCGTGCCGAGCAGCCCGGCGCGGTCGCGCGCCAACAGCAGCGCGCGCTTTGGCGCGGTCTCGGCCTGGGCGAAAGCGGCCACGGCGCCGGCGCGGCGCATCTCCAAGGCCGGCCCGGGCAGGGCGGCGAGCCGTGCCGCCAGCGCCTCGGCCCCGTCGATGGGTGCAAAACCCAGTAGCGTCAGCTTGTCGGCCATGCGCGTCCCTCCTGTTCTGATTTGAGTGCCGCCGCGAAATGCGCGGCGGTAACCACCGCCTGTTCCGGATCGGCGGCATCGGCCATGGCGGCCAGCGCGGCGCGGCGGCACAGCCCCGCGAGATCGGCGCCGACCATGCCCGCTGTCGCCGCCGCCAGCGCATCGAGCGCCACATCGGGCGCAAGTGGCATGCGCGCCGCATGCAGGCCAAGGATGGCACGGCGCGCGCCGGCATCCGGCGGCACCATCCGCAGCACGAGGTCGAAGCGGCCGGGGCGGAGTAGCGCGGGGTCCATCGCCTCGGGCCGGTTGGTGGCACCGAGCACCACCACGCCAGGCGGATCGGCGATGCCATCCATTTCGGCCAGCAGCGTCGCCACCATGCGTTCCACCGTGGCGCCTTCGCTGCCGCCGCGACGCCCCGCGATGCAATCGATCTCGTCGAAGAAGATCAGGCAGGGGCGGGATTGCCGGGCGCGGTCGAAGACGCGGCGCAGCGCCGCTTCCGAATTGCCCTGCCAGGGCGAGAGCAGCTCCGCCCCACGCACCGCGATGAAGGCGATGCCGGCCTCGGCGGCCAGGGCGCGCGCCAGCAGCGTTTTGCCCGTGCCGGGCGCGCCATGCAGCAGCACGCCGCGCGGCGGGCGCAGCCCCATGCGCGCGAAGGCCTCGGGGTGCTTGAGCGGCCACAGAACAGCGCGCGTCAACTCGCCGCGCAGCGCATCGAGCCCCGCGATGTTTTCCCAGCCGCCACGCGGCATCTCAAGATGCGTCTCGCGCAACGCGCTCGGCACGATGCCGCCCAGCGCTTCGGTGAAATCGCCGGCGCCGACCATCAGGCCCGGCGCGATCTCGGTCTCCTCCAGCGCACCGGCGCGGCGCAGCGCGCAGATCGCGGCCTCCCGGCATAGCGCCGCGAGATCGGCGCCGACATGCCCGGCAGTGAGCGCAGCCAGCGCGCCGAGATCGACATCAGGGGCGAGCGGCATGGCGCGGCTGTGCACGGCGAGGATTTCCCGCCGCCCGGCTTCATCAGGCGGATCGACGCGGATTTCGCGATCGAAACGGCCGGGCCGGCGCAGCGCGGGATCGAGCGCATCGGCCATGTTGGTCGCGGCCAGCACCACCACATCGCCTCGGCTGCCGAGGCCATCCATGAGCGTGAGCAGCTGCGCCACAATGCGCCGCTCCACCTGCTTCTCGCCCGATAGCCCATCGCGGCGCGGCGCAATGGCGTCAAGCTCATCGATGAAAATGATGGCGGGCGCTTCCTTGCGCGCCTGCTCGAAGACAGCGCGCAAGGCGCCTTCGCTGGCACCGTAGTAGCGGTCCATGATCTCGGGGCCGTTCACGGCGATGAATTTGGCCCGCGATTCCGTGGCGACGGCGCGCGCGATCAATGTCTTGCCCGTGCCCGGTGGGCCGACCAGCAGCACGCCGCGCGGAGGCGAAATGCCCAGCCGCGCGAAGGCCTCGCGATGCCGCAGGGGCAGTTCCACCACTTCGCGGATCTTCTCAACCACGCGGGTGAGCCCGCCGAGATCCTCGTAGCGCACCTGGCCCGCCGCGTTGGTCTGCGTGGCCGCGCCTTCGAGGCTGACACGCGTCGACGCATCGGCGATGGCGGGGCTTGCCGGCTCAATCGCAGTGACGCGCAGCTCCGCCTCCTGTCCGCCCGGCAGCGCGAGGCGCAAAGTATCGCCCAGCGCCAGCGGCACGCCCGCCAGCACGCGGTCCAACGCCAGCAGCCCAGTCTTCAAAGGCGGGCCGGAAAGCCGCAGTTTGGTTGCGCGCGGCACCGCACCCGCGGCGCTGACGGTGACGCTCTCGCCAAGTGCCGCACCGGCATTGCCGCGCGTTGCGCCATCCAGAGCGATGCGTGCCGCGCCGCGCGCCGCTTGGGGATGTGGCAGGGCGCGCGCATGGGCCACCCGCGCGCCGCGGATCGCCACGACATCACCGATGCCGCAGCCGAGTGTCGCCATCGCTTCGGGATCTAGCCGCGCGATGCCGCGATTGGCATCCTCGGCCGAGGCGCCGGCGACGGTCAGCGGCAGGGCGCTCATCGCGCGCCCCGCGCCGCGCGGATGGCAGCGAGTTCGGCCAATTGCTCGGCCTCCGCCGCCTCGAACTCGGTCTCGGTGATCTCGCCCGCTTCGAGCCGGCGTTCCAGCACGAGCAGCGCGGCCTCGACCCGCTTCGGGTCGAACCATTGCTGCTCGACAGCCTCAGTAATTTGGTGTGCGACCCAGCCGATGCCCGCGATGGGCAGCGAGACCGGCAGCGTCAGCAAGGTGCGGAGCAGGCCCATGCGCGTCAGGCCGCCGCCGCCGGCGCGCCGAACCATTCGGCGCGCAGCGACACGAAGTTGAACGGTGGCACCGGCCCGACATAGCGCAAGATCAGCCTGGCACCCTGCTCGGCTTCCAGCGCGGCGACGGCAGCGTCGAAGCGCTGCTCCTCGCGCCGTTGCACCAGGAAGGCGCGGTTCAGCAGCATCGCATCATCCACGTCGCGCAGCTCCGCCACCCGCACGGCGAGCGGGGCGAGCCGCGCATGCAGCGCCTTGGCCTCCGCCTCGCGCCGCGCGCCGAGCGCGATCTCGACGCGGCGACCTAGCTCGATACGGCTCTGATAGGTCTCCTGCATCGGCCGGGTCGCGAGTTTGTCGCGCAGCGCACGCAGCGCGGGTTCGGCGGCGAGGATCTCTTCATAGATCACACCCTCGCGCCAGGAAGCACGCAGCCCGAGTTCCACGCAATCGCTGATGCTCGACATCGCATTGCGCAGCGAAGGTGCATTGGCGGCAAGGCAACGTGCCAACGCCGTGCTACTCGGCGCCACCGTGCCGAAGCGCACCGGCAGCATATCCGCCGCCGCCGTCGCGCGTTCCAGCACCGCAGTATGCGCCATCATGTGGCGCCGCGTTGGCGCTGGCCGCTCACCCGGCGCTGGCGAGACGAGGGCGACGAAGCCGCCGGCCTCGACAGCCTGCACATCCACCCCCGCCACGCCCGCGCCCAGCGGCGCGCCGCCCGGCGCGGCGGTGCCGATTCCGTAGAGCCAGAGCGGCGTGGTCATTTCGCCCCCTTTGCGCGCGGCAAGCGCACTTCGAGGATGCCGTTGCGGATGGCGTAGGTCATCGCCGCCGCCTCGATCGCCGCCGGCAGCGCGACCACGCGGCGATAGCGCACGCGCCCCTCGCCCGCGATCACCAGCGTGCCGTCCTCGATCGTGAGCCGGAGCGCCGTAGGATCGAGCCCCGGCACTTCGGCGACGACGAGCAGCGCATCCGCTTCCTCGAACACATCGACCAGCGGCTGGCGCGCTTCCGGCATGGCGGGCTCACTATCCGCGCGCGGTTCAGGCACATGGCCGAAGGCCTGCACCGCGCCATCGAGCGTGCGCACCGAATAGCCGAACACGACGCGGCCTTCCTGGCCTTGGCCACTCGCCTGCCGTGCGCCTTCGGCCATCTTGCCGAGCCTTTCGACCAGGCCCTTCAGCCCATCGAAAATGCCGCCGAGATGCGCCGTGGCATCGACCGCCGGTGCCTCGGCCCGCGCGCGCTCCGACAGGGTGCGCGCCACGGAGATTGGGCGCCTCGGCCCTCGCGCGCCGCTCATGGCCCGACCGCCGCCAGCCGCTGTTCGAGCTGCGCCACACGTTCCGCGAGCATCGCATTCTCCGCTGTCAGTTTCTGCGTCTGCCCGGTGAGCGCGGCATCCGCCTCCCACCACCGGATGCCCATTTCCAGCGCGCGATCGACCGATGCGATGACGAGACGCACCCGGATGGTCAGCAACTCCACGCCGACCAGGCTGATCGAGATGTCCCCCGCCACCACGATCCCCTTGTCGAGGATGCGTTCGAGGATATCGGCGAGGGAGGACCCGCCGATCGCGTGCTGCATCGACATGGTTCAGCCTTCTTCGCGCGACTGCCCGCGCTGGAAGCGGCCGGTGCGCTTCCAGCGCACGACCTTGCCGCCATCGTCGAGCGTCACTTCAAAGGCCGCGATCAGGTCATGTGTGCGCGGGATGGCGCGGTGTTCCAGCATGTCGATGGCGACGGCCCAGCCATCCTCGGCGCGATCGAGCCGCGCCACCGTGTCGGCGGGCAGCCCGGTGATCGCGACCATCTGGCGCTTCGCCGTCTCGACGATTTCGGTGAGTTCCATGGGCAAGGTTCCTTCAATAGGTCAGCAGCGTGCCGCGGCGACGGGCCGGGGCAGCCTGTGGCCGGGGCTCGGGGATAGCCGGGTTGGCCTCCTCCGGGGTCAGCATCGCAATGCGCTGGGACAGCGCCGACATGCGCGCCATTACCTGCGCGAGCGTCGATTCCGCAGCCTCATTCTGTCGCCGCAGCAATTCGAGCTGGCGCGAGATCCTCGCGCGGCGCTGGGCGAGCAGCGCAAATTCGGTGGCCGCGCCTTCCAACGCGGATTCCACGCCCTGGCGGCGGTTGCGCGGCCGCGTGGTCTTGATGGTGGCGCGGGCCGGCGCACGCATCAGGCGGTCGCCCCGATCACGCGTGGCGCGCAGAAATGCTCTACCAGGCGCACCAGCATCTGCCGGTGCTTCGGGTCTGGCACGCCCGGCGAGGCCGGCTTCACGCGGCTGCCGAGAACGTCGAGGCACAGCTCAACGAAGCGCTCCTCCTCCGCCGAGACGCGCAGGCCCTGCGCCTTGGCCAGCCGCGCGATCATCACCGAGGCGCGCAGCGTCGGCCGCCGGCTCCATTCTCGCGACAGGCGGAAATCCCGCACCAGATCGACGATGCGCCCTGCCTCCTCGCTGTCGAGGCCGGAGCGCGCAACGGCGATCGCTACCTCGGTCTCGCGGTCGAAGCCATCGAGGTCGATGGTCACCATGCGGTCGAGCAGCGCGTCCTGCGCTTCCTGCGTGCCGGCATGATCCTCGGGGTTGGAGGTAAAGATGGCGCGAAAATTCGGATGCACGCGGATCGCCGTGTCGGAGCCGCGCGCCTTGGGCAGCGACAGCACGCGTTCCTCCAACACCGTCAGCAGCACGTTGTTGGCGGCGGCCGGCGCGCGGTTGAATTCGTCATAGACCAGCGTGCAGCCTTCGGCGCAGGCAACCGTCAGCGCGCGATCGAGCCACACCGGCACCGTCTCGGTCTCCACCTTCATCACGGAGGTGATGTAGCGATCGACCACGCGCTTTGTGCGGCTGCCGGCCTCGCGCCCGATCAGCGCCGCGGTGTCGAAGCTGGCATCGCCGACGAGCAACAGCACCGGCCGGCCGAGACGGTCCGCGAGGTCGAGCGCGGTCTTGGTCTTGCCGCTGCCGGCCGGGCCACGAAAATGCACCGGGAAGCCAGCCTCCAGATAGGCCAGCGCGCGTGCCGCGAGGCGTTCCGTGGCTGGCGTGCGCACATGCTCCGGCCCGGGTTGCAGGCGCAGCAAAGTGTCGTTTTCCGCCGTCACCGCCGGCTGTGGTCGTGCCATGGTCTTCATGCTCCGCCGAGTTCAAGGGTGACGCCACGGCGCCAGGCTGCCTGCAGGGCGGCATGCCGGTCTGGCTCCGCCGTCCAGTCGAGATGCGCCTCCGCCAGCCGTGCCAGCAGCGGCTGGGCGGCGTGGCGGAAGTCAGGGGCGGCGGCGTCGTCATTCGCCAACGCCAGAGCTTCGCCAGGCACAAGGCCGTGGCCACGCAGCAGGGCGGCGGCAATGTCGCAGGCGGATTGCGCCTCCGGCGTGGTGACGAAGCCGCTCAATGCAAAGCCACAGGCCACGCCGAAGCCTGGCCGCAGCGCGGCATCGATGCCCAGAAAAGCCGCCGCGCGCTGCGCCAGCGCATCGATGCAGCGGGCGAGGGCGGCCGGCTCATGCGGTGGCGCGCCGGCCAAGGCCAAGCCATCGACCCAGGCGAGGCGCGGCGCGGCGCCGGCGGTTTGGCTGGGCCACAGCGTGATGGCGAAATCCGCCAGCGGCGGCTCAGCGCTGGCTTCCAATTGCACGGCCTTTGTCAGCATCTGCCACAGCGCCGCAAAAGCCAGCCGGGCCGGGCGAAGTTCGGGCTGCAGCACGATTTCCGGCCGTAGCCCGTCACGCAGCGCGAGGCGGCAGGACAGGCCCGTCAACCCGCGGAACGCGGTGGGCAGCGTTACCTCAACGCTGCCACTGCCTTGCCCGGCCGACCTGATACTGCGCGAGCCGAATTCCATGCGCGACGTGGCCTCCTGCCACTGGCGGATCGCCGATGCGAACCGCGTCTAGCGCAGGGTCTAGCAGGCGATGTGTTACGCCTTCGTAAACGCCGCCGCCAGATTCAGGCGGCGATCTCCCCCACCACGCGGGCGCGCACGCGCAGCGCGCCACCGGGAAGATAGGCAATCGGCAAATCCTCGATATCGACCAGCACCAGGGTGGCGGCATCGGCGCCGGCTTCCAGGGCGCGTGCGCGGGCGATCCGCTCGGCTTCGGCCATCGCCTCGGTACGCGTCAGGCCCTGGAAGACCTGGTCGGCCTCGCCGCTGACCTGCGCAATGGCGGCGCCGACGGCGTTGGCCACCGCCGCATTGGCCGGGCGCATTACCGCGGAGATGCCCGGCAGGGAGTCCGGCACCAGGAAGGCGCCGCCGCCGACGGCGAGCAGCGGCACCGGCGCGGCATCGGTCTTCATCCGATCGACGCTCTCGGTCAGCATCCGCGCGGCCTCGGCGAGCACCGCGGCGATCTGCGCCGGCGTGATCTCCGCCACGCGCGCAGCGTCGCCGAGTGCCAGCATGCCGGCCGCGACGGCGATGTCGCTGGTGGTGAGTTCCGGCCCACCGAAGATGCGTGCCAGTTGCGGCAGGCGGAAGCCCACGCTCTGTGGCCCGATGCTGACGCGCCCCGCGGCTTCCCGCACCAGCGAGCCGCCGCCGAGGCCGAAGGAGAACAGGTCCGGCATGCGGAACAGCGTGCGCACGCCGCCCACCTCCACCACTGCATTCGCCTCACGCGGGAAGCCGTGACGCAGCGCGCCGACATCGCTGGTGGTGCCGCCGACATCGACCACCAGCGCATCCTTCACGCCGGTCAGGAAGGCCGCACCACGCATGGAATTGGTCGGGCCGGAGGCGAAGGACAGCACGGGGAAGCGCGCGGCGAGTTCGGCCCGAATCACCGTGCCGTCATTTTGCGTGACGAACAGCGGCGCCGCGATGCCGGCCTCGCGCAGCGCCGCCTCGAAAGCTGCAACGGTATGGCGCGCGAGCGGCGTGAGGCAGGCGTTCAGCAGCGCGACGTTCTCGCGCTCCAGCAGCCCGATGCGGCCGAGATCACGCGAGAGGGTGATGGCGACATCCGGCATCTCCTGCCGGAGGATCTCCGCCGCGCGTTCCTCCATGCTGGCATCGAGCGGTGAGAAGATGCCGCAGATGGCGACCGAGGCCAGGCCCTCGGCGCGCATCGCACGCGCCGCTACGGCCACACCGCGCTCATCGAGTGGCATGATCGGCCGGCCATCGTAGTCGTGCCCGCCCTCCACCAGGTGCACCGCGCCGCGCACTATCGCTGCGAGGTCCGCGGGCCAATCGCAGAAGGGCGGCAGGCTGCGCGCGACGGGCAGGCCGAGGCGCAGCGCGCCGACCCGGGCCAGTTCGCGCCGCTGCACCACCGCGTTGACGAAATGCGTGGTGCCGATCATTACCGCCTGCACGCCCTCTGTCCCCACGGAGGGCGCGATGCCGGCGAGCGCGGCGAGAACGCCGGACATTACATCGGCGGTGGTCGGCGTCTTGATCGCGCGCAGCACGCGATCGCCCTCGATCAATACGGCATCGGTGTTGGTGCCGCCGACATCGATCCCGATGCGCCGCCTCATGCGAAGACACTCCGGAAGTCGAGATCGTCTTGCGAATGCAAGCCACTCATGCTGCGAAGACCGAGACGAAGTCGAGATCGTATCCGAAGGCGCGCGGTCCCACGAAATCGAGGCCGCGCGGCGTGAGGAAGACGGCCGGCGCCCGCAGCGCGATGACGGTCACGCGCTGGCCATAGCGCAGCGTCTCGGTACCGATGGCCTCGCCGGTCACGCTGTCGAGCACGCAGATCAGGTCGGGCGTCATCACGCGCGCGACGCCATCGAGCCAGCCCACCGCCCATTCATTCTGGAAGGCGAGCGCGAAGCCATGCCCGCGCCATTCGTCGAGGCCTTCGAGCGTCGTCGTTCCGCGCAGAAAGCCTTCGGTCGTGCGGCGCGCGAGGTCCGTGACCTTGCCGCGGAACAGCATCCTTCCGTCCTCGGCATCGAGGATCGCCTGGATCGGGTCGCGATGTTCGCGCTGCGCCAGGCGGATCGCGCGGCCGAGTGCCATCGCCTGCGTTGTTGTGTTGGGAATGCCCCAGCGCTTCACCTCGGCGCCGGTGCGCGGCGCCTTGCAGGTAGCGGCGGTGGAGCCGGTCTCGACGCACATCTTGCGCGACAGCCGCTCCATCCATTTCCATGTCGGAACTTTCGCGACGATGCCTTCCACGCCACGCGGATCGACTAGCGTCAGCGGCCAGGGTTGCAGGTCGCCGACCGCGAAACTCGTCATCTGCGCCTCGGGGTAGGCGCGGCCCATCGCATCGGCATCGACCACGGGCTTGCCCAGATGCGCGGCGGCCATCAGCGGCTGGATGCCGTTGTTGCCGCCGATCTCGACGGACATCACCGCACGGAATTCGCGGCCAAGATATTCTTCCATCAGCGTCACGGCGCGGGCGATGTTGGCGCTGTCCGTCAGTCTTTCCTGTCCGACCAGCGGGGCGCCCATGTTGGAGACGACGGCGACGAGATCATCATCCGCCAGAGCTTCGGGCGGCATCAACTGCACGCGATGCCCCTGGGCGTAGAGCTGGCGCATGTTGAGCAGGCCGAGATAGGGCGAGCCGCCGCCCCCGGTGCCGAGCACCCAGGCACCGACAGCCAGGGCCTCGATGTCGTCGAGCGTGAATTCGTGGAAGCCGTGATCGGGCATGGTTACTCCGGCAACAGGCAGGCTGCGGTGCGTGCGGCTACGGCGATGGCCAGCAACACCGGGCAGGGCAGCGCCGCGACGAAGGCGGCCTTGTCGGCGCGCGTGTAGGAGATGCAGTCGAGCAGCACGAAATCGGGCTTGTGGGTCGCAAGCGCCCGCGCCGCTGCGTGCCGCGTGGTTGCATCGCCATACGGACGCAAGGCCACGGCTACGACATCAAGCCCTTCGCGCTGCCTTGCGGCGATAAGAGCGGGGATCTGCGCCGCCAGCGGCACGACGAGGCCGAGCCTGCCGCGCGGCAGCAGCACTTCAGCCAGCGCGTTCAGGACGATGGATGGCTGCACGAGGTCTGTGCGCTTGGGCAGGCCTGCGAAGCCGCCGGTGCAGGCCAGCAGGACAGCGCCCGACGTGGTGGCGAGAACCTCCCGTAGCCGCGCTGTGACCGCAGCCTTCGAGACCGTGATGCCTTCGCCGGAGGGCAAGGCCGTGAACAGCGTGTCTGCGCCATCGCGCGGCGAAAGCGCCGCGATCTCGGCACGAGACAGCCCATCCAGCGCGCCGCGGAGCGTCAGCGGCAAACCCGGCACGGCTGCGTGGGCCTCGGCTTCCAAATCCGGCCGCGGCGATTGCCCGATGGTGAGGATGACGAGGCTCATGTGTCGAGCGGCACCGGATCATCCGCCGACCAGCTCACGCCGATCGCGGCCCCCGGCGCTAGCAGCGCGGCCGCAGCATCGCGCGGCGCGCGGCAGAGCAGCGGCTGGCCCTCGGGCAATACCAATTTCAACAACACGGAATCGCCGAGGAAATTCGCCACCTCGATCGTCGCGTCGACCAGTCCCGCGCCGGCCGCCACGGGGCGCACGCGTTCCGGCCGCAGCGCAATGGCGGCGGGACCGGCGGGCAGGGCGGCGCGCATCGGGCTTGTCCAGCCGCCAGGCAGGCGCAGCATCGCGCCTTCCGCCACACCTTCGAGAATGTTGGTGTCGCCGATGAAGTCGGCGACGAAGCGGCTGGTCGGGCGATCATAGATCTCGCGCGGCGCGCCAAGCTGCGCGATCCGGCCTCCGCGCATCACGGCGATCCGGTCCGACATCGTCAGCGCCTCCTCCTGGTCATGCGTGACGTAGATCAGCGTGAGGCCGAGCCGCGCATGCAGTGCCTTCAGCTCGAACTGCATCGCCTGGCGCAGCTTCTTGTCGAGTGCGCCGAGCGGCTCATCGCAGAGCAGCACGGTGGGATTGATGACGATGGCGCGGGCGAGCGCCACGCGCTGCTGCTGCCCCCCGGAGAGCTGGCCGGGGCGACGTTCCTCAAGCCCCGTCATGCGAACCAGCGCGAGTGCGTCCTGTACGCGCTTCGCCACATCCTCACGGGCCACGCCACGCATCTTGAGGCCGAAGCCGACATTCTCGACCACCGTGCGATGTGGGAACAGCGCGTAATTCTGGAATACCATGCCCATGTCACGCGCCTCCGGCGGCAGCGCGGTGACATCGCGCGCACCGACGCGGATCAGCCCCGCATCGGGCGTCTCGAACCCCGCCACCATGCGCAGCGTCGTCGTCTTGCCGCAGCCCGACGGGCCAAGCAGGGAGAAGAACTCGCCCTCACCGATCTCGAGGCTGATCGCATCGACGGCGCGGGTGCCGCCCGCGAAGATCTTCGTGACACCTTCGAGCGAGACACCCGCCACCGCCTCAGCCCCGGAAGATGCGGTTCACGCGGTCGTCGATGCGTTCCTTCTGACCGTTGTACCACTGCCAGGGCATCTGGATAAGTCCGCTCACCTGCTCCGGCGTGGTCAACAGCTTGCCGCGGAAACGCTCCTCCAGAACCACGTCGCGCCGCACCGGGCTGAACCACAGATCCTCCGCCATGCGCTTCTGCACTTCGACCGAGAGCATGTGGTTGATCCAGGCGTGGGCGAGTTCGGTCATCTGCGTGCCGCGAGTGACGCTGAGCACCTGTTCCAGCGCGATAACGCCTTCGCGCGGTGCGGTGAACTCGATCGGTATGCGATCCTGGTGACGATAGGCGGCGGTGTCGTGCAGCACGCCGATGGAAAGTTCGGAGGACAGCAATGCGTTCTCCATGCCGCCGGTGAAGTCGAACAGGCGGATCGGGCGCAGGCGTTCCATCGCGCGGAAAGCGGCGTCGAGGTCGCGATAGCCGCTGCCGTAGACACGCCCCGACATCATGAACAGCGCCTGGCCGAGGCTGTTGGCGGGGATCAGATACGCGCCGCGCTGGCCGGCGAAGCGCGCATCCCAAAGATCGCCCCAGCCGGTCGGTCCCTGCTGAATCCTGTCGCGCCGCCAGGCCAGGCCGATGGCGGAGGTGAACATGCAGATGCCGACGATGTCTTCCGACACGGCATAGGGATAGATCGTCGCGGCATTGGGGATTTTCGACAGATCGGGCCGGCGCTCGACCAGACCCTGCTCGAAGACGCTCCATTGTTCGTTGCTGTTGGTGTGCAGCACGTCATAGACCGGCCGGCCGCGCGGGCTGGCCATCAGCTTCGGCACGAAGGGAAAGGCGGTATCGACCTCGACGCGGCAATTGTGCTGGCGCTCGAAGGCCGGGATCAGCTCCTGGCGCGAGAGTTCGCCCCATCGCCCGCCCCAGCCGGATATGCGCAGCGTATTCGCCGCCTGCGCGCCGACGATGCCGGGCGCGGCTAGGGTGGCGGCCGAGGCGGCCAGAAGCGTGCGACGATTCAGCATGGGAGCTTTCCTTCTGCTCAGAGTTTCGCGTATTCCTGCAGGCCTATGGTGCGTTCGATGCCGAGCACAAGCGTGATGGCGAGCAGGATGGAGACGCAGCTCGCTGCCGCGATGGTGCCGTCGAAATCGAAGCGCAGATAGTTGAACATGGCGATCGGCAGCGTCTCCTGTCCTGGTGAAACCAGGAAGAGGCTGACCGGAAACTGGTCGAAGCTGACGATGAAGGCGAACAGCGCGCCGGCGATAACACCCGGGCGGATCAGCGGCAGCGTCACCTCACGGAAGGCCGCGGCGGGCGAGGCGCCGAGGCCGCGTGCGGCTTCCTCCAGGCTGCGATCGAAATTCGCCAGCACGGCAAGCACGGTGCGCAGCACATAGGGCGTGGCCACCACCAGATGCCCGGCGAGCAGGATCCAGGCGTTGCGCCCCGTGCCGGCCACCATGGCAAGTTGGAATAACGCGAAGCCCGTCAGGATCGTGGGCAACACGATGGGCGAGAGGAACAGTTGCACCAGCGCTGCCCGCCCGCGGAAACGGCCGCGCGCCAGCGCAAGTGCGGCCATCGTCCCGATCGTGCCGGCCACGAAGACGGTGGCGACACCAAGCCACAGCGACAGCCAGAAGGCCGCCATGAAATCGCGGCTCGAGAAGAACTTCGCAAACCAGCGCAGGGAAAAGCCGCTCGGCGGGAAGGCAAGGAAAGGCTCCGGGTTCACCGCGAAGCACAGCACGATCATCACCGGCAGTAGCAGGAAGGCCAGGACCAGGCCGCACAGCGTAAGGAAGGCCGTGCGCATCAGACAACCCCCCGAGTCACGCGCTGCATCGCGCGGCCATAGGACCAGACCAGCCCGAGTGCGACGATCAGCAGCACCACACCGAGTGCCGCCGCAAAACCGAGATTGAAGGTGGCCGACACCTGCTGGAAGATCAGCATCGGTAGCGTCAGTACCTCA
>Ga0209591_10006513_pt1 | contig 12970 bp, 9 predicted proteins | sample MAT01_FD_187207 | JGI IMG/M metagenome (GOLD analysis project Ga0209591, IMG submission 187207) | Freshwater microbial communities from Lake Fryxell liftoff mats and glacier meltwater in Antarctica - MAT-01 (SPAdes) (version 2) | ecosystem: Environmental > Aquatic > Freshwater > Ice > Liftoff...
CTTCACCGGGGTCAGCATTCTGCCGGCGAGCGGTGACAAGGACTACCAGCAGGCGCCGAACGAGGAAGTGACGACGGCGGCCGACATCGCGAAGTGGAACGGGCTGACGTACACGCCGGTGGACTACGCGCTGATGAGTGAGGCGGCGGACTACACGTCGCTGAAGGAGACCGTGGCTTGTGCCGGCGGGGCGTGCGAGATTTTCTGATGCGGCAGGTTCGGCAATGCGACGATGGCACGCGGGGGCTCCGAAGGTCGGGGCCCCCGCTGTGGTTTGCGCAGTGTACAGCTCGAATGTCCGGGCGAGCCGAGGACCGAGCCTGTCCACCCTCGGGTGCAGTAACGATTCGGCGCGAACGATGACGTTGCCGTGACGCCGGAGCGTAATTTCTCTCTATTGTTATATTGCGAATAATGTGAGCCACTGACCTCTCATCGCGAGGCACTTGCAATGCCAATCACTCTCCGTCGTGGCGCGATCGCGTGGGTGATCGCGCTCTGCGCGATTGCGCAGCTCGCACGGGCACAAGCGCCGAAAGCCGACCCGCTCCAGCCCATCTGTCCGGACGGGGCGACGCCGATCGTCGATTCCTCGGTCGTGCCCGTGGTCATCTCCCCCGGCACCGCGTGGAACCGGCGGATTTACACCGACGCCGAACGGCAACGCATCCTCTATTATGCCGATGCCATTCGTCAGCACTTCGTTCCTCCCCAGTCACTCGGGGCCGTGCCGTTGCTGGTCGAGGCGAACACCAGAACGTGGGGAGGGGAGCCGTCGCTGCACAGCGCCGTTGGGGGAAAGCTGGTGCTGGTCGTCAAGTCCAATGGACGGCTGCGCGAGGCGTTCTGGCAGGTGCTGCCGATGTCGACGTCCTTTGCGCGTTCACTCTTCGCGGCTGCCGTCGTCGCGGATACCTCGCACGACTTTGAGGGGATTCCCGGCGCGGAATCACAGCATGGCGACGATACGCTGGTAGTCCAGACCCGGATAACCACCAGCTACCGGTCGCAGAGCGACCTGCCGTTGATGCGCGCCAACCTCGCGCAGTACATCCCGGAGTCCGGCCCGCAGATGATCAAGCAGGGTGGGTTGTACTATCCATCCAATGCGCAGAACATCAAGGCTGAAAACGACGGCGAGATGCAGGTGATCGTGGGGAGCACAGGGCGCGCCATCATGACACTCTCGCAGATCACACGAATCGACTACCGCGACTTCGTCAATACGATGCGCGGAGCGATCGAAAGCTCCGTGCTGCAGCCCGCCAGAAGTGGGGGGTGTGCGGTGCCGTCGGTCATGATGTACAGGTTTTCGTTCACGATCGATCGGCCGTAGGTCAGCCAGTCGGGCGGCGGCGGCCGGCGAGGAAACAGTCACAAGGACCCCAGCCTGCGCGTGGTGTGACGAGAATTGCGGCCGGCGCGAGACGCGGTGGGGACTGCCCGGCGCTCGTCGTTTCCAGCGTTCGCGCCTTGCGCTCCGTACATCTTGAACCGTTCTTCTCGAACGACCTGCGGGCGGCTCGACCGCCTACGAGATCAGTCCCACCCAAGGAGATTCCGCGTGATGTTGACGCACCTGCGAGCCAGTATACGCCGCGCCGGTTCACTCGCACTGTTGGGCCTGCTGCAGAACGCGCTGCCGACTGCGCTGTCGGCGCAGGCAAAGAGGCCAGTGGCCGGCCGAGTCGCGGTCGCGCCCGCCCCGACGGGCCCGCTCACCTTCGACTCCACCGTGTTCAGCGCATTGCGCTGGCGTGAGATGGGCCCCGCCCGCGGCGGACGATCGGTTGCCGGGACCGGTTCGGTGCAGCGTCCCAACGAGTACTGGATGGGTACCACGGGTGGCGGTGTATACAAGACGACCGACGGCGGCCAGAACTGGGCGGCGGTGACCGACAACTACTTTGGTGGCACCATCGGCGCCATCACGGTCGATCCGCAGAATGCGGACATCGTCTGGGTGGGCGGCGGTGAAACGGACATTCGGGGCAACACCGCCGGCGGTGACGGTCTCTGGAAGACGCTCGACGCCGGCAAGACCTGGAAGATGCTCGGCTTCAAGGAAGAGCACATCGCCGCCATCAGAATTCATCCGGGCAACAAGGACGTCGCCTGGCTGGCGGTCTTCGGCAATCCGTTCAAGGCCGGAACGACGCGCGGCGTGTTCAAGACGACTGACGGCGGGGCGACCTTCACGAAGGTGCTGTACGTGAACGATTCGACCGGCGCGATCGACATTCAGGTCGACCCGACGAACCCCGACATCCTCTACGCCGCCACCTGGCAGGCCTATCGCACCTCGTGGTCGATGTCCTCGGGCGGACCCGGGAGCGGTATCTACAAGTCCACCGATGGTGGCGCGACATGGACGAACATCTCGCGCGCCCCGGGACTGCCGGCCGGTGTGATGGGGAAGATCGGCCTCGCCGTGTCGCCGGCCAAGGCAACGCGCGTGTGGGCGATCATCGAGCACGATTCGGGCGGTGTGTATCGCTCGGATGACGCCGGCGCGACCTGGACCTACATCAATCGCGATCGAAAGCTGCGTCAGCGCGCGTGGTACTACTCCAACCTGACCGCCGATCCAAAGGACACCAACGTCATCTACGCGATGAACGTCGGCTTCTATCGTTCTCGCGATGGTGGAAAGACGTTCCGCGAGTCGATCAGCGTGCCGCACGGCGACAATCACGACCTGTGGATCGCGGCCAACGATCCGAATCGCATGATCGAGGTCAACGACGGCGGCGCCACGGTCAGCACCAACGGCGGCAAGAACTGGACGGACGAGGATTTCCCGACGGCGCAGTTCTATCACGTCGACACCAGCAACGAATACCCGTACAACATCTGTGGCGCGCAGCAGGACAACTCAACGCTGTGCGGGCCGAGCCGCGCCGAGGGTCGCGTCAACCTCGCCGACTGGAAGGACGCCGGCGGTGGTGAATCGGGGTACGTCACGCCGCACCCCACCAAGCCGTGGATCGTCTTCGCCGGCAGCTACGGCGGCCTGCTCACCCGCAAGGACATGCGCACCGGCTTCGAGCGCAACGTGACGGTCTACCCGGTAAATCCGATGGGGTATTCATCAAAGGATATCGCAGTCCGATTCCAGTGGACGTTCCCGATCGTCTTCTCACGTCACAACCCGAACGTCGTCTACGCCGCCGGCTCCAAGCTCTTCCGCTCCACCAACGAAGGAGAGAGCTGGGCGGAAGTCTCGCCGGAACTGGCGCGCCGCGATCCGAAGACGATGGACGCCTCCGGTGGTCCGATCACCAAGGACCAGACGGGCGTCGAGACCTACGCGCTGATCTTTGCCTTCGATGAATCGCCGGTGCAGGCTGGCGTGTTGTGGGTCGGCACCGACGATGGGCTGGTGCACATCTCGAAGAACAACGGCACGACGTGGGAGAATGTGACGCCACCGGGCATCGGCGACTTCACACGCGTCTCGATCATCGAGCCGTCCAACTACGCCGCGGGCACAGCGTTCGTCGCGGCCAATCGCTACCAGCTTGGCGACAAACGACCGCTGATCTACAAGACGACCGACTTCGGCAAGACCTGGACGACGATCGTCACCGGAATCAACGACGAACACTTTGTGCGCGTGATTCGCGAGGATCCGAAGCGACGCGGGCTGCTCTTCGCCGGAACGGAGCGTGGTGTGTACGTCTCGTTCGACGACGGTACGAACTGGGCGTCGCTGCGTCGCAACCTGCCGCTGGTGCCCGTGCACGACATCAAGATCAAGGACAACGATCTGATCGTCGCGACCCACGGGCGCTCGTTCTGGGTGATGGACAACATCACGTCGCTGCGTCAGGTCACACCATCGGTCATCGCATCAAATTCTCATCTGTTCAAGCCGGACGACGTCTGGCGTTCGGATTGGGGCGGTGGGTTCATGCTGCAGATGCAGGAAGCGATGGGCGGTGGTGGCGCGATCGGCAGCAATCCGCCGGGTGGCGCACGCTTCCAATACTGGTTGAAGGATGCGAACCAGACGGTGCGTTTCGAGTTTCTCGATGCAGCGGGGAAGGTGATCACTGGTTTCACCAGCGATCAGGATCCCGAATCGGCCGCCGACTCGGTCCGCCTCGACGGGATCAAGGCCGCGGCGATCGACTCGCTCGTCACCAAGGCCGGCTACGCCCGCGATTCAGCGGTCAAGAGCGTGACCGCACGATTCGCGACGCCGGCAGCGGCGATGGCGGCGCTCGACTTCGATGAGATCATGACCCGGGTCCCGCGACCGGCGCGTGTGCCGAACAAGAAGGGGATCAACACCTTCGGCTGGAACATGCGTTATCCGGATGCCGCACGATTCGATGGCATGATCATGTGGTCCGGCTCCGTCACCGGTCCGATGGCGCCTCCGGGCACGTACAGCGTTCGCATGACGGCCAACAACGTCACACAGACGCACCCGTTCAAGCTGAAGCGGGATCCGCGCAGCGATGCGACCGACGCCGATCTGCAGGCGCAGTTCAAAATGCTGCTGGCGATTCGAGATCGGACGACGGATGCGAACATGGCGGTGCGCACCGTTCGCAACATGCGCTGGCAGGTGGCCGATCGGGCACCGAAACTCGCCGGCCAACCGTCGATCGAGTTTCAGTCGCTGGCGAATGACATGATGTCGGAGCTGTCGACGTCGGAACAGGAAGTGTACCAGACCAAAAATCAGAGCTCGCAGGATCCACTGAACTACCCGATCAAGCTGAACAATCAGATCGCGGCGCTGGCTGGCACGGTGGGGTCGGGAGAGTATCGGCCAACCCAACAGGCGCAACAGGCCTTCAGCATGCTGAGCGGAAAGCTCGAGGTGCAGCTGGTGGCGGTGCAGCGGTCGCTCGACACTCGACTCCCGCGCCTGAATGCCATCCTCAAGGCGAACGGGCTGCCTGCGCTGATTCCGAGCAATGAAGAGATCAAGAAGGACAGGCCGAAGATCGCCATGTAGTGTGCGGGGGATTCGCACAGCAGAGCGCCCCATGCATCGAGATCGATGCATGGGGCGCTCTGCCTTCAGCACACACCAGTGAACTACTTCTTCGTCGTCGCGCCCTGAGCGCGAAAGAGGCTGGCGTACTGCCCATAGCCTTCGGCTTCGAGTTTGTCGGCAGCGATGAAGCGCATGGACGCTGAGTTCATGCAGTACCGCTGACCGGTAGGCTTCGGGCCATCATCGAACAGATGCCCCAGATGCGAATCGCCTGCGGCGCTCCGCACTTCGGTCCGCGTCATGAAGAACTGACGATCGGACTTGGTGCGCACATTGCTGACCTCGAGCGGCTTGGTGAAGCTCGGCCAGCCTGTTCCGGACTCGAACTTGTCGAGTGAGCTGAACAGCGCTTCGCCCGAGACGACATCGACGTAGATCCCCGCTTCGTGATTGTCCCAGTAGGCATTCCGAAACGCGCGCTCCGTCCCCTCGTGTTGGGTCACCTGGTACTGCTCGGCGGTCAGGCGCGTGCGCAGTTCAGCGTCGGATGGTTTCACGAACGGGCGAGCAGTGGACACGGCGGGCCTCTTGGTGGTCGATGTGGCGCGCGCCTGCGCGTGCGCAGAAAACGGACTCGCAAGCGCGGCTGCACAGAGCAGCGCAACGCGAAGGTTCGGAAGCATGATAATTTCTCCAGGGGCGGTGCTGCACCACACCCCATCAGCCAGACGGAATCGGCAGCAACGATCTACCTGATGTAGTCGCCGCGCCGCTCGTTCGTTCCAACGTGCGCGGGCCCTGACTTCTCGGCATCGCTGACGGTGAGCGGCCGACGCCGTAGGGCGGGGCCAGCGGTGGGGCAGGGACGGTCAGCGCTGCTGTGCCCGGGTGCAGGCCGGCGCATCGCCGAGTGCGCAGGCCCTGGCGAAGAGCGTTTGCGCCCGATTCGTATCGACTGCCACGCCAAGTCCGCGGCGGTGCGCGACCGCCAGGTTCACGCAGCCGGCCGCAACGTCGCCATCACACCCCTGCGCAAACAGCCTCGCGGCGCGCTCCGTATTGCGCTTGATGCCGCGGCCCTCTGCCATCAGCGTACCGAGATTCACACAGGCGGCGAGCACGTTAGACTGACAGGCGCGGGTGTACAGGCGCGCCGCACCAGCGGGGCTCGGCGCAACACCGTGTCCTCGCTCAAGGCTAATACCAAGATTTGTGCAGGCGTGAGCATCCTTCGCGTTACAGGCCTTCGTGAGCAACGCGGTTGAGCGTGCGGCATCGGTTCTGACAAGGCTGCCAGAATCGCTCAGCGACCCGAGATTTCCGCAGGCGCGCGCGTCACCGCCGGTGCACCCCCGATCGTAAAACGCCGCAGCTTGAGCAAGGTCGCGCGGCGTGCCAGTCCCGTGCTCATGCAGGAAGCCAAGAGAGGTACACGACTTCGCATCGCCGGCGGAACACCCGAGTGTGTAGAGTGCAATTGCCTTCGCCGTATCAGCCGCTATCCCCATGCCCTGCCGGAGCATCCACGCCGACTGTCCGCAGCTCCGGGAATCTCCCGCGCGACACGCCTGCTCGATGAAGCCCACCGCACGAGTCGTGTCAGCGGCGATCGGCTTGCCTGCGAGCAGCAGATACGCCATTGACTGACACGAGCCCGGCTTCCCTGACAGGCACGCAGCCTGGAGTGCGACGGTGTCGGGGCCCACCACACCATTCCGAGCCTTCCCCTTCGATTTCGCTTGTGCAGGCAATGAAGAGGTCGCCGCCGCTATCGCGATGAGGAAGAGGAGCGCCCTTCGCGCAACGACGCCGCCGACGAATGAACGAGTTGGAGTGAGCATTTGGAATGCGAAGACTGAGCAGTTGTTCATTGAGTGGTTGCCACAAACGTACCCCATCTTGGCGCGGTCGCGCATCCCAACCGCCTTCGCGCCTACACGATCAGAACGCCAGCATCCTCGTCACCTTGAGCGCCACCGACCGCTCGTTCTGCGCCCACGACTCGCTGTCCCGGCGATCGGTGCAGACGAGAAACACATCACTCAGCGGCGCCCATCGCCAGTTGGGTCGCGCATTGGTGCTGAAGGAGCGGGTTTGCGTGTTGAACTGCACAAAGGCAGCGCCGAGCAATGTTGTAGGGCAGGCGGCGCGCATGCGGAGGCCAGCCAGATTCGCAACGAAGTCGCCGGTCGCAAGCGAGATCGCGTTGCGCTGATGCCTGGTTTCGAACGCCAGCGACGGCGAAGCCTGCCAGGTGACGCCAGCACCAACGCTGCGTCGCTTTCCCGTATAAAAATCGCCGACACTGCTGTTGATGGTGCCGAGCACTCGGCTTCCTGCCGCCATCTCGTATTTGATCGTTGCTTCGCGCCAGCCGTACGAACCCGGCGCGACGGTGCGACCCGGTACCAACGTGAATGTCTGCTCGATGCGATCGAACTGATCGCTCACCCGCATCGTCCGCTTGGCTTCCGATTGCAGCGTGACATCAAAGCCCCCCGCAATCGTGCGCGTGTCGAGCTGCGATTGGAGGTAAGTGACCTGGTCAACGAGCAGGTACGCTGCGTCTGCACGTTGGGCGCGCCAACGTCCCACTGACCCACGCGTGTCGCAGCCTACTGGAGGCGAACAGCTTCCAGGCCAGCCTCGATGCCGCGGACGATCAGGGGCAGGTCGTCGCCGACCGATGTACGCCAGTTGCTGAACGCCGCGCGAACGCCGCGCCGCCCGGCCACCGCGCCAGGCGTCAGGAAGACATCGCCGCTGGCCTGTACAGCGGCGAGGAACTGTCGCGTTACGAGCTCCGCATCGCGCCCGGCCAGGAGCCGATCGCTGAGGGCGAAGGGCACGACATTGAGCGTCACCGGTGCCATCAGTTCAACGTCGGGGTGCGCCGCAATCCATGCGCCAAGACTGGTGGCGCAGGCGCAGGCCTCGGCAACGATATCGCCGATCCCCGATCGGCCGTACGCCAACAGCGAGGCCCACACCGGCAGGGCCCGAAAGCGGCGCGAATTTTCAGGCACGTAGTGAAATGGGTCCGGCAGCACGCTTTCGGTGAAGAAGTAGGACGCCGCATTGCGAAAGACGCGACTCTGTACGTCGGCGTGCCGAGTGATGGCGAATCCGCAGTCGTACGGCACGTTCAGCCACTTGTGAGCGTCGCCGCAGATCGAATCGGCCAGTTCGAGGCCGCGCAGCAGATGCGCATGTGACGGAAGCAGCGCCGCGAAGAGACCAAACGCACCGTCCACGTGAAGCCAGGCCCCGTGTGCGCGAGCCAACTCCGCCATGGTATACAAGTCATCAAATGCGGTGGTCGTCACCGTGCCGGCGTTGCCAACGATGATCGTCGGTGCTTCACGCTCGCTCAATGCGCGTGCGAGGGCCGCGATGTCGACACGTTCCGAATGGGGTTCGGTTGGCACAGTCTGCACGTTGCGGCGGCCAATGCCGAGCATTGCCGCCGCCTTGATCGTGCTCGAATGCGGCGCACCGGAGAGAAGGCGAAGCGTTGGCAGCGCTGCGGCGCCGGCGTCAGAGACGTCGATTCCGCGTCGTTCACCCAGCCACTGCCGTCCGGTGGCCATGCCGACCACGTTGGCCATCGTCGCCCCGGTCACGAACCAGCCCTGCATCGACATCGGCAGGCCGAAGAGATCGCACAACATGGCGATCGCCTGCTGTTCGATCGTCACCGCAGCCACACTCGAGGCGTCAGATCCGTTGTTGTCCACTGCACTCGTGATCCAATCCGCTGCCAGGGCCGCCGGCGTGCCTCCGCCGGTGACGAACCCGAGGTACCGTGGGCCGGCGCTGCCGGTCAGAAGGGGGAGCACCGTCGTCTGCAGTTGCTCGAGCAGCGCCTGCGATCCCATGCCGCGCTCGGGCAGCGTGACCGGTGGCACGACCACGTCACCAGGCTGCACCGCACGACCGTCGATCCCGTCGAGGAACTGTCGGGCGAGCGCGGCCGCCGTATCCAGCACCACCGGCAGCAGATACCGTTCGTCTCGCGGCGATGAAGAGCGTGTCATGCGAGGTAGTGTAAGGCTCGGCCTGCGCGGCGCAACGGATCGTGTCATCACCGCGACCCCACGCGCGGCAGTGGCTGTGTCACCATCTTTCAGTACTCATGCCTTCCCGTAATCCCCGTAATTCCCGCACGCGGCGCGCACCGGCATCAGACGCGGCACGGAATGTCGGTGGCACCGTGTCGTTGGCGCGTGCGCTCTCCAAGCTCGGTGTCTGCTCACGATCCGAGGCCGAGCGGGCGGTGGCTGATGGGCGCGTCTGCGTGAATGGGCGTCGCGTGACCGACAGTTCGCGCCGCGTGAAGCCCGGGTCGGATGCAATCACACTCGATGGTGTGCGTGCGACGGCGCCGGTGCACACCTACATCGTACTCAACAAGCCGCGCGGTGTACTCACCACTCGTCGCGATCCGCGTGGACGGCCCACGGTGTACGACTGCATCGCCGATCCGGCGCTCCCGTTTCTGGGACCTGTAGGCCGGTTGGATCAGGCCAGTGAAGGGTTGCTGCTCTTCACGAACGACACCCAATGGGGCAATCTGGTGAGCGCGCCGGCGTCGCACGTATCCAAGACGTATCATGTGCAGATCGACTCCGTCCCCGACGAATCGCTGATCGGTGCAATGCGCGGGAGCGTCACGTCGGATGGTGAGACGTTGCGCGCGAGTCGTGTGGAGTTGTTGCGCGCCGGGCAGCGTCATGGCTGGCTGGTGGTGGAGCTCGACGAGGGCCGGAACCGTCAGATTCGTCGGATGGTCGAGGCCTGTGGCGCAAACGTGTTGCGCCTGCTTCGCGTGGCGGTCGGCCCGCTGGCGCTCGGTGATCTGCCGAAGGGGAGCTGGCGGCGACTGACGGCGCGGGAAGTGGAGTCGATTCGGGCGGAGGCTGGTGCGCAGCGCGTTCTGTCGCGAGTGGCACGGCGCACCCGGGATATGCCGCTCGACGCAACGTCCGAGTAGGATTCGCGGAATGATGCAGTCCGTTCCCGCGATGGATATCGCGCATGTCATTCAACAGGCCGTCGCCCCGGTATTCCTGCTCTCGGGTGTCGCGGCGATGCTCAACGTGCTCACCAGTCGGCTGGCGCGGGTGATCGATCGTGCGCGGCAGTTTGAGCGCGACTATCACGATCTGCCGATTGGTGAAGAGCGTCTGGTTATGCGTGGCCGGTTGGCGACGCTCTCGCGGCGCTCACGCCTGATCAATCTGGCGATCACGCTCTGCACGGTCTGCGCGCTGCTGATCTGTCTGGTGATTGTCACACTCTTCGTCTCTGCGCTGCTGAATGTGAGCGGATCGCGCTGGATCGCGGGGCTGTTCGTCTTCGCGATGTTCGCGCTGATCGGCGGGCTGCTGGCGTTCCTGCAGGAGATCTTCATCGCCACCGCCAGTGTGCGGATCGATCCGCCGCAGGACAGACATGGCGACGTGCTTACAGAGGCGTCGTGATGGCCCATGTTCTCTTTCACGGCGAGTCGGCGTGATCGATTGGACGCGGATGGTGCACGAACTGTCGCCGATGGAGGTGGCGGCGGCCATTGCGACACTCGTCAACGTCTGGCTGCTGGTTCGCAACAACATCTGGACGTGGGCGTGGGGCGTCGCATCGGTGGTGTTGTACGCCGTGGTCTTCTGGCGTGCAAAGCTCTGGTCGAGCGCCGGTTTGCAGCTGTTGTACTACCTGCCGATGCAGGCGTACGGCTGGTGGGTGTGGCTCCGCGCTGGCCCGACGCGTCACGACGACCTGCCGATCACTCGTCTCACGTGGCGTGCGCGCACCCTGTGGACTGTCGCCACGCTGCCGCTGGCGGTGCTGCTCGGCTGGCTGATGTCGTTCACCGGTGCGCAACAGTCGATGGTGGATGCGCTCGTGACGGCAGTCAGCGTCTCCGGGCAGTATCTGCAGACACACAAGAAGATCGAACACTGGCTCTGTTGGGTGGTGGTGAATGCCGTTTACGGACTCTGGCTCCTGCCCCGTCAGGGCCTCTGGGTCTCGGCGGTCATTTACCTGATCCTGCTCGGTTTCGCCGTGCATGGTTGGCGGGAGTGGCTGGCTGAAGAGAGTCGTGAGCGTTCAGAGACAACGGTGCGAGCGAGCTGACGGCATTCGCTTTCCAACGATCGGCCGTGCAGTGTGAGGGGCGGAGCAGTACAGTTCATGTGCCCACGCCATTTCGCCCCACCACGACGCAGGTACGTCATGCTGAATCGACTCGTCGCGCTCACGCTCCTCGCCGCTCCGTTACTCGCACAGTCTGGCGCACGGAGCCCAACCATCGACAGCCTGCTGTCGTTGCGCGCGGTGAGCAGCCCGAAACTCTCGCCGGACGGCGAACGCGTTGCCTATCTGGTCACCAGCACGGACTGGCAGCAGGACGCCTTCGTGGCGCAGATCTGGATGCACCACGTGCGCACCGGCACCACCGTGCAGCTCACGCGCCACGAGGCTGGTGCAGGACAGGTGCAATGGTCGCCCGATGGGAAGTGGATCACCTTCACCAGCACGCGTGTTGAGTCGAAGAGTCAGCTCTTTGCGATTGCGGTGGACGGTGGCGAGGCGGTGCGGCTCACCAACGCGCCGGCGGGCATCGGGAGCTACGCGTGGCGCCGTGATGGTGGGGCGATTGCGTTTACCGCCAGCAGTGCGGCCGCCGACCGGAAGTTGCGTGACACGACTCTCGGTGGCTTCGAGGTGGTGCGTCGCGATTACGCGATGCAACAGCTGTACACCGTGGATATTGCGTCGGCGCTGCGTGCGCCGCAGGCCGGGACGCTTCGCACGTCGGCAATTCCGACATTCAGTGTCGGGGCCTTCGAGTGGTCACCCGATGGCACGCAGATCGCCTTCAGCGCTACCTCGGTACCCGATGCCGTCGCCGCGAACAGCGCAGACATCCATCTCCTCACGCTCGACGGCAACAGCGTTCGCCCGCTCGTCGCACAGGCGGGCGCAGACAACGATCCGCACTGGTCTCCCGACGGAACGCAGGTCGTGTTCGCCAGCGCGATGGGCGATGTACGCACGAACTACTTCAGAAACACCCGTCTCGCCGTCGTGGCCGCAGCCGGTGGACCCGTCCGCTCGATCACCGACAGCTTCGATGAGCAGCCAGGCTTCGTCGCCTGGGCCACACGCGGCATCTACTTCAGCGGCTCGCAGCGTACCGCGAGCCATCTGTTCGTGGTGGATCCAAAATCTGGCGGCATCACTCGACTGACGGGCCCCGATGACGCGATGACCTCGCAGTTCTCGCTCGGCGCGGATGGGTCGATGGCGGCGTTCATCGTGGCGTCGCCGACTGCGCTCGCTGAGGTGGCACTCTCACCGCTGGCGAGCTTTGCACCCCGCTCGATCACTTCGGTGAGCGCACAGGTTCGCGAGTGGAAGCTTGGCACGCGTGAAGTGATCCGCTGGAAGAGTCGCGACGGCGCGGAGATCGAAGGCATCCTCATCAAACCGCGAGACTTCGACCCAACCAGAAAGTACCCGCTGCTGTGTGTGATTCACGGTGGGCCGACTGGCACCGATCGGCCGACGCTTCCCGATGCGCGCTACTATCCGGTGGACGAATGGGTGAATCGCGGCGCGCTGGTGCTGAAGGTGAACTACCGGGGCAGCGCAGGATACGGCGAACGCTTTCGTGGTCTCAACTTTCGCAATCTCGGCGTCGGCGATGCGTGGGACGTCGTCTCCGGTGTGGACGCGTTGATCGCGAAGGGGTGGGTCGACGCCTCCAGGGTCGCCTCGATGGGGTGGAGCCAGGGCGGCTACATCTCGGCGTTCCTCACCACCAGCAGCACGCGCTTCGCGGCGACATCGGTGGGCGCGGGCATCTCCGACTGGCGCACCTATTACTACAACACCGACATCACGCCTTTCACCATCAACTACCTCGGCGCCGACCCCGTGGCCGATCCGGCGATCTACGCCAAGACCTCTCCCGTGGAGTACGTGAAGGGTGCGCGAACGCCAACGCTC
>Ga0209591_10006518_pt1 | contig 12967 bp, 10 predicted proteins | sample MAT01_FD_187207 | JGI IMG/M metagenome (GOLD analysis project Ga0209591, IMG submission 187207) | Freshwater microbial communities from Lake Fryxell liftoff mats and glacier meltwater in Antarctica - MAT-01 (SPAdes) (version 2) | ecosystem: Environmental > Aquatic > Freshwater > Ice > Liftoff...
ATCGAGCACGAGTGTGTCGAGTCCCTCGAGCATCGCAGCGGTCGGTCGGCGCGTGGCGCCGTAGAGCGAATGAATCGGCAGGCCCGTCGTCTCGTCGCGCGAGGACGGTACGTCTTCGTCGAGCACGCCGCGGATGCCGTGTTCGGGGCTGAAGAGCGCCACGAGCGACACGCCTGGTGCCTTGTGCAACAGGTCGATGGTGGTGGCACCGGTGATCGAGAGGCCGGTGTGGTTGGTGATGAGGCCCACCGTGCGGCCCTTCAGCACGGCAAAGCCGTCGCGCGCCAGCACGTCGATGCCGGTGAGCACGCGCGTCGTGGGCGTGGCCGCCACCAGCCGCGTGGGGTCGGCCGCGGCGCCGAAGTCGGTGCCCGTCATGCGCGTGCCGGTGAGGTCTGCAAGCGGCACGTCGGTAATCGCCGAGGCCGCCACCGTGGCCACGCGCGCGCGCACCGCGCCGACATCGCCGACGCCGTCGGGGTGCAGACGGCTCGACAGGAAGATCACGAACAGCCTGGTGCGCGGGTCGGCCCAGATCGACGTGCCGGTGAAACCCGTGTGTCCAAACGATCCAATCGGCATCAGCTCGCCGCGGTTGCCCGAGAAGCTCGTGTCCACGTCCCAGCCGAGCCCCCGCGATGCGAGCATGCCAGCGGGGGTTGCCGGCGCAATCATCTTGGCCACGGTGAGCGGCGCGAGCACGCGGCGCGGCCCCGCTACCCCACCCCCCAACAACATCTGCACGAATCGCGTGAGGTCCCGCGCCGTGCTGAAGAGGCCGGCGTGCCCAGCCACGCCGCCCATGCGGCGCGCGGTCGGGTCATGCACCACGCCGCGCAGCGGCTCCTCGCCAGGCGCCTTGCATGGCCACGCGTCGAGGAAGCGGCAGCGTTCCGTGGGTGCGATCCGGCCGATGCGTTCGAGCGGTGGCAGGAAGCCGGTGTCGGTCATGCCCAGCGGCTCGAACACGTGGCGCGCCGTGTAACGCTCGAGCGGCTCGCCCGACACGCGGCCCACGATGTGGCCCAGCAGGAAGAAGTTGATGTCGCTGTAGACGAACCGCTCGCCGGGAGGCGATTGCAGCACCTCGTCCTTCGCCAGCTCGATGGCGGCGTCGTAGCCCTTCCACGGGTCGCCAAGGTCCACATCGGGGCGCAGGCCCGACACGTGCGTCAACAGATGCCGGATGGTGACCCCACCCTTCCCGTAGCGCTCGAAGCCGGGCACCCAGGACGCCACCGCATCGGTGAGCCGGAGCTGGCCGCGCTCGACCAGTTGCATCACGGCCGTGGTCGTGGCCACGACCTTGGTGAGCGACGCCAGGTCGAAGACCGTGTCGAGCGTCATGGGCTCGGCGTGCGGCGCCACGGCCCGCTGTCCGAAGGCCTTTTCATAGAGCACCTGGTCGCCCCGGCCCACGACCACCACCGCGCCGGGCATGGCTTTGGCGGCCATGGCCTGCGCGATCAGGGCGTCGATCTGGCCCAAGCGAGCCAAGTCGACGCCGGAAGGACGGGGTGACGCGGGGCGGGACCGCTGGGCCCACGCCGGCTGAACCGCGAGCAGGACCACCAGAACAGTGGCAAGGGGTGTCGTCAGGAACATGGCGCGGAACCTATTGGGCTGCTAGCATATGCTCAGACGACTTTATCGTTCTCAGGGAGAGACACTACGATGCGTGAAAGTTTGAAGCTATCGCTTGCGGCGCTGATGGTCGTGCTGCTCGGCGTTGTTCCGGCGATGGCCCAGACGGGCCGCGTCGGTGGGGTGGTCAAGGACGACAAGGGTCAGCCTCTCAAGGGCGCCACCGTGGTGGCCGAGAACCCCAGCGCCTCGCCGCCGTCGTTCACCTCGACCACCGACGACAAGGGCCGCTTCTCGATCATCGGGCTGCGCGCCGGCAACTGGAAGCTCACGGCGTCGGCGCCGGGATTCCAGCCCTCGGTCGGCCAGGTGCCGATTCGCACCATCGGTACGCCGAATCCTCCTGTGGAGTTCACGCTCGCCCCGGGTGCGCCCGGCGGCGCCGGCGCACTCGCCGGCGTCGACACCAAGGAACTGCAAGGTGAACTCGCCGCGGCCGAAGCCAAGATGACCGCGAACGACTTCGACGGCGCCATCGCGGCCTACCAGGCCATGCTCGTGAAGGTGCCCGCGCTCACCATGCTGCACCTGCAGATCGGTCGCGCGCAGCGCATGAAGAAGGACTACAACGGCGCGCTCGAGTCGTACAAGACGCTGCTCGCGGCCGACCCGAACAACGAGCGCGCCAAGGTCGAGGTCGGCATGACCAACCTCGAGAAGGGCGACCTCGTGGCTGCCGAAGCGGCCCTGACTGAAGCGGCGCAGAACATGAGTGCCGGTCGCGAGGTGTTCTACAACCTCGGCGAAGTGAAATTCGCCAAGGGCGAAACCGACGCCGCCATGGCCGCCTACCAGCGCGCCATCGACGTCGACCCCAACTGGGCCAAGCCGTACTTCAAGATGGGCCTGGGCAAGCTGCAGAAGGCCGACATGCCCGGCGCCATCCAGATGATGGAAAAGGTGATCGCCGTCGAGCCCACCTCCGCCGAGGCCACGCAGGCCAAGGCGCTCATCGAGCAGCTGAAGAAGGGCTAAGAGCCGGGGCCCGGAGCTAGAGGGCGATGCGCTTCTCGGTCAGAAGCTCCTCGTAGAGCGCTTCGATGTCGGACACGAGGCGATCCGCGCTGTAGGTGGCCGCGACGATCGCGCGACCCCGTTGCCCCATCCGCCGGCCGAGATCCCGGTCGCCGAGCAGGGTGACCACATGCCGCGCCAGCGCCGCGTCGTCGTCCATGGGCGCCAGCAACCCCGTGGCGCCGTGCTGCACGACGTCGGCGACTCCGCCGACCTCCGTGGACACCACCGGCACCCCGGCGGCCATCGCCTCGATGAGCGCCACCGGCGAGCCCTCGTTGCGCGACGTCAACACCACGACGTCGATGTCGGCATAGAGCCGGTCGATGTCGGCGCGCCAGCCGAGGAAGCGCACGGCGCCAGCGAGGCCAAGGTCTACGGCCCGCTGTTCCAGCGACGTGCGCAGCTCGCCGTCGCCCACGATCACGAACACCGCCGTGGAATACGTCTGGCGCACGCGCGCTGCCATCGCCAGGAACACGTCATGCGCCTTGATTGGCACGAGCCGCGCCACGATGCCAACGAGCGGCGCATCACCCACCTGCAGTTCGGCCCGCAGTTCTCCACGGCGGCGTTCCGCCACGAGCAAAGGGGCCAGGTCGAAGCCCAGCGGCAACGTGCGGTAGTGGGCCGGCCGTCCGACGCCGAGCGCCAGCAGTTCCTGCCCCACGCGGTCGGTGACCGTGAGCAGCCGGTCGGTGCCGAGCGCCAGCATCCGCTCGATGGCACGATAGACCGCTGTCTTCGCTGGCGAAAAATAGCCGCGCAGCACGTGCCCGTGATAGGTGTGCACGATAATTGGCACGCCGCACAGAATGGCCGCCAGGCGCCCGAGCGCGCCGGCTTTGGCGGTGTGGGTGTGCACGATGTGCGGACGCTCGCGGCGAACGACCTGCATGAGCCGCCACACCGTGCGCACGTCACTCAGCGGCCGGATCTCGCGCCCCAGATCCGGCAGGATCAGCACCGGCATGGTGCGCCCGTGCAACTCGAGGTAGTTGGCCTCGCCCGCCTCCTCACTGCCAGCCACGAGCGTGGTGGCGAAGCGCGCCGGATTGAGGCGACCGGTGAGCAGCGTGGCGTGGATGGCGGGTCCGCCCACGTTGAGGCGAGCGATCACGCGCAGCACGCGGATGCGGCCCTCCCGGCCGGCCTCTACCATCGTGCCCGCCACGCCTGCCACATCAGCACCGTCCACAGCTTGGGCATGTGATTCGCACGCCCGCTCAGGTGCTCCTGCCACGCGCGCCGTACTGGCCCGGCATCGAGCAGCGAATCTCGCAGCGCTGTCTCGGACAGCAGGTCCTCGGCCCACTCGCGCAGCGGACCTCGCAGCCAGGCATGCACTGGCACGGCAAAGCCGCTCTTGGGCCGATCGATGAGCGTGTCTGGCACATAGCGACGCAGCACCTGGCGCAGCGCCCACTTGCCCTGGCCGTTACGGATGCGGCGCGACCGGGGCTGGCGCCAGGCCCATTCCACCACTCGATGATCGAGCAGGGGCGCGCGGGCTTCGAGGCTGACCGCCATGGTGGCCCGGTCCACCTTCACCAGGATGTCGTCTGGCAGATACGTCATCGTGTCGACGAGCATCATGCGGTCGACGAAGACCGGTGCCGCCGCCTGGATGCTCGCGCCACGCAGCAGCAGCGGATGTTCGGCCGGTGATCCGGCCACCGGCGCCGTCTGCCATTGCGACACGAGCGAGAGATAGAGATCGTCGGGACTCGCGGCGGCAAGGGCGGTGCCGAGCTTGTGCATCTTGTCGCCGAGCGCGCGCTGCCCCATCGCCGTCGAGGCCCCGCCCCCACTGATGCGGCCGGCGGTATCCCACAGCGACGGCGGGACGGCGGCCAGGGCCCGGCCCACGCCACGGCGCGCCCAGCCCGGATAGGCCGCAGTCTGCTGCTCGAGTCGCGGGGCCCAGAGATACCGGTTGTAGCCGCCGAAGACCTCGTCGCCACCATCGCCTGAGAGCGCCACCGTGACATCGCGCCGCGCCATCTGCGCCACGAGGAACGTGGGGATCTGCGACGAGTCGGCAAACGGCTCGTCGTAGATATCGGCCAGCCGAGGAATCACGGCGCGCGCTTCCTCCGGCGTGACGTAGAGCGCGGTGTGCGTGGTGCCCAGATGCGCGGCCACGGCGGCCGCGTCTTGCGCTTCGTCGTAGCCGCCCTCGGCAAAGCCGATGGTGAACGTGCGCACGGGTTGGGGGCTGCCCGCCTGCATCAGGGCCACGACCGCCGACGAGTCGATGCCACCCGACAGGAACGCGCCGAGCGGCACATCGGCGATCATGCGCCGGCGGGTCGCATCGCGCAGCAGGCCATCGAGTTCGTCGATGGCGGCCGCGTCATCGAGCAGGGACGGATGCGCCGCGCCCTCCGTGGCCACCGCGCGCGGATCCCAGTAGCGCGTCACCGTCGCTTGCCCGTCGCGAATCATCGCGTACGACCCGGGCAGCAGCTTGTGCAGTCCTTCGTAGATGCAGTGCGGGCTTGGCACGTAGGCGAAGCGCAGGAACGACGCGAGCGCCTGGGGCGACACCCGCGTGGGGCACGCAGGATGCGCGCGCAATGCCTTCAGCTCGGAGCCGAACAGGAACGTGTCGTCGCACCACCCGTAGTAGAGCGGCTTCTTGCCGAGGCGATCACGGGCAATCCACAGCGTGCGATCGTGCCGATCCCAGAGCGCGATCGCGAACATGCCCCAGAGCTTCGCGATCGTGGCGGCGATGCCCCACTGCACGATGCCCGCCAGCATCACCTCGGTGTCCGAGGTGCCGCGAAAGCGCGCACCCAGCCCCTCGAGCTCCGCTCGCAGATCCTGGTAGTTGTAGATCTCGCCGTTGAAGACCACGACGTAGCGGTCGTCGGCCGAGAGCATCGGCTGGTGGCCCGCGGGCGACAGATCCAAGATGGCCAGGCGGCGGAAGCCGAGGGCGATGCCTGTTTGCTCGTCGGCCCAGGTGCCGCGATCGTCGGGGCCGCGATGCACGAGCGCATCGGCCATGCGGCCGGCTGCGTCGCGCAACGCCGCCTCCGTGGAGGACGAATCAGGGTGCCAGAATCCGGCGAGGCCGCACATATGGATAAGGAGGCCGAGACGGCGCTGCGACTAGCCGGTACGCTTGAAGCCGACGGCGCACCAGAACGGCGCCTCGGGATTGAAGGTCACACGCTCCAGCCCCGCACGCGCCATCATCGCCTGGATCTCCGCGCGTGTGAAGCGCCGTTCCAGCTGCGTGCCGAGCCGATCGAGGGCGTCGTTGCGCATCACGTAGAAGCTACGGGAGCGGTAGTACGACAGGGGGAAGGCGTCCATGCTGACGCCGAGCCGCTCGAGCACCGCGGCGGTTCGCGCCAGCGGCCAGTAGACGAGCGCCGCCACCGTGTCGGTTACGAGAAACCGCACGGGTGACGGCGTTCGCGACACCAGCCGCCGCACCAGGTCCGACACGCTCCAGAGCGCGCGGAACCACGCTGGACGGTTGTCGAAGCGGTAGTAGAGGTAGACGAGGAACGGTGCGCCGGGCTTCAGCGCCGTGACACACGAACGCAAGCCGTCTTCGGGATCTGGCGTGTGGTGCAGCACGCCCAGGCTGTAGCCGAAATCCATGCTTCCGGGCGCAAAGGGCAACGCCGATACCGAGGTGTGATGGAAGACGCAGTTCGTCTGGTTGGCAAGTTGGCGGCGGGCAACCGCCAGCGCCGACTCGCTGGCGTCCACGCAGTGCAGCTCGCCCACGCGTCCGGCCACGACGGCGGCCCAGCGTCCCGAGCCGCAGCCGGCATCGAACCCGACCGGGTGAGGCACCAGCGAAGCCCATGGAAATCGCCCGAAATACTGAGCAAAGATGGCAGCCCGCTCGGCATCGCCAAGCGTAGTGTTGTCGAAGCGCGACCATTCCTCCCCGAATCCCGAAACGGTGGCGCGATGTTCGTTCTGCATGGGGATTGCGAGGCGGTCGACGAACCTCAAGTGTAGGCCGAATCACACGCACGGTTGTGGCAGTGGCAGGCCGGCGATAGGATAGGGCCATCGCCACCGAGTCGAATCAGCCCGCCGTCCGAACCCTCGACACTCTCAATTCGTGGCTCGACGGCGTGCACGAATACTTGCGCAGCCGCGCTCCTGAACTCGACGGCGTCGTCACCGACTACGTGGGCGAAGCGCGGTTTGGCGCGTCGATCATCACACCCGACCTTGCAGCCCTTCCACCCAAGGCCCGCGTGCTCGAGGTCGGCGCCGGCGCCATGCTGCTCAGTTGCGCCCTGCAGGCCGCGGGGTATGACGTGACGGCGCTGGAGCCGGTGGGCGCGGGATTCTCACACATGGCGCGCCTGCGCGTCCTCGTGCTCGACTACGCCCGAACTCAGGGCGTTCCCCCCGCGGTCGTGCACGTTCCCGCCGAGGCCCTGGAGGCCCGCGCGGAATTCGACTTTGCCTTCTCGATCAACGTCATGGAGCACGTGCATGACGTCGCGGTGGTGCTGCAGCGCGTGTGGTCGTCACTGCGTCCAGGCGGCGCGTATCGGTTCGTGTGCCCCAACTACAGCTTTCCGTTCGAGCCGCACTTTGGGATTCCGACGTTCGGCGGCAAGTCGCTCACGTGGCGAATCTTCCAGCGTCGCATCCTCGCCTCGCGGGTCGTCGTGGACCCGGCCGGCACATGGGCCTCGCTCAACTGGATCACGGTGGCGCGCGTGAGGCAGATCTGTCAGCGGGAGTTCGGCGTGCAGCCGCGCTTCGACCGTGAGATCTCGTTTCGCTTCGTGCGCCGCGCCCTGACCGATCCGTCGTTCCAGCGGCGGCACGGCGTGATCATGCGCAGGCTGGCCGCGGCCCTCGACGCCACGGGCCTGATCGCGCTCGCGAAGGTCGTGCCCGCCATCGCCCAACCCGCCATGTCGTGCCGCCTGGCACGCCCTGCGTAGCCGCGACCTCCAGCCATGGCGCAGATCACGTCAGGAATCAGAGCGGTGCTGTCAGCGCCGGCGGTCTACGACGGCTTCCAGTGGCTGATGGGCGGACACGTGGGCCGCACCGACTTCGCGCACACCATGGTGCGCGCCGCCGCGGGATCGCGCGTGCTCGACATCGGCTGCGGCACCGGGGAACTGCTTGCCTACCTGCCGGCCGGCGTCACCTATCACGGCTGGGACATCAGTGAGCCCTACGTCGCCGCCGCGCGGGGCCGCTTCGGCGCCAGGGGCACGTTCAGGTGCGGGCTGGTCACCGAGTCCGAGATCGCGGCTGAGCCGCCGTACGACGTGGTGATTGCTTCGGGTGTGCTGCATCATCTCGATGACGGTGAGGTCGGCGCGTTGGCGCGCCTGGCGCGCGGGGCCGTGGGTGCCGGCGGACGCTTCGTGTCGATCGACCCGGTACTTGCACCCGGTCAGCACCCACTGGCGCGCTTCCTCATCGCGCGCGACCGCGGCCAGCACGTGCGGGCGGCTCAGGCGTACCTGGATTTGGTGCGTCCGGCCTTTGACGACACCACGGGCGTGGTGCGGCACCGGCGCTGGGTGCCCTACACCCACTGGATGATGGAGGCCGTGCGACATGCAGAGGTGGCCACGCCGGCGTCCGGCCTGCCGTCCGCGGATCAGCGCAAGTCGTAAACCCGCACGCTGTTGGCGCTGAAGACGCTGTGGCTGGTGACGGCGGTCGGCCACGCGTGGGTCGCCGGCGTGTCGGCCACGTACCACGCCACGTCGTGCGCCGCACCGAACGCCCGCAACTGCTCGAATGAGGTCGCACCGGCGATCGCGCCGTGTTCGGCTGCGCGCGTGTCGGTCACGGCGGCGGTATCGGGCCCGAGCGACCGATAGAGGGCCGTGCGCGACAGATACGCGCGACGCTCGGTGAGCGCCACGAGCACTGCCAGCGGGTCTTCGCTGGCCGCGAGCACGAGCTCACCCGGTGACGAATGCGCGCGCACGTAGGCGCCCGCGGCCATCGTGCCAGCCGCGACCGGAATCTCGGCATAGGCCGCCGTCCAGCGCTGCTGCACGCGCTCGCCAGCGCGCCATGGCACGACCAGCCCCGCCACGGCCACGATGGCCACGGCCATGCGCGCCGGCCGCGCGGTGGCATATCGCCGCACCGACCACGCGGACAACCCGCACGCCAGCCCCGCCCCTGCCAGGCCCGCCACCACGAGATACACGAGCACGAACGGACGGTGGCCGAAGTCGGTCGGGTCGCCGTGCGCCGGGGTGGGCACGAGCAGAATCACCGCGCCGTGCGCGATCGCGAGGGCCACCGGAATCGCCGCGACGTGCCAGCCCATGCGCGCCAGCACGCCGCCGCGCCACACCCCGGCCAGCACCGCGAGCGAAAGGCCGCAGCCGGCCACGAGCATCATCGCGTAGCCGAGCACCACCTTCCAGACGGCGCCGTGCCCCGCGGTCCAGTCGACCCAGGGCGACGGCAGCGCCGAGGCCTGCGTGTGCACCGACAGAAAGAAATCCAGCGGGCGCGCGCGGGCCGAGAGGAAGTGCGGCGCCAGCGCCACCGATTCCAGCCAGAGCAGGCCGCCGGCCACCGCGGCCACGACCACGAGCACCGACATCACGCCGGCCAGGCGCACACGCGGACGCCACGACAGCAGCGCGAACACGCACACCATGCCGGTGGCGAGCGCGCTCACGTGCACGCGAAAGGCGGCACTGGCCAGCGTCAGTGCCGCGGCCGCGACCAGCGCGCGCATCGCGCCGCCCGGCGGTGCCGTCACGATGCGCATCAGCGCCACCAGCACCAGCGCCAAGGCGTAGCTCGATCCACCGGCCATCTGCAGCAGCCAGTGAAAACTCAGAAAGCGGTTCGCGAATCCGTAGCTGGACGCGTCGGGTGCGAGGAACACGGCCGCCACCGCGCCCACGCCCGCCACCGCGCCGCCCATCGCCGCGCCCCAGGCATAGGTGGCCACCACGCACAGCAACAGGCCCGTGGGCAGCCAGAAGGCCGTCGCCGCGGCCAGTGACGGCACGTCGCCGAGCGCCGAGAAGAGCGCTGTCAGGGCGTAGCTGCCGCGGTGGTAGAGCGGCTGGGGCACGGCCGTGAGGTACTGCGAGTGCCGCTCGAAGGCGGGATAGTCGCGCGCGTAGCTGATCTCGGACGCGTGCAGGAAGTAGTCCTGCCACGCCGGAAAGACGCCGGTGGCCGCGGCCTGCGGCAGGGCGGTGATGGTCTCGCGTGCCCAGAGCGTTGCCAGGGCCGCACATGCCAGCAGCACGAGGATCGCGGATGGCCATCCGGCGGTGACGGACTCGGCGGCTCCGGCAGGGGCGGCCTCTGCCCCGGCCGCCGCTGACCAACGGCGACTCGCGACGACGACGCCGATCGCGCCAACGACGTCGATCGCCAGAGCCCCGAGCGCGCCAAGGTTGAGTAGAGCGGTGGCACCGAGATGTACGAGGCTGGCGCTGGCATAGCCCACGATGATCCATGTGAGGAGACGGGGCACGCGCGCCGGCAGGCCCACACATGGCGTGATCGCACTGCCGTAGGCGATCGTCAACGCGCTGATGACCACCGCCGCCATCACCGGCGCAATGCCGGTGAGCAGCCCGCCAACCGCTGGCGCCAGCAACACAGCCGCAGCGAATCCGAGGGTCGCCGCGAGGCGCTCACGCATCACGCCGACTCAGTTGCCAGGCCGATGCCGGTGCGGCCGTAGCCGTTGCCGTTGTAGAGCATCACCCGGCCACTCGCCGGACCAGTGACCACCGGATACGCGACCATCTCGGAATCCCAGCCGTCGGTCGAGGCGCGGAGCACGTGCGCGTCGTCTCGGCGCGTCCACACGAGTCCATCGGGCGATTCGGCGTAGCCGAGCCGGTAGGCGGTGCCCCGGAACGAGTACCACATGCGATATCCGTCCGCGTCCTTGACCACGCACGGACGGCCGAAGGCGTATTCCTCGGGCGCCGCGTAGTCGAGGCACACCACGCCGCGGCGCTGCCACTGCACGCCGTCGTGCGACTCCGCGTACTTGATGTGATAGCGGTGCCGCGGGCTGGCGGCGCCGCCTTCCCATTCGGTGCCCGACACGTACCACATGCGCCACGTGCCGTTGTCGACGAGCACCCACGGTGACGCGGAGAGGAACGGGTCGAGGTCGTTGCGGTCGAGCACGGGCCCGCGCGACACGCGGCGGAAACTCAGGCCGCCGTCGTCACTGACGGCCAGCCCCGCGTGCAGGTAGAACGGCACGCTCACGCCGAGCGCCCACCCCGTGTAGTAGAGGAACAGCCGGCCGTCGTGCGCCACGAGGCACGCACTGGTGACACCGGCGTCGTCGAACGCGCCGAGCGCGCCTGGCGACAGCACCGCGGCGTCACTGAACACGGGCGGCGCGCTGCCCGGCGCGAGCGACATCGTGGCGAAGCCGATGTGCGCCCGGTTGTGCCGATCGCGCGAGCTGAAGTAGATGCGATCGGCACCGCCGCTCTCGAGCACGACCGGCAGGGCGGCGTGCGTGCCCACCCACGCGGCCTGGCCGCGCGGCTCGATGATCAGCCCACGCTTCACCCACGCCATCGGCTAGAGGTCCACCTGGTCACTCGTCTTGGCGAACTTGTCGGTGCGGGCAGCCACGTACACCGAACGTGGCGCCGTGTCCTTCATGATGAGCGCGCCGGCGCCAATCAGCGTGTGATCGCCGATGGTCAGGCCGTTGCGGATCGTGGCATTTACGCCGATGAAACAGTGCGTGCCGACCCGCACGTGGCCCGAGACGACCACGTGCGAGCTGATGAACGTGTGGTCGCCGACGGTCGAGTCGTGGCCGATGTGATTGCCGCTCCACAACGTGACGTCGCTGCCGATCGTGACGAACGGCTGCACGGTGTTGTCCTCGAGCACGAAGCAGTTGTCGCCATGAGGCGCGTCGGTGAGGAACGAGCAGCGGCTGCTGATGTAGCTGGCCAGCGCGTAGCCGAGCCCCTTGGCGGCCGCGTACTTGCCGGCGCGCACCTGATTCATCCTGGCGTAGCTGAGCGCCACGAACATCTGGCAGGCGGCGGGGGGATACGCGGTGGCGACCTCGGCAAACGGCACGACGGGCAGTCCGCAGAACGTGTCGGCGATGAGGAAGTCGGCATCCACGGTGAAGGCCACGACGCGATGCGGTGAGTCGGTCGAGAAGTAGAAGTGGGCCAGGCGCGCGATGTCGCCGGTGCCGAAGATGACGAGGTCGGCCATGCTTACTTCCTCACCAGCACCGTGAACTCATAGAGCGGATAGTCGTGCAACAGCGCCACGCGACGCGAGTAGCGGCGCTGGCACAGTTCGAACATCTCAGTCGGATCGGCATAGTAGAGCGTGTCACGCCGCCGATCGGCGTCGGAATACGTCGACAGCATGTTGAAGGCGAAGCCGCGCTCGCTCGCGGCATCGAGCGACGCCAGCATGGCCAGCACGTAGTTGCGCCACTCGGCCTCGCCGTGGTGCAGCTTCACGTTGAAGATGCCGCTGGCCACCGCGTAGGTGGCTGGCCGGAGCGCGCCTGGATCAGTAGTGAAAGCCGCCCGGTGGTCGCCGCTGTGCCGCGCCGACGCTGCCGTGATCATCTCGGCGCTGATGTCGAAGCCGCGATAGTCGAGCGTCAGCGCGCGGGCGCGGATGGCATCGAGCAGAGCCCCATAGCCGCAGCCGACGTCGAGCAGCGAGGCGTCTGCGGGAGCGCCTGCCACGAGATCGAGCAGGCGCTCGAAGCGCAGGGTCTGCGACTCGGCGGAGTTCCAGTCGACGCCCCGCGGCGTGGCGCCGAACTCCTGTAACCGATCAGCGTAGTAGCGGCCGACCGTCAGCAGGATCGCGTCGGACGTCGCCATCGGCGGCTCGCTCATAGATCTGCCTGACAATCGTATACGGACGTTGCTTGGTTTCGATGAAGATGCGCGACACGTAGATGCCGATGATACCAAGGCTGCCTAGCATCAACCCGCCCAGCAGCCACACCGACACGATCAGCGAGGGCCAGCCTGGTAGCGCCACGCCGAAGAACAGGCGCTGCAGCACGAGGTAGAGTGCGGCCATCGAGGCCGCGACGCCGATGATGAGCCCCAGGTAGAAGATGAACACCAAGGGGCGATCGCTGAACGACGTCACGGAGTTGACCAGCACCGCCACCTTGCGGCCCAAGCTGTACGACGAGCCGGTGTTCTGCCCTTTGGTGACGGTGACGGGCACCTGCGCGAACCCTGTGAGCGCCCACAGGCCGGCGATCATCGTCTCGCGCTCGCGGTGCGACAACAGCGCCTGCACGTAGCGACGGGTCATGAGGCGCACTGTG
>Ga0209591_10006520_pt1 | contig 12966 bp, 4 predicted proteins | sample MAT01_FD_187207 | JGI IMG/M metagenome (GOLD analysis project Ga0209591, IMG submission 187207) | Freshwater microbial communities from Lake Fryxell liftoff mats and glacier meltwater in Antarctica - MAT-01 (SPAdes) (version 2) | ecosystem: Environmental > Aquatic > Freshwater > Ice > Liftoff...
GCTGTTGGGTTAGCTATTCGTGTTTCATGCCCTACAACGGCCACAAAATTCTATCTGACATTTTGCAAGATGCGGCTCAAACAGGCAAAGGGAAGCTGAAATGGTTTCCGAATACCGTGATTAAAGAGTTAGCAGTTACTCCGGCGGTGGCGGGGAATGCGGTGGGGGGTCAACAAATTAAAAGTGCGATCGGCATTCAACACAAACCAGCCACCAACACCCCGCCCATCAACACCGAAACCCTGTCTCAAACCATCGAAGATGCCTATCGCTACGAAAACTCGGCGCGATTTAACAAAACTATTATTCGGTTCACTTCCAAACCACCTCAGACCCCCCCTAACCCCCCCTTACCAAGGGGGGGGAATTCCACAATTTCTCCCCCTTTACAAGCTAGGAGAGGTGCAGATTGGTTCGTGGTAGATGCGACTGAAACAGGCGAATTAATCGGACTTGCCGATGTTCCCTACCGCCTCGGAATTGATCCGCGTTCTCCTCTCGAACCTTCCTCCGCCAGCCCAACCGGCGACGCTTACTGCACTCAAGGTTTTACCTACACCTTTGCGATGGAGGCAACAAAGGAACCGCAGCAACATCAACTGCCGTCTTTTTATCAACAATACGCTCCTTACTACAGTTACGAACTGGCGAGATTAGCGAGTTTTCCGCTAGTTTTTAGCTATCGCCAAATTAGGAGCATGAGACCGGATGAGCCGCGCCCTTCCGATCGGAAGCAATTCCCGATTTATCCTGGTGATATTTCGATGCAAAACTGGACTTGGGGAAATGATTATCGTCCGGGTTCTGCCCAGGATAATTTAATTTATTCTCGCGCGCAATTGGCAGCAGCAGGTCAACTGCAACCGGGCGGCTGGATGGGCGGTTTGCGAACAGAAACTTTGCGCCGCGGCGAAGAAAATGCCAAAGGATTTTTCTACTGGTTGGTAGCAGGAACGACTGATTCACAATTAGGTAATGGAGTGAAAAAGCCCTATCCAAATAATCGCTTTTTGAGCGGCTTGGATTCGCCGATGGGGACGGTGCACGGACTTTCTAAATATCCTTATATGCGGGAGGGACGGCGGATGATTGGGCGACCGACTTTTACTCAGCCTCAAGGTTTTACGGTGTGGGAAGTTGATATGTCTCGCAATGATTTTAAGACGGATTTTTACCGCCAGAATTTGTCGGAACAAGAGTACCGGAATTTGTGGTTGGCTGTGGGGGGTTTGAATGCGCCGGCTTTGGCTGTGGGAATTCAATCTGTTGAGGAGACAAAATCCCGATCGCGCGCGACGATTTATCCTGATAGTGTGGGTATCGGTCATTATGCGATCGACTTTCACCCCTGCATGACCAACAGCCCGCCGGAAGCGCCGGGAAACACCGAACGCGAAGGTACTCGCAAAGGTCAAGGGTCAGCTTATCCGTTCCAAATTCCGCTGCGGGCAATGATTCCTCAGAGGATTGACAATATGTTAGTGGCGGGTAAAAGTATTGCTGTTAGCCACACGGCGGCGGCTGCTTATCGAGTACATTCTTTTGAATGGTCTGCTGGGGCGGCGGCGGGTGTTACGGCTACTTTTTCCCTGGAAAATGGGATTTTACCCTATGAATTGGTGGATGAATTGCCCTCCCGTGAGCCGAATTTGGAGGCTTTGCAGTTGCGATTGCAGCAAAATAAGAATCCGATCGCATTTCCGGGTACTTCTATCTTCAATGGTTCGTGGCAAAATTGGAAGTAAAGAGGAAGATCGGACGTACGGTTGAAACCGCGTCTACACAAACGAAGTCCGCCTCCGCGGACTGAATAAAATAACGTAAAACGTAATTTTCACCGCCCCTTCTTCAACTCGCGGAGGCGGGTTTTGTTTTTATAGACGCGGTTTCTAACCGCCCGGTCTTCTGTGGGTGTAACGTGTTTGTTGACACCAACGCCCATCTCCCCCTCTCTCCCTCTCCCCGATCCTGTGCCGATTTTCGCAAAAAATATTAAGCTTACTAAAGGACTAGCGATCGACAGTTCGGACAAGACACCGGTGTTTCCCCAAAAAACCGGACATTTACCGTTTTTTGCTTTAACCAGCCTTCAAACTACAAAATTACCTGACAGTCAATAGATGAATATTTTTAGCAGTCTGCTTTCTGGCCCAACTAAACAACCCCAAGTCACAAAACAGCGTCGAGGCATTGAAATTAAGTCGGAACGTGAAATCGAAATAATGCGGCAAGCGTCGAAAATTGTCGCCACGGTACTCAAAGAAATTTCGCAAATTGTGAAACCGGGAATGACTACTGCTGATTTGGATGTTTATGCCGAAAGACGCATCCGCGAAATGGGTGCAACTCCGAGTTTTAAAGGTTATCACGGTTTCACTGGATCGATTTGCTCTAGCATTAATAATGAAGTTGTTCATGGCATCCCCAGCCGCAAAAAAGTAATTCGTGCCGGAGATGTTCTGAAAGTAGATACAGGAGCATATTACCAAGGTTTTCACGGCGATTCTTGCATCACCATTCCAGTGGTGGAGGTGACACCGGAATCTGCAAAATTAATTAGAGTTGCCGAAGAAGCTCTTTATAAAGGTATCGAACAAGTTAAGGCGGGAGCGTATTTGCTGGATCTGGCTGGTGCGATCGAGGATCATGTCAAAAGCAACGGTTTTAGCATCGTTGAAGAGTTTACAGGCCACGGTGTCGGGCGCAATTTGCACGAGGAACCGTCGGTTTTTAATTTCCGTACCCGCGAAATGCCGAACGTGAAATTGCGATCGGGTATGACATTGGCGATCGAGCCGATTTTGAATGCGGGTTCTAAGTACACTCGGACGCTTGCTGACAAGTGGACTGCTGTAACGGTTGACAATGCTATGTCGGCTCAGTTCGAGCATACTGTATTGGTGACGGAAACTGGCTATGAAATTTTGACCGATCGTTCAAAACTTTAAGTCGGAATGGTTCAAGAATAAACAAGATTGTAAAGTCCTTTTCATCAAATTTAGGGGCGGGCTAGGAGCATCGCCCCACAAGAAAAAATGATTTTTGTGGGATGGGCATCTTGCCCGTCCTAACACCCCACAAGAAAAAATGATTTTTGTGGGATGGGCATCTTGCCCGTCCTAACACCCCACAAGAAAAAATGATTTTTGTGGGATGGGCATCTTGCCCGTCCTAACTATTTTTATAATCTTGTCTATTGCATCAAACCAAAACTCAAAACTCTTGAGTTTAACTATAATTTTTTGACTTGCTTCTATAGATGGAGTGAAAAAATAGTTAAATTCAGGTAAATTAAAAGATAATACTGGTAAAGCGTAAGGGTAATAGATATGTCAGCACGATTATTATTGGTAGATGATGAACCGGGCTTGCGGGAAGCGGTACAAGCTTATTTAGAAGATAGCAATTTTACGGTTGAGGTTGCCAGTAATGCTCGCGACGGCTGGGAACTCTTGCAGCAGCACAATCCAGATTTGGTGATTTCAGATATTATGATGCCGCAGGTGGACGGTTATCAGTTTCTGAAGCAAGTGCGCGAAGATCCTCGCTATAAGGCTTTGCCGGTGGTGTTTTTGACGGCTAAGGGGATGACGGGCGATCGCATTCAAGGCTATCAAGCTGGCTGCGATGCTTATCTTTCTAAGCCCTTCGATCCCGACGAATTAGTGGCAATTGTCACGAATTTACTGGCCCGTCGCGCGGCGGCTAAGGAGACGAGCGGCAATGCTGAAAGTCCTGATATTGCTGCTTTGGCTAGCCAAATGGCGAGAATTGAGTCTTTGCTGAGTGGCCGGAGTTCGATCGTCCAAAGTGCTTCGTCGATTAAAATTGATTTGACTCCGCGAGAGCAAAGTGTTTTGGATTTGGTTGCTCAAGGTTTGATGAATAAGGAAATTGCCCGCCGCTTGGAAACTAGCGTGCGTAATGTGGAAAAGTACGTCAGCCGTTTGTTTAGCAAGACTGGTACTAACAGCCGTACTGAGTTGGTGCGCTACGCTCTAGAACACGGCTTGACTAAGTAGGAACCGTCTCGATTTTGCTTTGGGCTCTTCCTCGCCGCTCTGCGTTACCAGGCTCTTCCTGGTAACGAGAATTGTAGCAGTTGACAGTTGACAGTTGACAGTTGACAGTTTCATAGTACGGAAATCAAACCATTTATGCTCAACAGGTATCGGCTCTATTCATGAGGTTATTTATGTCCCCGCCCGATGTGGCGCTTGCTATATGCAAAAAATGATAACTATCAAGCTATAAGTCAATACGGTTCACTTAAGACAGATCTCCCTGGCACACCCCTTAAAAAGGGGAGTAGGGGGTGGGACAAGAATGCCCTCAAAGTCCCCCTTGCTTTCGGGGGATTTAGGGGGATCTCCGGGGTATAAATAGTGTTAAGTGAACCGTATTGAGCTATAAGTATTGACAAAGATTCGGTGGATGTGCTAACAGGAAATCAGTTTGCTGGTAACACGGGGGTGCGATCGCACTTTTCGCCGTTTTCAGCCTGAAATAGACACTCGCTCTCATTTCCGAAATTACTTAAAGGAAAACCTGATTGTTTAAGAGTTTTAACGTAATCAATAGAAACGGGAAGAGTTAGCCGGATACCCTCCATCAGGCAAACTTGCCCCAAAGTGTCACAGATAGGGGTATATTTTGTCGAAAAATAAGCGACTATTAATTAATAGCAGCGCAGCAAAGTAGCGGCGGATGTTTGAATTTATAGCAGCACCAAAATTTAGTTGATACCAGGAGGAGATTATGGGGAAAATCACGGCGCGACAAACGATAAGTGCAATGGTAGCATTGCCGATCGTACTAATGACCAATACCACTCAAGCTGTAGCTACTGATACCAGTCAGAAAATAGAACCAAATAAGCAAGTTTCTAATTTAGGTGATGAGCTTGATTTAGAGATGGTGGCACCAACCACAACAATCCTCATTGAAGAAAGCGAAGATTGGGATCGACCTGATTTTTCACCTACTAATTTAGATATGGAGATTGATAAATTCATGATCGAAAATGTGCTCGAAAATGTGCAAGTTGTCATTGAGGAGCCGCCGCCCGTAGTTTATCTCAGTGCGGCGAGGGGCCAGCAAAGCAGGGAATGCAAGATTTCAGCCGTCTGCGAATAACTGCATCGGATTTGTGGGATTTTTGGCGATTCCCTACGGGATAGCTACGCTTCACGACTTTTTGGCTCGGTACAATGTGAGCCACCGAGGTTCAGTTGACAGTTGACAGTTGACAGTTGACAGCGACCTCTACCTGGAAGGAAGATGATTGGAGTAATGAATAGTCTTCTTTTAATTTCTCCCTACAAGGGTTCCGGCTTTAAACCAGTTCTTTCTGGTAAAAAAAATCAGTAAAATCCGGTGGATTTTCCTGAGATTATGATAATAACAGAGTATAGCCTTTCTCAGAAAGATGAGGTACTATCCGGCATAGGGCATAGGGCATAGGGCATAGGGCATAGGGCACAGGGCATAGGGCATACCTCACCACGCTTGAGAACCGCTATATAGGAAGAAACCGGGTTTCTCAGGTCGCTAAATGTAGGGTGCGCTTCGGAGGAAAATTATTGATGGTGCGATCGTATATTCAGCCCAAATCGCATCCTAAAATAATTATCTATTACATCGGTTTCTTGCATCCGTTTCCGAACTTTTTTTGATAGCATCTATTCCATCGCAATTTGAAAATATTATGACTAATTCGCACTGCCAACAAGACACCGCAGCAGAGCAAAATAAAAGTTCGCTGCAAACTCTCTCCCGGACTCTCTCAATGTCTCAGGGGCAATTTTCGCTGATTTTGCTCAGGTGCAATTACAGTGCGATGCGAGAGGAAACTGTACGGCAATTGCGGCAGCAGTCTGGTGTCGAGATTCGAGAACTTGTCCTCCCGACATCTGTTAAAACTCTGTACACGACGATAGAAACCGAACTTGACGGTAGCCACCCCCAAGCTTTAATGGTGTTTGGATTGGAATCGGTAAGTGCGATCGATCGCGTGCTGAAATCTACCAACTACGTCAGGGAAGAATTTCGCAATAATTTTCCCTTCCCGGTGGTGCTGTGGGTGACAGACAAAATCTTAAAAAAACTGATTCGGTTAGTCACAGATATCGAGACTTGGACGACAAGCGTGGAATTTGTACTCGGCCCCGACGAGTTGGTAAATTTCTTGGGCAAAAGTTGCGATCGCATTTTTGGCAAGATTTTAGAAAGCGGCAATTGGCGTTTAAGCAACTCTACCATTCTCGGAGCCAATTCTTTAACTGAATTAGAGTCGGCCAGGCAAGACTTGCAAACTTGCAAGATCAGGTTAGAACCAGCTATTGAAGCCAGTTTGCAATTTATTCGCGGTCGAGACGAATATGCTAGCCACCGCATTCAGGCGGCCATTGAATTGTATCAAAAAAGTCTCAGTTTTTGGAAGTATCAAGTAGCATTTATCGGGTCAAAAACAGAATTTAGCGATTTGTTATTTACTGTTCACCCTGCACCAGTATTAGAGGGAATTCTACTCTTTCACATCGGTCTTTGCTACCGTTTTCAAGCAGAAAAGCACCGCAGTGGCAACCGTCCTTACTGGACGGAAGCTAAAAATTATTTTCAGCAATGTATTGATGTTCTCGAACGCGCCGGACAGCCAGATCTCGTCGGTATATTCATCAATCAACTCGGCGAAGTATTGCAGCATTTAGAAGATTGGGATGCACTCTGGAATTTAGCTATCAAAGCTCGGAGGTTACATGAAAATATGGAAAACTCAACAGTTAATTTGGCTCAAGATTACGGCTTTTTGGCTAGAGTAGCCTTAGAGCAAAAGAATTGGCAAGGGGCGAAAGAATGGGCTTTAGTCGCCCTACACTCTCTCAACTCAAAATTTGAAGCGACGGGACACGGAACGCCTCTAAAATCGCAGCATCAAGGCTTGTATCTGTTAATTTTAGCAGAGGCCCAGAGCGAGTTGGGCGAGGTTGAGGAGGCGATCGCACATTTAGAGCTAGCTCGCTCAGAAACCGAACCTTGCTACAACCCACAACTGTATTTGCGGGTTTTGGAAATGCTGCGAGGATTCTATTTTCAGCGGGGAGAATATCTCAAAGCATTTCAGCTTAAGCAAGATTATCGAGCGGTAGAACATACGTATCGCTTCCGAGCTTTTATTGGAGCCGGAAAATTACAGCCGCACAGAGAAGCGATTAATCCCGCCGCCGAAACAGTTGCCGCTGCTGCTACTATTGCTGACGAAATTACAGCTTCTGGTAGAGAAGCAGACCTCAACCGCTTGATATATAGGATGAACAATACCCCAGACAAACTGACAGTAATTTACGGTCAGTCTGGAGTTGGTAAAAGTTCAATTGTCACCGGGGGATTAGTGCCGGCACTCAAGCAAAAAAAGATCGAAATGCGGACTGTTTTGCCTGTAGTGCTGCAAGTTTACAACAACTGGCCGCGGGAATTGACCAGACAGTTATCTGCGGGGAAAGCTGAAATATTCGATCGCGAAATTTCCGAAGCAGTACCGGGAGCAGCTTCGGGAGATTTGACCGTAGCAGGCGCAGTCAACGGCAATCTGCGGCAGGGATTTAACGGCGATTCGGCTGGCGAAAATCAGGATAATATTGAGCAATCACAGCCTGTAGAAGTAATTGTCGAAAAACAGGCGATCGAATATGAAAAAATTATCAAGGAATTGCAAATTAATTCAGAACATCTAGTGACTGTTCTGATATTTGACCAATTTGAAGAATTCTTTTCCGTGTGGAAAGAACCCGTAGAAAGGCAAATATTTTTTGATTTTTTGCGGGAATGCTTGACAATCAAGTATTTAAAAGTCGTTCTGTGTTTGCGGGAAGATTACCTGCACTATTTGCTGGAATTTTCTCGATCCAAAAACGAGACAAAATTTATCAAAAATGATATTTTGGGGGACATTCTCAGCAAAGATATTTTGTTTTATTTGGGAAATTTTTCGCTGGGCGATGCGCGATCGGTAATTCGTACTTTGACTGAACGATCGCAGTTTTACTTAGAACCGGAGCTGATCGAAGAATTAGTCAAAGATTTAGCTGGAGAATTGGGAGAAGTCCGCCCGATCGAACTGCAACTTGTGGGCGCTCAACTCCAACAAGAGGACATTAGAACTTTAACTCAATATCAGGATCTGGGCAACAATCCGCAACAAAAATTAGTCGAAAGATTTCTCGAAGAAGTCATCAAAGATTGCGGGCCGGAAAATGAAGGGGCTGCACGTCGAATTTTGTATTTTCTCACAGATGAAGATGAGATTCGACCCCTAAAAACCCGCGCAGAATTAGCCTCTGATTTGGCTATATTTGCAGCTACTGACAAATTAGATTTAGTCTTAGAACTGTTAGTCAAATCCGGTTTGGTTTTTCGGTGGACAGAACTACCGGCAGAGCTTTATCAGCTCGTTCACGACTATCTAGTTAGCTTCATCCGCCAGCAGCAGGAATTAGATAAAAAGGCAGAATTCGAGGAACTCCGCAAGCAAAACCAAATTAACCGAGATGAAATTGAACAAATTCGTAAAGATAGAGAGCGAGATGCTTTGCTGTCGGAAGCTAGAGAAAACCAGCGCTTAGCTAGAGACAAACAGCACCAAGCGGAAGCTCAACTTTATCAAAGTCGGAGATGGCAATTGCGGGCGGCGATTCTAGGAGTGCTGGTACTCGGAGGTGTTTCGTGGATGGGATTCGAGCAAGCAAAATTAGCAGAAAGCGCGCGCCAAGAAGCAGAAAAAAGTCGGACAGATGCCCTAAATTCGGCGTCGGAATCTTTGGTGCTTTCTAATGAAAGAAATCAATTAGGAGTGTTGAAAAATAGTATCAAAATTGGTCGTGATTCTCTGAAAAGTACAGCGCTACCTGTGGATACTAAAAATAAAATTGCTGAGAGGCTCAGACAAGCTGTTTCTGGAGTGCAAGAAAGCAACCGTTTTGAGCAGCACAGCAAGTTTGTTTTGGATGTGAGTGTGAGTCCCGATGGCAATTCTGTTGCTTCGGCAAGTGCTGATAAAACTGTTAAATTGTTGAGCAAATCAGGTAAGTTGTTAAAGACTTTCAAGCACGATGATGGTGTGACGAGTGTGAGTTTTAGCCCGGATGGGAAAACGATCGCAACTGGTGGCGCCGATCGCACAATTAGAATTTGGCAAGTAGATAATGACAAAAGTGCGATCGCCACTTTATCGGGCCACCGCGATATCGTTACCAGCGTCAGTTTCAGCCCCGACGGCAAAACCCTAGCCTCCGGGAGTCACGACAACACCATCAAAATCTGGAACCTAGAGACAAAAACATTGCTGCAAACCTTAACCAAACACAAAGACTGGGTGCTCGGTGTCAGTTTCAGCCCCGACGGCAAAACAATTGCTTCAGCAAGTGTTGACAAAACTGTCAAACTTTGGAATCGCAAAGGTAAAACCCAAAAATTTCAAATTAATCCCAAAACATTAACCAAACATTCTGACATTGTTTACAGCGTTAAGTTCAGTCCAAACAGTCAGCAACTCGTCTCAGCCAGTGCCGACACCACAGCCAAAATTTGGAACCGCAAGGGTGAGGAAATCAAAACTCTCAAAGGACACAACGATGCAGTTGTTAGCGCCAGTTTCAGTCGCGACGGCGAAAAAATTGTCACCGGCAGCGCCGACGATACGGTGAAAGTTTGGAGTCGCAGTGGCACTTTGCTCAACACTTTTCGAGGACATCAAGACGACGTGAGGGCCGTAAGTTTCAGCAGCGATGGCACGATTGCTTCCGCCAGTAAGGACAAAATGGTGAAACTTTGGCAACCAAACAGCACTCCGTTGAATAAGATTTTATCTGGGCATGAAGACTGGGTTTATAAAGTCAGTTTTAGTGGGGACGGCAAAACAATTGCTTCTGCTAGCGGTGACAAGACGGTGAGACTTTGGCGCCCTGATGGCAGTTTAATTAAAACCTTAGCAGATCACAAGGATTCTGTTACCTGGACGAGCTTTTCACCGGACAATAAAACTGTTGCTTCTGCCAGCGATGACAAAACGGTGAAAGTCTGGAGTTTAAATGGGAAACTGTTAGATACTCTGCGCCATAGTGGCATTGTGAGAAGCGTGAGTTTTAGTCCAGATGGCAAGATAATTGCCGCCGCCAGTGCCGATCGCAAATTGTACCTCTGGCGCTGGAACGGTGCGAAAGCAACTTTGTTGGCAAAACTCGATCACAGCAATCCAGTAATTAGCGTTAGTTTCAGCCCCGACGGCAAAACTATTGCTACTGCTACTGCTACTGACGACAAGGCAAGCGACAATAAAAATGCTTTTGAAATTGCCGGAGAAAATAGAGTTTACCTCTGGCAATTTAACGGTACGTCGGCGAAGATTCTGACAACTCTCGATCACGCGGATAGTGTCAGAAATGTGAGTTTCAGTCCAGATGGCAAGACTGTTGCTGCTGCTGGCGCTGACAAAAAAGTTTACTTGTGGAGGTTTGATGGTAAGGCGGCAAATTTAACTGAAAAACTCGACCACAGCGATACTGTGGAAAGCGTGAGTTTCAGCCCTGACGGCAAGTTGATTGCGGCGGCGAGTGCGGGAAATACTGTTAAGCTGTGGAATTTTGACGGCAAGAAGGCGCTGCTATCGAAGACTTTGGAATCGGGCGATCGGGTGTTGAGCGTTACTTTTAGTTCTGACAGCAAAACTCTGGCTTTTGCTAGCAGGGATCGGACTGTAATTCTATTGCCTGTGGAGAATTTGGAGCTAAATAATATTATTGCTCGGAGTTGCGAGTGGTTGGGGGATTATTTACAGAATGACCCAAATGTCGCTGAGGGCGATCGAATGATTTGTCTTGGGTTTGGCAAGCAGGCGTTAAATAAGAAGAAGTAAACTTTCAACAGACTTGAATTTCAAAAATAATTAGGACGATGCTCGAAGCCCATCCCACATTTTTTGGCTTGTGGGATGGGCTTCGAGCATCGTCCCAAAAAATAATTAGGACGATGCTCGAAGCCCATCCCACATTTTTTGGCTTGTGGGATGGGCTTCGAGCATCGTCCCAAAAAATAATTAAAAGGACAAATCTAGATTTGAATTTAGATTAAAACATCTATCTATTGACTCATTTTTTGTGCTATAAATTTGCGGTAAATTAGACTAACAAACTTAACTGCACATCAATCCGCAATTAAAACAAAAGGTAAACCCTATGGACACCAACTCCCAAAATATCCAACCCGTTCCGCCCTTCAGCGAGAAAAATGAGGAAACGCCAGACATCGGTGGCGGTTTGCCCGTAATTGAGTTTTGGGCAGAGCATACTTTGTCCCCGGAAGGGCCGAAACTTTGGAAGACTTTGCTGCACAAAAGTGCTTGTTTGTCCTGTTCTTGGGGTACTGGCGGGCAGAAAGGAGGTTTTACGAATGAAGACGGGGAAAAACTTCAGCGCTGCATGAAAAGCGTTGAAGCAATCTCCGCTGAAATTAAACCTGCTATTAAGACTAGCTATTTTCAACAGCACAATATTGCAGAACTTCAACAATTAAGTTCTATGCAAGCAGATAGACTGGGAAGGTTGAGTTTCCCGATGATTTTGCGGGCTGGTTCGTCTCATTACGATCGCATTTCTTGGCAAGAAGTCTATGAAATTGCCGAGACTGCGTTTCGCAAAACCCCGGAACGAGTGGCATCTTACAGTTCGGGTCGCTCTTCCAACGAGGCGGCTTTTCTGCTGCAATTAATGATGCGCGCGATGGGTTCCAATAACTTAGCAGATTGTTCGGATCTCTGCCACGCTCCCTCGACAACCGGGTTAAACGAAATGTTCGGCACCCGCACCTCGGTAGTGAGTCTAGAAAACTTGAAGCAAGCAGATTGCGTTGTGCTCGCGGGCGCAAATTCTTCTTACAACCATCCCCGCTTGATGAACGAGTTGATTAAAATTCGCGACAAAGGCGGTAAAATAATTGTGATCAATCCGGTGATGGAAATCGGGTTAGTCAAATTTGGTTCTCCGGCATTTCCAGTCAAGTCGCTCATCCCCGGTTCCGATATTTCCTCGCTCTATTTGCAACCAATTCCCGGCAGCGATACGGCGCTATTTGTCGGAATTCAAAAATCTGTAATCGAACAAGGATTGCTGGACGAAGCATATTTGCGAGCCCACACAGAAGGTTGGGAAGCAGTAGTGCAGCACGCCAGCGAAACTGACTGGGAAACTATTACTAAAACTTGTGGAGTTTCTCAAGCAGAAATTGAGGCAGCAGCCAAAATTATCGGCAGTTCAAAACGGGTTGTCTTCGGTTGGGCGATGGGAATTACCCAACAAAAAAATGGCGTAGATAATGTTTTTAGCATCGCTAACACTGCTTTGATGACGGGAAATGTCGGCAAAGAAGGGGCGGGATTAATGCCGGTGAGAGGACACTCAAACGTCCAAGGATTCGGCTCTATGGGCGTGACGGTGAACCTTAAAAAAGAAGTCCAACATACTCTCGAACAGTTGTTAGGGCGTCCCCTCAGCCGCGTTAAGGGTTACGAAACTCGATCGCTCATTGAAGCAGCAGACGCAGGCAAAGTCGATACGCTGATCTGTTTGGGCGGCAACTTGTACGGGGCCAACCCGGATTCAACTCAGGCAAAACGCGCTTTAGGCAAAATTGAAACCATTATTTACCTCGCCACTAAACCAAACTTGGGACATTTTAGCGGATTAGCAAAGTACAATACAATTGTGCTTCCGGTGCTGAATCGCTTTGAAAATCCCTACAAAACAACGGTGGAATCGGGTAATAACTTTGTGCGTTTAAATGATGAAGGAGAAACTCATCTCAAAGATTCTGATTTGATTCCAGAAGTTTATTTTTTGACAGAATTGGCGAGCCGAATTCATGGCACTTATCCGGTAGATTGGCGACAACTTCAAGATACAAAGTACGTTCGACAAT
>Ga0209591_10006526_pt1 | contig 12958 bp, 16 predicted proteins | sample MAT01_FD_187207 | JGI IMG/M metagenome (GOLD analysis project Ga0209591, IMG submission 187207) | Freshwater microbial communities from Lake Fryxell liftoff mats and glacier meltwater in Antarctica - MAT-01 (SPAdes) (version 2) | ecosystem: Environmental > Aquatic > Freshwater > Ice > Liftoff...
GACGGCTTCAATGGATTTCGATTCCAGAAGCGTCTGAAGGCGGGAGACGAGTTGCTCTGGAGTAAGGCCAGATGACTTGGCAACTTCAATTGCAGTGGTGAGGATGGAGTCGATCTCGTTATCCGGATGTTGAGCTCGAACGAAAAGCCCACTGCCACGTCGGGCCTCGAGCCAGGTGCGGTCTTGCAGTTCCTGGAAGGCAGCGATGACGGTATTCATGTGGGTGCCATGCATGCGAGCGAGAGTCCGGGCGCTCGGCAGACGTTCGCCTTTGGTGAGATCTCCACTCAGGATGCCAAGGATTGCCTGGCGGACCAGTTGTTCGCGGATGGGTATCCCAATTGTTCTTTGCGATCCAAAAGCGCGTGGTTCCTACTTTATGTAATCGGATGGGGCTTGCCCGTGATATCCCTGCCTTTAGAAAATGCTAGCCTCCCAATAGCATGACGCGAAGGACGATTCTGATGGGACTAGGGGCTTTGGGGCTGGGCTCCGGTCTCTATGGCTGGAGTGAACGACGAGGGTTGAGGCGGGAGGACCTGACCGATGTTGAGGGCGGCGGAATCGAGCGGGTACTCAGGTATGCGTCGCTTGCGCCGAGTGGACACAATGCGCAACCGTGGACCGTAAAGATGAGTGACGGGGAATTGCTGATCGGGACTGATCGATCGCGATGGTTGCCTAAGGTAGATCCACAGAACAGGGAGCTCGCTTTGTCTATTGGCTGCTTCCTCGAAAATCTTCTGGTGTGTGCGCCGAACTTCGGTCTCAACGCAGATTATGAGGTTCCGGGCGGAGAGATTTTGGTGAGGGTTGGGCTAAAGCAAACTCCCGTGAAGAGTGTCGCACTCGACCGGATCGCGACAAGAAGAACCCTCCGGACGGGGCACAAGACGGCGGATCTGGCTCAGGAGGATCTGTCTCGATTGTTTGCCGGCTTTGGCGATGGAGCGCACTACTTCAGCGCAACATCGAAGGAAGGGCGCTATCTGGCCGAGGGGACTATTGAAGCTAATCGAATCCAGGCGGATCGGGATGATGCCGAGGCCGAGTTGGCGCATTGGATCCGGTGGACCAATGAGGATGGACAACTGCATCGCGATGGGTTGACACCAGAATCGATGGAGCTCTCGGGAGTAGCGGGCTGGTATGTGCGCCACTTCATGGATCGCGAAGCGGTGATGGGTAAGCAGTTTCGTGCTCAGGGCGTGGACAGGGTCCGGGAGCAAGTGGGATCCTGTGGCGGCTGGATCGTCGTGACAAGCCCCGATGGCGACCTCTCCTCCTTGATCGAGACAGGGCGGCGCACAGAACGGATGTGGCTTGGGGCAAGGGAGCGCTCGATTGCAATTCACCCCATGACGCAGATGCTCGAAGAGTCAGCGTTCCAGCGGGATGTAGCGGCGACCCTGGGACTCAGCGGGCCGATACAGTTCCTGTTGCGGGTCGGCTACGTTGACCGCTATCCAGAGCCAGTGAGTCTGCGATTGCCGGTATCCGCCATTTTGAGATGAAGTATTGGTATTGCGTTATCGAAAAGGAGTTATGATGAGAAAGACTCCGATGACTGAAGAATCACTTGCGCCCTTGCCGGCGCGCTCGTTTTGGGATAAGGCCGGGATGTGGCTTTCTTATGGCTGCGCGGTGCATTGTGCGCTGATGCCGTTTGTGATTGGCTACCTGGCAGTGAACGGCATGGGCTGGATCGCCGAAGAATCCACCGAATGGACGATCATCATCGCGAGTTTGAGTATTGGCTTATTTCGCTTGTTCTGGAGCTACTTCAAGGAACATCGCCAGCCCGAACCCGTTGTATTCTTCCTGGTGGGTGTGTCGCTCATCTTCATCGCCAAAAGCGTGTTCTTTGTGACGCCAGATGGGCTTGAGCCTGTTGGAATGGTGGCCGGTGGCGTGATGATCGGAACTGCACATTTCAGGAATCAATCGAAGTGCAAGTGCTGCCAGACCAGTCTAGTCGGGGCGAGCTCGAACAGCTGAGATTTTGAAGCCAGTTTTGCCGTAGGGGCTGTTGCCGTCTACGATCTGAAACTGTCCGAAGACACTCACTTCTTTGTCCCACTCGACGCGATTGGCGCCGCCTGTGGCGACTTCAACCAAAATGATTTGATTCGGTGGTGGTGGCGGTGTGTGGATACACATGCCCGCTTGCGGCACCAGAAGGAACTCCGTCACCTGTTCGTCTTCGTCGTCAAAGGGCACCATAAAGCCGGAGATCTTGATGTTGGCTCCGGTGAACGAGGAAAGTTCAGCGGAGGCTTTCCCGGTTTTGACGTCGAGGGTACGAAGCGTTTTCCATTCCATGCGCTGGAAGCCGTCGAGCGAAACTGGCTTGGGGCCAGCCGATTCGTCCACTGGAATCTCGACACCTTTGGCATCGGTGCGCCTGGGACGATTGGTTTCGGTTGACACTTCGACGGTGCGGTAGGTCGGCCCGCAGGCGGCCAGCGCAAGGCTTAGTAGTGTCAAAGTGATAATCTGAATTTGCACGGTGTTATTGGGTGTATAGTCGACATCATCGCAAAGCAAGGGTACTCTTTGCCCTATCGGATGTTCTGCTTACGGCGCTTGCCTTTGAAGCGGCGTATCTGACGCGTTCGCTGTTACCGCTGACGCATGAATTCTTTCTGGCTGCCTCGCTAAAGGTATTGCTCTTCGGGGTGGCGGCGATATCAAGTGTAGTTTTCTGCCTCTGGGTACAAGTGTACGACCGCCTTGATGGGGCCAACCGTTATGTGATCTTTCGCGAGACTGCGAAGCAGGCTGTTTTTGGTGTGATGACGATGGTGCTGGTCGACTATTTTCTCAAGCTCGACCTGAGCCGATTCTTTCTGCTCTGCTTTGTGGGCCTGCAGTTCTTGTCTCTTTTGTTGTTTCGCCTGAACGCCGGAAGCCTGGTGGGTATGATTCGCCGTGAGTTTGGCGGACAGCACTTTGTGTTGATCTTTGGGAGCGGTGAGAGGGCCAAGGATTTAGCTCGTCAGATCGAAGTGAATGCGGTGGCGGGGACGCGGGTGCTCGGGATTGTTAACGATACAGCAGAAGTGACTGCAGCGTTGCGGGATCATATCGTCGACGAGGTTTTGTTTGCGGTGGAGCCAGAGAGGTTGAGCAGCCTGGCCGAGTTGTTCCTGCAGTGTGACGAAGAGGGTGTGAGGACGCGGTTGAGCCTGGAGTTCTTTCCGCATGTGAACAGCGAGGTCTATCTCGATCGTCTGGGACCGACGCCGATGCTGACCTTCAGCGCTACGCCGACCGACGAGATCAAGCTGCTGGCCAAGCGCACTGTGGATTTCTCTGTCGCAGCAGTGGCGTTGCTGGTCGCGTCGCCAGTGTTGGTTGTGGCGGCGGTTCTGATTCGTTTGACCTCACCGGGGAAGGTGATCTTCCGTCAGCGGAGGTGTGGCTTGAATGGGCGGAAGTTTGTCGTTTATAAGTTCCGTTCGATGGTTGAGAACGCTGAGGCATTGAAGCGGCAGTACGCGCATTTGAACGTGAAGAAGTTGAATTTCAAGATTCCGAAAGACCCGCGGTTGACGCCGGTCGGCCGATGGTTGCGCAAGTTTTCGATTGATGAGCTGCCTCAGTTGTGGAATGTGCTGAAGGGCGATATGTCTTTGGTGGGGCCACGCCCGGCGACTCCGGACGAGGTTGAGAATTATGCTGGCTGGCAAAGACGCCGTCTGCGGATGCGCCCGGGGCTGACGTGTATCTGGGCTGTCGAGGGACGGGACCGGCTGGATGTCGAGACCGTGATGAAGATGGACATGGAATACATCGACAACTGGTCGTTGTCGCTGGATAGCCGAATTTTATTGCGGACGATTCCGCTGGTATTGCTGGGACGAGGAGCGAACTAATAATGCAACTGTTACCGACTGAAGAAGAGATCGTAGAATTACTGCGTGAGACGGGGGCGCTGCGCACGGGGAATTTTGTTTACCCGGACGGGAGTTATACCGACGAGTATCTCGGGATGCCGCTGGTGATGAGCGACTACAAGAACGCGAAGATCCTGAGTGTAGCGCTGAGCCGGAAGGTGCGCGCCAATACCGAGTTGCGGGCAATGCTTGGCCAGTTGTCGATCGTCGCTCCGGCGACGGGTGGATTGCCTGTTGCTTATGGTGTAGTCGAGGCGCTTGGGGCGAAGAAAGTTTATTGGGCAGAGGCAGACGACGCGCGAATGCCGCAGAAGTTCCGCGAGTTTGTTACACCGCAGAAGGGCGAGAAGGTGTTGCTGGTCGATGATATCTTCCGCACGGGGCAAAAGCTAGTGCATTTGAAGGCGTTGGTAGAGAGCTATGGTGCGGAGGTAGTGGGGCTTGCGGTGATGATCTATCAGCCGTGGCCCGATGCTCCTGACTTTGCCCCGCTGCCGATGTTTTATTTGGCAAAGCTGGATAGCTTTGCGGCGCGTGAGGTTCCGAAGGATGTGAAGGAAGACGGGGAAGCGATTACTAAAGTCTGGAGCTAATCGCAGTGATTGTGCGGGTGAAGCGATCTACGTCTTCGATTGAGGCGTAGACGCTTGGGGTGACGCGGATGCGCACGTGGATGATTCAGGCATTGTGAACCTCATCAAAGAGGGTACTCTCCGGGACTATCAGTTCTGCTGAATCGATGCCCTCGTAGAAGCGAGATTTCATCGCGGCTTTGGTTCCCCAGGAGCCCGAGTTTGTGCAGGCCTCGTTGCTTGAATTCGCATTCAGAATGGGGATGGCGTCGATGACAGGCAAGGATGAGAGCGCCTTGAATTCGTTGATGCAGAAGTGGCCCGCGAGTGAGGTGACCGCGACTGCTTCTGCTCCGGCTGAGGCCAAACAATTTGTGAGTGCTGCAAACATCTCTGCCGGGGGTCTTGCCGATCATGTTGGCGAAGAGATCTTGCATTTGGGCATGGACGATTGTTAGTTCCAACGCCGATCGTAGAAGGCCGTTGAAGCTGGCCCGATTCCTACGATCAAACCTAAATGCGTTGCTTCAGTTTAAGAGATCAGATGTAGTACATGATCTCTTCGCCTTGTTCGGCTTCGAGCCTTGCGGCGTCTACCTTGTTGCAGATGTCGGCGAGTGTGGTGCGGTCGAGGATGTCGGTGGTGGCGTCGCGAACCTGGCGCATCAGGATTCTGGTGCCGCAGAAACGGATGTCAGGGCATTCATCACACTTGCGGAACTTGGATTCGCTGGCGCAGGGAAGGGGCGCGATGGGGCCGTCGATCATACGGATGATCGAACCAATTGAAACCTTGTCTGGCTCGGCTGTCAGGACATAACCACCGTAGCGGCCGCGGCGGCTGTCGACGAGGCCTTTTTGCTTGAGTTGGAGGAGGATTTGTTCTAGGAACTTCTTAGGGATGTCTTCTTCTTTGCTCAAATCACCTATGAGGGCTGGCTTGGTGGAACCTCTTCGAGTGAGTGCGTAGAGGGCACGGAGCGCGTATTGAGTTCTTTTGGAGAGGGTCCGCATGGGCGTGTTCTATTTTAGCGGCATTCGTAATCCCTATTACAACGATGGACATTGTGTAGTCTATGTTGTAGCTTAAAACTAGTCATTAAAAAGATCCTTTTGTCGATAGGTTTGCTTGCGATTCCGGCGACTCTGTTTGGACAAATACTGAATGGGGTTTGGGATGCGACGGTGCTTGCCAATGGGCTGACCGTACCGTTTCGCTTTGAGATCTCGGCTAAGCCCGATTCGGCAGTTGGAACCTTTTTCAATGGGACCGACAAGTACAGGTCTTCGACAGGGAGCTTTGACGGGAAGTTATTGAAGCTCGAATTTGACTACTATGCGACCAACATGACGGCAACCTACGACGGGATGGCGCTGGTGGGTGAAACGGGCCCGGGAAAGGGATTTACGAGTTTCGAGCTTTGCCGCATGTAGATGTTGTGAGCGACGGGAACGCCCCTGAGATTGGTGGGATCTTGTCGCAACCGTCGAGAGGCTGCTGTTTAGCGAAAACGTGCGATCCGAGCAGTAATCTCGCTTACCCCGTCGGTGAGTGCGGCTGGGCCAGGTTGCAGGATCAGGGTGGATTTGATTTCGTGAATCTGGTCGTTACGGACGGCTTTCATATCTTGCCAACCTGGCCTTGCGGCCATTTGCGCTTTGTTCATTTTGCGGCCACACCAGGAGACGAGAATCATGTCTGGATCGCGGCGCCGTACTTCATTCGGATCGACGATGCGGCGGGTGGCATCGTGTTCACCTCGAAGTTCTGGGAAGATCGGGTCGCCGCCGGCAATCTCGACCAGTTCTTCGACCCAGCGGATTCCGCTGATGATCGGATCCATCCACTCTTCGAAGAAGACAGTTGGACGTCTGGGGAGCTGGCTTGCGCCTCTTGCGATCTCATCGAGGCCGGACTCAAGACTCGCCACCAAGGCAGAGGCCTTGGCTTCGACACCGACCAAACGACCGATAAGCAGAATCGTTTCGAGGATCTCGGAAACTGATCGTTGATTGGTGACGAGTACGTTTTTTCCGGCGCGGATCAGGTCTCTCGCGATGTCAGCCTGAAGGTTGGAGAAGCCGAGGATGAGGTCAGGATCGAGGGCCAGGATCTTGTCGATTTTGGCAGAGGTGAAGGCGGAGACTTTGGGCTTGAGCCGAGCCTCGGGAGGGCGGCAGGTGTAGCCTGAGATTCCGACAATTCGGTCCTGCTCGCCGAGGAGGTAGAGGATCTCGGTGGTCTCTTCGGTGAGGCAGACGATTCGCTTTGGGCCAGTGGGTTGGGTCACAGAAGTTAGATTGGTAATTCTACCTTGATATTGACAAAAGTTCTGTGTTGCTTGAGAGACCAAAAGAAAAATGCTATATTGGAAATTCTGGCAGTTTGCGGGGACGTAGCTCAGTTGGTTAGAGCGCCGGCCTGTCACGCCGGAGGTCACGGGTTCGAGCCCCGCCGTCCCCGCCATTTCTCTTCTCTTCCCCCCTTAAAGTTGGTTTTAATGTTCCCTACACAAGCTCCAAAACTACAAATTTCGCAGAGTGAAGATTACAAGGAAAGCTATTCTAATTCGGTTCAGGTGCGCGTGAACCTTTGGGACTTCTTTTTGATGTTCGGGACTATTTCTCAGACGGTGCCCGATACCGTGAACATCACGAACTTTCAGGGTGTTTATCTGAGCCCCCAACAGGCGAAGGCTTTGGCCAATCTGTTGAACCAAAACATTGCCCAGTATGAGGGTACGTTTGGTGAGATTCGTCTCGAGCCAGCCAATGGCGCTGGCCCTGTTCAGTAGGATTCAAGTTTGCTGCAGAGGCGGGCAGTATCGGTTGCGATTCTGTTTGGCGTCTTTGCGTTCATCCTCTTTAGTACCCACTACAAACTGATTTCCCTGCCCTTCTTCTGGGATGAAGCGGGGCAGTTTATTTCTCAGGCGCATGATTTGTATCAGGGCGGAGCGCTGATTCCGAAATCGGCGATGCCGAATTCTCATCCTCCCGGGTTGCCGCTGCTGCTAGCGGGGCTTTGGAAGGTGTTTGGGTATTCCATTCCACTCACTCGGAGCCTGATGTTGTTGTTTGGAGCGGCCTTCTTGACGATGTCGTTCTTGCTGGCCGTGGAGTTGCTAAAGGGAGCGCGTGGGGTGCCGGCGTTTGCCGTGGCGGCCTTGATGCTGGCCAATCCACTTGTCTATACGCAGTCGATGATGGCGCAATTGGATTTGCCCTCGGCCTTGTTCACTACGATCTTGCTGCTCGCCTATTTGATGAAGCTAGAGTTGGTGGCGGTGGTGGCGGCTATGTTGAGTGTCGCGTTTAAGGAGACTTCGATCGCGATCCCGATTGTGTTGGGCGTATTTGCGTGGCGCGATGGGCGGCGGCAGTTTGCGGCGCAGTTGGTGTTGGGGCCGGTGCTGGTGGTCGCCAATTGGGTGGCTTATGTCTGGTTCTCTACCGGACGAGTCTTTGGAGATGCAGCTTACACCGAATACAACATCTTCTATCCGCTGCATCCGGTGCGGCTTGGCTATGCGCTGTTGCGGCGGGTGAGTTATCTGGCGGTTGAGAACTTGCACATCGTGCCGCTTGGGGTTTTGATCTGGCGGTGGAAGCAGGTTGGGTTTGATGCCCGTTGGAGGCCGGTGGCGGCGGCTTGTGTGGCCCATGTTTTGCTTGTGTCGGTGACTGGCGGGGCGGTGCTGGAGCGGTACCTGTTGCCGGTGTTGCCGGTGCTTTATGCTGCGTTTGCGGCTGGGATGTCGACGCTTGCAGGCAGGTGGCGGCATGGGGTATTGGCGCTGAGTTGCGCCGGGTTGCTGGCGATGTTGTTTGTGAATCCGCCTTGGCCTTATGCGCTCGAGAATAATCTGGCGATGGTGGATTTGGTGGAGGCGCAGCGGAATGCGGCGGGCTTTGTGGAATCGAGCTTGAGCCGGAGCAGGATTACCACTACCTGGCCGCTGACTGATGCGTTGAGGAAGCCCTATCTCGGGTACGTGGATGAGCCGATTGCGGCGGTGCGAGCGGTGGAGGATTTGTCTATTGAGCGGTTGAAGGCGCTTGAGTGGGAGCGCGGGGATGTGCTGGTTTTGTATGCGCGCGCCTGGGATCCGGACTATGGACTGGCTCGTTGGCCCTGGGTGCGTGGGCTCTTGCGGCGCTTCTTTCGTTTTCCCGACGAGGCCGGGCTGCGCGATGTTGCGGACTTGTCTATGTTGAAGCCGCTTGTCGGCTTTGAGCAGCGGGGTTTCTGGGTTGAGATTTTGATTGTGCCCTAGTGACAAATGTCATGAGCGATTGGTGATCGTCGTCACTGGTGGATGAATTCGGATACTCGCAGAATTGGGTTATGAAGACTCATGCTGCGGTGGCGAGGCTCGAATCGGCCACCAAGACTTATGGCACTGTAGTCGCGCTGGGCGGAGTTTCCTTTGAGCTTTGGCGCGGAGAAGTGTTGTCCCTGCTGGGCCCCAATGGGGCTGGCAAAACCACGGCGATCCGATTGTTATTGGGCTTGACAGAGCCGAGTTCGGGCTCGGCCAAGTTGTTTGGACTGGCACCGAGGAGCCGGGCGGCGCGAGTGCGAACAGGTGTGATGCTGCAGGCTGGAGGGGTGCCTGCCACTTTGCGCGTGGCCGAACACGTCGAATTGTTTTCAAGCTATTACGAGAACCCAATGCCGGTTGCGGATACGCTGGCAGCGGCTGGCTTGACGGGGCTTGAGATGCGGCACTTTGGGGAGTTGTCTGGAGGGCAGAAGCAGCGGGTGCTGTTTGCACTAGCGATCTGCGGGCGGCCTGACTTGCTCTTTCTTGATGAACCCACGGTTGGACTGGATCCAGAATCGCGCAGGGCGATCTGGAAGCAGGTGAGGTTGCTCAAAGCGGGCGGGACATCGGTGCTGCTTACCACCCATTACCTCGAAGAAGCCGAGGCGCTGTCTGACCGGGTGCTGGTGATTGACGGGGGCAGTGTGTTGACAGAAGGTACGCCCGCACATATCAAGGAGCAAGCGCAGAGCGCAACACTCGAAGACGCTTTTATCAAATTGACCCAACGTGAGGAGAGCTTTTAATGAGCAACATGAAATTGTATTGGAATGAGACACGGTTTGAGTTTCTGAAGATGCTGCGAATGCCGGTGTATTCGGTGAGCACGGTGGCCTACCCGCTCGCCTTCTACATTATGTTTGGACTGGTGCTGCCTACCAGCAGGATCAAGGGTGCGGGGATGGAGCAGTACCTGCTTGGGACCTATGGTGCATTTGCTGTGATTAGTGCGACGGTGCTGTCACTCGGTGCAGGCATCGCAGTGGAGCGGGGGCTGGGCTGGCTGGCGGTGAAGCAAGCAAGCCCGATGCCGCCTTCGGCCTATCTGGTGGCGAAGACTCTGGTGGCGCTGCTGTTTAGCTTGATAGTGCTGGTAATTCTGTTTGGCGTGGGCTGGTTCTTTGGCGGTGTTGAGATGCCGTTGATGAACTGGTTGAGTGCTGGTGGGCTATTGCTGTTGGGCAGCTTGCCGTTTACTTTGCTGGGAATTGCGATCGGGATGTTGGCGGGACCGAATTCAGCCGGAGGGATCGTGAACCTGATTCACTTACCGCTGGCTTTCTTCTCCGGGTTGTGGCTTCCGATCGTGATGATGCCCGAGAAGCTGCAATTATTTGCGCATTATCTGCCTTATTACCATCTGGGCCAAATTGGATTGATGGGTGTTGGAGCACATGCTCAGGGCACGCTGTCTGGACACTTTGGAGCCCTGACTGCATTTGCTGTTTTGTTTACCGGGATCATATTGTGGGCGCAGAGGCGGAATTCAGAGAGAATGTACGGGTAGAAGATGAGACTGCTGCCTGCTGATTCCGATTCCGGCTGGACACCTTATGCGTGGCTGATCTATGCGGTGCCCTTTGCCCTTTGGCCAGCGGGACGAAGTTCAACGTCTCAAGACTGGACGCTGAACTGCGCTGGCCTTGTTTTGTTTCTTGTTCTTTACTTCTGGGTGCACTGGTTGAAAGGCTTGCGCATACTGGTTCCAGTAGTAGGGTTGGCGTTGCTGGGTATCGTTTACCTACCCTGGAATCCCTACGCGATCGCGTTCATTATTTATGCAGGAGCGTTCTCTGGGTATACGGCGCGGACGAATGCGGTGGTTGTAAGTTGCTCGGCTCTGATAGGGGTTATGGGCCTGGAGGCCTGGTTCTTCAAGCTGAATCCGATGACGCTGCTAAGCGGGTTTGTGTTTACTCCGCTGCTTGGTTTCCTGCTCTTGCACTATGCCCGCAGGCATGAAGTGAATCTCAAGCTGAGGCAAGCGCAGGAAGAAGTGCAGGAAATGGCGCGAGTGGCAGAACGGGAGAGAATCTCCCGTGATTTGCATGATCTGCTGGGGCATACACTTTCGGTGATTGTGCTGAAGTCGGAGCTCGCATCGCGGCTGGCGGCGATTGATCCGGCCCGGGCGGCGAAGGAAATTGGTGAGGTAGAGACGATTGCGCGACAGGCGCTGACGGAAGTAAGGACTGCGGTGGAAGGCTATCGATCTACTGGGCTTCGTGGGGAGTTTCAACGGGCTAGGGCGTTGCTCGAGAATGCCGGCTTGCGGGTGGATGCGAGTTGTAGTTTCGAGCGGCTACCGGCCATTGAAGAGGGTGTCTTGTCGCTCGCGTTGCGGGAGGGTGTGACCAATATTTTGCGGCACTCGGGAGCAACTGCCTGTGTGTTGCGTGGTGAGAGAACCGAGCATGGGGCAGCGATTCAGATTGCCGATAATGGCTCAGGCTATCAGGGCAAAGAGGGGGCAGGCTTGCGCGGTATGAGAGAACGGATTGAGATACTGGGTGGGAGGCTTGTAGTGAAGATGGACGCAGGTACACAGCTTGAAATCCAATTGCCGCTGACAGGAAGTGCGGTTTGAAGATCCGGGTGGCAATCGGTGAGGACCAGGCGATGATCCGCGGGGCGCTGGCAGCCTTGCTTGAGATTGAAGGGGACATGGAAGTAGTGGGCCAGGCAGCCAACGGGATTGAGGCACTGGATCTGGCAGAGAAGACGCGGCCCGAGGTTTTCTTGCTTGATATCGAGATGCCGGGGATGACGGGGCTTGAGGTGGCGGCCGAGATCCAGCGGCGGAAGTTGCCTGTGAAGGTGGCGATTCTGACCACGTTTGCGCGGGCTGGGTATTTGCGTAGGGCGCTCGATGCGGGGGTAACTGGTTATCTGTTGAAGGACGCACCAGCGACCAAGCTTGCGAAGGCGATCCGGCTGATTCATGCGGGTGGGAGGTCAATTGATCCGGATTTGGCGGCTGAGGCTTGGACCGAAGCCGACCCGTTGACAGACCGGGAGCGGCAGGTGTTGCGGCTGGCAGCAGAGGGACAATCGAGCTCGGAGATATCGACCGAGCTGCATTTGAGCGAGGGTACGGTACGGAATTATTTATCGGAGGCGATTGGCAAATTGGGCGCGGCTAACCGTACGGAGGCCGCGCGCGTTGCGAGACAGCGTGGGTGGCTTTAGAAGGAGCCGGCTTCGGTGAGGCCGACGATGGCCCAGGCGGTGGCACCGGCGGAGATCCACTGATCGTGACCGTAGGGGAAACCGCTTTCGAAGTAGGGCTGGAATTTGGGGGCCCGGCTCTTCTGGTACCAGGTGCCGTCTTCTCGTTGTGTGGCTCGCAGCCATTTGGCGGCATTGGCGATAGGCTTGGCGTCTGCTTTCCAGGCAGCGCCTTCGCGGAGGGCGAAAATGGCGAAGCCGGTGGAGTAGGGGTCGCCGGAGAGGTGGCGGTTGCCAGCCCAACTGCCATCTGAGAGTTGGGAAGCGGTGAGGGCTTTGGCGGCTTTGTTGATGGATGCAGTGGAGGCGTTGCCCCACTTGAGGCCGAGGAGTTTCATCGCGAGTTCGTCGTTGTTGCCGGCCGTTTGGGATTCGATCCACTGGGTGGCTTGACGGAGGCGCGGCGCGCCAGCAACTCGCATGGTGGCGTCGCTATAGGCAGGGAGCAAACAGACAGCGAGAGCTGTGCGGTGGATGTCTGATTCTTCAATGGGACTGCGGCTGATGCCGCGCATGCCCCAGAAGCCTGCGGGGCTTTGCTTGGCCCAGATGTAGCGGGCAAGGATTTCGAGTTCAGGTGAGGACGGGAGATTAAGGCTTTTGGCTTCGAGGAGGGCGTAGAGGGCTGAATCGATGTCGCCTGGAAGCGGGACGAGTTGTTGGAGGGCAGTGCTGAAGGCTCCGAGCATGCCTTTAGTGCGCTGTCCACGGGCTTCGATCAGACTGGAGTTGGCGACGAGGCCTGACTTGCTTGCGTGTGCAGCGGCGACGGAAAGGAGGGTGGAGTGATGGCAGCCACCGCAGTCGCTTTGCCGGAAGAATTCTTCGTTGGAGGTTTCGAGTTTGGCGAGGGCGGTTTGGGCTCCGGGGCCTTTGACGCTAAGTGTCTTTAGGAGTTGGGGTGGTTGGGCTTTGTCGCCGAGGAGAGCAA
>Ga0209591_10006529_pt1 | contig 12955 bp, 10 predicted proteins | sample MAT01_FD_187207 | JGI IMG/M metagenome (GOLD analysis project Ga0209591, IMG submission 187207) | Freshwater microbial communities from Lake Fryxell liftoff mats and glacier meltwater in Antarctica - MAT-01 (SPAdes) (version 2) | ecosystem: Environmental > Aquatic > Freshwater > Ice > Liftoff...
ACGGCACTTCATGGTTGACGACCGTTACAAACAGGTTGTTCTCGTGCAATACCTTGTTGTGCTTGAGGTTGTGCAACAGGGCGTTCGGCACCGTCCCTGCCTCGACGGTGAGAAAGACGGCGGTTCCATCCACACGGGTGGGCGGGCTGACAAAAACCGCCTCGAGGAAACTGCCCAGGTCGATCGCATCGGCGCGCAGTTTCGCGTTCAGCAGTTGCCGACCCTGCTTCCAGGTCAGCATGAGTGTGAAAATCACTACACCAATCAGCAAAGGGAACCAGCCGCCATCAAAAAACTTCAGCAAGTTGGAGGCGAAGAACGCGAAGTCGACAATAAAGAACCAGCCGGTCGCACCCACACACAGGGCCAGCGGGTAGTTCCACTTGTAACGAATCACGTAAAACGTGAGGACGGTAGTGATCAGCATGTCGATGCACACCGCGATACCGTAGGCAGCAGCCAGGTTGCTGGAGGACCGGAACAGCAGAACCGCCAGCACGATGGTCACGAACAGGCCCCAGTTGACGAACGGAATGTAGATCTGGCCAGTTTCGCGCACACTGGTGTGCTGTATGTTCATACGCGGCAAATATCCTAGCTGGATGACCTGCTTGGTCACGCTGAATGCGGCGGAAATCAGCGCCTGGGATGCAACCACGGTGGCCAGCGTGGCCAGGATCACCAGCGGAATCAGGGCCCAGTCGGGTGCCATCAGGTAAAACGGATTCTTCACCGCCTCCGGACTCTTCAGCAGCAAGGCGCCCTGGCCGAAATAGTTGAGCGTCAGGGCCGGCATCACGACCGAGAACCAGGCCAGGCGAATCGGTTTCTTGCCAAAGTGCCCAAGGTCGGCATACAAAGCCTCGGCGCCCGTAACACACAACACCACGGCACCCAGGATGATGAAGGTGGTGCCAGGATTGGTAAACATGAATGCCAGCGCGTAATGCGGGCTGATGGCCCTGAGGATGGGCGGGTAAGTGGCGATCTGCACCAGGCCCAGCCCCGCAATCACGACAAACCAGACCAGGGTCAGCGGACCAAAAAATTTGCCAATCCCCGCTGTGCCACGCTTTTGCAGTGCAAACAGGCAAAACAGGATCAACAGGGTCAGTGGAATCACAAACCGCTTGAAGGCAGGAGACACCACCTCCAGGCCTTCGACCGCCGACAAGACGGAAATCGCCGGCGTGATAACACCGTCTCCATAAAACACGGCGGTGCCGAAGATGCCGATGATGAGCAGCACACTGCGCAAGCGCGGACTGCCTTTGACCGCCTGCGAGGCCAGCGCCAACATAGCCACCAGGCCGCCTTCTCCGTTATTGTCTGCACGCAGAATCAACACCACGTACTTGAGCGAGACGATGGTGGTGAGCGTCCAGAAGAAAATGGACAGGATGCCGTAAACGTTCTGGGGCGTGAATGGCACATGCCCGGAATTGAAGACTTCCTTGAGGGCGTACAGAACGCTGGTACCGATGTCTCCGTAGACAACACCGATCGCGCCCAGTGTGAGCGCGGAGAGGGAGGATTTGGACGGTGACACAAAACAACCCGGTCCACAGCCGGGCCGGGTTTCGTTGCCTGGAAGCACTCCATTGTGCGCCACCGCGGTCCAGAACCGTGCCAGACACGGGCTCTAAATCCAGCGCCCGACTGCTCTATGTTGCACCGCAACAACTACCTGGCTGATATTCCAGGCTGCGCCGTACACCGTCAGTTATAGACCTCGGCTTCCGGGTCGGTCGCCTCAAGTTCGTAACTGGCCGCCAGCATTGCCAAGCGGCCGATCACGCCGTACATATAGAACCGGTTCGGTGCGCTGGCGCCCGGCGCCACACCCAATTGGGGTAAGTGTGTACTCTCGGCGAACGCCAATGGAACAAACTCGGAGTCAGGCGCGCACAAAGTGTCCTCGCTGCCGCGACCCGAATGGATGCGGTAAAAGCCACCGACCACGTAACGGTCCATCATGTAGACCACCGGTTCGGCTACCGCGCCATTCATGCGCTCGTTCGTCAGCACGCCTTCCTGCACGATCCATTCAGCTACCTGCAAAGGCGGCGAACCTTTGCCATGCACCGGCATTGCAAAGGGTGGCAGAGTGGACAAGTCCTTGGTGTCACGCACCATCTTGATGCCCATGCCGGTATTGCTGTTGTCGGCCTTGATGGCAACGAAGGGCTTTTCGTTGATGCCGTATTCCTTGTACTTGCGCCGGATTTTGGTGAGCAGGGCGTCCACACTGCTGGCCAGACTTTCGTGGCCATGCGCAGTGGAAAGGTCGACTACGCCGCAGCGGTTGAACATCGGATTGATCAACCAGGGGTCCACACCAATCAGCTTGCCGAAACGTTTGGAGACTTCCTCGTAACTCTGGAAGTGTCGGCTCTTGCGCCGCGTCGGCCACCCCGCATGCAGGGGTGGCAACAGGTATTGTTCGTGCAGGTCTTCGAGGATGCCCGGGACGCCGGCGATCAGATCGTTGTTGAGCAGGATCGTGCAGGGGTCGAAATCCTTCACGCCCAAGCGGCGCTCGCCGCGAATAACCGGCTCCAGCCGCACCTGGTCACCATTGGGCAGGGTGCAATCGGTGGCGGTCTTGATATCCGGATTGATCGAACCAATGCGCACATTCATGCCGGCCATATGGAAGATCCGGCGCAATTGCGCGACGTTGGCCAGGTAAAAGCCGCTATCCGATGTGTTTTCCGGAACAATCAGCAGGTTTCGCGCTTCCGGGCAGATTTTTTCGATTGCCGCCATGGCCGCCTGCACCGCAAGCGGCAGCATGGCTGAGGTCAGGTGGTTCCAGCCACCCGGGTACAAATTGGTGTCCACCGGAGCGAGCTTGAAACCAGCATTGCGAATGTCGACCGAACTGTAGAACGGTGGCGTGTGCTCCATCCATTCCAGCCGGAACCAGCGTTCGATAGCCGGCATGGAGTCCAGAATGCGTTGCTCCAGTTCATTGATCGGACCCGTGAGCGCGGTGACAAGATGTGGAACCATAGAGTTATTGTTTTAAGCAGGGTAGGATGACCACTTGAATTGTAGGACTTGGGGGCATGTGGATTGGTTCCAAGACCGGCCTGCACAATCCGTCCGATTTATCTGTCGCCGCGACATTTTTTGAGCCAGAGCAACCACCATGCAGTACCGCAATCTCGGAAAAAGCAACCTGAAGGTGTCCGCACTGTGCCTGGGCAGCATGATGTTCGGCGACCAGACCGACCGCAAAGCGGCCTCAAACATACTGGCGCATGCCCATGCCAACGGCGTGAACTTCGTCGACACGGCCGACGTGTATACCCGCGGCGCCTCAGAGGAGATGCTCGGCGCCCTGATCAAGGGCCAGCGTGCGCACTGGGTACTGGCCACCAAGCTGGGCAACCCGATGTCTGAACGCGTCAACGAGACGCATTATTCGCGCAGCTGGATGCTGCGCGCAGTTGAAGACAGTCTGCGGCGCCTGCAAACCGATTGGCTCGACATCTATTACCTGCACCGTGACTACAACGGCATGGACCTTGAGGAGCCCTTGGTTGCGTTGTCCGACATGTTGCGTGCGGGCAAGATCCGGTATTGGGGCGTTTCAAACTTCCGTGGCTGGCGGATTTCCGAACTGGTCCACCTTGCAAGGCGCATCGGCATGCCCGGCCCGGTTGTGTGCCAGCCGTATTACAACCTGCTCAACCGGATGCCGGAAGTCGAAATCCTGCCGGTTTGCCATTACCACGGCATTGGCGTGGCCTCGTACAGCCCGATCGCGCGTGGCGTGTTGACCGGCAAATACGCACCCGGCACGGTGCCAGCGCCGGACTCACGCGCCGGGCGCGCGGACAAGCGCATGCTGGATACCGAGTTCAGGCCACAATCGCTGCAGATTGCGCAGCAGCTGGCGGCCCACGCACAGTCCTGCGGCATCACGCTGGCCCAGTTCGCCACCGCCTGGGTGCTGGCAAACCGCATCACCAGTTCGGTGATCGCCGGCCCACGCACGTTGGCGCAATGGCAGGACTATTTCCCCGCGCTGGATTACCGGTTCAGCGCGCAGGACGAAGCAGTGGTTGATGGCTTGGTGCCCTCAGGGCATCCGTCCACGCCCGGTTACACCGATCCGGCCTACCCCCTCATTGGCCGGATCACGGCACAGTGAAAATATTCTATGGCTGGCGCATGGCCGGCGCGGCCTGCGGCATCCAGTTCATGTTTTCGGCCTTGCTGAACCAGGCCTTTGGCGCCTACGTCGCGGTTCTCTCCGACGAGCGCGGCTGGAGCAAGACGGCACTGTCCGGCGCAGCCGCGCTGCAGTCGGTGGAGTCCGCCATCATGGGCCCGTTGCTGGGCTGGTTCATGGACCGATTCGGACCACAGAACATGATCCGTGTCGGTGTGGTTGTTTTTGCCGCCGGATTCTTTGCCCTGAGCCGGATCGAGACCATCGGTGACTTCTACCTGTGCGCGGTGTTGTTGGCGATTGGCGCCAGTCTGGGCGGGTACTTCCCGTTGACTGTCGCCTTGATCCAGTGGTTCGAACGGCACCGGGCGCGCGCCCTGTCGGTGATGAGCATGGGCCTGGCACTGGGCGGTCTGGCCTTGCCTGCGATTGCCTGGTCGATGCACCAGTATGGCTGGCGCGCCACCGCCTTTGCCTCGGGCATCATCGCGCTCGTGGTCGGTCTGCCGCTGGCGACGGTAATACGCCGACGGCCGCAGGACCATGGCGAGACGGTGGATGGTCTTCCACCCGCCACAGCGTCCGCCCCCGATGCCAGCGCCCGCGCGCCAGTCGGACAGAAGGAATTCAGCGTGGCACAGGCCTTGCGCACACGCGCCTTTTGGTTGCTGGCGCTGGGCCATGCGTTTGCGTTGCTGGTGGTGACCTCGGTGAACGTACACGGCATCACCCACATGAAAGAAGGGCTGGGGTACACCGTTCAGCAGGCGGCATTGGTCGTGATGCTGCTGACGTTTGGCCAGATTGGCGGTGTTCTGCTCGGCTTGCTTATTGGCGACCGCTTCGAAAAGCGCTATATCGCTGCCTTGTGCATGCTTGGCCACACCGTCGGCCTGTTGCTGCTGACTTACGCCAGAACACCCTGGGAAGTTGGCGCATTCGCCATCGTGCATGGCATCGCCTGGGGTTTGCGCGGACCTTTCATGCAGGCAATCCGGGCCGATTACTTTGGTCGCAATGCGATCGGCATGATCCTCGGCTTGTCAGCGGTGATCATCGCACTGGGGCAGATCGGCGGCCCGCTGGTGGCCGGGGTGTTTGCCGACCTGACTGGCAACTACCGCCTTGGCTTCACCATCCTGGCCCTGGTTGCCGGGGCTGGATCGGTGTTGTTCCTGCTCGCAGTCAAGCCGGTTGGCACGGCCGACGCTTGACGTCTCATAACGACCCGCGTTCGAAAGACAACGTGGTGACGGCATTGGCCTGCAAAGGAAGCTGGGCGGGCGGCGGCGCCTGCTGGAGTACCTTCGCCTGACGGCTGCGGTAGCGAGCGCCTTGGGAGCGGCCCGGCGGCGCCTGCCGGAGTACCTTCGCCTGGCGGCTGCGGTACCGAGCGCCTTGGGAGCGGCCCGACGGCGCCTGCTGGAGTACCTTCGCCTGGCGGCTGCGGTACCGAGCGCCTTGGGAGCGGCCCGGCGGCGCCTGCTGGAGTACCTTCGCCTGGCGGCTGCGGTACCGAGCGCCTTGGGAGCGGCCCGGCGGCGCTCATGTCCCCCGCAGCGGGCTGCGCCCGCCCCTGGCGCCCGCCCCTGCGCCTTTACTTCGCTGCTCCGCCCGCCCAGCCTCCCTGGCAGGGAGCCCCGTTGGCGCACCGCGAGCCCACCACGGTTGCAGGATCAGGCCGGTGGGGCGCTCTGCGCAGCGAAATAAAGCAGGAGGCCGAAGGTCGGGGGACATTCGCGGAGCAGAGTGCCGCGCCGGTCTGATCCCGCCCGCAAAGTAGCACGAATCTGAATCTTTGAAGGCGAAACGGTGTCAGTCGCGCAGCGCGTCGCCGTGTTCGCCCATCGCTTCACCCAGGCGCACCGCGCGCTGCGTTGCCCACAAGGGATTGAAGCGGGTGCTGCCCTTGGGGAACAGCAGCACCACGGTAGACCCCAGCAGAAAACGCCCCATCTCCTGACCTTGTTCCAGTTCCACCGGTTTGTCGCGGTAATCCCACTCCCGGACGCGCCCCGAACGCGGCGGATTGACCACCCCATGCCAAACGGTGGCCATGCTCCCCACGATGGTGGCCCCTACCAGCACCAGCACAAACGGACCGCGGGCAGACTCGAACAGACAGACAACGCGCTCATTGCGGGCGAACAGTCCAGGCACGCCACGCGCCGTCGTCGGGTTGACGGAAAACAGCGCTCCCGGTACATAGACCATACGCGTCACACGGCCGGCACACGGCATATGGATACGGTGGTAGTCGCGCGGACTGAGGTACAGCGTGGCAAAAAAACCGTCCTCGAAACGGGCCGCCAGCGCCGCGTCGCCACCCAGCAGCGCCGTCGTCGAATAGTGGTGCCCCTTGGCCTGAAAGATCTGGTCGCGCCGGATTGGGCCGAACTGGCTGATGGAGCCGTCCACCGGACACACCAGATCGGCCTTCGCAAGGGGTCGTGCATCCACCTTCAAGGGGCGTGTGAAAAACTCGTTGAAGCTGCTGTAGTTGCGGATATCCGGATCGGCCGCCTCCGCCATGTTGACCTTGTAACGGCCGACAAACCAGCGGATCAGCCGCGTCGTGATTGCGCCGCCATGGGCAGAGGCAACCAGCCCGGCAAAACGTGTCAGCGCCTGTTTGGGCAACAGGTATTGTGGCAAGACGGCACGGCGATCGGACACGATGGAGGTTCCCCCTGTGCCCGGGGCAGGCAAAATGGTGCGGGATTATATCGACCGGGCGCACGAGGGCTGACAATCGCAGCATGTCCAACCGCATTCCGCCGATCCAGTGCCTGCTCACATTCGAGGCGCTGGCGCGGCTGCGCAGCGTCACGCAAACAGCCGATGAACTGTTCGTTACGCCCAGCGCGGTCAGCCACCGCGTCAAACAGCTCGAACAAATCATCGGCACCAAGCTGTTCGGGCGCTCCGACTTCTCGTTGACCACACAAGGCAGCGAATACCTGGCGCATGTGCGCGAAGGCCTGGCCACCTTGCAGAAATTTCCGGGCCTGGATTCGGCGCCGGGCAAACGCAAGTTGCGCCTGGCCGTGACGCCCACATTTGCGCGTTCGATCCTGATCCCGCGCCTGCGCCAGTTCACGGAAACCTATCCCGAGATCGATGTCACGCTGCAGGTGTCCATACCACTGCTCGACGTGGTGGCCGAGGACGCCGACCTGATGGTGCGGTTTGGAACCGGTCGTTATGCCGACGTGGAGCATGTCTGCCTGATGAAGGATGACGTAACCCCACTGGCGTCCCCCGCCTACGTCCGCGAACATGGCCCGTTCGAACTGGTGCAGGACCTGGAGGGCGAGGCCTTGCTGCGCAGTCCGCTCGAACCCTGGCGCACCTGGTTTGCCGCCAACCAGCTCGACTGGCCGGAGCCGGTCGATGGCTCGCAGTTCAACGACATCGGGCTGTTATGTGACGCAGCCGCGGCCGGCATGGGTATCGGCCTGATTCGCCTCAAGCTGGGAGCGCCCTGGCTGGACAACGGCACGCTGGTGCGGCTGCACGCGCACAACGTACCCAGTCCGCACGCCCACTATCTGTGCTGGCGCACCGGCAGCATGGACCGCTGGGAGTGCGCTGCATTCGCCGACTGGCTTAAAAAAAGCATCGGGTAGGCCTGTGCGGCGTTTTCACAGGACGCGTCAAATTTCTTCAGTGCGCGCTTGCAGCCGCTGCAATACAGTTGGGCAACTGCTGTTGTGAGAAACGGATCCTCAATGAACGCGCCTGCCACTGCCGAAATAGCCCAGCGCCTGCAACGGGCGAAACGCCAGTCTGCCGTCGTCGCTGCGCTGCGCGCGGCGCTGCCGGAGCATGCCGTGTTGTGGAACGCCGAGGACACCACGCCGTACGAATGCGACGGGCTGACTGCCTACCGCCAACGCCCGCTGGTCGTGGTGTTGCCGGAAAACGAGGCACAGGTCCAATCGGTCCTGCAAATCTGCCACGCCATGGACGTACCCGTGGTGGCGCGCGGTGCCGGCACCGGCTTGTCGGGTGGCGCCATGCCACACGCCTTGGGGGTGACATTGAGCCTGGCCAAGTTCAACCGCATCCAGAAGCTCGACCTGCCAAGCCGCAGCGCGGTGGTGCAATGCGGCGTGCGCAACCTGGCCATCAGCGAAGCCGCGGCGCCGCTGGGCCTGTACTACGCCCCGGACCCGTCCAGCCAGATCGCCTGCACGATTGGCGGAAATGTGGCCGAGAACTCGGGCGGTGTGCACTGCCTCAAATACGGGTTGACCTTGCACAACGTAATGCGGGTGCGCGGCTTCACGGTCGAGGGAGACCCGGTCGAGTTCGGATCGGCCGCGCTCGACACGCCGGGCCTGGACCTGTTGTCGGTGGTGGTCGGCTCCGAAGGCATGCTGGCGGTGACCACCGAGGTCCAGGTGAAACTGGTACCAAAACCGCAGCTGGCACGCTGCATCATGGCCAGTTTCGACGATATCCGCAAAGCTGGCGACGCAGTGGCAGCAGTAATCGCGGCCGGCATCATTCCGGCCGGCCTGGAGATGATGGACAAACCCATGACAGCCGCCGTAGAGGACTATGTGCACGCCGGTTATGACCTGCAGGCCGAGGCCATCTTGCTGTGCGAAAGCGACGGAACACCCGAGGAAGTCGAAGAAGAGATCGGGCGCATGCGCGCCGTGCTGACCGGCCATGGGGCCACGGCGATTGCCGTCAGCCGCGACGAAGCCGAACGGCTGCGTTTCTGGAGCGGGCGCAAGAACGCATTCCCGGCCAGTGGACGCATCAGCCCGGACTACATGTGCATGGATTCCACGATTCCACGCAAACGCCTGGCGGACATCCTGCTGGCGATTCAGCAAATGGAGAAGAAGTACCAATTGCGCTGCGCCAACGTGTTCCATGCCGGTGACGGCAATCTGCACCCGCTGATCCTGTTTGATGCCAATGACGCCGACCAGCTGCGCCGTTGCGAGCTGTTTGGCGCCGACATTCTGGAGACCAGTGTGGCCATGGGCGGCACCGTGACCGGGGAACACGGCGTCGGCGTCGAAAAGCTCAACTCCATGTGTGTGCAGTTCAGTGGCGCTGAAAACGCGCAGATGTTCGGGCTCAAAAGCGCCTTCGACCCGAAGGCGCTGCTCAACCCTGGCAAAGTGATACCAACGCTGCAGCGATGCGCCGAGTACGGGCGGGAACTGGTCCGTGCAAACCAGCCGCGCAACCGCGCTTTTGCCGACTTGCCCCGCTTTTAGGAGCGGGGGCGGCGCGCGCGTCAGCCGCTTGCGGCGCGTGAACCGTGCCGCCTTTTGCCGGGAAATAACGACGCCAATTCCCTTGTGCATGTGCGGATTGCGCGCGTCAGACTATCGTTCGCAAACCATGCCCAAGCCAACAAGTGTCGGCCCCACCGTCTACGCCAGTGCCGGGTCACGGTCGTGTCCGCTGTGTGGCCAGCCTTTGGAGCGTGTTCGCCGGCGCCTGGTTGACCGGGTCGTCAGCCTGTTTTCGCCGGTCCACCGGTACCGCTGCCTTGGTTTTGCCTGCCACTGGGAGGGCAGGCTCAAGGCCAGTCCCAAAGAAGCTCAGGACTCTGCGTCGCAGTGACGGCAGCGCCAGCGCCAGCTCGACGCAGGCCGGACAGTTGCGGGCCTTGCGCGGATCGAGCGCACTGCAGCGAGTGCGCTGTGCACCCGACTTGCGGTGTCTCCGCAGACCACCGAGAACGGCAAACCGGCTGCGTCCAGCGCCTGGCGCAGCCATGCGTCCACTGGCGCTTGCATGTGTGCGCCATCGCGCTGCATCCGGTCGGCCTGCCACGGCAGGTCGAGGCCAAGCAACAGGGTCAGATCGCAGTGCCGGTGGGCAGCCAGTGCCGGCGCGTCCAGACTGTCATCACCAAACACCACATTGCTGTAAGCCGCCGTCATCAGCGCCGTTGTGTCCGCAACGACGGTGTCGTGGCGCGCCGCCGCCCCGGCGATTCGACGCGACTGTTCGGCGCCGATTCCGCACTGTTCTTGCAGGGTGGGTGTGCGGCCATGCCGCTCACAGAATTCGCGCAGGTATTCGGGTACCAGCACCGCATCGTGGCCCAGGGCGCGCAAAGCCTGGGTCAAGGCATTGGCAAGGGTCGACTTTCCGCTGCATTCCGCGCCCACCAGCGCGACCGTGATGACAGTCGAAGGCACTGCGACCAGCACAGTTTCGCCCAGGGGCGGTGCCGATGGAAACCCGTCCACCGGCCAGCCACTCCTATTTCGTGATGCCGGAGCGACCCAGCATGTCACCGACCAGTTCCAGGCGCAGCAGCGGGTTGTCCAACGCCATCAGGCGCTGCTTGACCACCAGCGGGACCGACAGCAGTTCGCACCAGCGGTTGGCGACCCAGCCGCAGTCGTCGAGCCGGTAGGGCGGCTGCAAGGGCATCTGGTCGGGCGCAACGTTGCGCTCCTGCAGCGTCTTGATCAGGCGACCCAGCGCATCTGACACCGGCTGCAGGTCGGCCGGCACCGCTATCTGCTGGTCCAGTGGCAGGCGCGCTACGTCGGCGACCCACAGGCCGTGTTTGAGCTTTTCACTGCGCGTGATCGAAAAGCGCTGCATTCCGGTGCACCGGACCACCATCAAACCGGGCTGCGGCGCCGAAAATTCACTGATCGTCGCGAGCGTGCCGACGGCGTCAAAAGACTCGTTGGCATACCCGTCACCGGCCGCACCAGTACCCGCGGGGCGTTGCACCTCAGCGCCCTGGTTGAGCGCCACCACGCCAAACGGTACGCCATGTTTGTGGCATTTGCGAATCATGTCCAGGTAACGCACTTCGAAAATGCGCAGCGGCAGCAACCCATCCGGGTACAACACCGTCCCCAGCGGAAACAGCGGCAGCGAAGTAAGGGTGAGCGGCTCCGCCATGGTGGATCAGGCCGGCAATGCCGTCCGCTTGCTGGCCGCAGCCGGCGCCGGTGCGATCTGGTCGAGCGCCGCTTCGAGGTGCTGCACGGTCCGCTCGATGTGGTGCAACTTCTCCAGACCAAACAGGCCGACGCGGAAAGTCTTGAAGTCAGCGCCTTCATCACACTGCAAGGGCACGCCGGCCGCCGTCTGCAAACCCAGGCCCAGAAACTTCTTGCTGGACTGGATTTCCGGATCGTCGGTGTAGCTGACCACCACGCCTGGCGCCTGAAAGCCGGGCGCCGCAACACTCTGGATGCCTCTGGAGACAAACAGGGCACGCACCTTGTCGCCCAGTTCCTGCTGCTCGGCGCGCACCTTGGCAAAGCCGTAACGGCGCGTTTCCTGCATCACCTCGCGCAGTCGGGTCAACGCGTCCGTCGGCATGGTCGCGTGGTAAGCATGGCCACCGCTTTCGTAGGCTTCCATGATCTGCATCCACTTGCGCAGATCGCAGGCAAAACTGCTGCTGGTCGTCGAATCGATGCGTTGGCGCGCCAGCTCGCTGAGCATCACCATGGCGCAACAGGGTGATCCGCTCCAGCCCTTTTGCGGCGCGCTGACCAGCACGTCGACGCCGCATTCGACCATGTCAACCCACATCGCGCCCGAGGCAATGCAGTCCAGTACCAGCATGCCACCCACGGCGTGCACCGCATCCGCAACCGCGCGCAAGTAGGTGTCCGGCAGAATCATTCCGGAAGACGTCTCCACGTGCGGCGCAAACACCACGGCCGGGCGGTTGTGCTGGATGCTGGCGACCACCTCGTTGATCGGCGGTGGCGTAAAGGGCGCGGTCGCGCCCGCGCCGCTGCGACGCGCCTTGAGCACGATCGACTCTGCCGGGATTCGGCCCATGTCAAAAATCTGGGTCCAGCGGTAGCTGAACCAGCCGTTGCGGATCACCAGCACCTTTTGGTCGGTAGCGAACTGGCGCGCCACGGCCTCCATGCCAAAGGTGCCGCTGCCTGGCACCAGGATCGCCGAGCGGGCGTGGTACACCTCCTTCAGAATGGCAGAGATGTCCCGCATGACGCCCTGAAAACTCTGGGACATGTGGTTCAAGGCGCGGTCGGTGTAGACCACCGAAAACTCAAGCAGCCCATTCGGGTCGACGTGTGGCAACAATCCAGGCATGGCAGTCTCCAATTCAATGAAACCCGATTCTGGCAGACGTGCCCATTCCTGTCTTGCGCCATCGGCCGGCCGATAAACGTCCGCGCAAAGCCGCGAACAACCCCAGCCCTGCACCAAACGGATTGCCAACCCGCCGCGATGCCCGACCCCGACAACCACCTGCCCCTGGTGCGCCAGCAATACGAGGCCCCGCCCTACCCGCCTTGTGATCCGCAGGACGAGCACAAGCGGCTGGCACGGACCTGGCTGGAAGAACTGGCGATGATCAACCACTACTGCTTCAACCTAGAAACCGCAGTTGACCGCTTTCTTCCGCTGGATACGCCTTATGAACTCTAGCTTTCGTGCTCACGAGCAAGGTCACCTCAAGGGTGACAGCGCTACGCACCCGATTGAGCCGCGCTGGCGCACGCCAGCGGCGTTGCTTCTCCTTGCGGGCAGCAGCCCGCAGCGTCGTCTCGCCTTGCCAGCGCACCCCATCGCAGCCCACTCGGGCGCGTCCAACTGCGGTTTCTAGGTTAAACACAGCGATGGCGGGCGCCGGACTGCGGCGCCCACTTCGCACAACTTCCAACCCATATTTCACGGAACCAAAAATGAAACTCAGGAAACTATTCTGCATCGCCAGCGTGGCGTTTGCCGCCCTGGCCTCCAGCCAAGCCTCGGCAGTCGTCACTGGCTTCTCCTCGGCCG
>Ga0209591_10006531_pt1 | contig 12953 bp, 12 predicted proteins | sample MAT01_FD_187207 | JGI IMG/M metagenome (GOLD analysis project Ga0209591, IMG submission 187207) | Freshwater microbial communities from Lake Fryxell liftoff mats and glacier meltwater in Antarctica - MAT-01 (SPAdes) (version 2) | ecosystem: Environmental > Aquatic > Freshwater > Ice > Liftoff...
GCCTATTCCGAAGAATAATAGCGAGCTAAAGGCACACTCGAGGCTGCCTTTTAAGGTTCCAGTTTGCACTGCACCGGACGCAAATCCGCCTATTGCGGTGATTGCTAGCCCAGTGAGACTGAGCGCATTCGTGCTGCTGGTGGTCAAACCCGCAAAACCCATCTGCATCAAACCGCCATCAGGCGCGCTTAGCGCTATCACGCGACCCATAAAATCCTAGGTCGAGGTGGTTTTAAGCCTGCTGCAGGTGGTGGCTAAGTTGCTTGCTAGGTGCTCGGCACCGGTGCCGCCAATAAAGCGCGGCTCGCTCGCGGTGAGCAGGCGCGCGTAGGGCAGTTTAAAAAACCGTAGCGAGCGAGTCGAGGGACGTGCGCACCGCGCGCAGGAACCGCAGCGGACATTCAGTCCGTGAGGATTCCGAGCACGGAGCAACGCCGCCATCGGCTCGCGCAGTAGGTTTTTCAAACTGCCCTGTAGCGGTCGTAGGTTTTGCAGGTGAGGATGAGGTTTTGATTGGCAACGGCGGTGTTGAAGCTTTGCGCAACCGCGCCCACTTCGCAGACCAGTAGGTCGTGGTACGTCCAGACGCTTGGAGCTTCAGTGCTGACTTCGCGGCGAAATACCGCATTCGCGGGACACGGTTTGCGCGGTCGTTGCAGCGTTTAGGGGTTCAACCCGTTACGGCTCGTCGCGTAGAACGCTGTAATCGCCGTGTCGATGTCTCTCTTTGCAGAATCACAAATGAGCTCTTGAAGCGCACCAAATTGGGAAGCATTGCGCGGGAATCCAAACTTTATCAATTCCTGGCGAACCGGATTTCTTTTTCGTTCGATCTGCTGTGACTGCCAATAAAAGTGGAAAAAATATGCAAAGTAATCTACTCCGCTGTTGATCAAGACCATACAATTACCCTCTCCGCTCGATTCCCGTAGCGCTACATACATCCAAGCTGGCATCGCGTGCAACGATCCCTCGACATAGCTGCGAAGATCTAGCGCATGTGAATTTCTGATGGCGTTGCGATCGACGGAAAAAAGAAACTCTCCCGTCCTAGGCATATCGCGTTCTTTGCCTACGTAAACTTCGGCCGCGAAGCTTCTAATTTAGCGGCTCATCGATTCCAAAATAGCCGGTTTGAAGATCAACAAAAAACGTCTTAGTACAAGAACTATTCAGCAGCCCACACCAAAGTCCTTTTGCCTCAATCGTATATAACTCTCGGTCTGGATCATTTCTAGTAGGACTGCTGTAAATAGCCAGACTTCTAGCCCAACCAAGTTCACTTGAGCCATCAATGGAGACGATGTGGCTCTCCTTGATCGTGAAAATAGCTTTCTTTTTCAATAGCGTTATTACAGCCGTCACGTCGGTTGACTTCATACCAACAGAGACTGAAAACCACGATCTGCGGCCTTCACACCCACCCGAAACACCAATTGATACTATATTGATCAATTCAACCCTTTGAGGCGTTACCTTGCTTGCCTCAATGAACCTAAGTGCGTCTGCGCGGCAATGGTCGGGCTGTTCCTTAGGCACTTCGAGGCGAATAACAAGTACGCGACCTCGCTCATTTAGTTGTGTGTTGGTCGCCATTGAGTCTTCAATGACTGTACATGCGCCAACTCGGAAGCATTCCCTTAGGTGAGAATAAAGGAAGTCTGTTGAAGATGAAGACGCGTATGCTGTCAATGGAATGACGGCGATGGCTAGACTAGCGGTAAAGATTTGCAATGGTGTGTGCATCTTGATAGGTCAGGTTCTCAGTGAGGAATAACTGCTTATGCTCCGGGTAAAATTTAGCCGGTGCCCAAGTCCCAGATTGTGTGCGAATTCGTGCGCGTATACTTTCGGCGCAGCCGCTCAAACCCGGATAAATGTAAGTCTTTGTCGTGACGCGAGCTTGCTTTGCGCAAATGTTACAGAGCTTGTCGTAAGTCTGCGCGGAGGTGGTAACCGGCGAACCCAAGGGGCAGTTAGAAAAACCTACTGCGCGGGCCGATGGCTCAGTTGCTCCGTGCTCGGAATCCTCTCGAACGACGTCCGCTGCGGTTCCTGCGGGGCGGTTTTTCAAACTGCCCTGCGCGCGGTGCGCCTTGCCCCCAGCTCGCTCGCTCAAGGTTTTTTAAACTCGCCCAAGGCTGATCAATGAGGTTGGTCAACTTGGCAACTTTGAGTTATTTCAGAGCTTCAACCGACTAACGAAACTCCCCTGGACTTCCCGGAACTTGGTTGAGGATTGAATCGAGGAGGAAGGGGAATTCGCCGCGTTCTGAATTGGCGGTGCCGCTGAGGCGGTAGGTTAGGCTGGGTTGATTGCTGGCGACGGCGAGCTCGGCGGAATTCACTGAAAACGGCAGTACTTCGGTGCCCAGGCTGGGCACGCGCAGCTCACCGAGCGCGATGACTCGATCTTTGCTGGCAACGATGCCGGCGATGCGTAAGTTGATTTTGAGCTCAGAGAAAGTCATCGGGCCGAAGCTTTGATTGGTTACGCGCAGCTGCATGGTGACCAACGTGCCATCCACTTTGAGCGATTGCAGCGCGATCCTTGGTGGCTCGGCGCGTTCTTTGCGTTCGCCCGTGCAGCTCGCCGTGAGTGCGACTAGCAATAGGCAGATTGAGATTTTCACTAACTTTTGCAGGTGATTCATTTTTGCTCCCGACCAAATTTCGTATGGCGCACATCGCGCCCTTGCACCAAATACGCCACGTATTCGGCAATGTTTTTACAGCGATCGCCGACGCGTTCGAGTGAGCGGCCAGCCCACAGCACGTTGATCCCGTCACGCACGCGATCGGGCGATGCTTGCATCAAGCGCACTGAGAGATCTTGTAACTCATTGAACATCAGATCAATTTCTTTATCGCGGCGCACCACTGCGATGGCTTGATCGAGGTCGGTGCGTGCGAACGCGTCAAACACATCGCGCAGCATGCCTTGCGCGACGATCCCCATGCGCCGCAATAAATCGATTTGATTGAGATCGGTCAGGCCTTTGCGCGTTAAGTCGGCCATTTTCGCGACGCGAACGCATTCATCGCCGATGCGCTCGACCTCAACCACCACTTTGATCACGCTGAGCAGCAGGCGATGAATGCGAGCAGCGGGCTGGCGACGCGCCAAAATGAACGCGGCTTGTTCATCAATTTGCCGTTCAAAACGATCGACGCGCTGATCGCGCTCGCGTGCCACTTGGGCCAAATCATGTTCGAGATCATTCCATGCGCTAAGCGCCAGCGCGAGCTGCTCTTCGACCAATCCGCCCATTTCGAGCATCACCCGACGCAGCTCTTCCAGTTCAGCGTTGAACTGTTTTGAGATGTGCGTGGAGATATTGAGCCGGTCCAAGGTGAGTGCCTAGATCAGGTTGATTTCGCGCAGGCGCTGCATCAGGTAATCGTGGCTCGAAATCGGCGTTGGATAGCGGTCAGGATTTTCAGGCGTGATACAGCCCGGCAGCGTCTCGATCAAATAATCGGGGTTGGGATGCAGGAAATACGGGATCGAATAGCGCGGTTGGCGCGCCAAATCTTGATCGAGCGGGTTTACCACGCGGTGCGTGGTGGACGGAAACACATGATTGCTGAGGCGCTGCAACATATCGCCGACGTTGCACACAATGGCCCCGGGAATGGAGGTGATCGGGACCCATTCGCCGCTCAAGCTTTTGACTTCTAGCCCCGCGGCACTGGCCCCAATCAGCAGCGTGATCAGATTGATATCCTCGTGCTGCCCGGCGCGCACATTGGGTACGTTGCCCTCGAGAATCGGCGGGTAATGAATGGCGCGCAGCACGCCGTTGCCAAAACGGGTTTTGTCGCGAAAGAAATGCTCGTCAAGGCCGAGATGCAGCGCCATCGCGCTCAACATCCGCGAGCCAAGCGCGTCGAGCGCTTCAAACAGCGCATAAGCCGTGGCTGCGAAACCGGGCACCTCAACGACGTCCAGGTTGGGCGGCATAAACTCGCGATAAACAGATGAATCGGGCAATTCGCGGCCGACGTGCCAGAACTCTTTTAAATCGGGGAATTTAGAATCTTTGGCGGTCTCCACTTTGAAACCGGTGTAGCCGCGCGCACCGCCGGATCCGGGTATCCAATAGTTTCGCTTGGTCTCCTCGGGCAGCGCGAAGAAGGCCTTGAACGCGGCGTAGGCTTGCGCGACGACGTTCTCATCTACGGCGTGATTGGTTACGCAGCAGAAGCCCCACGTCTCGTAAGCGCGCCCGAGCTCGGCTACAAAAGCCGTGCGATCCGTGTCGAAGCGATGCATATCTAACGTTGGAATGAAGGCATTCATCGTGTTTTGGCGGGCGCGCTCAGGAAGGGCAAGCAGTCTAGCGTGACTCGCGCTAGGGTCGCGCTGCCAGGAGCGCTGAAAGCTCGGCAAGCTGCGCGTGCTGCGTCGCGGACGCTATGGCGGGGTTCTGCAAGTGCGGTTGAATCTGCGCGAGCGTGCTGCGCGCCTGCGCAGGTTTACCCTCCGCTAGCAGCAGCTCCGCATTTAGCAGCTGAAAATCGAGCTCTCTTGCATCGATGGGCTGGCCTTGCGCTTGATAGTGCAGACGCGCTGCGTCGATCAGCTCGCGGGCGCGCCCGAATCGCTTGGCTTTCAACGCAAATCGCGCGACATTGAAGTGACGTGCGGTCATTCTTGGCAGTGCGCCCACCTCCACGATCGCAAGGGCGCGTTCGGCTAAACCCAACGCTTCCTCGTATTTTCTTTGGCGGCCTAATGCCACGGATAAGTTATTAAGCGCGGAGCGCGTATTGATATTAGTTGGGCCATACAGCGCCTCATCAATCGCCAGCGCTTGGCGAAAAGCAAGCTCGGCTGCAACGAAGTCAGGCTTGAACAACATCGCCAAACCGTGGCCGTTCAACAGGCTGCTTTTCAAGATGGGCGAAAGATCAGTCCCTTGCATCGCTTGAATGCTGGGGCCGGTGATCAAATGAGCTTCCGCCCCGCGACCTAAATCGCTAAGGATGCTGGCGTACGCGGGCTGCGCGGCGAGAGTGGCCTCAGCCAATGGCCCTTGCAGGCGCAACATCACCTCATAGGCGGCTTGCATGCGCGGCAATCCTTCAGCCGAACGATCGAGATTTACCAGTGCAGTTGCTGCTAAGTAGTCAATTTGCGCTGCTTTCAAAGGCAAATCCAGCGACGCGCTGCGCAGTAAAGCGCGCGCCTCGTCGAGCGTCGTCAACGAGGCTAACTCTTGATCAGTGTTCATTTGCCCAACTGCCATTTGAATAAGCGCATCAAGCAGCACGCGCGGATTGTCCGATTCACGCGCTAACGTGAGAGCAGTCTTCATCATCGCGAGCACTTCTGCGCTGGCGCCAAGCGCTCGGTAGGCGCGCGCAATGGCAGTGCCAAGGCTTGCGCGCGTGGCCGGATCCAAATCGACGCGCTGCGGGATTTGGTCGCGTCCTTTGTCAAGCACTTCGCGCGCCGTCATCGCGCCATTTAGGTTTTTTCCCGGATCGGCGTCGGCAAACACCTCTGTCATAAAATCGACTACCGCGTTTGCGCGCAAACTCTCCGCACGCGCCTGGTCGCGCTGGGATTGAGCTTCCCTAGCCTGCCAAAGTGCGGCGGCTGCACCACCCAGAACGCCCGTTACAGCGATGCCGGTCAAAGCCACGGCTAACGCGTGGCGGCGCAAAAACTTACCCGCCCGATAGCGCCGTGTGCCACGGCGCGCGCTGACCGGTCGGCCTTCGAGGAGCGCGAGTAAATCGGCGCTGAGCTGCGCGACGGAGCTATAGCGCTGCGCCTGCTCGGGACGAAGTGCCTTCAAAACAATCGCATCAATATCGTTAGACCAAGAGCGCGCCATTGGCACGCTGCCTAGCGGGTCGCGCTCAGTGCGCTGGGTGGTGCGCGCGCACGCACTCGGCGGCGTGGGCTGGGTGCTCATCACGCGGCGCTCCCAGTCCACCACGCGATGCGATTCGACCGCAAACGGCAAGCGGCGCGTCAGCAGCTCGTAGAGAATGACGCCGAGTGAAAACACATCCGTAGCGGTCGATACCACCTCGCCTGAGAGCTGTTCGGGTGCGGCGTAGCCTAGAGTAAATAGGCGCATGCCCGTTTGGGTGAGTTGGGTTGCGCCGTCAAGATCTGAAAGCAGCTTGCCGATCCCAAAGTCCAGCAGCTTGGTTTGCCCTTGGGCGTTAACCAAGATGTTGTTCGGCTTTAGATCGCGATGCACGATCAAGCGCTGGTGGGCGTGGTCCACCGCCGCACAAATTTGCCGAAACAGCGCCAGGCGCTTGGCGGCGTCTAGCTCAAAGTGATCGGCATAGTCCATTAGTGAGCGTCCATCGACATATTCCATCGCGATGTACGGGACGCCACGCGAGTCGATACCCGACTCAATCAAATGCGCAATATTGGGGTGGTGCAACTCAGCCAGCATGCGCTGTTCGCTGCGAAACCGCGCCAAGCCCTGCTGGCTTGGACTGTGGCCTTTCAACAGCTTTAACGCCGCCAATTGACGCACCCCATCGCTTAAGCGCTCGCCTAAATATACCGAGCCCATCCCACCTTCGCCGAGTGCTTCAAGCACGCGCCAAGCGCCGATGTTCTGCGGTGCGCTTGGTTCGCTTACCCCGTCCAAAGCATGCAAACCAGCAGCCATTTCCGGCGCATTTGCCAACGTGTGCTCGCTGGGTGCTGAGCGCAGCAAGCGCGCCACTTCTTCGCGCAGCTGCTCGTCGAGCGAAGTGCAAGCGCTGAGCTGAACTGCTCGATCGGTCTCGTCTAATTCCACCAGCGCATCGAAAACTTCGCGCACTCGCCCCCACTGCTCAGCATTAATCACAGCTGGACTCCCCAAAAAATCGCGCCTATCGTGCCGCTCGAGATCCTATCATCGCAAACCCACTTCTCCGCAGAGACAACCGATGAACGATGCCATTCCTAGCACGCCCCATCGCGATCAAGCGTTTATTGATGTGCACGCAGAGCTGGTGAAGATCGCGCGGCGCGAGCTGGCTAAGCATCGCGTTGGCGCAACGCTTGAAACGCGCGCGTTGGTCAACGAGGCGTATCTAAAGCTTTTTGACCGCACGCGCCCCGAATTCGCCAATCGCGCGCACTTAATTGCCAGTGGCGCGCAGGCGATGCGCCAGATCATCATCGACTACGCGCGATCGCACTTGGCGCAGAGACGTGGCGGCGGCTGCGAGAAGATCTCGTTCGACGATCTGCAAACGGGCAGTCTGGCCGTGCAAGACCAGGCCGCCGAGCTGGTTTGCGTGCACGAGGCGATGAGCAAGCTTGGCGAGATGGACCCGAGATTAGAGAAAGTGGTGGAACTGCGCTTTTTCGCCGGCCTTGACGTGGAGGAAGTGGCCGAAGTACTTGGCGTCTCCGGACCAACGATCAAGCGCGACACGCGCGCCGCACTGGCATTTTTGACCGCGTATGCCGAGGCGAAATAGCGGCTTAAAGTTCCTCAAAGGTGTGCTGATAGTTGGTGTAGATGCAGATATCAGCGGCGATTTTGAGTGCGCTGCCGACAATCTCTCTTGCGCTGAGCTGGGTATTTTCAAGGAGCGCTTTGGCGGCCGCTTGCGCAAACGGACCGCCAGAACCAATCGCGATTAAACCGTGCTCGGGCTCCAGCACATCGCCGTTGCCGGTCACGATTAGCGAGGTCTCTTTGTCGGCGACCGCAAGTAGCGCTTCCAGCTTGCCGTAGCGCCGGTCGGTGCGCCAATCCTTAGCCAGCTCCACAGCCGCTCTCACTAGGTGCCCGGAGTGTTTTTCAAGCTTTGCCTCAAAGAGCTCAAACAGCGTAAAAGCATCTGCCGTAGCACCGGCGAAACCAGCGATGACATCGCCCTTGCCAAGCCGCCGCACCTTGCGCGCGTTCGATTTCATCACCGTGTTGCCCAGCGTGACCTGCCCGTCCCCGCCAATAACCACGTGGCCGTCCCGGCGAATCGAAACAATCGTAGTACCGTGCAGTGATTCCATCGTGCTGTCGCTCTAAGTGGCTGTTGCGCTTGGATATGGGGCGCAGCCGGTGGGAATCAACGTAATTCTGTTAACTTCTTCACCTATATCGACGTTGAGGCTCACACCTCACGCCCTGAATCACGTTTTACCGAGAATGAGCATGCCTACTGGTCGCAAGTGGTTGGGTCCTGAGTTTTATTTGATCGCACTGTTCGTGATCTTCTCTACCGCGTTGTTCTATGCGAACTACACGATCGGCCGCTCGATCGATGTCAACGGCGTGTCGGTCCAGGTAGCCGGGCGCCAGCGCCTGATGGCAACCAGGCTGCCGCGTTGGCTGCTTGAGTTACGGGAAAACCCCGGCGATCCGGGCGTGCTCGGCGAGCTTAAAAAGGACTTTGATGGGTTCAACACGATCCTTGAGGCCTTTGCGCGTGGCGGCCAAGCGGAAATGCAGCCGGGTGTGGTGTTTGACATCAAGCCAACCGATCTCCCAGCGGCGGCACGACAAACTGTGCTCACCCTTGAGCAGGTTTGGACGCCGATCAACACTTCCCTGGCCGCACTGCTTGCCACCGACAACGCAGCGCCAGAGGCAGTTGATCGGGCCCGCACACTGTTGCGTCAGAACGAACGCGGCCTGCTGGGCTTGCAGTCGAAACTTATCGGCGAAATCTCGGTGGACTCCTTTGCAGTCGCCGGCCGCTTGCGCACGGTGCAGATGATCGGGGCGGTCATCGCTGTGACCTTCTTTTTCTTCCTGATCTATCTGTTCTCGCGCCAGCTGCGCGTCGCACGCGAAGCAAAAAAAGAGACCGATGAAATTCTGCAAACCGTACCCAGCGGACTGTTTTTGCTGGATCGTAACTATCTGTTCGGCGAGCAGCATTCCGCCCAGCTCGAACAGATTTTGGGGCGCTCAGACTTGAAGGGCCAGAATTTCTTCGAGATGCTCAAGGCAATGATTCCAGAGGGCAGCGTGGAGACGGCGCGCAACTATTTGGGCCTGCTGTTCTCCGATCGAGTGGTCGAATCTCTGGTCGTATATCTCAACCCACTCGATAAAGTTGAGGTGCAAATTCGGGGCGAGACTGGGCGCATGGAAAAGCGCTTTTTAGGGTTTTCATTTCGGCGCGTGCTGGATGGCCTAACGCTTAAACACCTGCTGGTCAGCGTGACCGACAACACCGATCGAGTCATGCTTGGACAAGAGCTTGAGCGCATCAAGGCCGACGCCGACCAGCAAACCGAGCGCACGTTGGAGATGATCCAAAGCTTGATGCAAGTGGAGCCAAGGATCCTCAAGGAACGCTTGCGCAAGTGGGAAGGCTTCATCATGCAAACCAATGAAGCGTTGAAGCGCTCGGGGCGCACGCAGTCTGAATTTTCCGACTTGATCAATCAGGTTTTTCGGCCGATGCATTCGCTTAAAGGTGAGGCGGCCGCGCTGAACTTAAGCTTTTTGGCGCAGCGCGCAGGCGCGATCGAGCGCGAGCTCGCCGAGCTGCGCACGCGAAGTGAGCTGACCGGCAACGATTTCCTACCGGTTACCGTGCGTCTAGAGGAGCTGTTCGCCCAGTTCCATACGGTGCGCGGCTTGGTCAATCGCCTGGTTAGCCTGCCCGCGTCAAGCCAGATGCCGAGCGTCGCCGCAGCGCACACGCAGCTTGAGGATATCGCCAGCGAGATCGCACGCAAAGCCGGCCGGATGGTCAAACTCACCCGCGTAGGAATCAAGGACAGCGAGATTCCGAGTCATCTAAAAGGTGCAGTACAAGATATTTTGCTGCAAATGGTGCGCAATTCAGTTGCGCACGGAATTGAGACACCCAGCGAGCGGGTCAAGGCGCGGAAACCTGAAACGGGTCAGCTCAAGGCCGAGTTGAAATTGCTTCCCAATAACCATCTGGAGTTGACCTTCCGCGACGATGGCCGTGGGATCGATTTTGCAAAAGTGCGCGCACGCGCGGTCAAAATGGGCCGCGTGACGTTGGATCAAGCCGAAAAGCTTGAGGCCAAACAGCTCATCGGCTATCTTTTTGAACCCGGCTTTTCAACCAGCGACGAGGTGACCGATCTCGCCGGTCGCGGCGTCGGGCTTGATATCGTGCGCGAGCACTTGAAACGCTACAACGGCCGCGTATCGCTCGCCACCGGCGCTAACGAGCACACCCTGTTTCGCTTTACATTTCCCGCCGCATGAAGATGCTCGTCGTTGATGATTCGCACTTCATCCGTAATCGTATTGTCCGCGCGCTAAAAATCCACAAAGTGACGACAGTGCTAACCGCAGGCGATGGACTTGAGGCTATTGAGATCTTCAAGCGTGAAAAGCCTGAGCTGGTGACGATGGATATCACCATGCCGAATCTCGACGGCGTGCAATGCACCAAAGAATTGGTCCGGCTGAATCCGAAAGCGCTGATTCTGGTGATCTCAGCGATCGCCGATAAGCCTACGGCAATTAATGCCATGATGTCAGGCGCAAATGGATTTTTACTCAAACCATTTACCGATGATCAACTCAACGACGCGCTCAATTTACTTCTCAAAGGTGTCCGCCGTGGATGAGAAAGATATCCAGGTGCTGATCGATGGCACCGTTAACTATTTTCAAACCAGTTTTGATAAAACCGCTGAAGTCGGTGCGCCGTATTTGGTCGAAGGGACCGAGCGCGTGGTGTCTGATTACACCGGTATTATCCAAATTTCTGGTGCACGTAATGGCTCAGTATATTTCACCGCGCCGTCGATCATGCTGCGGCATATCTTGGTCACGCACGGTGAGACCGAAGTCACCCAGCACTTTATGAGCGATGTAGTGGGCGAAGTGGCCAATACCATCTCGGCCAACGCGCGCCGCGCATTTGGCCAAGAGTTCATGATTTCAGTCCCGAGCGTGTACAGCGGCCCGCCAGATTTCGCCCGCTTTAGCTTTTCAGATCGATCCTTTGTGATCCCGATCTCGTGGCGCCAATATCATGCAGCGCTAGTCGTCAGCCTACGCTGAGGGGCGGCACTTGTCACAGCACTCCGCGATCTTCTTGATCGCGTTCGATCGCCTCGAATAGCGCTTGAAAATTGCCTTCGCCAAAGCCCTCGTTGCCTTTGCGTTGGATCACCTCAAAGAATATCGGACCGATATTGGTCTTGGTAAAAATTTGCAGCAGGCGCTGGGTTTTTGTCTCAAGATCCGCGTCAATCAAAATTTTATTGCGGCGCATGCGCTCGACATCTTCGCCATGATTGGGGATGCGCACGTCAATCACCGTGTAATACGAATCCGGTGTATTTAAGAACTCGACATTTTGAGCGCGCATCGCCTCTACGGTTTGATAGATATCGTCGGTGAATAGCGCGATGTGCTGAATGCCCTCGCCTTTGTACTCATTGAGATACTCATTGATCTGGCTTTTCGGGTCAGATGATTCATTCAGCGGAATACGCACTTTATTGTCTGGCGCGGTCATGGCTTTGGATACCAGACCAGTTTTTGCGCCTTTGATGTCGAAATAGCGAATTTCGCGAAAGTTAAACAGGCGCTCGTAGTAATCGGACCACTTTTGCATATTGCCAAAATACAAGTTGTGCGTCAGGTGATCGATAAACGTCAGCCCAAAACCAAACGGCTCGCTTTCAGCACCGTCGATCGGCACAAATTCAGCGTCGTAGACATTGCCTTTGGCGCCGTAGCGATCGATCAGATACAGCATGCAATCCCCGATACCCTTGATCACCGGCGCATCGATTGCGCGGCTTTCCGCGCGCCTAGTCACCGGCTCGCCACCATTGCTTAGCGCCAACGCGTGGGCAGCAGCGGCATCGTTCACACGGATCGCGAAACCACAGGCGCTGGGCCCGTGCGCTTGCGCAAACTCGGCGGCAAACGAGTCGGGTTCCTCGTTGATCAGCAGGTTAATTTCGCCTTGGCGATAGCGAGTTATCGCGCGCGAGCGATGGCGCGACACGGCCGTAAATCCCATGCGTTTGAACAGCGCATGCAGCGGCTGCGGGTCGGGGCTGGCGAACTCAATAAATTCAAAACCGTCGATGCCCATCGGGTTCGGATAGGTCGGACGTGTGTCGCTGTTCATGGCGAAATCCAGAAAAAGTAATAGTGAGCGCGAGAGTGTAGCAACTGGATTTCAATCCGCCCGCGCCTCAATCGAACCTGAATATGCGGCTTTATTTACTATGTGGCATGTCACCGACAACGATTGCCTACCTACAAATTCACTTCTGCGTGCTGCTGTGGGGATTCACCGCCATTTTGGGCAAGCTGATCACCTTGCCCGCGCTGCAATTAACGTGGTGGCGCATGCTGTTGGTCTGTTTGGCGCTTGCGCTCGTGCCGCGCGTTTGGCGCGACGTTGCCTCCCTGCCCGCTCGCTTGATCGGCATCTATATTGCGATTGGCACACTGGTCGCCTTGCACTGGCTGACTTTTTACGCAGCCATAAAACTTTCTAACGCCTCCGTAGGCGCCACAATGATGGCTTTGGCCCCGGTGTTTTTAAGCATTATCGAACCCCGGGTCGCGCGCCGCGCCTTCGATCGCCGCGAGCTTTTTCTGGCGATCGCCGCGGTTCCTGGCATGGCACTGGTGGTCGGCTCGGTGCCAGCGTCGATGATTGCTGGCGTGCTGCTCGGGGCTTTATCTGCGCTGTTTGTCGCGATTTTTGCCTCTTTGAATAAGCGCCACGTGTCAGCCGCATCGCCGTTGGCAATCACCGCTATCGAAATGGGCGCTGGCGTCGCAATTTTGACAGTGCTCGCACCAATTCTGAGCCCGACGCAGCCTTTTGTGTTGCCCGAGTTTCAAGACGCGCTATGGCTTTCTGTGCTCGCTTTCGCGTGCACGCTGTTGCCGTTTACGCTTTCGCTGGTGGCGCTGAAGCACTTGAGCGCTTTTTCAACGCAATTGGCAATCAACCTGGAGCCGGTGTACACCATCCTGATTGCGCTGGTCCTGTTTGCA
>Ga0209591_10006534_pt1 | contig 12951 bp, 12 predicted proteins | sample MAT01_FD_187207 | JGI IMG/M metagenome (GOLD analysis project Ga0209591, IMG submission 187207) | Freshwater microbial communities from Lake Fryxell liftoff mats and glacier meltwater in Antarctica - MAT-01 (SPAdes) (version 2) | ecosystem: Environmental > Aquatic > Freshwater > Ice > Liftoff...
GGAATCTTGAGTGTTCAGGGCGATGTTTACCTGAGTAACACCGTAATCGAGAATAATAGCGCGCAAGCTGCCGATAACTTCCAGACGATTGGCGGCGGAATTTACGTATTTGGAGGCCTCCTTCAAGCAGATAGGAGTACGTTTCGTAATAATAATAACTCCAGTAACGCAGGCGGAACCCCTATAGGCGATGGCGGTGGTGTTGGTACAGACTCAAGTGATGTCATCATCACGCGCAGCAACATTCGCAGCAATAGTACCAGTCGTAACGGTGAAGGGGTATTCTTGAGCTTTTCTAACGCAACGGCTGTTAGTGGAGGGTGTATCAATGCCAACAGTGCAGGTGGTTATGGGCTATATACCACCAATGGCGTGAATGCCTATGCCAACTGGTGGGGCAGCAGCAGCGGACCCAATAGAACGGGTACAAGCAACGGGACACGCGACGCGCTTTATGGAACGGCGGTCTATGTGCCGTATGCCACCAATGCGATTGCCTGCGGCACAACAACGGCTACCGCAACGCCAACGGTGACACGGACTCCAACGCCGACGTTTACCCCATCCCCTACACCCTTGCCACCTTGCACCTCAACCACCGCGCCTGATGTAATTGGCAGTCAACTCACTGGCACAAATACAACTCCATTACGAGCGCAGGTTTCTACATACGGCAACAATATTTTCTTTACCGTGAAGTCGGATGGAAGCATAGTAGATTATCCGAGTCGTTCTTGGTTGTGGCTACCTAATACGTCTCCCAGTGTAGGGCAACCCGGCACAGTGCCAACAATCGGTTGGGGTGCTTCGGAAATCATTGCTTATGCAGGTGTCATTCCTTGGGTTGACTCAACGATTAAATGGGTTCAGGTTGCGCTTCCACTCACTTATTCTGGCGGTTCAACCACGCTTTATGTTTTTATAGATGGCCGTACGATTTTGACGGATTGCAGTTATGAATCCCTCAACCTCATTCCGAATGGCGGTTTACCCCACATCGCACCAGCGACTTTCGCCGCGCCGGTGATTGCTGGTGGCCCTACACCTGTTTACTACTCACCCTTTGGACGTGGTGCTAATCTTACGACAACGCCTGTCGCGTTTAATCAACTACCGCCTGCTCACATGGGGAGTTATGGATTGCATTACGGACCTACACCACCTACACCGGGGACAACATTGGATGTCGTTCCAGTAAATATCGAACTTTGTATAGATACGGATTCCACTCAGGCAAATTGTAATCCCTCACAAGGTGGGGTCAGGATACCTATTTATGCTCCTGTGAGTGGTTGTGCTGTTTACGATTCGGCTAGCCATACAATTATTATCAATATAGATCAAGTTGCCTCAAGTGGGCAACCAGATTGTGGACAAACGCGGTTGAATAACGATAGAGAGGTCATTTTAACACATCTTAGAGACAGTATAGTCGGGAATCAGGCTTTTCTTGAAGTTAGGGCTGGACAGCCTATAGCCAACCTCTGTAGAAGTGACGAGTTAAATACCTGTGGTATTGCAGCAGGGGTTCCTACTCATTTAGCATTTCAATTGAATATGAGGGGTGCAAACCCAGTTCCATTTGGTGGTTTAGGGTCATCGCAACAAGTATATCAAGAAGTATTAGGTACACTTGCAAGACAATTTTGTCTATACGATGGTTGGTATTTGAATCTAGGCGCAACACCTGCTACGCCAGTTTCACCCTTTTATGCCTGTCCCTAAGTTTATAAGGATATTCGAGATGAAGCCTATGCTTACAACTTTAAGTTCCCTCCTGATTTTACTATGCTCTGGATTTCTATCTTTCGCACAAGACGTAGAGACTAGAGTTTTTGCCTACTATATCACCAGCGATATCAATTCGGGTGGAAGTATTGCCGTTGTTGATCCATCGGCCTTGAATGATGCCGTTGAATATATTGAGGTTCCTGTAGAAGAGGAATGGCGACTACCCAGTATCATGCGGGTTAGTCCAGATGGCGAATGGATTGTATTTGTGACAAGTTTAGATGGCGAAGATGGTCGAAATCCAAGATTCGTCCGTTTGTTTAACTTGATTTCTGGGGAAATTCATGATCTCAATCAAGGATACGTTCTGGGCGTTGAATGGTCACCAGATAACCGCTTTCTAGCCTTAAGTCAAGGCGATGTTTTTATTCACTCAGTATTGGAGAATAATACAATCAATTTGACAAATGATGATGAACCTCGTGTTGATATTGCTTGGTCTAATGACTCTACAAAAATCGCTGCCCTCATAGATTTCTGTTTAGCAGAGGGCTGCACTAGACAGCTTGAAATTCTTGGTGTGGAAAACGACATTTATCAAATTTCACCCGATCTGAGAGATACAGCTTTGAGCTTGGGACCTTTAGCAGGTTTAAATTGTAAGCTGGATTGGTCGCCCAATGGGCGTTATGTCAGTTTTATGATTGGATGTCCGCAGTCGCTAACACTTGAAGTTGCACGAGAACTCTTTGTTTGGGATACAGATCAAGAAATTTTACAACAAGTGACAAACTTTACAACGTCAGCTTTTCAGCCCGGTGGTACAGGAATAGCAGGTGGCGACTACAATTCGGTCTGGTTTGATGCAAATACGCTGCTCATTGGTGCAAGCCAAAATCCATCAACAGATGGGGCAAGTTATAATTATAATGTGACGGAAAATACGCTCAATCAACTTTTTAGTACCCAAGTAGACGAATGGGCGCGTAACCCGGTTACAAATCAGATGGTTGGGCGACAAGTTCAACCAGAAACCTTGAATGCTCAAAGTACCGACTCGGAATTGCCTAGCGGAAATGTCGAGATTTTTACGCTCGACCAGAGCAGATCGGCTGAGGCGCGTGTTGATGCCCTTGCAGTACCTGCTACTTTGCCGGATGGATGTAATTTTTATTGGTCGCCAGATGGCACAACCTTGGCCTACAGCGTCCCGCGCAGTGGTTGTCCGGGAACGGATACAGCACAGTTTGTTTTTGTCGATGCGGCGACGGGCGAATACACAGAATTTACGCCGACGCTGCCGGATGGGAGCGCGCCGCTGGCGGTGGTGCCGTTGGGGTGGGTGGCGCGGTAAAGGGCGGTTGAATCAAAACAAGGGATGTAAGAAATCCCTTGTTTGAAAAATGGAGTTTGGTTAATATGACTTTTAGTCAAGGTTGCATCAACGCCAACAGTGCAGGCGGCTATGGGCTGTATACTACGAATGGCGTGACTGCCCTTGGCAACTGGTGGGGCAGCAGCAGCGGACCCAATAGAACGGGTACAAGCAACGGGACACGCGACGCGCTTTACGGAACAGCGGTCTATGTGCCGTATGCCACCAATGCGATTGCCTGCGGCGTAACAACGCCCACCGCAACACCAACAATCACACGGACACCGACCCCTACGTTTACCCCATCCCCTACACCCTTGCCACCTTGCACTTCAACCACCGCACCTGATGTTATGGGCAGCGCCGGAACGCCAACCGCACCAATTCAGGGGCAGGTTTCGACTTACGGGCAGCTTACTTTTATGACCATTAATACTTTGGGTGTGCCAATTGGCACTCCTCCAGCGACTGGCCCGATTTGGCCGCCCAACACCGTCCCATCAATCCAGCGTCCAGCAGGAACACCGTCGCTGAACTGGAACGGAAGTGAAATCGTGGCTTATCTGGGTGTAATCCCTTGGGTGGATCCCAATATCAAATGGGTGCAGTTAACATGGCCTATCAACGGTACATCCAGCATTTTAATCGGTTTCATGGATGTACGCACAATCCTCCCTGACTGTTCATACGAGTCGCTGAACGTCATTCGTGATGGAAGGCTGCCGATTGTAGCGCCGCCTTCTACGTTAAATGCACCCTTGGTGGCAGGTGGACCAACATTAGTGTATGTATCGCCATTTGGGCGTAATTTTGCAATAACGCCAATCCCTTCCACTGTCGATTACAATCAAATTCCTCCTGCGCGAATGGGATCATTTGGTCTACATTTTGGTCCCGATCCACTCCAAGGATTTGGCACTACCCTTGATATTGTCCCTGTTAACTCTGAGCTTTGTATTGATACCCAGACTTTAGCAACCCAGTCGATTTGCGATCCACCAGCGACTCCTCCATCAATTTCTAGCCGCATTCCAGTTTATTCGCCTGTGACTGGTTGTGCGTTATACAACACAACTGCAAAGCAAATCGAGATATCGTTGACACTCAATTCGTCTGGCGCACTTGACTGCACTGCTAGTATTGAGACCAATGACCGTCAAATTATTATGACACATGTTACTGTCCCGCTCGTGCCTTCAAATGGCAATCGTGTACTCGTTCAGGCCGGTCAACAGGTAGCGTCGTTGTGTCGCCATAATGAAAGAAGTTTAGTCTGCGGTATTACAAATCCAATGGTACAAAACCATCTAGCCTATCAGCCCCGTTTATGGAACCCGGGAACAATTCCGACAAATGGAAATTTGGGTAGCCAAACCGATATTACCCGTGAAGTAATTGGAGTCCTTGTCCAACCTTACTGCCTCTACGATACATGGGCTAGTGGACCTGGTCAATCTCCTGCTACGCCATCCACACCTATTGTTGGCTGTCCCTGAGCATAAATTAAAGGAGTAAACAACATGCGAATTAGAGGATTTCTGGTCCTAATAGCCTCAACGCTATTGATTGTGGTGTCGCCCATGACCACGCTTGCTCAAAATCGCGCTGGATTCGCCTATTATGTCTTGCTTGATCTGCCCATGAGTGGGCAGGTTAGATTTATTGATTTTGCGGACCCGGTACCTGAAACTCAGGTTATAGATTTACCCATAGAATCCAACTGGAGTGTTCCGACTTTGCCTATCTTAAGCGCAGATGGAGTGTGGATCGCTTATGCCCCTAGTATAGAAAGTGCGGATAGCGTACCGTATTTGAGACTTCTAAATATTGAAACGGGTGAAATACGCGATTTAGATAGTGGTTATGTGCTGGATATGGCATGGTCGCCAGATAGTCATTCTCTGGCGATAAGCCGTCGATTAAGTGTATCTCAGCAATTCGATGTTTTTATTTATGCTATTGAGTCTGATACAGAGCGCAACGTAAGCAATGATGGGTTGGCACATCCGGAAATTGCTTGGTCTGCGAACTCCGAAAAACTGGTTTTGTCAACACTTTCTTGTCCTGACATTGAGCACTGTGTGAGTAGAATACAGGTGATAAGTCTTGATGCTGACTTGCGCCAGAGTTCGCAGAACTTCTTGGATTTTGTGCCTATCGGGGCGGAAAGCTGCAAATTAGAATGGTCTCCTGACAATCGCTTCATCAGTTTTGTACTGGGCTGCAATGCATCAGCGGATGTTGCCCGTGAAGTCTTTCTTTGGGATACAAACACTGAGCAATTGATGCAGTTAACGAATTTCACGACACCTGCTTACGAACCCGGCGGAATGCGCGTTTCTCCAGGTAGTTATGAGATACTCTGGTATGATGCAAACACGCTACTCATAAGTGCCTTTTATGGGCTGCCTACAGAGCAGACCATGAACCAAATGACCTATATCTACCGAGTCAACGCAGCCGATCTACAACCCCTATTTGATGGATACGTTTTCGAATGGTTGCTCAATCCGTTTGCAGGGCAAATCGTGGCGAATCGAGCAACGCCACATGATATTTACAGTCAACCCATAATCCAAGATTTATCGTTTGTTCCCGGCATTACCCTTTTAACCCTAAACGATACCGGCGCTAGAAGCGAGGTTGTAGACATCAATCGTTTTGATCTCCCCGACGGCTGCAACTTCCACTGGTCGCCGGACGGTACAACTTTAGCCTACAGCATCCCGCCAATGGGATGTCCTGATCTCAACACGGAGCAGTTTGTTTTTGTGGATGCGGCGACGGGCGAATACAGCGAGTTTACGCCTACGCTGCCGGATGGGAGTACGCCGCTGCTGGTGGTGCCGTTGGGGTGGGTGGCGCGGTAGTTATACGTTAAAACGCATCTTGTTTAAATAATCGGGCGGCATCGTTTAAGTAGCGATGCCGCCTAATTTTGTTTTGCGTCCAATTTCCGTTAGAGTTTTTTATGCTCGTGTTTGGTTGATTTTTACACCGTCAAATTACACTGTAGTAAACGTATCGATCAAACAGGAATTAAAACCTTATGTCGCCAGATAGAGAAATCCCCAACCCATCTTTGGAAGATACCAAGCCCAATCCCAATATTCAGCGCACAACCCAAGCCGAAGGCAGCGAAACACCCGGAGAGAAAGATATAAAAGTCGGGCATACACCAGGGCAGGCGGAAGGGGAAGACGAAGAAACTGAAGGGGATGAGTAAGACGGCGTATGATGTCCGCTTGTGGTACATCAGCCGTTGACGATGGTTCCGCCGTTAGGATGAAGCACCTGTCCAGTCATATAAGATGAGTCGTCCGAAGCGAGAAAAACATAACTTGGGGCGACTTCTTCTGGCTGTCCAACGCGCTTCATCGGGGCGCTGCTACCATGACTCGCGACTCGTTCCGCATCAAATGACGCTGGGATAAGCGGTGTCCAGATGGGGCCCGGCGCAACCGCATTAACACGAATCTCTTTTTCGACGAGTGCCTGTGAAAGGGAGCGCGTAAAGGCGACAATTGCCCCTTTTGTCGATGAGTAATCGAGTAATTGTGGGCTGCCATGATAGGCTGTAACCGACGTGGTATTGATGATTGTGCTGCGCGGCTTAAGGTGTTTTAAAGCGGCCTTCACGATATAAAAGTAGGCAAAAATGTTTACGCGGAAAGTGCGCTCCAATTGTTCCGCCGTGATTTGCTCAATACTTTCCTGTGGATACTGCACAGCGGCATTATTGACCACAATATCAAGGCCGCCCAATTCTGTGACGGTTTGCTCAACCACTTTTTGGCAAAATGCTTCTTCAGCTAAATCACCCGCAATGAGCAGGCATTTACGGTTTTCCTGTTCCACCATTTTGCATGTTTCCTGAGCATCGCTGTGTTCGTCTAAATAGACAATCGCCACGTCTGCGCCTTCTTTGGCATAAAGTACCGCGACAGCGCGTCCAATTCCGCTGTCGCCACCTGTGATGAGGGCCACTTTTCCAGTCAATTTGCCGCTGCCACGATAATTTTTATCTACGGCTCTGGGGCGCGGATTCATTTGCGATTCAATGCCAGGTTGATGCGCCTGTGTCTGCGGCGGTTGCAACTGCTTTTCTTTTTCTTCAGTCATAGATTCCTCTCCATTCCACTCAAAAATAAACCAAATTTCACGCAACTTTTGCTCATTCCCGCAGCGAATTAGGAGCATCCAGTTGGGCTTCTTTATCTACGCCTACGCCTAACCTGAAGACCAACTCGCCACCAAGCCAACCGCCCAAAGTGCCGATACCGATGCCGAGTAACGACACCAAAACAGCGCTTAAATCTTCTCGATTTTCGGCATTGTTACGAATAAGCCAGCTTGCCGCAAACATCGTAATCGTAATGATGTTGACCGCACCATGAAGTAAACCAATGCGTTTGGCGCGTGTTTTAGCCGGAATTGCGATCAAGTCAATTGCACCAACAGCGCTCGCCACCATGCCACCCACAACGCCCGCGCCGATCATATAGTAAGAGGCAAAAGACCAGTACCCATTGTTATCAAGTCCACCAATAATGTCGAACACGACTGAGGTTGCGAATAAGCCTAATGGGAAGACGACCAGCATGGGATGCACAGGATGACCGAACAGTTTTACACGACTTTTCATATTACGACTCCTTGTTCAATAGATTCATTGGCGGGCTTGCAATAATGAGATTTGAATTGGCTTAAACATACCAAGCAGGGAATAAAAAAGTCCCAAATAAAAACAAGGGACTTTTATGTCCCTTGTTTGAAAAATACATTTCGTTGAAGGAGGATTTTAGCGGTAGAAAATGGCGGAGCGCACCGCATCGCGTAGTTGTCCGCCGGAGCGCCCATAATTTTTCAACAGGGAAACGGGCTGCCCGTCGAGCATCCAGGGATCATTAATCAGATAATCGCTCCCGTTGCGCCCGACAGCCAACACCCAATGTTGATCGTTATCACTATATTGATTCTGCGGCGTAAAATCGACCAGAACTGCCGCCGGACGACCTGCCTGTAAGCTGGCATCAATCCGCGAAGCAATGTCCGCGCCCAGATCGAGTTTGCCATCAAAAATGATATTCGGATATACCACTTGCAGCGCGTCCCAGCGCGTAAAATAGCCATTGGTGAAGCCGCCACGCTGCACCATGAGTTGATTAAATTGTCCGGGGTCAACGCTTTGCCCACGAGAAGCCGCGATCATCGTTAGGCACGTCATTAAGCAGCCCCAACGCCCAATCGACGGCGCATTCGCCATATTCGCCAGCGGAGCGCTGCCCCAGCGGTTGTCTCGCTGCGAAAAATGCGGCGCGATGGATTTAAATCCGGCGGGGGCATCGGTTGATGTTCCGGTGAAACCGGGCGATGTTCCCTGCGGCGTGGGGACGACGATCCGCACCCAGAAGGCCGCGCCGAACACCTGCCCTTTATCATCTTTCAGCCGCCAATCACCGTAATATGTGCTGGGAGGTATTGGCGCGTTGAGAGTGACGGAAAGCTGGGCTTCACTTCCCGGCGGGGTATAGGGTACGGGTACACTGAAATTAGTCGTCATCGAGGTGCCGTGTGTCCAGTTCAGCGAATAGCCCGCGCCCCAAGGAAGCGTTCCACTGTTGCGGACGCGCCATGTTTTCGTAAACTGTGCGCCGGGCTGGATTTGTATATTGTCGGGAATAGTGACATCAGCCAGAAAATAACTGTCGTTTTTGCCACTCGGAATCGTAGCAGGCGCAGGTTGCGAGAGGATGCGCGTATAAATGACCTCACCGAAAAAATTACCCTTACTATCTTGAAAACGCCAATCACTAAAATGTTTTCCGGCCTTTGCTGGCGCGGTCAGTGAAAGTGAAATTTGCGCTTGTGCGCCGGGCGCAAGGTTGGGCAGCGGTATTTTGGGGATCGTCGTCATGGACGAGCCTTTGACCCAGACAAAATTAAAACCCGTCTCCCATGTGCCTTGCCCATTATTTTCAATCAGCCAAGTTTTTATAAATGTTGTTCCGGCAGTGATAAGGGTATCGTCTGGAATCGTGACATCGGCGATATAGCGTCCGTTCAGTTTTGGTGGCATGTTTCTTCCCTCACGGTTGATTAAGTCTGGTTTGATTATAATCCCATATCGCAGTAGGATGAATTTGATTTAACAAGGATTAGAAGTGATGCAGGTCGTAGTCATTAGTTTTTAGTCAAAATAAGAGGTGAGGGGAAATCTTTGCCTCTACTCAAAATTATGAAACAACAATTTTTACCAGAAACGCTCGTCAACTGAGAAAGTCCTAAAGGATATTGCAATGTCGTTATTTGTGGAAGATGACAAATTAACCCTGCATGGCAGCCGATTACTGCGGTTGATTGACGATCATCTGCGGCGCAAAGCAGGCATGACGGATGAACTGCGTCACTATAGCGCGGTGGTCTATCGCGCCCGCTTGATGAAGCCTGTGGAATGGATGCGGGACTACCCGGATAAAGCGGACGCGCTCTGGGCTTATTTTTATCCTGATGATGCAGATAACGATGAAGCCAATAACTAGGCGGCTTTTTTCTTGCCGCCACCAAACGTTAACAGCGCGACTCCCGCCAGAATCACGACTAACGCAATTTTGCCTGTCAGCGTAATCTCCTCATTGGCAAAAACGATTCCCAAAAAGACCGCCACAATCGGATTGACATAGGCATAGCTGGTCGCTACAGCGGGGCGTACCTCCTTAAGTAGATACATATACGCACTGAATGCGATCAACGCCCCAAATGTGATGAGATAGACTACCGCCAGCACCGACTCGGTACTGGGTGCTTTGTCTAAATTTTCGCGCACGATGACGCTCAAGACCATCAAGAATGCGCCGCCTCCGATCATCTCAACCGCCGTCGCCATCAATCCATCCGGCAAATTCAGGCGGCGACTCCAGATCGAGGCAAACGCCCACGACATTGGCCCCAAAATGAGGGCGATTGCGCCTAATTGGTTGGCCTGCATCCCGCTTTCCGTGTTCAGCAGCGTAACGCCAACCAAGCCGAGAATCAGCCCTGCCCATTCCCAACGTGTAGGCCAGCGCCCCCATAATCCCCCGAATAAAGCCGCCCACACAGGCACAGCAGCAACAGCGGTTGCGGCTAACCCCGAAGCCACCCATTGTTCCGCAAAAGTAACCCCGCCCGTTCCAACGCCGAGCATCATCGCGCCGATCACGCTGGCGTTGCGCCATTGTACGCCTGTCGGGAGGGTGTCGCCGCGCATCCATTGGAAGGCGAACAAGATCACCCCGGCGATGAGAAAACGTACCCCTGTCATCATAAACGGCGGAAAGCTCTCCACGCCTATTCGCAGTGCGAGATAGGTGGATCCCCAGATGATATATAAGGAAAACAGCGCCAGCCCGATTTTTAAACGGCGCGATTGATCGGGCAAGGCGGTTTCAAGGATGGGTGCGGCTTCAACTTTTACACTCACGAGAACTGCTCCTTAATTTGTTTGAACCACCAAAAGCGCCAAGAATTTTATGAAATGAATATACGCTTTTGCTTGCGGCGGACTCATCTAGCTTACTGGCTGCGAATCGGCGCGGCTATCTATTTCTTGCGTTCTAATTCGCAATTGCAAGGCTTCGCAAGCCTTCACAAGGCGGCAATTTCTGGCTGCAAAATATCATCGGTTTGGGATTCATTTGACGGGCGTGGCTTACGCCCATTAAGTTGTAACGTAATGGCGCTTACCAGAATTAACGCGCCGCCCGCCCATTGAATCGGTTTCATCGTTTCATCCAGAAACAAAAATGAAAATACAAGCACGAGAACAGGCTCTAACATACTCAAAATCGAGGCGCGTGTTGCGCCCAATTTTTGCATGGCGGTATAGACCGAAAAAATGGGAATGACGGTGCTAAAGATCGCAATCCCGAAGACACAGCCCCACGCCATCCAATTTTGCGGGATAGCGAGTCCGTTAAACAGTGCGACTAAGAGTAGCAAAATCAGCGAGCCGGAAATGCTGTAAGCGCTGGCCTGAGCAAGGGCGGTCTGTCCGCGCAGCAGACGATTGCTAATGACGAGATAAATACCGTAGGTGATGGCGTTCATAATCGAGAGCAAAATGCCTCCGGGGTCGCTTTCCGCCAGCCCAGTCGTAAAATCCGGCACCGTCATCAACACGCCGACTAAGGTTAGACCGAGCGCAATCCAACCGCCCGTCGATAAAAACTCGCCTGTGAAGAGCGAAAGAATTGCTACGACGGCGGGATAGGCATAAACCAATACAACAAAGGTACTGGCAGGAACACGTTCCAGCGCGAAGAATGCCAACATCGCAATCACGCCGAACAGCATCCCCATCGCTAACAACGGCAGACGCGGCAAACGGGCGGAATCAGGATTCGGCAGGCGCGACACAAGCAGCCAGATGCCCGGTGTGGCGAAGATAAAGCGCCATGTGACGACATCCATCGCCGTCAGGCCGTATTCGTAAGCGAATTTAGCAAGAATCGGCAGAAAGGCGTATCCGGCGGCGGCGATCAAGATAAAGAAAACACCCGTGCGCTGCGAGTTGGTCATAAAAGGTCAATCCATAGAATGCAAAAGGACAAACTTCATGATAACGAAGATTGTATTTAAAGTATAAGGCCACGTCATACCGTAGGGCGATTGCATGAAAAGGGATGAAGGGGAGAAAATGGTGACAAAAGCAAAAGGAAGCAGAGCGTCACCATGCAAGATGTGTCAAGTACCCAATTAATGACGACAAGTGTCTGAGAAGGAATGGGCAGCAAAGGCCGACGATGATAAAATTCGGGCGACTGTTCATAATGATTTGGAAGACCTGGATAAATACGCTTCACGCTTGCTGCTCCACTGCCGCACCGAACTCCCCACCCATCGCCTTGCTATGGTGCATATTAATCAGAAAAAGGCCGCAGTGCGCGGTGTCAAATTAAATATTATTTCTTTGGAGCCGGATAAGTAGGCGGGATGCAAAATCATCGAGGGCAAAACTTGAGGCGAAAAATGTTCATTTAGTTGGCGTAGGGAGAGACCATGAAATATCACCCCGATTATCCTGAGCGTTTTGGCTTCATTGACGATGCTCGGACCTGGGCAAGACGCTTTTTCGCCTGGTACAACACCGAGCATTACCATTCCGGGCTGAACTTGTTGACACCCGCGTGTGTTCATTATGGCGAGGCTGATGCGGTACAACAGCAGCGCCAGACCGTCATGTCAGCAGCATTTGAGGCGTGTCCAGAACGGTTTCGTGCTGGTTTACCGCTCGTCAAAGGCGCTCCGGCGGCGGTCTGGATCAATCCCCCCAAGCACTCAGAGAATCTTGCTTAATCTTTTTTACGAAGTTGTTTCAAAGTCCTTGACACATACCGCTCACTGTATAATAATTAGATGAAAACAAAAAGCCGAATCTTTCTTTCGCCTGTAAAATATTTCATGAAATTGGTCTGATCCCACTTATTGACTCGATGAAAGCAATCACACTTGCTTAAGAAATGGAAGACAACCAAAACGATGGGCAGCGACGACAAACAAGAAACATTTATTGACCTCGTGCAAGCCCATGAGCGGACGTGGGGAACGCAGAGCTATCCAGATCGCCCTTCATTAGCGGAGCTTCTCAGCGCCCCTATCGTCGCGTGGTGGAAGGCCGCCAAAGCCGATGATGATAAAATCCGGGCGACTGTTCATAATGATTTGGAAGACTTGGATATAGGACTTTCGCTCACGCATTTACCCCACCCCTAAATCCCCTCCCCATTGCATGGAGAGGGGACTTCAAGATGCGTTTTTCTCCCCCTCTCCAAGTATTGGAGAGGGGGCCGGGGGGTGAGGTAAGC
>Ga0209591_10006535_pt1 | contig 12951 bp, 9 predicted proteins | sample MAT01_FD_187207 | JGI IMG/M metagenome (GOLD analysis project Ga0209591, IMG submission 187207) | Freshwater microbial communities from Lake Fryxell liftoff mats and glacier meltwater in Antarctica - MAT-01 (SPAdes) (version 2) | ecosystem: Environmental > Aquatic > Freshwater > Ice > Liftoff...
AAGCATTAATCTTGACGGTGGTTAAAACCACCTGAGTCGTTTTTCATCCCCTACCTAAAAGGACAGAATACGGTACTGCGTACCTGTTCTTTAGGGGCTTTCAAACTTCCCATCCTTTCTTGTAAGTAAGTGGGTCAAATTAAATATAAAACCTCACCCTGCCTCCGGCTTCCCTCTCCTTACTAAGGAGAGGGATTGAGGGTGAGGTTTGATCTTATATTTAATTACGCCTACCTACTTATTGCATAGATAGAGTGTAGCGCCTGACCATCTGAAATTCCTACGATTCTCTTCCCGATGCCCAGGTATCACGCCATTTTACAGTGCCTTCTTTCGCAATCACCCAACGGCGATTTACGAGATTTTCGCGCAAAGGCGATCGCCCTTCCCGCCACATGGCATATTTATAAGCAATCAGCTTACCAGTACTCTCATCAAAAGGAATCTCCGCAGACCAGGTATTCGAGTTGATATACTCTAAAGGATATGCTTTGCTGATATCCCAGTTACCCAACTCTGGGCAATCTCCTGACACCACAATGATTTCACCGGGTTGGGTATCCACGCCAGTAAGTTGGACGCGGACAATTGTCTGTGCTTTGATTCGTTCGCCAACGTGGCTAAAAACAAGCACTCCCCGTTCTTCTAGTACCAGATCATAAATCTTGCCGTCTTTGACTTCATACTTATTGCGAGTCACCACGCAAGTATGTTCCCCATCGGGTAATTCTGTTTCTACTTCTGGTAGAGTAACTTCTCCTCCCCGGTTTAAAGCTACAAAACACACAGAGTCACGATAGCGGCGTACATAACAGTAAATATCTGCTGTTAAGTATTTTTGCCAGTGGCTACCCATTGATACGGCTGGATTCAGTCGCCGTAAGCCAGACAACAGCCTGATGCAACGATAAATTTCACTCTCAGTATCCCAATTTTCCATTATCGGGCGGTTATATGGATCGTTACCGCCATCGGTGTCGTTATGCAGATATTGTTCTGTACCGTAATAGATGCAGGGAATACCGCGACAGGTCATAATTAAGGCGATCGCAACCTTAAGCATCGCTGGATCGGGGTTCAGCGATTGAAAGCGGGACATATCATGATTATCGATGAAGGTAACTAGCTCTGTTGCCCCGTTGTAGCGATAATCTTGGTCAAAAATGTATTGAATTGTCTCGAATCCCATTTCTGAACCTTGCGCTAGTGCGGCTCGAATTGCCACGCACAAGCCAAAGTCTAGAAGTGTCATGCCTGAGTGGTTAACAAATTCCACCGAGCGATCGTCAGTAGGATTACTGTAAATCCATTCACCGAAAATGAATACATCTGGTTTGTGATTGGTCATATCACCAGTGAATTCTTGCCAAAACCAGATAGGCATGTGCTTGACAGTATCCACCCGTAGTGCATCCACACCCCGGTCTAGCCATTGTTTAATGGCTGATTTGATATACTGACGATATTCAGTATTGTTTTCATTAAAGGTTGCTAGACCAGATAGTTCACAGTTCTGTACTTGCCAATCGTCTTCCCAATTTTGCACTTCGCCATAGTGGTGATACCAATTATTGACATCATCATTGAAATCAGCAATTTTAACGCCATCATTATACAATTCACCTTTACTACCGCTAGTGTCAGGGCTGCTATGGTTGCAGACAATATCTAGCACCAGCTTCATATTCCGCTTGTGCAGTTCTGTAACTAACCGATCAAAGGTCGTATTTTTTTCTTCTTGCGTAGCGTTTAAAGAAGGATTTTCTCCATCAGCAATGTAGCGAGGATTGAGCCGCTTAAAGTCTTTTGTCCAATATCCATGTAGCGCTGCATTTCCAACAAATAACTCTTCAACCTGCTCAAACAGTGGAGTTAACCAAAGGGCAGTCACCCCCATGTTTTTGAGATAATCCAATTTATCGATGACACCTTGCAAGTCACCACCCCAGTACTTACCCCAATCTTGTCTAGTTGGATCGTACAGTTCTGAATTTGCACCTTCGCTGTTATCTGGATCGCCATCATAAAAGCGATCAACCACAAGAAAGTAAATGGTTTCCTGACGAAATTCAATATCTCTGGTGTAAAGAAACTCTAAGTCAATCTCAGTATCTGATGGTGGTGTTTCTATAATAGCTTCTACTTTTTCTTGTGCAGAATCAACTTTGTATTGATCTGGTGAAAACTGAGATGGAGGGGTTTGTACCATAAAAGAACTCAAAATTTAATGTAATTCATACTTGTAGAGCAACACTACAATGTTTCGAGTATTGTGTGTCGCTACAAACTTTGGTATTGTGACATCCTGCCCACGGTGTAGGTATCTATCGTTAGCTAGTTTATAATTCTATCGATAGATGTAATTCATCTGTTAGAGGATAAAAACAAAGTAATATAGCAAGGCTTAATTAGCGCTGGAGATTAGCTAGACCTGAGCAATACTGACTAAACTACGGATTAGCCAACTTTTTCTCTAGAAGATTCGCTCCATTGGTAAACTGACCATTGTCACTTTCAATCTGTTATTACTATCAAGGAATTAATTCAGGTAGCATTTATGACCAAATATGACAAGGTTTTTAACTCACCAAAGACATCAGAGGAATCACTGAGTCCAGAGGAAGCGGTGGCGGCGATCGCAACTGTCACTGCGATCGCTGATGAATCTATTGAAGATGTAGACGCAGAAAGTTTAGCGGGTATTCTCTGGGAATTCGAGGTTTTCGAGGAATACTCAGAAGATGAAATCGCCGAAATAGTTGAGCGACTCCTAGCCATTGCAGAAGAAGAGGGAATTGGCCCTTTGTTTAATGTCGCCAAAGTATCTCTCTCAGAAGAATTAGTGCTGGATGGTTTTGCTGCTGGGGTAATAGTGCTTTTAGACGATGAACTCGCCATCCCTAAATCGAAACAAGCCTACCTCAAAAAGCTACAAGCAGCCTTGGAACTTGAGGATGAAGAAGCAGAGGAAATCATTAAGGAGGTAATTGCAGCCTTTAAGGAAGCAGAAGAAGAATATGCAGACGACGAAGATGAGACAGTAGTCATAGAAGATTTTAGTGAACAAACATATCAATCTCCTTTAGGTAATTTTGCTGTGCCGATTCCGGTTGATCCGCAGCAGGGCGGTAGAATTCAAAGTCAGGAAGGAGTCGTTGGCTTTTCCGATGACATCGGTACTCTGCTGAGAATCGATTATTATCCTTTCCCTCTAGAACAGTTAGAAGAACTGGAGTCTGTTGGACAAGAAGAATATTTACAAACAATCTTAGTAGACAAGTATGTACCCCAGGCGATTTTTGCCAATGTCCCAGATGCTTCTGTGGAGTATACCGAATATCTGGCAGACACTTTGCGAGGCGCTTACTACGTGCTAATCGATATGCCCAAAGGTTCGACGATTTCTAAGCAAGAAAATAATGGAACTGCTATGAGATTAGACGCTTACCGGGGGCTGCTCACCTTTATCAGTGGTGAATTTTTGTATATAGTTAGTAGTCAGCACAGCTTTATTAACGGCGAAACTCCCGATTCCCTTGAAGAAGAAGCTGAAGACATCAAGGAGAGTATTTTAGAGTTTGTTGAGACTATAGAGTTCAATTAGTACATTTCATTGCAAAAAGGGTCGGAAATCGAGTTTTGATGGTGACGTTGCTAAGTAATCTCTCCATGCAAAAAAACGATGTCTACAACGGGCTACGCCTACGCTAAACGAATTCACGCCATCACTCTACCAATAAACTATTGGGAACGGATGGCGTTCTCAATTTAGTGTGCATAACTCATAAACTTATTGTGATGTACATTTGGAAAGGGCGATGTCTGACGACAAGCCCAGAGACAAAATGTCTCCGGTGTCTACGCTTGTGATTTTTAATGACTTTAACCCTGCTAAACAATCGCTATCAAGTTATCCAGGTAATCGGCGCTGGTGGGTTTGGCGAAACCTTTCTGGCAGAAGATGTTCACATGCCTTCTCGCCGTCGGTGTGTGATCAAGCAACTAAAACCGATAACCAATAATGATCCGCAAACCTACCAAATTATCCAACAACGGTTTGAACGGGAAGCAGCAACTTTGGAGTTTTTGGGTGAAAGTAGTAACCAAATTCCGAAACTCTACGCCTACTTTTCTGAGAACGGGCAATTTTACCTCGTCCAAGAATGGATTCACGGCCAAACCTTGACAAAAATTATCGAAGCCAAAGGATTTGAGAGTGAAACTGCTGTTCGGCAAATTCTCTTGAGTCTGCTTTGGGTTTTAGATTATGTCCACAGCAAAGGTATTATTCACCGGGATATCAAGCCTGAGAACATTATTCTCCGTTCTGTTGATGGCAAGCCAGTTTTGATTGATTTTGGTGCAGTCAAAGAAACAATCCGTTCAGTGGTGAATTCTCCAGGATACCCCACGCGATCGCTCGTCATTGGTACGCCTGGGTATATGCCGAGTGAACAAGCCGTTGGCCGTCCAGTTTACGGCACTGATATCTACAGCTTAGGCTTAACTGCTATTTATCTGCTGACTGGCAAACACCCGCAAGAACTACCAACTGATCTGAAAACTGGGGAAATACTTTGGCAACAGCACGCGCCTCACGTCTCTTCAGAATTTGCGGCGGTACTCAATCAAGCAATTAAGCCTCATGCTGGCGATCGCTACAGCACTGCCAGTAAAATGCTACATGCTTTGCAGTCTGCTAGTAATATACCTACTCAGTTATCTGCAAATACTCCCACAGTTAGTTTTTCTCCCACTACATCGACTCGACAAACCCAGGCATTGTATTCACCGCAAAAAAATTCTGCCATCGCACCATCTTCCTCTGGTGGAAACTGGCAAAAACCTGCTGTGATTGTTGGTAGTTTGCTGATAGGCGGTTTGCTTAGTACAGTAGCAATTTCTAACATCACTCGTCAGCAAAAACCAGAAACAACTATTGCCACAAGTCCTACCCCATCGCCAGAATCTTTGCCCACTCCTGCATCTACCGAACCGCCTGTTTTCCAAACTTCTCCAGTCCCAGTTGTACCGACTTCACCGACACGACGGCGAGTAATTTCCAATCCTTTGCCAACCTCTGATCCCCCAGTTATATCCACACCACAGCCAGAGAATGAGCCTGTAACTTCAGATACTCCAGCACCAGTAGCAGTATCCACACCACAGCCAGAACCAGAGAATGAGGCGATGCCTGCTTTGGGCAATGCCAGCCCAGTTCCCACACCTGAAATGCGTTCCACGCCACAGAAGAAGCCGCGCAGTAAATTAGCTGCCACTACCAGCAGGCAAAGTGTTCCCGCATTCCCTACAGGTACACCAAGAAACATCGTAGAAGCTACCCTCGGCAAACCAAATCGAGATTTAAGAGGCGCATGGGGTAATACCCGTGCTGTCGTTTACAAACTAGTGCCAAACAAAATTGACCTTGGCTATTTATTTGATCGTAATTCTAAAGTGCTGCGTCAAACTGAGGTATCTTTTGCCGAATCGGTAGACCCGCAGGTAATGGAGACTACCTTGAATGGAATGTTAGATGGGCAAGCCACTGAAGATATAAAGCAGGGACTCAAACAGGTACAACAGGGTCAATCAGATAATTTTAGTTTTAAAAATGGCTCAGTTAAGGGTCAGATTATCCGCCAACAATGTGATTTTATTTACATCAGCATTTGGGATGAAAATTTACATGATTTTGTGAGTCCATCTACAGCTAAAAGGTGTTAATTTCCTGGTAAACATTGTCGTCAAAAGTTAGATTTTGTATCCTATAAGACAGATTCAGGATTTAATATAGTTGTTCAAAAACTGATTTTATTGGGCAACAATCAAAACAATTGCAGTCTTCACAAGCACAAAAACCAAATTTTTAGAATTAGCTCAACAGACGGGATACCGGGAGTCACCGAGAAGCCTACACTGTATGCTTGCATCAGTGTAGGAGTATGTCACTGGATTTGTTTTCTTGGTTTTGCAACTAAACCAATGAAAATCTGTCTTTCCCATTCCCCAATCCGCATTTTCAAAACTGAGTTTCAAATTCTTAATCTTCATAAAGTTATAAATACCATTATTAACTTTTTAATAATACTTGTCTCAGCTTCTACATTCATGTCGTAAACTGCGATCGGAATTGTGCAATCTAAAGACAGCGAAGCTAATTATTCAATTAAGGTCTGATGACTCCTACAATCATGCGTCAGCTTTGGTCAGTGGTTGAAACTGCCCAAGCCAAGCTCCTCTTACAACTGGATGATGCTAGCTTGGTGCAGTGGTTAGTGAAACAAACCGAAACACAAGTGTTGTTAGATTCTAACGAAACTGATTTTCTTAGCCACTCTCGGCTGGCTCTTATCCGTGATATTGCCTATGAACGTCAGTGTTGATGAGCAATATCACAATCAATTGATTGATAGTCAAGTGTTATTACTATTGACTATTGGCTTTTTGGGGAAATAACCTTCCACTAAGCAGTCAGAGCCGACTACACGCCAACGAACACGTTCTAGAGACAACGCCTCAGTCATGGTAGTAAAACCTAAATCGCCCACAGGTGTAGGAGCAATGCTACCACCAATGATTTTCGGGGCAATAAATGCCAAAACTTTTTGCACTGCTCCTTGAGCGATCGCACTAGCAGCTAAGGTTCCACCACATTCCCACAAGACGCTACAAAAACCCCGCTCATATAAGTACGCCATTGCCTTATCTGGTGTAAGTGATGTTAATTCCACCACCTCCACCCCCTGCTTGAGCAACAGTTCTTGGAAGTCGGGATTAGCACCCTTCTCTGTCAACACCAAAGTTGGAGCATCCGCAGTTTGCCATAGATGGGCATTTTCGGGTAAGTTGAGATGGCGACTCATTACCACCCGTAGGGGATTATGTGCTTCCACCTGACGAGTGGTTAAGTAAGGATTATCTTGTCGAACTGTATTACCGCCGACAATTATTGCATCGCAAGCCGCCCGCAGTTGATGTACTTCACTGCGGGCCTCTTGGCTAGTCACCCAGGCGCTGTGACCAGAGGTAGTAGCAATTTTGCCGTCTAAAGTCATAGCATATTTTAAAATTCCTAAAGGTCGTTTGTAGAGAATACGATGCACAAAAGCTTCATTTAGCTGATGACAAGCTGATTCTTCTACTCCTACCAACACCTCGATCCCCGCCGCACGTAAACGGGCAATACCACCTCCAGCTACGAGTGGATTGGGATCAACCATACCCACTACTACTTTTGCGACCCCTGCTTGGATCAATCCTTCTGAACAAGGGGGAGTCCGTCCGTAGTGATTGCAAGGTTCTAGGCTGACGTAGATTGTTGCACCACGAGCGTTATCGCCTGCTGCCCTCAAGGCAAACACTTCTGCATGAGGCTCACCTGCACGAGGATGAAACCCTTCGCCAACAATCTCGCCATCCTTGACAATCACCGCTCCCACTAGCGGATTTGGCGAAGTCCGTCCTAAAGCGCGGCGAGCAAGTTCCAAACACCGCTGCATCATGCGAGAGTCAAAATCACTTCCGATCTTTTCCTTGGGTGGTAAATTCAATCCAACTGCTGACTCCACTAGATGTATACTTTCTTGAGTGTAATTTGCTAAGGATGCATCTGCTTGAGCGACCACTGGGGAATTATCCATAATTTTAGGCAACACTGTAAATATTCTGCACGCGATCGCGCAGCCTTTCCACAGAAGAATTGCGCTTTGCTCAGGGTAATGTTGCTTTAAGCGATCGCTTCCATCACAGAAGACAGTCCAACCATCCCCTGAGTAGCAACTTTTACTTAAATAAACGATGCTGTAGCCTATGTTTTATCCAAAAATTATTCTTAAAGAAGTTGACCCTACCTTGTTCACGATTCGCTCCTGAGTCTGCAAGGTTTTGTTTCTTTTTTCTCCAGTGATCGAGAGAGTAAATATTAAAGCTGCTACCTGCAAGCAAAATAAACAGCACAATCCCGTAAGAAAGCATAGAAGTAGCTGCACTCCAGTTTTGTATCGATGTCACCCCTAACTTTAAAATAATCATCAGGGCAAAGGTGACAATCAAAGCACTTCTGGTTGCTAACCCAAGTGTGATTAACACGCCCACAATTAACTCTATAGGGGGCACTAAGTAAGAGTTGATCCTCACCAGAAATTCTGGAAAATAAGAATTTGCTAGTTGTTTGACAGTCTCTTCAGCAAATCCAGGGATGTTAAAAATGCGAGTGAATCCGTGATTAAAGTAATTCACACCGATGAGAATTCGCAGCAATAAATAGGCGATCGCAACATCCTTTGATTTGAGACTAATGTAGTTTCTATTTTCATTCATTGCCTTAACTCCAACTATAGTAAGTCAACGGTGATTGATTTCAATTGCAGGAATTGAGAAATACTTGAATTATGAGGGATAACGTTCTTTCATAGACAAAATTAAGCGAACTGAGCGATCGCGTAATAAGTAAGTGTGAAGCCAAGTAAGCAATACTAGCAAACGACTGCGATAGCCAGGAAGATATACTAAATGAACTCCTAGCCACATCAGCCAAGCCAAGCATCCTGTAAAGGCAAATGCGCCAATTTTTCCCACACCTGAATAACAGCCAATAATCGCTAATCTTCCCTTGTTGAAATAGCTAAAAGGCTCTGGTGATTTACCTCGAAATTGCTGCTGAATATTTCGGGCTACAGCAACACCCTGCTGAAGTGCCTCTGGTGCAACCCCAGTTAATGGTTTACCATCCTGTTCCATATATGCCAGATCCCCAATGGCATAAATATTGGGTTGCTCTAGCAATTGGAGGGTGGGATGAACAAGTAACTTTCCTTTATTTGCTGAAGATATCTCCTCTGATGTTGTGGGATAATTCGCCTCTAACCCCGCAGTCCAAATGACGGTTGCAGTGGGAATTACCTCATCGTTTTGCAGATGTAAAGATTCAAAAGTGACTAGAGTCACTTTTGTTTGCAGATAAACCTCCACTCCTAGCTGATGTAATCTTTTGTAGGTGTAAGTTCCCAACTTCTTTGGCAAATCGGCCAATAAGCGATCGCCAGATTGCACGAGAATCAACCTCACTTGCTGCCAAAGTGTCGGATAATCTCGACGCAAGTGGCCTCGAAGCATTTCAACGAAAGCACCTGCAACCTCAACACCCGTTGCCCCACCGCCGACGATCGCAAACGTCAGCAGTTGTTGGCGTCGTGATGAATCAGATTCCTGGATTGCTCCTTCAAAACAAGAGTAAATTTGATTTCGGATTGCTATTGCTTCTTCTAATGTTCTCATCGAGAAAGCATATTCTAAAGCTCCAGGAACTCCCAAAAACTGGGTTTGGCTGCCAGTTGCCAGCACAAGAAAGTCATAGGTAATTACACAGTTATCTGTTTTAACAGTTTGCCCCGAAAAATCAATTTGCTCAACCTCAGCCATCAAAAACTGAACCTTAGACTTATTCCGCAGGAAAGAGAATCGCCGTAATATCGTGCGGATAGGGTAAGCAATGTACTCAGGTTCTAATTGACCTGTCGCAACCTGATACAACAACGGTACAAAGGTGTGATAGTTGTTGCGATCAATTAACAATACATCTGCACCAGAATCAGCTAAAGATTGGGCAGCTTGCAACCCACCAAATCCAGCGCCAACAATGACAACGCGGCGACTGTTCATTCTTCCCCTCTTGATTTAGCTAGTCATATATATTGATAACAAATTATCGATAGTGGCATCAGCACTTAGATCAACGTTATTTTGCCAGACCTCTCCCTGGTTTTGCGTAGTAAAATCAGGGAGAGGTCTTTTATATGACCAATCGCCCCACCTATTTACAGCGTTGCTGCAAGTTCTTGCAAGCGATCGCGTCCATCGCGGAAGACAGGCCAACCATCCCCCACCAGCACTGCTTCTACGCGACTCAGTTCTGCCAATCTGCGAACAGAAGCAACAGCCTCCTCTCGATTCAGCAGTTTGTCATCTGGCAATATAGTTAAACTACCTGCTTTGCGTGCCCTTACTAAATCTCCTGTGATCAAAGTTGTCTCCTCCAGTAACAGAGCTAATTCACCAGGAGTTTTCGAGCCTTGGAGTTCAATTACCTCCAGTCCTGGCACAAATTCTTCACCATCAGACAGCCAGCGATCGCAAGGTATAGGGAAAGTATCTTTTTCTGCCATAGGGCCAGCTATTTTAGCATAAGTTTGATCGGTAATTTCTTTACTTGCCCTGACATGCTCGGAATTCGTCAGCACAATCCAAACTACACCACCGAGGGATTTCAGATGATTCCAATCATGGTTTGATAGGGCTACTGGGTCAATCAAGATGTTGCCATCTGGGCGAATCCAGGCAATCCCATTGAAATCAATATTTCTTGCCGGATTGAAATTAGACCAGCTATAGAGATCGGGACGGTGCAAAGATTTCATGATGATTCTGGATCAGTACTTCAGTAATTGACTATTAATATCAATAATTAAGTATATAGATAATAAGGTTGCATTCCCTCTGAATCTGGAATTTGAGTATACTACGATAAGTCTATCCGCATTATGGCTTTTATCTGGTTTAGAGAAATTCTCGCCAAAAGGCAACGGAAATCAACGCAGGTATTGGGGTGAGTGAGATTGGGCGTAAAAAATAAAAATTAGTTCGCTGCCAAATCGAAGTAACCTATCTTTGTGAGTTAGTACCAGTCTCAAAAGAGGTTATCAGTGCGTCCTTCTCTACGAGACGGTACGCGTCGGCGGAGCCTCTGGCAGAGAATGCGTCTTGGCAGTTCGTTTCAGATGAACATACAGGTTCTACACTTCCCCTATCCCGTGTATCTCTGCGTTCATTCCATCAAAATCAAGCGCAGAGGATCTAAACGCACATACCAAGGAAAAGCTTGCTCTTTCATAGTCGCCCATTTTTCTTTGAAAACTTCTGCTTGCAGATGGTAATCTTGAGAATTCTTGCTAGCCGAATGTAGTTTGAGAAATAATGTCATCCGGTGAGGCGTTTCACTTGTTCGTACTACCCAGCAGGGAAAGGTATTTTCCTGTGATGAGTCGTTAGTAAAAATGAACTGATGGGCACGAATACCGATGTGAGATAATTCGCTCTTGACTGGTTCAATTACTTTCAGGGTACAACCCCAATCAATCGCTTCCACTTGTTGCGATGACTGGAGAACAGCACGGGAGAAGTTTTTGCATCCAGTAAGTTGGGCGACACTAACAGTACTAGGATGCTGAAAAATATCGTGTTTTGAGCCATAATGAATGGCTCTACCATGCTCCAATACCAATAGATTCGGGCAAATCCGATAAGCTTCTTCTATATTATGGGTGACAAATAGAGTCACACCTTGATAGCCAGCAAGAGTTTCTGTCATTTGCTGCTCTAATTGACTACGTAGATGGGTATCAAGTGCTGAAAACGGCTCATCTAAAAGTAATGCTTCCGGTTGACTTGCCAAAGCTCTTGCTAAGGCTACCCGTTGTTGTTGTCCCCCTGAGAGTTGGTGCGGATAGCGATCGCCTAATCCCTGCAACTGCATAGCTATTAGTTGCTCCTCCACCTGCACTCTAATGCTCCCAGCCGATAGCTTTTTGGGCAAGCCAAAAGCGATATTTTGCGCCACAGTCATGTGCGGAAACAGAGCGTAATTCTGCACTAAAAACCCAATGCGGCGATCGCGGCTGGGTAAATTAATTCCTTGTTCTGAGTCAAACAGTACTTTGTTATTTAAAACTATACGTCCACTAGAGGGCGTTTCTATTCCCGCAAGGCAGCGCAAAATCATGCTCTTACCTGCACCAGAACCCCCTAACAATCCCAAGGGTTGCTCATCAGTACTGAAAGCAACTTTTAAATCAAAGCTAGGAAGTATTTTTTCAATATTGACAAACAATCCCCCAGATTCAAAGCTAGATTCCGGGGTGTAGAGAATTTCTGTCCCCGCTCCCTGCCCCCTGCCCCTTGCTCCCTCTCCTCTCCCCTTTTCCCTCAATTCTTGCCAGAAGTTGACTGCAATAATTCCAGATAGAGAAATCACCATAATAGCGATCGCCCAAAACCAAGCTTCGTTCATTGCTCCCGCTTCCACAGCAAAATAAATTGCCATTGGGATTGTCTGCGTTTGTCCTGGAATGTTACCAGCCAGCATCAGCGTCGCCCCGAATTCTCCCAAAGCACGGGCAAAAGCGAGCATTGTGGCGGCTGCAATGCCGGGTAATGCTAGGGGGAAACTGATGCGCCAAAAGATTGTGGCTTCTGTTGCACCAAGGGTTCTGGCTACTCGCAGCAAGTTACTATCTATTTGTTCAAATGCTCCCAATGCAGTTTTATACATTAAAGGGAAAGAAACTACGGTAGCTGCGATCGCTGCACCATACCAAGTAAAGACGATGCTGAAGTCATAAGCCTCCATGAGTTTCCCTACAGGGCCATTTTTTCCAAAAAATAGCAGCAACAAGAAACCGACAACCGTGGGCGGTAAAATCAGTGGCGCAATAAAGATACTCTCAATCAACGATTTCCCTTTGCCACGATATCCCAGCATCCAATAAGCAGCAGCGATACCCAAGAAGAAGGTGATAAATGTAGCAAGTAATGAAGTTTTGAGTGATATCCAAAGAGGCGATAAATCGAATGGCATAGTTGCGGAGGGAAGAATTAGCTCAATTAATCCCTAATTTACCAACTTTAGTTAAGATATGTTGGTAAAAGTTGGTAGATTACATTTCAGAACTTACGCTAAATACCTCTCAAACTCTTATTCCTCCGTGTTCTCTGTGCCTCTGTGGTTCGATTTTCCGTTACCTGTGCGTAAGTCCTAATTTATTGGAAAAATAAAAGCACAACAATGTTGTGCTTCCGTAGTTCCTTTGTATTCAGTTCATTGTGACAACAAGATACTTTGTTAATTAGTCCAGTTGAGTACTGTAGGCGCTAAAACCATAAGCCAAAGTTTCC
>Ga0209591_10006536_pt1 | contig 12950 bp, 8 predicted proteins | sample MAT01_FD_187207 | JGI IMG/M metagenome (GOLD analysis project Ga0209591, IMG submission 187207) | Freshwater microbial communities from Lake Fryxell liftoff mats and glacier meltwater in Antarctica - MAT-01 (SPAdes) (version 2) | ecosystem: Environmental > Aquatic > Freshwater > Ice > Liftoff...
CACTGATGCGGGAACCACTATTGCGCCGTGGACGGCCGCGTTTGCAGCGAACAAGATCACCGCAATCCCGCTCGACTCGATCGAGGGCTTGTCATCACGCGATTCGATGCGTCTCGCCATCGATCTGACACGACTCGCGTCGGGTTTGCGCGACGATACCAGCACAACATTCCGCGGACTGCCGTTCGTGGTGCTCCGCGCGTACCGTGCGCGCGGACTCGACACTTCGTTCATTGTTGCGACCCTCGCTCGGCGCGTCAATCAGGAGGCCGATCCGAAAGAAGAACGACTGGTGATCGTCGTTGACGTCACGGGCGACGATTCAAAGTTATGGACCGTGGCATGGCACGAGCGCGCGTCGGGGAATGAGGAAGAACTTGTCGTCGCGGAGCCTCTGCTCGCCTTCCGCGCCAACGGTGCCCCCGAGGTGCGGCTCCTCTTCGGACGGGACGATGGCATCGCACTCGGCGCGGCTGTGCTGGCACGTGGTAAGAGTGGCTGGTACGTGCTCTGGGAGAGCGCCGTCGCCGGCTGCAACTGAGGTCACACACGCCGCTTCACAACAGGACATCGATGTCACGTGCATTTTTGAGAGACGACGCGGAAGGCGAAATGCCGCGCCGCAACTACGATCTTCCGAAGCGGGACGATCCCGACTACGACCGCGTTGCCGCGCGCGCGATGCTTGAAGCAGCGCGTGTTGGCGAGACGCAGCTCGCCGAGCGTGCGACCGGTTACTACTGGGGCGAGCCGGCGCTCAAGCCGTATGTCGAGGCGATTCTCGTTGAGGCCGAAGCGGCAAAGGACGATCGGCTTGAACAGGTGGCGCGACGATTTCTGCGGTAGCCCGGAGTTTTGTGTCGAGCACGTTGTAGCCCGGAACTTGCCGATTGTGCCTGCTCAATCCCGGAGGACGCGATGTCGCTTGGTGTTCAATTGGTGTGGCTGTTCACGCTCGCGATTCCGGTTGCGTGCGTGGCGTGGACCGTAACGCACGAAGAACTGTTTCGTGAGCCGCGCGATTACGCACTCGAGCGCAGCACCAGCGACTCGCGGATGCTGGTCCGCAAGTTCTTCTATCTGCTGACCTGCGAATACTGCTTCAGCCACTACGTCGCGCTGGCTGCGGTATTGGTGACTGGATTCCATTTGCTGCTGGACGACTGGCGCGGCACTGTCATCGCGTGGCTGGCCGTGGTGTGGGTCGCGAACCAGTACATGGGGGTTCACGGGCGATTGCGGGTTGCCATCAAGAGTCAGCGTACTGAAATTCGGGTCCTCGAAGAGAAGCTCGCCGAATCCGGCACGACTGACGCGGCAACGCCCAAGGGCAAGGGGATAGCGGGCTGACATGTAGGGTTTTTCTTCTCTGCTGTTGGAGTTCTCCGCAGCTCCGCGCCTCCGCGAGAGAAGCAGTTGCTTCTTTACGCTGTTGCCGGAATTTGCAACCCGTGGAATTCGAGAAGTGTCGCGCATAGCTTCTGCGACACATGACCGACACACTCGCCCCCGAAATCGTCGCGCGCGTCGCGACCGAACTCTCGCTCGCACCGCAGCAGGTGCGCAGCACCCTCGCCCTCTTTGCTGAAGGCGCCACACTCCCGTTCGTGGCACGCTATCGCAAGGAAGCGACCGGCGGACTCGACGAAGTGCAGCTGCGCGATGTGCGCGAGCGGGCCGAGTATCTGCAGGAGATGGAGGAACGTCGCGCGGCCATCATCAAGAGCGTTGATGAGCAGGGCAAGCTCGACGATGCGCTTCGCGCGCAACTGCTCGGTGCCGATACCAAGCAGGCGCTCGAAGACCTCTATCTCCCATTCAAACCCAAGCGTCGCACCCGTGCGATGATCGCGCGCGAGCGGGGCCTTGGCCCGCTCGCCGAGGCACTCTGGAGCGGCCCGATCGACGATGCCGCAGTGCGCGCGATGGCCGCGACATTTGTGTTGCCCGAAGTCGATGGCAAGGTGTCCGAAGTGCCGACTGCCGACGCCGCGCTGCAGGGCGCACGCGACATTCTGTCCGAGCAGGTTTCTGAAGACGCTGTCGTGCGCGGGTGGGTGCGCGAAGTCACTCGCGCCAAGGGCACCGTCAAGAGCAGTGTCATCACCGAAAAGGCCAGCGACGACTCCAAGTTCAAAGACTATTTCGACTTCAACGAATCACTGGGCACCATCCCCAGCCATCGTATGCTCGCGATTCGGCGCGGCGAGACGGAAGGCGAGTTGCTGTGGCGTGTCGAAGCGCCCGTTCAAGAGATCAACGCGAAGTTGTCACGCGAAGTGGTCGGTGACCGTAAAGCGAATGAACAGCTCACACTCGTTGCTGCCGATTGCTACCGTCGACTGCTGGCGCCCGCGATCGAAGTGGAGTTGCGCGTTGAACTCAAGACGCGCGCCGACGATGAAGCGATCACGATCTTTGGTCGCAATCTCGAGCAATTGCTGTTGTCATCGCCTGCCGGCGAGAAGCGCGTGCTCGGTCTCGATCCTGGATTTCGTTCCGGTGTGAAGGTTGCACTGGTTGGTGCGACCGGCGCACTGCTACACACCGACACGCTGTATCTGCACCAAGAAGATCGGTTCGCCGGCGCGATTCGCACGATTATCGCGCGTTTCAATCCCGAGCTGATCGCGATCGGCAACGGCACCGCCAGTCGTGAGACGGAAACGTTGGTCAAAGCCGCGCTGCGAGAACTCGATCCCTCACCAGATGGCACGCGTCCCCAAGTTGTCGTCGTGAACGAAGCCGGCGCGTCCGTATACTCGGCGTCGGACTTGGCACGCGCCGAATTCCCTGATCTCGATGTCAGCATTCGTGGCGCGGTGTCAATCGCTCGGCGCTTGCAGGATCCGCTGGCCGAACTCGTGAAGATCGACCCCAAGTCGATCGGCGTGGGACAGTATCAGCACGACGTACATCAGACAAAGCTCAAGCAGCGCCTCGACGACATTGTCGAAAGCTGTGTAAACCGTGTTGGCGTCGAAGTGAACACCGCCTCAGCTGCGCTGTTGGCGTACGTCGCCGGTATCGGACCCGGACTCGCGCAGAGCATCGTCACGCTGCGCGATCAGCGCGGCCGTCTCGCCTCGCGTGCAGACCTCAAGGACGTGCCACGACTCGGCGCAAAGGCGTTCGAACAGGCTGCCGGCTTCCTGCGTGTACGCGGTGGCGTGCATCCGCTCGATTCGAGCGCGGTACACCCGGAGCGATACTCACTCGTTGAGCGCATGGCGAAGGATTCGGGCGTTGCTGTCGCCGCACTTGTGGGCAACGAGACCCTGGTTGACGCGATCCAGCTCGCGCAATACGTCAGCGTTGATGTTGGCATGCCCACGCTGCGTGATATTGTCGCTGAGTTGAAGAAGCCGGGGCGCGATCCACGTTCGGCGTTCGAGCCGCCCGCGTTTCGCGAAGACCTCAACAAGCCCGCTGATTTGTTGCCCGGCATGGTGCTGGAAGGCGTGGTCACCAACATCGTGGCGTTTGGTGCGTTTGTTGACGTCGGCGTGCACCAGGATGGACTCGTGCACGTGAGTCAGATCGCCGATCGCTATGTCAAAGATCCCAATGACGTGGTGAAGGTTGGGCAGAAGGTGCAGGTGACGGTGCAGAGTGTGGATCTCGCGCGCGGTCGCATAGCACTCACCATGAAGAAGGAGCCCAAGCCCTCTGACGCGTCGAATGCGTCCGGCGAGCGCATGCCTCGAGTCGAGCGTAAAGAGTCGCCGAATGCACCATCGGGCAGAGCGCCCGCGTCGTCCAACAGAGCTGTGCCGGGCAAGCCCGCAGCCAAGCTATTCGTGCCGACCAAGGGCGCGGTCGCGCCAAACGGGATCCGGTTCAAGTAGACGTCGCCTGATCACTCGTGATGCGGCACGCCGCGCGGTGTAAAGATGCGGCGGATCAGGCGCAGCAATTGATCAGGAGAGAAGGGTTTGTGAAGAAAGTTCGTGCGCGGGTCGAGCATGCCATGATGAACGATCGCGTTGTCGGTATAGCCTGACATGAAAAGCACGGCGATCCCTGGCCGCTGCTGGACAACGATGTCAGCGAGTGCGCGTCCGTTCATTCCCGGCATGATGACATCCGACAGCAGCATGTCTATGTGGCTGCTGTCGGCATTGAGCAGCGCGAGTGCAGCCTCAGGTCCCTCCACGGCGCGCACGGTGTAACCGCTGCGGGTCAGCACGCGCGCGACAAACTCCCGCACATCCGCGGCGTCTTCAACGAGCAGGATTGTCTGTCCGGCACTCGGGGCCAGCGATTCGTCGCTGGCAATCGGTGTCGACGGCGCCTGCTCGCCGCCTTCTCGTGGCAGGTAGATCTTGAAGGTCGTGCCGCGTCCGACCTCGCTGAGCACGTTGATCTGACCGCCGCTTTGGCGGACGATTCCGTACACCGTTGCCAGGCCAAGCCCAGTTCCTGCACCCACCGACTTCGTGGTGAAAAAAGGTTCAAAAATCTGCGAGCGGGTTAGCTCGTCCATACCGGTTCCCGTATCGGTGACCGCAAGCACGACATACTCACCACTGGGCACGCCGAGGTGCGAAGCAACATCATCGCCTTCAATGGCGACTTGTTCGGTTTCGAACGTCAGGTTGCCCCCGTCAGGCATCGCGTCCCGAGCGTTGAGCGCAAGGTTGAGAATCACCTGCTCCAATTGATTCGGGTCAGCGCGAACGGTCCAGTCGTCGGCGCGTGTGATCAGATTGATGCGCACCTGCTCTCCGATCAGACGACGGAGCATTGCCTGCACATCACTGAGCACGGCGTTGATGTTGAGAATACGCGGCTGGAGCACCTGCTTTCGGCTGTAGGCCAGCAGCTGCGCGGTCAGTGCCGCTGCGCGCGTTCCGGCGGCCACCATATCCTCCACATCCTGTCTTGATTTGTGTTCGCGTGGCAGCTCTTCGAGCACCAGCGAACCGGCGCCTACAATGACCGTGAGGAGATTATTGAAGTCATGCGCGATGCCCCCCGCCAATCGACCCACCGCTTCGAATCGCTGCGATTGCTGCAACTGCTCCTGCAACAGGGAGAGCTGGCGCAAGGATTCAACCTGCTCGCTGACATCAAGGTGAGATCCCACCCACTCTCGCACGCGTCCGTTGGGCTCAAACACGGGAACGGCCTGCACACGCACATGCCGCCATGTACCATCATTGCGCGCCAGGCGATGCTGGGAGGTGTACGGCTGTTCGGCGTGTAGAGCTTGAGCCCACGTCGACATAACATGTTCGACGTCGTCGGGGTGCACGCCAAATCCCGGCGTATCGGGGGCCATGCCTGTGAACTTTGACCACTGCAGCAAGTCAAGCCCCGAGCCGTCCGGGTTTACCGTCCACACTGCATCCGAGGAGGCTTGCACGAGAGCCCGATACCGGTCTTCGCTGCTTTCAAGCCGGCGGTTACTTTCGGCCAGCTCTGCGGTGCGCACGCGTACCAATTCTTCGGCGTCGTCATGCGCGCGTAACAACGCCACCTGAACCAGTTCGCGCTGGGAGACCTCGGCGACCAGACGCGCATTGGCAGCAGCGAGCTGGTCATTGGAATCGCGTAGTTGGGATGGACTCGGCAGCGCAATGGCCTGCGGCAGCAGACGCACCAGCAAGATTGCTGTGCCAATCGATGCGACAGCGGTAGCGGCCTTCACACTTCCACTCAGCCACCAATTCGGCACCCAGATGTTGTAGATCGACAGCAAGTGCGTCGTGCCGCAGAGGAGGATGAACGCGGCGAAGCTGAAGTAGACGTTGTTGATCGAGACATCCGGCCTGGCGCGACTGTACCGCAGCAGTGATAGCGGAATCAAGAAGTACGCCGCAGCGATCGCCGCGTCGGATCCGGCATGGAGCCAGAGGAGCGACGGGTTCCAAAGCAGACAGTAGCCATGCGGCATACCGTCCATGAGCATCGAAAGTGGGTGCATAATGGCGATACCGTTGAGCGTTGTAGTCCGCGATCATCGCAGAGCCAAGCGGTCCGAACTGTGCAAAACTCATACCCGGTGCAAGCCAACCCAGGTGGCACCCACAGGGGTGCATCGCGGCCGTGACCAGTTCGCCGGAGAGCTACCCGAACTATATGACCCAGTTTCCCGTGTGCCCTCGGGTGAGTAATGCTCGTCACAGAGAGGCAGCGCGTTCTTCTCATTCAGCCAAACCCCGCTTTGCCCACCGTCTCCAACCGGCGCAACTTTTACCGCCTGCTGCAGGTCCAGCCTGATGCCGTGCCCGAAGTCATCAAGGCGGCGTATCGCGCATTGATGGCGATGCATCACCCGGACAAAGGCGGCGACCACGCCACCGCGGCGTCAATCACCGACGCGTACGCCACGCTCTCCGACGCGCATCTCCGCGGTCTCTACGATTTGCGGCGAGTGCAGCAGAAGGCCAACACGTCGTCGACGCGCGCGGCCGACGGGGCGGCGTCCCGGGGACGTGAGGCGCCGCCGATGCCAGGCAACAGCGCGAACGTATGCTGCCCCTTCTGCACAAACGCGCTGTCGGCCAAGGCGAAAACGTTGCCTCGTTGCCCGCGCTGCGAAGCGCCACTCACGCGCGTGCCGGTGGGCGGACAGCCACTCTCCAAGGAACGCCGCCGGATGCTGCGCGTTTCCAAGTCCGATTGGGCCATGCTGCACGCCACCTGGACATCGGACGGCATCGATGTGCGCATGCGCGATCTTTCACTGAGCGGCGCCAGCGTGTACTGCGGTGCCGCGCTGCCAGTCGGACGACCGGTTCGGATTGTCGGCGCGGTATTCGATGCCGTCGGTGAGATCGTCTCCACCCGCCAAGTCGGAAACGTCTACACGCTTCACCTGCAGTTGATCACCGCGATCTTCGCGGTCCGCACGGGTGGGTTCGTTTCGACGTCTGCGTAGCTACGCGGGCGCCAATAGTACTTCGAAACCACGTCTGTTTCCTGCGCGCCCTCACTCCTGCATCCGCACCAGTAGCGCGCACGAGGCGATACGCGGATTGTGCAGCACCGTGCTTGCCGTTACCGCAGCTCCATGCAGCAGAAAGTTTGCCCAGCTCGAACGCACTTCCGACAACGGCACGCGACTCGGGACTTGCGACAACAGCTCGAGAAACGCCTGCTCCGACGGAAAGCGCGCCACGGTTGTTCCTGCACCAGCAAACGCGGAGCGCACGTCTTCGTCCGCCCCAAACAACACCTCGCGCACATTGCCGCAGCTTGACGTGGCAAGCGTGCCTAGTGCTTGATAGCGTAACGCGCGCGGCATGCCCGGATCCTGAAGGGCCGCGATCAACTGACGGCGCGCGAGTGCGGCATCGGGTCCACGCCGGAACCGCTGCAGCCTGCGCGCACCTTCCTGCGGCACCGACGACTTCGGCAACGGCTCGGCCAACGCCAGACCGCGCGCGTTGCCCGTTGTTTTGTAGAGCTGGTGCAACCCATTCCGGCCAATGTCGACGATGACCCGGCCAAGCATGGCGTCGAACGCCGTGGTGCCATTGTCGATGAATGCAAAGCCAAACGAGACGATTGACTTGAGCGCCGCTTCAGCCCGTGCAGGCTGACCTGTGGCGAGGTAGTACGCAGCGCGCGAAACACCAGCATACGCCAAAGCCTTCGTGTCGGCGAAGCGAGGGATTGGCATCGAATAGGCAAACGCATCGGCACGAAAGGGCAGTGTGAACGCACCGCCAATGACATCGACAGCCGCCGCGCTTGCCACCACGTCGAAATCGCCCCACACCGGCGCCTGCGCCACGCGCTCGAGTGACGTCATCTCCGCTGAGCCGAGCGCACCCGTCGCCAACGCGATCACGTGTGACGCCACCTGTGCATCAATCCCGTTGGACGACGTTGGCGGGAACATGCCGATCGCCTTCGGCCGGTTCTCCCACGGGCGTTGCACGCGCGCCGGGACCTCGCGCGTCGGAAACATGTCATTGTTGGCCATCCGTCGATGTGCGGCGATGCGATGCAACGCGGTCCCGGCGGCTATCGGCGTCACGGACCCGTCGATTGGCGCCATGAGCGCACGTAGCCGCGCCGCATCATCGACTCGTGCGCGCATGTCGTTGATCGCCGAGAGCGATGGCGTCACGGCTCCACCACGCAGGCCAATGAAAGCCAGCGGTACGCATGCGAGCAGTGCAACGCCGATTGCCGCGTCACGCACGAATTTCAACGCCGATCGCCACCACACACGCTTCTCCGCCACGAGCGCGGCCGCGAACACGGCTCCGGATTGCGTCCGCGCACTGCGCGCTGATGCCTTCCGCGCCGGAACATGGGCGGCATCGCGCGCACCCACCCAACCCGTTGCAATCGCGTCGCTCGAATCAATGCGCATCGCTCAGTCTCCTCCAACGGGCGTGAGTTGGAGTGACGACGGCAACCGAAGCAGCGCATCCACTTCCCCCTGCGCGGCAATCAACCGCTCCACATCTTCCGACACGGCGGCAGCAAGATCGAGGTGCGTCGTGACCGCTTCGAGCGACAGCGAACCGGCATGCAGGCGCAACAGACTCAAGCGCAGTGTCTCCATGGCACCGACCGTCTCGCGCAACCGTTCGCGCACCGCATCGCGCTCACTCTGCACCGCTGCACACGCACCACTGTCTGGCGTGGCAGCCATTCCGTCCAACAGCTCCTGCACGTGTCCCTGTCGTTGACGCAAGCGTCGCACGTCTTCCTGCAACCGTCGCATCACCGCCGGCACATCGCCCAGCACCTCGCGCGAAGATTTCGGCAGACTGTCAAACAACTGTTCTGCGGCCAGACCAAGTGACAGTTCGGTTGCGCGATGTGTCATCGCGGGTGGAGCGGGCTTTGCGCCACGCAACCGTTTCGCCATTGCGAACGCCCACTTCGCCGCGCGACCGGTCCATGCCGCGGTCCAGAATTCCACGTCGACATCACGACGCATCTGCAAAAGGGCGAGGTATCCCGTGCCCGTTACGATCGCTGTCGCGAGGCCGACGAACGCCAAAAGGCACACGGTGAGCTGCGGGGCGTTGGCCACTGCCGACGTGTCAATCGTGATGGCTGCGATCAGCAGCAACACGACCGATGTCGAAAGCATGAGCCGGGTTGTCACGCGCAGCACATGTTCAGCGATGCGTCGCGCACGGCTCAGTTGGGTTCCTCGCTCTTCGCGACTGCTGTCCTGTTCCGCGCGAAACGCCGGTACCACGTCGGCCTGTGTGAACCCTTGATCGAGTAGACGTTTGGCAGCGGTTACCGCAAAGGTTGCCACAGCCACAGCACCACCGCCCATGAACACCAGCGACGCGGCAGCCAATCCAATCAGCTTCGCGGTCGCGACCGATGCGACGACAACAGTGCTCAGCGCCAGCAATGTGCCACCGCCGTCCATGCGTCCGTTACGCTTCACAAAGGCGCGCAGTGCTGCGGGTAACTCGCGTCGGGACTCAATCGCCCCGCCGAGCTGCTGGGCCAGCTCCTCCGCACTACTGGGCCGGTGCGCAGGGTCCTTGGCCAAGCACCGGTCAACCAACTGCGCCAACTTTCTCGGTACGGTGCTCCCAGGCGCCCGCAGCGTCGGCGCCTTTTCGGTCACGTGCCGCGCCAGAATCTGGGCCGGCGTTTCGCCGGTAAAGGGTAGTCGACCGGACAGCGCGTAGAACGCCGTCACTCCAAGCGCGTACAGGTCGCTTCGCGCGTCCACGTCGCCACCCACGGCCTGCTCGGGGCTCATGAACTCCGGCGTGCCACTCACATCATCCGCAGACGCATCGCCGGTTGCAGCCGCGATGCCGAAGTCGGCGACCATGGTCCGACCGGTCCCGTGTTCGATGAGAATGTTGTCCGGCTTCACATCGCGGTGAACCACCCCCTGTCCATGGGCGTAGCCAAGTGCCCAGGCCACTTCGCGAAGCAGGCGGATACCGTCGGTGGGGGAAAGGGGCCCGCGGGACTGCACGCGCTGGCTCAGCGTCTCGCCGTCCACAAACGCCATGACGAAGTAGACAAACCCGTCCGCTTCGCCGACCGAGTGAATGGGGATGACGTTGGGGTGCGACAGCTTGGCGGCGAGCTGCGCTTCGCGCAGGAATCGGTCGCGCAGCCCCGGGCGCGCTGCGAGCGACGGCGGGAGCAGCTTGATGGCCACCAGCCGGTCGAGGTGCACTTCGCGGGCAAGATAGACCACACCCATGCCGCCGCGGCCCAGCTCGCGATCGATCGAGTAACGGCCAGCCAAGGCGAGCTGAAACGCGAGAAAAAGTGGATCCGCGGACTCTGTCAGTTGGGTCATAGCAAGTGATCCGTGGACATTCGATGGCGTGCGTGGTGGAGCCGCCAGTCTTTGCGAGGTGATCTGGATGAAAGACGGCAGTGCCGGCTCGGCGTAACCGGCTATCGGAACCTGCGACAAGAGGTGAGCGTACGGACGGGTCGACGGGTCACCGTCGGCGGTCCCCACCCTTCCTCGAGTCGGTTGCCCTGCCTATGACCTCACGCCGCGACTTCCTGAAAACAGGAGGCGCCGCCTTCGGCGCCTCCATGCTCGCCGGCAGCGCCATCGCCGGGATCCCGCGATTGCTCAACGCCGCCCCGGCCCCGACCGGGCGAGCGCTCGAAACGTTCTACGACATCCCGCAGGTGAAGGAGCTGATGGCGGCAGCACTCAACGCCGCAAAGGCGGCCGGCGCTTCGTACGCCGACGTACGGTGCAGTCGTCAACGACAGAACTTCGTCTTCACGCGCGAACAGCAGATCCAACAGGTCGTCGACACAGACACCGTCGGCATCGGCGTGCGAACACTGGTGGACGGCACGTGGGGCTTTGCTGGAACGCGCATTCTCACGACTGACGGCGCTTCAATCGCTGCGCGGGAAGCGGTCGCGATTGCCAAGGCTTCACGCATTGCACGCGATCGCTCGGTCGAGTGGTTGCCGTCTCCCGTTGTCACCGACGGCTACTGGAAAGGCGCATTCACTACCGATCCGTTCGACATTCCCGTTGAACAGAAGGCCGATCTGCTGCTCAAGGCCAACGCCGCTGCGATGAAAACAAAGGGCGTGAAGTTCGTCTTCTCAGGCTTCTTCTTTGTAAAGGACGAACGCCACTACGCCAACACCGACGGGTCGACGATCAAGCAGGACACGGTTCGCTCGTGGCCGACGATGCAGATCACCGCAGTGAGCGCCGACTTCACCGACTTCCAGAACCGCACCAACATCGCACCACCGATGGCGCGCGGCTGGGAGTTCGTGCTGGATCAGGATCTCGTAGGCAACGCACCCAAGTGGGGCGAAGAAGCAGTGGCCAAGCTCACGGCGAAACCGGTTGACGTCGGGCGCTACGATCTCGTGCTCGATCCGGCAAACCTATGGCTCACCATCCACGAAAGCATCGGACATCCCACAGAACTCGATCGCGCGATGGGCTACGAAGCCAACTACGCGGGCACGTCGTTCGTTGCGCCGCCCGACAAAATGCTCGGGCAACTCAAGTACGGCCCGACGATGCTCAACATTCAAGGCGATCGCTCACAACCGGGCGGACTCTCGACCATCGGCTGGGATGACGACGGCGTGAAGCCCGACGAATTCCTGATCATCAAGAACGGCGTGTTCAACGACTATCAGACCACGCGCGAACAGGCCCCGTGGTTGCGCTGGTGGTACGACAAGAACGGACGTCCCGTGCAGTCACACGGATGTTCGTTTGCGCAAGGATGGGACAACGTCCAGTTCCAACGTATGCCAAACGTCTCGCTGCTGCCAGGCGAGAAAGACCACAAAATCGCAGACCTCGTCAGCGCGACCGACAGAGGTATTCTGATTTCAGGAGACGGAAGCTTCTCCATCGATCAGCAACGCTTCAACGCGCAATTCGGCGGACAGACGTTCCACGAAATCAAAGGCGGCAAGATTGTCGGCGTCCTGAAAGACGTGGCATACCAAATCCGCACCCCGGACTTCTGGAACGCACTCGACATGATCGGCGGCAAATCCTCCTACCAACTCGGCGGCAGTTTCTTCGACGGTAAAGGACAGCCCGCACAGGTGAACGCAGTCAGTCACGGCACTCCACCCGCGCGCTTCAAGAACATCAACGTCATCAACACCGGGAGGAAGGCGTAATGTCGACATCGCCCATTCTCACCCGTGATGAAGCAGAAGCGATTGTTCAGAAAGCGATCAAGATTTCCAAGGCCGATGCCGTCGACGTGCAGATCAACAGCTACACACGAGGCAACATCCGCTTCGCCGACAATCAGGTGTCCACATCCGGCTCCACCACCGATGCACAGCTCGGTATTCAGAGCGCATTCGGGCCGAAGCACGCCGTCGTCACCACCAACGATCTGTCTGACGAGTCAATCAAGCGCGCTGTCGAACAAAGCGAACGCATCGCACGACTCGCCCCCGACGATCCGGAGTCGATGCCACAACTCGGCGCACAGCAATACAGCGCCATCACGTCGTGGTTTGACAGCACGGCCAATCTCACCGCAGACGATCGCGCGAAAGCCGCGTTGTATGCGCTCGATAAGGCACGAAAAGCCGGCGATGTGAAAGCGGCCGGGTATCTCGTGACTGGTGCCGGGGCACTCGCGATCGGTAACAGCACCGGGATGTTCGCCTATCGTCGCAACACGAGTGCGAACTACACGCTGACCGTGCGCACGACCGATGGCACTGGCTCGGGTTGGGCTGCTGCCGATCATCCCGATTGGACGCAACTCGATGCCGAGAATGTCGCGAGTCGCGCCGTCGACAAGGCACGCGCGTCACGCACTCCCGTGGCACTCGAGCCGGGCCGGTATACGGTGATTCTCGAGGCGCAGGCCGTTGGGGATCTCGTGCAGCTCATCTCCAACTACGCCGACGCGCGCAGTGCAGACGAAGGACGGTCGCCGTTCGTGAAGCAGGGTGGTGGCAACAAGGTGGGAGAGAAGATTGTCGATCCGCGTGTCACCATCTTTTCGGATCCCGCA
>Ga0209591_10006541_pt1 | contig 12944 bp, 10 predicted proteins | sample MAT01_FD_187207 | JGI IMG/M metagenome (GOLD analysis project Ga0209591, IMG submission 187207) | Freshwater microbial communities from Lake Fryxell liftoff mats and glacier meltwater in Antarctica - MAT-01 (SPAdes) (version 2) | ecosystem: Environmental > Aquatic > Freshwater > Ice > Liftoff...
CGACTATCGGCGTAGGTCGAACCTCAGCCTTGCATCCAGCGCTGCCTGCCGCATGATCGTGTTCGGCGAATCCCTCGCCCGGAGGAAGCGACCATGCTCATGACCACCACCTCGACCCTCGATGGCCACAAGGTCAGCCGCTATCTCGGCGTGGTCACCGGCGAGGCGATCCTCGGCGCCAACATCTTCCGCGACTTCTTCGCCGGCATCCGCGACATCGTGGGTGGGCGCTCGGGCTCGTACGAGAAGGTGCTGCGCGATCCCAAGGACACCGCGATGCGCGAGATGATGGAACACGCCAAGCGCCTCGGCGACAATGCGGTGATCGGTGTGGACCGTAACTACGAGACCGTGCAGGTCGGCAACGGTGGCGGCATGCCGATGGTGTCGGCGTCGGGCACGGCGGTGGTGCTGGACAACGCCTGAGGCGCGGTACCGCGCGTTGCCGGTCGGCCTGCAGCATGGGGCTGGCCATTGCGCCATGCGCATTGCCGCCCACGCTGCTACGCGGAGGACGCCCGCGCGTGCCGCGCCAGCGTCACGGCACCAGTTCCATCCACCGCGTGGGCCGTGCATCTGCCGGAACGTACAGCGGATGGCGCGGCGCGCCGCTGGCGGTCAGGCCGAGGTGGTGCAGGCGCACGCCGGCGACGTGCAGCATTCCCACCGCTTCCGCCGCGCGCACGATACCGCGTCTGCCGCCGCTGGCACCCCATGCACAGACCACCAGCGAGGCGCGGCGCGCGCAGCGCTTGAGCCACGCGTCGTTGCGCGGACCGATCGGGTCGGGTGCTGCGAACAGCGCATCGGGATCGGTGCACACGCGGCCGAACAGGTTCACCACTTCGAGGTGGGTGAATCCCCAGGCTGCGGCGAAGCCGATGCAGCGGCGGACCGTGGGATCGTCGCGGCGGCCATCGGCCATGCTGGGATTGAGCATCACGAACAGCAGCGGCCCGTTACCTGTTGGCGACTGCCAGCCGGCGAGCAGATCGCCCTGCGCCTTGCCGATCTCGCGGCCGAGCAGATAGCGATAATGGCGATCCGGTGAGAAGCGGGCCCAGCGGCGCACGCGGGCGATCCTGTCGGCAAATGGCAGCGGTGTCGGGCAGCGCCCGCGTGATGGCAGCACCTGCGCCGGTTACTTCGACCCCACGCCGGTGAGCTCGGCGCTGAGTGCGACCAGTCGCGCGCGCACCGCGGCGTCCGCGGCCTGCGCGTGCGGCGTGGCAACCTTGGCATCCCGATAGAAGGCGCCCGCCTGCAGCGACGGTGCGGTGATCAGGCGCATCACGGTGTCGCGGCCCTCGGCGACGGTGCTTTGCACCGGAATGCCGAGGCTCTTGACCATCGTGGTGTCCATCAGGGTCGCCGGATGCAGCGAGATCATGGTGATTCCGTCGTTGGCGAACGATGCTGCGAGCTGCATCGTCATCATCACCTGCGACAGCTTGCTCTGGCCGTAACCGCGCGCGTTCGCGCCCGGCTGCTCGAGCATCACATCGTCGAAGTCGATCGGGTCGGCGCTGCCCGAGGCGACGTTGATCACGCGCGAGGGTGCGGCTGCCTTCAGCACCGGCCGCAGCGTATTCACCAGCACCCAGCCGGCCAGATAGTTCACCGCGAACTGCAGCTCGTAGCCGTCGGCGCTGGTGCGGCGCGGCTGCTCGCCGGTGAACGCGATACCGGCGTTGTTGACCAGCAGATCGAGCTCGGGAACCTCGCGCGCGATGGTGTTGGCGAAGGTCTTGACCGCGTCGAGCGAGGCGAAATCGGCGGCGACGAATCGCGCAGAACCCACGCCCGTGGCAGTGATCTCGTCGACCAGCGCCATGCCGCGCTCGGTGTTGCGGCCGTGCACGATCACGTGCGCGCCATCGGCGGCCAGCGCGCGCGCCAGCTCGCGTCCCAGACCATCGGTGGAACCGGTGATCAGCACCGTCTTGCCGGAATACGACAACGGCGCGGCCGGCTCGGCCGCGTGGGCGCCCAGGCCAAGCAACAGCGCGAGAGCGATGAGAAAGCTGGGAATCGGCAGGCGCATGGTCAGGATCTCCTCGGGTCAGTGCGCAGAGTAGGGTGCGCGTGCGCTTGGGACAACCGGATCGCTTCTTGCGCATGGACTGTATCAACCACGCTTCTTCTGCGGTGCCCCACACAGCGCGTTACTGCCCGCGCGCACCGTTCAAGCCCGCGCCTCGGAACTGCAAAGCTTGCCCAGCCCATCCTGTCGCGCTGTGGGAGCCGGCATGCCGGCGACACCGGCACCTGCCAAGCGCAACGAGCGCAGGGCCGCTGCAGCACCCTTCCGATCAGGGTCCGCTGACAGCAGGCGCAGTGGCGAATGGCTTGATCCCGAACTGCGCGTAGATCTCGGCGGGGAAATACACCGTGCCGTCCTTGACCACCATGCGGATCCGGCGCAACTGCGCAAGGTCGATGGTGGGATCACCCGGCACCAGGAAGAAATCGGCCAGCTTGCCGCGCTCGATCGAGCCCAGCGATTGGTCCTCGCCGAGATACGCGGCCATGTCGAGCGTGGCGCGCGTGAGCACCTGCGCCGGGGTGAAGCCGACCGCCTCGAACAGCATCATCTCGCGATGGTAGGCCAGCCCACCGCCCAGATCGGTACCGGGAATCAGCAGCACGCCGCGCTCGCGCATCTGACTGACCGTGGCCAGCAGCTTTTCCCATGCCGCCGCATAGGCCTCGGCATCGCCGGCCGCCGACATGTCGGTCCAGCCCTGCTTGGCATTGCGCTGCCAGCCGATCGGCATGTGGTCGATGATGTCGAGCGAGCCGCGCGGCACTTGGCCGGACTGGTGCAGCAGCAGGTTTTCGTGGATCGCGATGGTCGGCTCGACGGCGACCTTGTTGGCGAGGATCAGCTCGAAGGTCTTGCGCACCCGTGGCGACTGCAGGTCAAGGTCCTTCAGGCGCTTCAGAGCGGTCAGGCGCAGCAGGGTACGGGTGTCCTCGCCCTGATCGAGCACCCAGCCGAGCATGATCTGGTTGATATGGGTCAGCTCGTCGTAGCCGGCCTCGATCATCGCGTCGGCGTTGGAGAATGCCGGCACGTGGCCGCTGGCGCGCAGGCCCAGGCGATGCGCTTGCGTGACTGCGGCGGCCGACCACGCCGGGTTCATGCTGTTGTAGAGCTTGACCTGGATGAAGCCGTGCGCGGCATACCAGCGCACCGCATCGAGCGCCTGCGCCTGGCTCGCGACCAGGATGCCGTTGTTGGAGTTGTACGGGCTCCTGCCCTCGATCAAGCCGCTGCGTGCGATGCGCGGACCACCGACGCTGCCGGACTCGATGCTGCGGATAAGCGCATCCAGCACCGCGTTGTCGTTACCCATGTCGCGGCTGGAGGTGACGCCGGCGGCGATGTTGAGGATCGCGCCGTTCTGGCTGCTGTGCGCATGCATCTCGTACAGGCCGGGCACCAGGGTGCCGCCTTCACCGTCGATCATCACCTCGCCCGGCGTCGCGGGGCTATCCAGCGGCTGCAGGCCGCTGATCGTGCGGCCGTGGATCACCACGCTTTGGGCGGCCGACAGGCGCATGCTGCGCGGGTCGAATACGCGCACGTTGCGGATCCGCACCGGCCCTGTGTAGCGGTGCGCCGTCCTGGCCTGGATCGTCTCGAAACGATTGCGACCGAGCCCGACCGCGATCTCGCGCAGGCGGTCCTCTTCGCCCTCGAATCCCTTGCGCACCACCACCGCCCGCGGCGAGATCGCCGCGAACAGCAGGTTGTCGGCGTCCAGAAGGATGTAGGAGGGATCCAGATCGAGACCGCTGATCGTGTACTGGCGCACCGCGAGCGGTGCCTTGCCATCGGTCACCTGCAGCGCATCGCCGACCGACAGTGTCAGCTCGCCGCCCGGATACACCGGCAGTTTGCGATCAGTGCCGGCCAGCAGCGCGCGCGCATACAAACCCAGCGCCCAAGGGCTTGCGTTCTGGCCGACGTACAGGCGTGGGACTGCGTGTTCGGCGCGTCCCTCGCCGGTGCTGTCGCGCCAGCGCGTCGCCTGCGCACCGCGCTCGAACATCTCCTCGACCTTGCTGCCGAAGGTGGTCGCACCGGTGATGGTCCACGCGATGGGCAGGCCGTCGGCGTCGAGGGTCAGTTGTTCGGCAATCGTCGGTCCGCGACCGTTGTTCTTGATATCGAACTCGATCGCGATCTTTGCCGAGTGTTGCGTGACCCTGACATGGCCCACGGCCGCGCCACCGACCAGCACCGTGAAGTCCTCGCTCGTCGCGCGGGCCGGTGACGTTGCTGCGAGGGCCAGGCACAACGTAGCCGATGCGATCCGCATGGCACATTCTCGCTCACCGTGATGAACCCTCACTGTGAGCGATTGCGCGCGCACGTACAAGCGGGGTTCGATCAGGTCGATCAACCAGCCGCGGTTCAGCGCACGCGACCCAGGTCCTGCCGTGCGCTCAGGTAGCGACCGCACCCGTCGGCGTCGCCAAACGTGCAGTTTGCGGACGCGCGCGGAATCGGAACTGCGCCCCGGCGCGCGCCACCGGGCGCAGACGATCTGCACCGCACCGGATAGCGGCGACGACCACAACCGGCGGCGCACGTTTCGCAGTTGCAACAGCGCCCCTCACGCCAGGCCCGCGCCTGCGACCGGCGCCGATCGTTCAGCGCCGCCCCTTTCTGGCGCGCCCTGCGACAGGTACGCTGCGGTCTGTCGGGCGCGCATCGGATGCGCAGCCCTTGCGCCAAAACCACAGGGTCTCCCGCATGCCCAAACCGTTGACCGAACTGCTGCAGCACTACGACCCCAGCGCGCCACTGGCCGAGGCCTCGACCATTCCGGCGTCGTGGTACATCGACGAGCGGGTGCTTGCACTGGAGCGGCGCACGACCTTCGCGCGCACCTGGCAGCTCGCCGCACGCGTGGACCAGGTACGCGAGCCCGGCCAGTACGTCAGCTGCGAGATCGCCGGCGAGCCGATCGTGGTGGTGCGCGGCGACGACGGCGTGCTGCGCGGATTCTTCAATGTCTGTCGCCATCACGCCGCTGCGGTGATCACCGAGCCGGCAGGCTGTGCTAAGAACCTGCGCTGTCCGTACCACGGCTGGACCTATGGGCTGGATGGCGCGCTCAAGGGCACGCCGAGCTTCAACAACGAATGCCATTTCGATCGCGGTGCGCACGGGCTGGTGCCGGTGGCCACGGCAATCTGGGAGCAGTGGGTGTTCGTGCGCCTGGATGCGCAAGGCCCGGGGCTGGAGGAGTTTCTCGGTAATGCCCTGATCGACGAGGTCAAGGCGCTCGAGCTGGACCGGCTGCACTGGTTCGAGCGGCGCCACTACTTCTTCGATTGCAACTGGAAGGTGTTCGTCGACAACTATCTCGACGGCGGCTATCACGTGCCGCACCTGCACAAGGGTCTGGACAGCGTGCTGGACTTCAAGAACTACACGATCGAGAACGGCCTGCATCACTGCCTGCAATCGAGCCCGATTATCGCCGGCAAGGATGCGCAGTTTTCCGCCGTGCGCAAGGGCGATCGCGCGCACTACTACTGGCTGCACCCGAACTTCATGATCAACTGGTACGAGGGCGTGATGGATACCAACCTCGTACTGCCGCTGGGTCTGGACCGCACCGAGGTGATCTTCGACTTCTACTTCACCGATGTGTCCGACGCCGCGCGCGAACATAACCGGGCCAGCATCGATGTCGGCAACATCATCCAGGACGAGGACATGGCGATCTGCAAGTCGGTGCAGCGCGGTCTGAACTCGCGCGCTTATTCGGCCGGCCGGCTGTCGATTCGCCGCGAAGCGGGTGAGCATTTGTTCCATCGGCTGCTGCACGCGGATCTGGTCGCAGGCGCGGGCGATTGAGCGACGCCGGGCAGTGCGCGTGCAGCGTCGCGCGGGCGATGCACGATAGTGGCCGAGCGCTGTTGCTGATCATGTTGATGGGGAGCCTCGCAGCGACACTTCCCGTGCACGCAAACAGCGACGATCCGTTCGCGTCGCTGCGCTGGCGCGCCCGGATCGTGCTCGTGTTCGCGCCTGCCGACGATGATGCGCAACTGCAGCGCCAGCAGCGCATCCTCGCAGGGCTGGGGCCGGCAGGCTCCGAGCGCGATATTGTGGTGGTGTACGTGGTTGCGGCGCGCACTTCCGGTGCGCGCACTGCGTTGGATCCGGCCGCATTGCGTCAACACTACGCGGTCGACGCTGCCGATTTTCGCGTCGTGCTGATCGGCAAGGATGGTGGCGTGAAGCATCGCTCCGATGTGCCGCTCGATGGCTGCACCCTGCTCGGTCTGATCGACGCGATGCCGATGCGGCAGCGCGAACGGCAGGATCCCGACACAGACGCGGCCGACTGCATACGCGCGCCAAGTCACCGCGCAACGTGATGGTGCGGCTACGCCAACCCGCTGCCGAACAATCGATCCAGCTCCGCCACGCGCAGGAACCACAGGTTGCTCGATCGCTGCGGCAGCAGCACGAAGCCGCGCAGCGCTGGCACATGGAGAAAACGTTTCTGGATCCCGGAGCGGCTCGCGGGTCCTGCCGCTGGCATGCCGGTGGTCGGCAGCACACTGATATCCCACTGCGTACCGGCGTTGGGCGTGATGGCGTAAACCGTTCCAGTCTCACCGGCGTGATAGAACAGGAACCGGCCGCTGTCGGGATCGAAATCCATGCCCGCTTAGTTCGGTGCCGCAGCAATGAACTGGTTCAGCGTAGCGCTCGGATCGAAGCTGATCGTACTGACCCTGTGCGCTGCTCGCATCGATGCGCCGCGCCACCACGCCGAGATTGGCGTCGAAACCCTGGCCATCGCCGAACTGCAGCGAGAACAGCGTGTTCCGACACGCCGAGCCTGCGAACGTCGACGCGGCAGACGTGGCCAGAGTGCGCGCGCAGGTGCGAGGGCGAGTGCTGTGCCGGCATGGCGCGATGAGCAACGAAGACGCGGCGGACATGGCTGGATGCGAACACGGCGGCGGATTCTCCGTGGATGCCTGCGTCAGCATTGCCGATGACCGCGCGGCGGGCCCGACGGCTACATCGACTGCAGTTGGGCGCGACGCCCGCCCAGTGCGAACAGCCCGGCGACCGCCACCAGAAGCGCCAGCCACGCCAGTGCCGGCAGTCCGACCGGCACCGACACCGCGCCCGTCAGCCCGAGGCCGATGACCACGGTTTCGCGCTCGCGCACGGGATCGAAGCCGACTTCGCCGGCGGGCAAACCGACCCGGTCCTCGAACAGGAAGAGCGGAACCCGGTCGAGGCCTGCCGTTCCACGTGGGACCACCCGCACCAGGCAGCTTGCACTGCCACCGGCTGGAACGGGGCCGAGTCGGAATGCGCGACTGTCGAAGTTCATGCCGGTAAAGTTGGCGCAACCCGTTCCAGTGGTACGGGCGCAGCCGCCCGGAATGTCGCCGTCAAGATCGAAGCTCGTCGGCCCGAAGAATCCGCCGCCGAACTCGTGGCAGGCGGTACTGGCTACCCTTGATTCGACGTCCACCGCCGAACGATTGAGGACCCGCAGCCGCACGACGGTACCCGCGCTGCCGCCGGCTCCCAGCGTGTCCAAGGCCAGTTCGATGTCTGGCAGCGTGCCGATCCGCGCCTTGTTCAGGCAGAACGGGAATGTGAAAGGCGACGGCAGCAGGCACGCGTTGAAGCCAAGGTCGCTGGTCGAAGCGGTGGAGCGCTGTACGCGGTAGCGACACGTTCGTGTTCCAGCGGGCGCGATCGGCGCGAACGCGAAGCGGACGACCATCGACGAAAGGAATGGTTCCACCACCGGCGCAGCGCAGGCACCGGCATCGAGGGGCGTGAACACATACTGACCGAAGACCGTCTGCGGAACCTCGAGCACGCCGCCCATGGTGCCGCTCAATCCGAGGCCCGTGGTGTCGCGAATCTCGAAAGCAAAGTCGCCCGCCTGCCCCGGACCGATCGGAAAGTACGCACTCGATCCACCGGGAATCGCGACGATGTCTGCCACCGACTGCGCTGCTCCCAGCGCGGGGACGCAGGCGAGCGTGGCAAACACCACGGACAAGAGCAGTGAACGAACGCTGCAGTCGCGCATTTCCGATTCCCGAACTGTCGATTCCATGTTCGACGCACGACGCTGGCGAATCCCCCAGTCCGGATCTCCGGCGTGCAGCCGGGGTCCGTGCGGGCGCAGCCGGCTGCGCGGCCTGCGCCCAGAATGAGCGCAGTTCGGAAGCAACGTGCAAGGCGGGATCGCCGAGCACCGGCTCGCTTATCGTTCGGGCCGCGCTCGATCGCTGCTGGATCGGCCCTGATCCGCGCTGAGTCATCCCATTGCCGGCCGATTCGGCCTCGAATCCCGCTCAGTCCGCTTCGAAGCCACTGCCGAAGATGGCAAACCCGGTGGGAAGCGCGACTCCGCTGTTGTTGTCGAGATCGGCATCGAACACGAAATGCGGCGCTTGGTCATTGGTAAGTGCCTCGGCGAAGAACGCGACTGGCGCGGGCAGGCTTTGCGGCAGGTTGCCCGAGATCACGAAGTCCAGTCGCGATGCCGCCGGCAGATCGACCAGCGAGTCGACTGCGCCGCTGCCAGCGGCGGCCGGGCACACAGCGCCGTTTTGCGCCATGCAAGTCCACACCTGACCCAGCAGCGCCGGATCGGAGCCGGCAGTCAGCGCCACCTGCGGTGCCGCGTCGGGTCCAAGGTTTCGCAGCTCGACCCGGTACTGGGTGGCCTCACCCGGGTTCACGCCGCCGAGCGTGCTGATCACCGCCACCGACACATCGGCCACGCGCATAACCGCATGGTCGGCCGGGTCCGTCTCGCTGTCGGCATGCGTGGTAGAGCCGATGAACTGCGCCAAAGCCGTGCGCGGCCCGTAGCTGGTGAACGCAATCTGGCAGCTGAAGGTCAGCACCGCGCCGGCAGTCGACACCGGTGTATTGCTGGAGCACGTTTCCTTCGTATCCAGCACGACCTGGATCCGGCCACCAACCGGGGCTGCGTCGATGCCATCGACCTGCACGGTGAAAGTCGTCGGCTGACCCAGGCGCGAGGGACTCGGCGATATCGTCAAGGAACTGCTGGTCGCGCGCGACAAGGTGGCCAGCGCGAACGGCGACAGCGATTGCACGATGCCGCAAACCAGACGCGGTGGGTCGGGCTCGTCGACGCGGAATGCGGTGCGGTCGACATAGCTGCCGTTCTCGCCATGCAGCAGCCGCATGCTGAGGAAATCCGCTGCCGACACACTGGCCGGTACTGCCAGGCACACGGTGATCGGCGGCGTATAGCTGGCGGTGGTGGTGATCTCGAAGGCGGGGCAGGTCTCGCAGAGCGTGTAACCCGCCGGCATCTCGCCCTGGGTCGGTGTGATCGGAACGAATGCGGTGCTGCCCGCGGTGCCGACTTCGGAAAACGTCACCTCGGCGTCGGGCGCGTTCACCATCACATCGGTTCCGGTGCCGGTGGGCACGTCGAACGCGTTGTCGCAGGCGTCGCCCACGCCATCGCCGTCGCGGTCCGGCTGTGGTGCGGCGGTCGGGTTGGTGTTGAAGCCTGCACTGTTGGTCACCCGACGCAGCCCGGTGCCGTCGCGGTTGATCGCATAGACCTCGCCATCGCCGTCATAGTCGGCCTGAAACACGATCTGCGCTCCGTCGCGCGTGAATGCCGGCTCGGTTTCGCGGAACACGCTGTCAGTCACCCGCCGCTGGTCGGAACCGTCGGCATTCATGGTGTAGATCTCGCCGTTGGTGCTCTCGCCATTGCGGAACGAGATGAACACGATGCGGCTGCCGTCGGGACTGTACGAGGGATGGGTGTCGCGCAATAAAGCCGTGGTCAGGCGCAGCTCCTCGGTGCCAGTTGGGCTGATGGTGAAGATGTCGTGGTTGGCGTTGCCGATCGAACCGCGATCGGAATCGAACGCGATGCGCGTGCCGTCGTGGTTGAACACCGGATTGCCGGCGGTGTTGCTGAAGCCCAAGTTGGTGGTCAACTTGATCTGGTTCGCGCCATTGGCGTCCATGATCCACACATTGCGCTGCCCGCCTGCGCGCGAGGAGATGAAGGTGATCTTCGATCCGTCGGGGCTGAAGGCCGGCGCTCTGTTGTTGCCCGAGATGTTGGTGAGCTGCCGCAGGCTGCTGCCATTGGCGTTCATCGAGAAGATCTCGTCGCGACCGCTGGAGCGGTTGGAGTTGAATACGATGCGGCTTCCGCTCGCATCGAATCGGGGCGCGGTATCTGCCGCCGAATTGGTGGTCAGCCGCTGCGCGGCCCCGCCGTTGAAATCGGTGGTCCAGATTTCCTGGTTGCTGATGCGGGTCGACGACATCGCGACGCGGTAGCCGTTGGGCACCGCCGGGCAGCTGTCGGCACCGTCGATGACGCCGTCGGCGTCGGTGTCTGGTCGACCGAAGGCGCGGAAGAACTTAACATCGTCGTAGGTGGTCGCATTTCCGCCATCGTGGTCCACCACGCGCGTGGACCGGCGGCAGGTGTCGCCTATGTCAATGCACAGCTGGATAGCGATTCGCGTGCCGTCGGGACTGAATTCCGCGCTGCCCTCGTAAATCCCCGTTTCCGCGGGCTCGTCCCAGAGGGCCGCCACGCCGGTGCCGTCCGTTTTGGCCACGTAGAGGACCCGTGGCAGGGTGAACCCGTCCGACCGGTTGCTGAACAATACAAGGCGGCCATCGGGACTGACGAAGAGATTGTTCTTTTCACCGACGATATTGCTCAGTCGCAGGCGGCCCCCGCCGTCGCCGTCCATGCGCCAGAGGTCGCCGTAGCGCCCATCAGGGGTGTTCTCTCGCTCGGACCGAAACACGATCCCGCCGCCCCGCAGGTATTTGGGATCGTCGTTGTAGGAGCTATCGGAGGCTACGTTGGTGAGCGCTACAACGGTGTTGCCGTCGAGCGTGGACCGATATATCTGTCGTGAGCCGTTAGAGGAAGCCTGCGAGGTGAACACCACGAACGCGCCATTGGGACTGAACGATGGGTTCTCGTGATTATTGGCGGTGATGTCGTTGCTGACCAGTGGGTCGGACGTGAGCAGGCGCTGGTTGCCGCCGTTGATGTCCATCAGCCAAATCTTGCCGTCGTCGTCGGTCGGCCCGCAGTTCCTGCGATAAACCATTCTCGTTCCGTCAGGGCTGATCGAGAAGGATTGATTGAAGCAGCCGTTATCGGTCAGGTTGGCAAGGCCCGTGCCGTCGACGTTGACTGTGTAGATCTTCGGGCCACCGAAGGCGTCGGGGCTGAGAGAGAAATAGAGCCTGCGTGAGGCCGCATCGAAGACGAGTTGCTGAAGCGAGGAGTTGCTGCCAAAGTTGTTTTCCAGCACTAGAGAGGGCCGCGATCCGTCCAGGTTTTGCATCAAAAGCCGCAGATTCGTCGACCCGTTCGGGGCGCGCTCGGAATAGACCACACGCCCGCAGTTGAAGCCGGTCAGGCAATCGGTCTGCGCCAGCGCCGCGTTCCAGCCGCAAGCAGCTGCCAGCACCAGGGCAACGCGCATCGCAATCCTTCCGATCGGATTCGACGCTGGGAACGGGCGGGTCTGCATACGATGGATGCTTCAGCGAAATGGGGCGAGCGGTTTGCCAGCGTCTGCCCCGGAGGGCAGTTGGCGGGCAAATCGAATGCGCAACCCACCGACACGGCAGAAGCACGCGGGCGGGGCCAGCGGGCCAAAAAAACAGCGATGCGGCGCAAACAAAGGGCACCGCGAAGTAGCTGCCAGCCAGTCGCCTGAATGCTGCGCAGCGCAATCCGGGGTGGATTGCCGGCGAGTTGGAGTGACCCCGGATACCTTGCGCTGCATCCGAGCCAACTCGCTGAGGCGGGCTGGCAGCGTAGGCTATTCTTCCCGCGACTCCGCTCTAGCGTTAGGCCTGTGAGCATTGCCGCCCTTGCAACAACCTCAACACCGGCGCGCTGATCACCATGTTCGACCAACTGCTCGCAATCGCCACGGCCGTGCCCGCGATCATGTCGGCCGCCGAGGCGCCGGCAGACTATGCACATTGGGGTGCCAACGCGCTGGTTTTAGGCTGCACGTTGCTGTTGGCCGTCGCATGCATCCTGTTGCACTACACAGGCCTGGATTGGACTTGGCGTTATCTGGATCCGCGCTTGGGCGCGCGCCGCCATCGCCGCGTGCTTTACGGGGTGCTGGCGGCGATGGCGCTGCACATCGCTCAGATTTGGCTGTTCGGCCTCGGCTATTGGTCGCTGGCCCACTGGCCGGAAACGGGACACATACTCGGCGCCCAACCCCTGAGTCTTCTTGATGCGGTGTATCTGTCGGCAGCCTGCTTCACCACCGTCGGTTTTGGCGATCTGGCACCAAAGGGTGCGTTGCGCTTTATGGCCGGCACCGAATCTCTGACCGGGTTTTTGCTGATCACCTGGTCGGCCTCGTTTACGTATTTGGAAATGGATCGTTTCTGGCGTCGCAAAGCATAAGCGACGCTGCCATTTCCGCCTGCATCGCTCATCTCGCCCAAGCCGTTCATCTGGATCCGTCTGGATCAAGCGCTAAAGCGGCATTCGAAAGTCTAGACGCCTGCATCGCCGCGCTGCGCAAAGGCAACATCGACGCCGCCGGCGCTGAGCTTGCGAAGACACCGGTCACGCAGGTGCACACGGCGAAAGACAAGCAGGACGCGGTGACCGACAGCATCGTGCGCGAACATGGACGCGGTGAGAACCCTCGGCGGGAAGCACGTTGAGCGCGGAGGCCAGAAGTGAACCTGACCCGAATGGCGTGACCCGAATGGCACATTCGAAAAGCTCGTCATCCCGGCAAAAGCCGGGATGCAGCGCTGTTGAAGCTTTGCCACTGGCCGGAGGTGCTGGATTCCGGCTTTCGCCGGAATGACGATTGTTTGGCGCTTGCGCTGAAGTAAGTGCCATTCGAACCCG
>Ga0209591_10006542_pt1 | contig 12944 bp, 10 predicted proteins | sample MAT01_FD_187207 | JGI IMG/M metagenome (GOLD analysis project Ga0209591, IMG submission 187207) | Freshwater microbial communities from Lake Fryxell liftoff mats and glacier meltwater in Antarctica - MAT-01 (SPAdes) (version 2) | ecosystem: Environmental > Aquatic > Freshwater > Ice > Liftoff...
CCGTCATAGCGTACTCGCGGGTGTGGTTGCACGGAAGCCTGCCGACGCAACCTTCGCGGACGTTCACCGTGGCAGGGCCTTGCACGTGCCACCGTTCGGTGGTCTACGCGTCCTGAAGTTCTTACAGTGGGATTCGCGGAGTTATCGTCATTGCATGAAGACTGCCGTCTCACTTCCAGATGCCGCATTCCGTGCGGCCGAGCGTCAAGCCAAGCGCGTAAGGATTCGGTCGCCAATGCCTCGCAGTTATTTGCCATAGGTCGTAGCTTCCGGAGTACCCGTGTTGGAAAGTTGGTGCCAAAGCGACTGGTATAGATCCTGTCGAGTATCGACGTTGTACTCGGCCGGAAGTCTGCCGAAGGAGTCGTACGGCGTTGTCGATCTCATTTGGGAAAAATTGAACATGCAGCAGCATGCGGTTTCACCGCGATTCCGTTGGTGGCGCCATGGGATCGTCGGTGATCAAGGAGCTACCGCGATTCGCTTCGCTGAGCAGCGCACGGGCCAGTTTTACGCCGGCGCATTTCGTGCGCGACTTACGGCTGCGGTAGACGATTCCACGCGCGCACTCTATACGGCGTTGCTGATGGCGGCTGGGGACTCAGTGTACACGTCGAGCGACCTGAAGACGTTCGTGCTTGGGCCACCCAGTGACGAACGCCGAATGGCGCTGCAGCGGATGACCGAGAGCCGACCCGGCACACTGATGGGCGCGCCGGATTCCATCGCATCAGATATCGGCACGCGAGTCCTCGAATCGCTGTACGGTGACAAGCCGTTGACGTTTGTCGCGGACGCAAATACCAGTCGCGGTTTCTTTGCGGCTCCTCCTAAGGTCGATTCAGTGCCGCGATTCCTCAGCATAGACTCGCTACCGCTCGCAGTTCGGCAACGTGCTATTGCGCTTGGTCGCGCGCCAATGCCATTGGGCTGGTCGTTCGTCTCGGGGACAACGGGCATGACCACGCGCCTCAGCGCCGTGCGGCAGTCGGGGCCGTTCTATTCCATCGATGTGACGTATAACACGTTGTACGCACGCGGCGACAGGCGCTCGGGCGGCTCTGCGAGCGGATTCACGCTGTGGTTTGTCGAGGCACCGCAGGGCTGGGTGGTGTTCGCCGCGAGGGCGTGGGTGACGTGATTGGCTTCCGACAGTAACCTCGGCTGGACACTCGCTCAAATGTCTGGCCGAGAGGCGCTACATTGGACACTCGCTCAAATGTCTGGCCGAGAGGTGCTACATCATGCGTGAATCGAAAATCATGCGCGTCTCACGATGCGTCAGCACCCAGAGCGAGTAGCCGCCGAACAGCGTGCCCATCGGGAAGCGGAACAGCCGCAGCGCCGACACCACGATGATGACGTAGCGCGCCCATTGTTGATGGTTGAGCAAACCGAAGCCGGCAATCAGTCCGAACAGGCTGAGCGCACCGATAACCAGTGCCGCAGCGACGCTGGCAATCGAACCAACCACCGCGACCGTCAGGCTGCCCGAGAAGAGCGAACCGAAGACACCGCTAAAGAGTGCGCCTGCCGCCGCCAGAATGCCCATGGCGCTGAAAAGCAGGTTGACGATCGCAACGATTTTGATGTGGGTGCGCATGAGGCGAATTCTCCGAGGGGGGTGAAGGCTGCGCATGGCTATACGCAGGATGGTGGCCGCAGGATTCGCTCGGGTCCAAACCTTATGAGCCCCAATCCAGTTATAGATGAGTTTGCTTTTGAGAACGATACTGTCGGCGACCTCGAGCACGTGCGTGAGTTGCTGGCTGTATCGCGGCTGGAGTGTGCCGCGAAGCGCGTCGACGCCGACGGCGTGCACGGTACGGCTTTCTGCGTCACCTTTGCCTGGGGTGCAATGGCCAAGTTGGGGCGCACACCATCCTCGAGCGCTTTCAGGACGCCGCGTAGGTCGCCGCGAAACAAATCTACGAGCAGCGCCACGGCGTCATGGCTCACCGGGGAAATTCTATGGCTGACCTCGCAGCGTCGCCCGCCGTGAGATTCTCGCGATTGTTGATGTGCAAAAGGAGTCCGCACGCACCTGACACTTTCACCAGTGAAATGAGATCCCGGAGGACGCGCGGGCCATCATAGATGAGGTCCTTTGGGGTCGTCGTTGTCGCGCCCTTGCTGATGGAGCCGCCGATGCCGACCGACGCTGCTCCGCCGCCGGTCATTGGAAACGATTCAGCGCGCCAGCGCTGGCGCAGAGGCTATAGTCTCTGTCGGCCTCGGCTCCCGCCAAGGCTCACTACCGCCACGCCACTCACAATCACGAGCATCGCGACGAACGCCTGCGGTGGCAGCCGCTCCCCCGCAAACACAACACCCAGCAAGACCGCAACGACGGGATTCACGTACGCGTACGTGCCCACCGCCGTCGGAGTCGCCACGGACAACAGCCACATGTAGGTACTGAACCCAATGAGCGACCCGAAGACCACCAGATAGAGCAGTGCATACACCGACTTCATGGTGATCGCATTCCAGTCGACGGTGAAGAGTTCACCGGTGACGAGCGACAACACCAGCAACAGCGCACCGCCGACGAGCATTTGCATGGCAATCGCCAACGCGGCGGGCTTGGCCATTTTCGCTGAGCGAGAGAACAGCGAGCCAATCGTCCAGGAAAGGGATCCCATCGAGAGGACCAGTGCACCAATGGGCTCGACTGCCGCGTGCGAGAGCTGACCATCGGCTGGCCAGACCAGCAAGGCCACACCTGCGAAGCCCAGCGCGACGCCAAACCATTTTGCGAGACGGGGGCGCTGGCCTTGGGCGACTTCGCAGAGCACGAGCCACAGTGGGACGGTCGACACGAGCAGCGACGCGACACTTGAGTCGACGCGTTTCGACGCCCACGACACTGCGCCATTGCCAACGAACAGCAACATGGCACCGACGATCGCCGAGTTGCGCCATTCCAGCGCCGACGGCGCGGCGGCACCGCGCCATCGCGTAAAGGCGTACAACAGCCCACCAGCCAACAGAAACCGCACAGCGCCCATGACGAATGGTGGGATCGTTGCCACACCGAAGCGAATGGCGAGATAGGTGGATCCCCAGACGACGTAGAGGATGAGAAATCCAAAAATCAGTCGCGCACGCGTGGTGGGCGCGAGCGGATGCGTCGCGTTGTCGGTCATGCGTGGTCTGTCATGCGTAGTGAATCATGCTTCGCCGACGTGCGCGCCGGGTGGCCCGTTGCCTGCGTTTCGCGCGGTCGCAGTGCGCGAAGTGCCGCGCTTCCCGCCGCGATGCCGCCAACGATGATGTAGAGATAGAACGTGTAAAAGCGCCACCAGAGCAACGACGCCGCAAAGATCCCCGTGGGAATCGCCGACTTGAGTGTGGCGCCGAAGGCCCCTTCGATGAAGCCGCCGCCGCCGGGAGCCGGGACCACGACGCCTCCATAGAAGAGGGCGAGCGGCCACAATACCAGCGGCGCCAGCGCATCCATCGTGAGTGCGAACGAGCGATCGCCAAGGAACACCAAGAGCGGGAGCACCGCCACCTTGCAGAGCACATGCACGACCGAACCACCGAACGCGGCGAGCATGTAGCGCACGTTACTTGCGCGCAACGACTGCACCGAGGCGCGCAGTTGCCGTAACACGCGTTGCACCGCGCGCCATCGCCCTGCGTGCAATCCCACGCGCTTCGCCCACGACGGCGGCGGCCCGTTCGCGTTGCGACGTGCCAGCAACAGCCCAATTGCCCCGGCACCCAGCACCACGGTGCTGTATCCGCCCACCAGCGCGATCAGTCCACGCACGCTCGTACCACGACCAGCAAACGCCAGCGCCAACAAACAGCACACCAGAGCCAACGAACACATCTCCAAAAACAGCTCCAAAAACAGCACCAGGACGCGCCCGGCGACCGGCATGCCGCTCTCGCCAAGAATCAAAAACCGCGCGGGTTCCGCGCCCGCGCGCGCTGGCGTGATCGACGCCGCGAAATCGCCACCGAGGCAGACTTTCAGCGCGTTGCCAAAACGCAAAGAAAGTCCCACCGCGATGGCTGAGGCCTGGATCTTGAGCGCACGAGACAGCACTTCCATACACACCGCGGCCAGCGCGGCAGCGTGCGCGGACCACGCCAGCGTCGGCATCCCATTGGCCGGCCAACTTTCGGTCACTACCCACGCCGACGCGCCAAACATCACGGCAAAGGACAACACCGTAACAAGCCAGCGAGAGACGGTCATCCAGACAAACTAGTCGACGGCCCCTGCACGCTGCGTGCGTACTCGCCAAACGACTCTTCGTGGTGCTATCGTTTCGTGGTCCGCCGTTTGGTTTCTCGTGATTCTCCGTCGTCGTGTGAGGCGTCCATGTCCGCTCCCGTGAATCGTCGTCAGTGGTTGGTCTCGACTGGCGTCGCCGCCGGTTCGTCGGTGCTGCTCCCGAAGGTCCTTCCGGCGCTCGATGTCGCTCGCGCCTTCGGTGGCGTGTCGACGCCCGTGTCTCATCGTGACGCCTTGGTGGACATGGAGGCCTACGCCACGACCAAGCGCAGCGCAGCTGGGCCGGTTCGGCTCTGCTTCAACGAGAATCCCTTCGGCATGTCGCCAAAAGCGAAGGAGGCCATCACGACCGGATGGTTTGAGCACAGCCAGTACGGATTGGGGTCAGCGTCTGAACTCAGGAAGGTCTTCGCCAAGCATGTCGGGGTCGACCCGTCATACGTGCTGGTCACGCAGGGCTCGAGCGAGACGCTCGCCATCGCCGCACTGGCGTACGGCATCGGTGGCGGCGAGATCGTGACGCCATGGCCAACGTTTGAGGGGCTCCCCGACTACGCCGAGACCATTGGATCCAAGGTCCATCGGATACCACTTACCGAAGCGCTCGGCCACGACTTTGCGGCGATGGACACACGCATCACCAATGCGGTGAAGCTGGTGTTCGTATGCAACCCCAACAATCCGACGGGCGTTCTAGAGAATGCCACGACCATTCGCGATTTCGTGCGCAGTGCCGCGCGCCGGTCGCTCGTCGTGGTCGACGAAGCATACCACGATTTCGTCGACGAGCCGTCGTACAAGCCCATGATCGATCTCGTGCTCAAGGGCGAGAATGTGATCGTGTCTCGCACGGCGTCCAAGATTCACGGGATCGCCGGTTTGCGCATCGGCTTTGCCATAGCGCGACCCGACATCATTGCGCGCCTTGCAGATCTGGCCACGGGTACGCAGAACGCCTTCGGTCTCAACGCCGCGATTGCGTCGCTCCAGGACACGTCGTATCAAGAGTACGTGAAGGCCAGAAATCGCGAAGGGCGCGCGCTGCTCACGTCCACGCTGACCGGAATGGGTAAGCGCGTGGCTCCGTCGCAGACGAACTTTGTCTTCTTCCACGCCAACATGCCGGTGGAACGCGTACAGAAGGCGATGCTCGACAAGGGGTTCATCGTCGGTCGAGCCTTCCGGCCGTATACGGATTGGTGCCGCGTCAGCATCGGTACGTCAGACGAGATGAAGCGATTCGTGGCGGCGCTCCCCGACGCACTCCGCGCGTAGCACTGTGGTCAGCTCACGTCGCGGATCAGGTCGGCGGCAAACTGCGCCTGCGCGCTCCCGTGGCGCGCAGGCTGGCTGATCTGACGTGCGGTCACGGGCTGGTCCGGCGCGTGTGATCGCTGCGTGTAGCGGCCGTCGCTCGACAACTCCCAGGCCGTTTCGTCGTGGAGATAGCGCGCAAGGATCTCATCAAGCTGGGCTTGCTGCGACGACTCGATCACGGGCACGAGCAGCTCGACGCGGCGTCGAAGATTGCGTGGTCGGAGGTCGGCCGAGCCAATGAGGTACTCGGGCACACCACCGTTTTCGAAGCGGTAAATACGTGAGTGTTCAAGAAACCGCCCGACAATCGACACGACACGAATGCCGGTCGTGCGGTCCGGTACCCCCGGGCGCAGCGTGCAAATGCCGCGCACGGCCAAGTCCACACGAACCCCCGCCTGTGACGCGCGCGAGAGGGCGCGCACCACTTCGGTATCGGCCAGTCCGTTCACTTTGATGGTGATGGACGCCGAGCGGCCAGCCTGTGCATGATGGATCTCCCGTTCGATGCGCAGCAGCAAGGCCGGTAGGAGCTGATGAGGAGCGACCAGCCCGCCAGAGGGAAGTCCATCGGGCAGCGATGAGCGGCTGGCGAGCGCTTCAAATAGCACACGGAGATCACCGGTCAGGTCGTCGCGCGTGCTGAAGAGACTGAGATCGGTGTACTGCAAACCGGACCGCGTGTTGTAGTTGCCGGTCCCGACATGTGCATAATGCACCAGATGATCACCCTCGCGACGCGTCACGAGCGCTGCCTTGGCGTGCACCTTGAGCCCCGGCAAGCCATACACCACGCGTCCGCCCGCGCGTTCGAGCGCACGCGCCCAGTGCACGTTGTGTTCTTCATCAAAGCGGGCCTGCAACTCTACCAGCACGAAGACGTGCTTTCCCTGACGGGCAGCGTTCAGCAGTGACTCAACGATCGGTGAGGGATTGCCAACGCGATAGAGGGTGGCATGCATCGCGGTGACGTCCGGGTCTGCGGCGGCCTCACGAAAGAAACGCACGACACTCGCGTCAAACGCATCGAACGGGTGATGCAGGAGGCAGTCTTGCGTGCGAAGCAGCGCCAACAATGAGGTCGAGCCTGCGAATGGGTCGCGTGCGGCGAGCGGGGCAAATGACAACGATGTTCGCACGCGCGACGCTGGGTCCTGTGGGACAGAGTCCTGCCTGGATGATTGCTCGGACGCTTCAAGCGGGAGCGAGGCCAGGCACCGAAGATCGAGCAGACCCTCAACCACCTGCACCGACGTCACCGTGAGCTCCATATCACGACCAATCGCTTCGCGGCGCAGCATATCGAGAATGAGCGCACCCACGTACGCGGGCATGCTGCGCTCGACTTCCACCCGCACCGCCGGATTGTGCGGGCGCCGCGCGGTGGCGTCGGCCACAGCATCGAGCAGATCGTTCGCGTCGTTCTCCGACAGTGTCAGGTCACCACCGCGCGTGACGCGAAAGAGGTACGCGCCGTCGACCTGTGCATCGGGATACAGCGTATGTGCGTTGGCGCGCAGCACTTCTTCGATGGCGATCACGCTGCCGCGGCGACCGGGAATATCCAACAGGCGCGGCACGTCGCGCGGGAGTTCATGCTCGGCAAGTCGAGCACGTTCACCTGGCGCTGCGCGAAAGACGACCGCCACAAAGAGCCCCAGGTGCGGCAAATGCGGCAAGGGGAACCCGGGGCTCATGGTGATCGCGTGCGACACCAGATCGCGATGGATCTCTTCTTCGTAGCGCTGCTGCAGCTGACGCCGTTCGCCATGGGTGAGCGCATCCCACCCTACGATATACGTCCCGCGATCCGCCGCCTCGCGCAAACACAGCTCGGCGCCTCGCGCCTGTGCGGCCAGAATATCCACGATCTCCACTTCGACCGCATGCAGTCGCGCTTTCGCACTCGACTGATCGGGCGGCTCGTCGACCGCATCACGTCGCAGTTCCACCATGCGAATCATGTACAGCTCGTCGAGGTTGCTGGTCACGATGCCCAGAAAGCGCATGCGTTCAAGCAGCGGAACAGCAGGGTCGAGCGCGAGCGCAAGCACCCGACGCTGAAAGGCCAGGAGGCTGAGTTCAGCGTCGAGCAATTCGGGCAGCGGCTCTTCGTGCGAGGCCCCGGTCGCGGTGTGCCCGTGGGTCAACGCGTGTCCCCCGACACAAGGGGCTCGAGAGGAGGGAAGCTGTGGGCAAGCATGTGACAGAAAGTAGCGCAGGAATTGTGACTCTGCCCACTCAAGGCAGGGAACGCGGAGGTCATCCTGCGCAGCGAGCAATACGAGACGAAGGCTGCAGCCGAGAATGGCATTGCGTCGGTGCAGAAGAATTGTGCGCTGGACGAGCGTTTTGATCGCAAGTCAGCCGCTGATGGTCGCCCGTTCTTCAACCGCAAGGCCGGCTGAGCGGCAGCGCTGTGCAGTAGCGTCTCAATGTTGACCAACAGCATCATGACGTCACGATCGAGGGCCGTGATTCGGTGCGCGTCGTGTCGTTCGGGCGGTTTGCCGTTGCGGATACCGGATATCACCGATTCACCCTGCGTGTCACCACTGATCACCCTGCGCCACTCGTCGACATCCGCGTGCTTGAACTGAGCGGACCGGCGTCGGCTGGTGCGCAGTTCAATCAGGAGGCACGTCGCAATGCGGCGAGCGTGCACCTGCGTTTCCCGACCGACTCGTCGCTGCTGGTGACCGGGCATTGCGTAACAGGGTGCAGCAACGTTTTCTTGCGATGACCGCGCAGGCGATCTTGCTGGGTTATTGCCTGCGCCCTCTACCCTCAGACTTCTCATGCCCCGTCGCCCCTCTCGTTGGATCGGCTCCGTGTGCCTGCTGGCTGTTGCTGCGTGCACGTCTTCTGACCGCCAGCCCGCTGCTGCGGCGGTCGACAGTGCTGCCCCGGCCACCGCGGTGTCGCTTCCGATCAGCCTCGACACGCTGCAGCCCACCATCATCACGGATACGGTGCCCGGCGACAGTGACGATCCGGCGATCTGGATCAATCCCACCGATCCTTCTCGGAGCCTCGTGCTGGGCACGGACAAAGGGGATTCGACCGGCGGCGTGTACGTCTTTGATCTGGCGGGGCACATTGATCGCGCGCGGAGCGTGACGCCGTTGCGGCGCATGAACAACGTCGACATCAGTTACGGATTTGATGTGGATGGGAAGCCCACCGATGTTGCCGTGGCCACGGAGCGCAATCGGATGGCCATTCGCGTGTTTGCGCTGCCAGGCATGAAGGCCATTGATGGAGGTGGGCTTGCGGTCATGGATGGTGATTCGACGCGTGCGCCGATGGGTGTTGCGCTGTATCGTCGTCCGCGTGACGGGGCGTTGTACGCGATTGTGGGTGGCAAGAGCGGCCCGACCGAGGGATACCTGGTGCAGTACCGTCTGCAGTACTCCAGCGGACAGGTGCAGGCGTCCAAAGTCAGAACGTTTGGGACGTGGAGTGGCAAGAAGGAGATTGAAGCCATCGTCGTTGATGCGGCGCGCGGGTTTGTGTACTACTCCGACGAAACCGTGGGCGTGCGCAAGTACTACATCGACCCCGACTCGTCGACGCGTGAGTTGGCGTTGTTTGCCACCAATGGCGTGATCAGCGACCACGAAGGGTTGGCGATCTACGCGCGTGACGATTCCACCGGGTACATCGTGCTCTCTGATCAGCAGGGGCAGCGCATCCAGATATTCCCCCGCGAAGGCACAGCAGCGTCGCCACATACGCATCCGGTCATCGCCGTGATACCGGTGCGCGCGCAGGAGACCGATGGACTTGAAGTGACGTCGAAGTCGCTGGGGGCAGCGTTCCCGCGCGGGATGCTGGTGATGATGTCCAACCGCGGCGCGTTTCACTATTACCGGTGGGAAGACGTCGAAGCCGCGATCGAGAAAGTGCGCGCGACCGCGCCATTAAAGTAGGAGAAGCGCTCGGGATGACGCCAACGCTGTGGGCCGTCATTGCCTATCTGATGCTGCAACTCGGCATTGGCGTCTGGGTGTCGAAGCGGATCAGCTCCGAGTCAGACTATCTCGTTGCCGGTCGACAGTTGGGTCCGGCGTTGGCGACCTTTTCGATCTTCGCCACGTGGTTCGGTGCGGAAACTATTGTCGGCTCGGCGGGCATTACGTGGCGTGAAGGAGTATCGATGGCATCGGCCGAGCCATTTGGGTATGGCTTGTGCCTGATCGTGATGGGGCTGGTGTTTGCGGTGCCGCTGTGGCGTAAGCAGCTCACTACACTCGCTGACCTGTTTCGCACGCGCTACTCCATGCCGGTGGAGCGCGTGGCGGCGGTGATCTTGATTCCCAGTTCCATCTTGTGGGCGGCGGCGCAGATTCGTGCCTTCGGTCAGGTGTTGTCGACGGTGGCCCCGCAGATTGTATTGCCCGTCGCGATCGGTGTGGCGGCAGGGTTCGTGATGCTCTACACCATGTTTGGCGGGCTGTTGGCCGACGCGATGACGGACATGTTGCAGGGCATACTCTTGATCTGCGGCCTGATTATTCTCGGCATTGCGGTCCTCGTTGCTATCGGTGGATTTAATGGTATCCCGGCGGCGCTGGACGCCACGGCTGCGGCGCGAGTCGCGCTCGGCGGCGTGCCCGTTGCGCCGAGGCTGCTCGATGTGCTGGAGGCGTGGGCGATTCCTGTGTGTGGGTCTGTGATCGCGACCGAATTGGTGGGTCGAGTCATTGCCACTCGCACGCCGGGCATTGCTCGCGCATCGGCGCTCACCGCGGGTGCCTTGTACATCTGCGTGGGCATGATCCCGGTGTTTATCGGGCTCGTGGCGGGGCCGTTGGTGCCAACGCTGGCAGACCCTGAGCAGTTGTTGCCAACGATCGCTGCACAATTGTTGCCGACGATCGGGTTCGCGGTGTTCGCGGGCGGACTGATCTCGGCGATTTTGTCCACGGTCGATAGCACGCTCCTGGTGGCGTCGGGCTTGATGTCGCACAACCTGATCGTGCCGATCTTTTCGATTGCCGATGAGACCACCAAGGTGCGTGTCGCGCGCGGCGGCGTCATGGTATTTGGCATCATGGCGTACCTGTTGGCCTTGCGTGCCGAGGGCGTGTTCGCGTTGGTCGAACAGGCGTCGGCGTTTGGGAGCGCCGGCACACTGGTGACGGTGTGCTTTGCCCTGTTTACGCCGTGGGGCGGCCCGCGTACCGCGATGGCCACCATGTTGGTTGGCGTCGTGGCGTATATCGGGGCCAAGGCCACGGGTCTCAGCGCACCGTTCTTGTTTTCGCTGGGTGCGTCGCTCGCGACGTATGTTGCGGGGGCAGTGATTGGCGGGTATCGCGTGGTCGAGGCGGAAGCGACGTGATCAACCGAGAATGCGCGTCCGAGCCTCCTTAGGGGCGCCGACTCACCGGCCCCGATCGTATGCCGAACTGCGGCGGCGTACCCACCAGGCCCATCGCACTATTCCCCACGATCAGCGAGAGCCCAGCCACGCCGTGCGCGGCGCGCGCACGCTGCGTGGTGGCGCCGCTGGCCTGACCAACGGTCTGCCACGTTGCCCCGTCGAAGTGAATGAGCCGCGGAGCGATCGCGTTGACGAGCGCAAACACGTCGGTCGGACTGGTCGCCCACATCGACAGCACACAGCTGAAGGCGCCGACGGACGCCGTGTTTTGCTCCACCCATGCGGTACCGTTGAACAGTTGAATAATGTCGTTCGTGAACTGGCAGGTGCCGCCGTACGCCAGGTTGTTGGCCACCGCAACGATCTTCGACACCGGACGTACGGGGCCATCGATGGGTGTCCAATTCGACCCGTTAAAACGCAGCGTTTGTCCCCCTGACACGGCGAGGGCGAAGTTGCCGACACCCGAGATCGACGTGATGTTCGTGGGCAGCGTGGCAACGATTTCCCATCCACCGCCCGTACGCCGGAGCAATGTTCCGGTCGCACCGCTGGATGCATTGGCGGCCACGTAGGTCGTGCCCGCGCTCCGCCAGACACTCGAGATCTGAGAATAGCCGAGCAGACTATCCAATCTCGCACCCGATGCGTCGAGCGTGAGGACGGCAGCGAAGGGGGCTTGCCCCGGCGGACGAATATCGCCGACAACAAACCCCGACCCGTCGGCTTCACTCCAGACATCTCGCGGCGTGAACGCGACGGCACTTGAACGCCACCGCTGGCGCCACCCGGTGCTGGTCCAAGCGAAGACGACGTTGGGGCCGGCGGCCAAACCGCGATCGGGACTCGCCAGATGCACTGCATTCAGCCTGGGCGCGTAGTGCTCATCCAACCAGCCGCTGTTCGTGTATCGCGTGAGCAGAGCGAAGCCTGAGGACACGCGCAGGGTGCCATCTGGTGCGCAGTCGATTTGTGCGCCCCCCAAGCCGAACGGTCCGCCGGCGGCGGCTTCGCCGTCTGCCGAGATCGGTACCAACACCGACGATTGCACTGCGAACACGCGCCCGCGATTCGACAAGGCGTATCGGTTGGCACCGCATTGCGTCGTGGACCGCGGGAACTCACCAGCCGCCAATCCTGCTGACACAACCGACCACTGTGTCCCGTTCCATCGGGCAACGCCTTGGTCCGTCGCGGCGATGAGGTCGTTCTCTGCGACGCCGGAGAGATCCGCTCTGCAAGAAGCAGGATCGGTCCCGGTGATCGGCGATGCCAACTCAGTCGCGACGGCGCCTTGGATGCGATAGAGCTGCAGCGACAGGCCGCCATTTGTACCCACAAGCTTGCAGGTCATGAGCATGGCAGTCATCAATCCCGTGGGCCGAATGGCAGAGCTAGCCGCTCCGTCTCCCAGGTTACTGGTGACACTCCACGCTGTGCCATCGAACGTGGCGACGACGGCGGGTGCGCCGCCAACGGCGCTGTTCTGCGCAACGGCCCAGTAACGTGCGGTTCCTGCCGCCACGATGGTTCGAGGGAATAGGAGATTCGGCACAGCGTTGGGCCATGCGAGCCCGGAGAAGCTGCTGCCATTCCAGCGTCGTGCAGTTGCCGCCGAGCCATCCGTGCGCCACGTCATGATGTCGTCCGCGCTATTGCCGGCAACCGGCGCCGGAAACACGGTTTCTTCGCCAATCGGTGTGACGTCACTCAGGACGCCGTTCCTGATGAGCAACAAGGCGCCCGCACTCGTCGAGATGTTGGCACCCTGAAACCCTGCTGCCAACAGCGCGGTCGTCAATCCGCCGTTCCACAAGAACTGCGATTCCAGATTCGTGAGTGCACCGCCCGTCCCGAGCGCCGCGGGCGCGAACGTACTCGTCCACGACGCGACAGAGACCGTCACCGTTGCCGTCGCGCTGATCGTCGGGACGGCGATCGATCGCGCTGTAATCGTGACCGGTCCTCCTGCAGTAATTCCCGTTA
>Ga0209591_10006545_pt1 | contig 12938 bp, 11 predicted proteins | sample MAT01_FD_187207 | JGI IMG/M metagenome (GOLD analysis project Ga0209591, IMG submission 187207) | Freshwater microbial communities from Lake Fryxell liftoff mats and glacier meltwater in Antarctica - MAT-01 (SPAdes) (version 2) | ecosystem: Environmental > Aquatic > Freshwater > Ice > Liftoff...
CGGCGTGAGGCGTTGCGCGCGCCGTGCCGAGGAGCCTGTCGGAGATAGACGACCGAGCATCGCGCTGTGGATTTTCGAGGCCTGATTTTGCCCGAAAGCGGAGGCATAGCATCGCTACGTCGAGCGTTTCGGGCGAAATAAGGACCGAAAAGACCAAGCCAAGCGACGTGTCGGGCTATCTCCGACAAGCTCGTAGAGACCCCCTTCCTGCCGCATGGCCACCATCTTCCGCATCTTCTCAGGCTCGCTGTACCAGGCGTATGATCTGTCGAGCAGTTCCCCCATTTCGGGCGAGGTGATGGTGATATCGTGGGTACCAAAGCGGGCGCGCGCGGCGGTGGCGGTGGACATGCGGGATGCTCCTGGGCGACATCATCACCTCGCCGTACCTGCCCGACCTGCGGCCCGTGGCCAGGTGTTTGTGTCCCCTGGCGCCGCTGGCGGCGAGTGACATGCACGCCCTCAGCTCCCCCGTGACCGCCGACGCCGTCGCTTGGTCCGCACGCCTAACCCCCCTAGGATCTGCACCATGCTCCGCCCTCTGGCCCTGATCGTCATGCTGGGAACGATCACGCTGGCAGGCGAGGCCACCGTGCCCCCGGATGTGCAACGGAGTCTTGAGGCCTACCTCGATGATATGCGGGGCGCCCGCAAAGACGCCATTCTGCTGGTCTCGCCCATCAATGGCATCGCACGCCTTGGCCCCGCTGCCGTCCTGGCCGCCTTGCCAACCTTGGAACCGCTACTGCTGCACCCGGATCCAGCGGTCCGCGTCGCCGTGCTCAATGCCATCGCCCCCCCGGTCGAGTTGCCCCGGGAAAGCGTGCTGCGCATCGAGCCGTTGACCGCTTCGACCGACGAGTCCGTGCGCGTGGCCGCCAAGGACCTGCTCGACCGCATCGCCATCTACCGTGAACATAAGGCCCGGGCCGTGCGCCTCGCCGACCTGGGCCAAGCTGACGCTGCCACTATGCTCGCCAGCCTGGATGGTGACGACCTGCGCAGCCGCGAGGCCGCCATTGCCGCCGCCCGCGCTCGCTGCCTTGTAGATCCCGCCTTCAGCGCCGCCCTGGCTGGCGAACTGCCGGTGATGCTGCGCCTGGTGAAGCATCCGGATCCACGGGTCCGCGAAGTCGCCCTGCTGGTGCTGGCCCGCGGCTTCGAGCAACTGCCGTCGTCGGCCACCGACGCAGTGGTCGCGGCCACCGAGGATCAGCACGAGTCGGTCAAACTGGCCGCCCTGGCCGCTCTGGCCCGCGGCCAGGCCTCGGACCTGAATGCCACGGCCGCCCTGGTGCGTGAAGCGGCTAATCCTGCGCCGCGTATTCGCGGGGCCGCCTATGCCGCGCTGGCCCGCATCGGCTCGACCGAGACCGACCTCATCACTGCCGCCATCAGCGATCTGAGCCAACCCAAGGCCAGCGATGCCTGGGTTGGCGCCTGCGCCTTGGTGCAGGCCGGCCGCGAGCGCCGACCGGAAGCCGTCCCCGTCCTCGAACGCCTGATCGCCGATCCCACCCTGGTCCGGGACACCCATTTGGCCGCCCTCAAGGCCCTCTCCACTGTGGCCAACCCAAGAATCACCATCGCCAGGATCACCGCGATCCTGACCGATCCGGCCGTGACCGACCAGGAATGGCGGTCCGCAGCCCTCGCCAGCCTCGGCCTGATCGCCGCCGACGCCGGCCCAGCCATGCCGCTGCTGACCGTGCTGATCAAGAACGACGCCGAACCTGAACAGGTGCGCAGCACCGCCCGCAGCGTGGCCGAGCAGATCCAACGGGCAGCGAAAAGGTAACGACGGACAGCGGCAGGTGGTCGCGCCTGTTCAGGATCCCCCGGGCTCGCCGGCGTCCCGCCGGCGAGCGTCACTTTGTTGCCACGAGATGCAGCGGAAGCGACAGCAGCTTGATTTTAAAATCGGCGATGGGATTCACACTAAGCACCAGAGTAACCTGAGAGGGAAAGGGTTTGCGCATAGTGTTGCGCCGAGAGCTGCACTCACCCGGAGAGTGACCCTCGTCCCTTGCCCCAAGTCTTTTCCACCTCTGGTTCCTCTGGTCCACCGTGTGAATCCGACTGCGATTTCAAGGTTATGAGATTGATTTCATACCGGGCTGGGACACGGCCCTCGAACAACTCGTGGCCGCGGTGCCGGCGCAGTAGCGTTCGCACCTTGCGCATGAGCAACTCCGCTGAGCGAGTCAGAGCACCATGGAAGTGGGTCGATCTGCGCCAATGGTGAAGGTGGCGTTGGCGTTGGCGTCTTCCCGAATCCTTTGCGCCCTCTTGCCCATGCTCCTGTATCGATCTTGTTGCCGGCGGCAAAGTATCAGGCACCACCCCGGTCTACGGAGCACGCCATGCGCATCTTCTCCTCCACCCTCCTCTGCGTCGCAGCCTTGGCCTCGGCCCAGGCCGGCGAGGCCACTCTGGTCGCCCGCTCCGTTCTGCCGGCCGAGACCTACGCCAGCGGTCCGACCTCGGGCCAGCAGCTCGGCACCGCGCCGATCAACGGCGTGACCCCGCCCTTCACCATGAGGCAGCCCGTGCAGGGCTTTTCCGCTGTGCTGCGCGAGCCCGCGGGCACCTACCTGGTGATGTGCGACAACGGCTATGGCGCGATGGAGAACAGCTCCGACTTCAACCTCCGCCTTTACCGCGTGCTGCCCCTCTTCGAGACCGCCAGCGGCGGGCCGGGGCAGATGCGCGTCGTCGGCCGCATCGAGCTGCACGATCCCGATCGCAAGGTGCCCTTCGCTATCACCAACCATTTCTCGGCGAAGCGCGTCCTGACCGGCGCCGATTTTGACATCGAGTCCGTCCAGCGCGGCCATGACGGTTCCCTATGGTTCGGCGACGAGTTCGGGCCCTTCCTGCTGCACACCGACGCCAACGGCAAGGTCCTGGAGGCACCCATCGCCCTGCCGGACCAGGACCATCCGGGCCAGGAGCTGCGCTCGCCCCAGAATCCCTTCAACGAAGAGTCGAGCCCGGTGCGGGTGATGAACGCCATGCGCAACCACGCGCGGCGCTTCGGCTCGCGCACGCCGGTATTCTCGCCTTATCATGTCCAGCTCGTCGACGGCAATCCGGCGGTCGACCATTACGCCCGCGGCCCGGTGTCGCCGGTCGGGTCTGGACTGGCCCCGGCTGCAAGTGAAACCATTGACGTGGATTCGCTGCACCGCGCCGGCTATCCGGTGGTGTGCTGGACAGTGAACGACAGCGCGCGCATGGCCGAACTGCTGAAGCTGAAGCTGGACGGCATCATCTCCGACCGCTCCGACCTGCTGTACGCGGCGGTGGCCGCCTTTGACGCCAATGGCGACGGCGTCCCAGGCGATTTCCTGCTGCCCGACGGCCGCATTGATCCCGCCAAGTTCGACGCCCAAGGCCATCGCGGCAGCCGCAACCTGCGGCCTGAAAACACCCTGCCAGCCATGGAGGTCGCCCTCGACAACCTCATGACCACCCTTGAGACCGATTGCGGCATCACCCGCGACTGGGTCGCGGTGCTCGACCACGATCCCCATGTCCAGTCACAGAAGACCCGCCGCTTCGTCGGCGGTGCGGAAGTCCCTTACAGCCTCGACGACGAGGTCCTGGTGAAGTCGCTGACGCTTTCCCAGCTCCAGACCCAGTTCAAGGCGGACAAGGTCTTCCGCGGCCCGAGCCAGATGAACGACGTGACCCTGTCGCCGGTGACCATGGCCTTCCGTGCCGCCGGCTACATCCCCAGCGAATACGCCATGCCCAGCCTGGCCCAGCTCTTCCGCTTCGTCGACTTCTATCGGGACTACTACCACACCGGCGCGGGTGCGGGCCACCCGATGGCCGGCGCGCGCTGGCGCAATGCGGCCACGGTGCGCTTCAACATCGAGACCAAGACCAATCCACGCGCCGAGTACGCCAGCCGCACCTACGCCCCCTGGGTCTTTTCCCTGGTGGTGGGCGGGACCATCAGCGCCTTCGGCATGCAGGACCGGGCTGATATCCAGAGCTTCGACTTCCGAGAACTGCTCCAGGTCCATGTGCTCTTTCCGTCGATCCGCACCGTCTGCCTGTTCGGCGACTTTCCGATCTATGCTGACCGCAGCGATCCCGACTCGGACGACGGCACCAACATGCAGGACGAGTTCGGCGCCAACACGCCGTGGCTCGCCGGCCTGTACTGGCCCTACCGGGTCACGCGCCTGACCCACCCCTTCCGGGTCGGCCGCAGCTCGGGCTTCGAGGGCATGGCCATCTCACCCAACGGCAAGCACCTGTTCCCGCTGTTGGAGAAGCCCCTGGTCGACGGCCCTGCCGGCACGCTGTACATCCACCACTACGACATCCCGGCGCAGGCCTACACCAATGAGCGCTGGCCCTACATGATGGGCGCCGGCGCCACCAACATCGGCGATTTCGTCCTCTTCAACCAGCACCAGGGCTTGGTGATCGAGCGTGATGGCACCCAAGGCCGCCTGGACGCCATCAAGCGCATCTACGAGGTGCGGATGGGCGACTCCGGCGAGGCGGTGCAGAAGGAACTGCTGGTCGACCTGCTGAACATCAAGGATCCCGCCACCATCTCGCTGCCGGCCCGGCCGGGCGACATCGGCCTGGGAACGCGCTTCGCCTTCCCATTCGAAACCATCGAGGACGTGGTGGTGATCGACCGCACCCACATCGGGGTGCTGAACGACAACAACTTCCCGTTCAGCAAGGGCCGCAATCCCCAGACTGCCACCTCGCCCGGGCGGCCGGACGACAACGAGTTTATTATTCTCAAGCTCGACCGCCCACTGGGCCGCCTGACCAATCCCGGCGGCAAAGGCTGATGCCACCCCCTCCCGCCGGTCCACGCCAGCGGGAGGGGGCGTGTCGTTGATGATGCACCCTGACGTCCGCAGTGGAGCCGGAGCCTGTCCGGCCACTGCGGCGTCGTGCGTTGCTGGGCCCGCGTATCCCGGGCCGAGAGAATGTAACCTCACCACCTGAGAATCCCGCCTCCACAATAAAATATCGGGGCGGGCTATTTCTGTCCTGGCATGGCCGATCTCTCCACGCTGGCGAGCGGGTTCGGAGTAGAGAGCGAGGCTACTGAAATCGTCGATCACCTCATGGTGGTCAATGCAGGCCAGCCAGGGCGTCACTGTGCGGGCGGCCGCCTAGGTGTTCAGGCCCAGGCTGGTGCCGTAGACCTCGGCGTGCTTGGCGCGGTACTCGGCCTGCGTCTCGGCGGCGGGCTTGTTCACCGCTGGCGAGGGATAGTCGCCATAGATGGTGTCAACGTCCGCGATGAAGACGTCCAGGTTGGCTGCGGCGAGGGCCGCCACCGCCGGGAATGAGCCCAGTTCGTCGCGCCAGTCGCCACCGAAGCCAAGGCGCGCGCCCTTGCCGGTGGCCGCATTGGTGCGGAACCGTCCGGTCAACGAAGCGCCGGCGGCGTTACGCACCCGCATCTGAAGGGCCGTTCCAGGCAGCAAGTCCTGGACGGCAACCGTCACCGGGATGGTGGCATCGGCCGCCGCGTCTGATGCGCTCTTCACCACGTCGGCGAACGCCACATCAGTAGCCACCTGGAAGGTCACCGTCCCGGTGGCGGTGCTTTGGGCCCACAGCACCGCCGAGGTCTGGGTCACGCCGCCGATGGCGATCCCGTTGGGCATGGTCTGGGCCACCAAGGTCGGGAGCACCCGGGGCGTGATGCCGGGCAGAACGCTGCCCTCGACGGTCGGGGCGGGGACCACCCCAAGGATGCGATTGATGGTCGGGGCCATGTCGATGTTGTGGGTCAGCGTCACCGTGCCGGGGCTGACGTCGGGACCGGCAGGCCAGAAGCCGACGTTGTTGTTGATGTCGTCCACTGCGGCGATGACCGCCGGAGCGGGCGAGTTACGTGATATGTTGTAACCGGCGTAGCGCACCAGACGGACCGTGGACAGGTCCGGGGCCAGGGTGCTGACAAAATAGCTGCACCCGGCCTTGTTGGGGGTGCCCTCGAAGAAGAAGCGCTGGAAATGGCCGTCGTTCTTCACGTAAGCCGGCCCGGTCGATGGCAAGGCGAAGGGCCCGGCAAGGATGCCTAGGGTGCTGTCGTAGAAGGCCAAGGTATTGTAGTTCACCACCTCGTCATTGGTGGTATCGAGGGCGGCAAACTGGATGGCGAAGCTCTTAGTGTTGACCGTGAAGGTCTCCAAGCTGGTGACCTTCGTCTTGATCGGGCTGCAGGAGGTCTTCCCCGCGGGGGTGAAGGCCGCCGCGGGGGTGGCGCTGGCGGTGGTGAAGTCGGCGGCGGTGAGCACGACGCCGGTCCCGGATGGGCCCGAGAAACCGCCAAACGGCATGCTGTAGTCCACTGTCCGCTCGCTGGCCGGCTGGACGATCGGGGCGGTGCCGGGCACCCTCACGTCAATACCGTCGGCTCCAGGAAAGGTGGCGGCCACCACCCACTTGCCGTGCGCGCGCAGCCGCTTCCACACCGGCTCCGCGCCGGCCTGGTCCAGGTGCGCGGGTCCATCAATGAAATAGCCGCCGATGGGCGCCGAGAACCCGCTCACATTCAGGGCGAAGTGGAGGTCACCAAGTGGAACCAATTGGCGATGACATTGGTGCGGGCCGGGTTCGAGCGGTGGCGATGGCGATGTACCCGACCGCCGTGAGCGACGGGGTGACGGTCAGGTTCTGCAGCGCAGTGAGCACCTTGGCCTTTAGTAGGCCGATGCCCGAGGTCATGGGCAGGGAGCCTTCGGCCAGGTCCTGCTCCACCAAGCGCGGCGTGGCCCCATCCATCGAGATCAGCACGACCTTCGGCGGCTCAACTGCCGGCAGGACCGCCGCAGCCAGCACCAGGGGGACGAGACGGAGCGCCCAACGGCGCAACCCGGGGTCGAGGCACCTGAGGAGGGTCGGCTTCATGAGGTGCACCCTAGCCACCCCAGGATGCACATCTCATGAACCCTTGATCAAGTTCAGCCACGCGGTTGAGACCACATGCGATGAATGGCGGGTGGGTAGGGGATGAAGGGCGAGCACTGGGTAGTGCATTGTCATGGATTGCACTCTGGACAGTCCTGGGCCGGCGCGCGCTGCAATCCGTCGAACCGCGGTCGCTCCTCAACATAGTAGCATGCTTGACAACCAAATACCTCTGCGACGGTCAGTTCGGTTGGGGTGCCACAGGTTTCGCAGAGTAACCCGTCGCGCGTTCCGGTTCGACCAAAGCCAGGTACGCCACAGCCAGGGCAAAGAGTTGCCAGACGCCGTGCGAGACGGTCTGCTAACGTCGCGAGACTTTTCATCCGCGTTGGATTGAGATGCGCGCGCATATCCGTTTCCAAGCGTGCCCGGCCATCGGGTGACACGGCAGCAGCCTTTGTAATTGACCGATTCAGACGGTCCAATTCTACAATGCCTTTGGCGAGCGCGATCGTCGGTTCGCCCTCATTCGGCCGCACGATCAAGCCATGGGCGGGAAAACCGATCCGCCCGAGGAAGGGCTCAAGCGCGTCACCGGGCAAGACCGCGAGATGTTCGAGATTTGTAGACTCTGCAATGAGGCTTTCGTGGACAACAATTCCCCGCTCCTCATCGACGAAGACCATGAGCTCAATCCCTGCGAGCAAGAACGGAATGGCGGGATGCGGACCAAACGAGCCTTCGCTCGCCAGCCCAAGGGAAACGCCCGCCGCACTCATGCCGAGTCGGGCCTTGCGCACAGCCACCTCAACCATCGTTCCGCAACGCGGGATTTCACCAGAGAAATTTCCGAGCTGGTCGGTGTCGAGCCCGGCGGTCGGCGCGATGATGAGGCCCAGTGAGGAAAGCATCGCGGGAGCGATCGCCTGTTCCTTGCGGTGCATGGTGGCGAGGACGGCGCGCCGTCCGGCATAAAGTCGATGCGCATCACTCATGCTCTACTCGCTCGGCCCCATCCTCATCGATCGATCCTTTGTGTCTCCAAGCTAGTTCTGCACCGGCCTGGAATGGCACGATGCAGGTATCGGCAGCGGCGATCCTTTGCGGTGCGCGCCACACCGTCCGTTCGATCACGATGCGGCTCTCGTTGAGCGGCAGGCCATAGAAGTGCGGACCATGTTCTGCAGCGAAAGCTTCGAGTCGGTCGAGCGCCCCTTCCTCCTCGAACACTGCGGCATAAGTTTCGAGCGCCACAGGCGCGTTGAAAATTCCGGCGCAGCCGCAAGTGGATTCCTTGTCGCCCACCGCATGCGGAGCCGAGTCCGTGCCAAGGAAGAACTTCGAGTTTCCCGAAGTCGCGGCTTGGCGCAGTGCCAAGCGATGCCGTTCGCGCTTGGCAACTGGCAGGCAGTACATATGCGGACGGATGCCGCCCTCGAACATCGCGTTGCGATTGATCACCAAGTGATGAGGCGTGATGGTGGCGCCAAGGTTGGGCCCGGCGGCTTCCACGAAGCGCACTGCCTCTTCAGTGGTGATATGTTCCAGGACAACCTTAAGCACCGGGAAAGCCGCAATGATTTTCGTGAGGATACGGTCGATGAACGCCGCCTCGCGATCAAAAATATCGACGTGCCGATCCGTCACCTCGCCATGCAGCAGCAGCGGCATCCCGAGGCGCTGCATCAGTTCAAGGATAGGGTAGATCCGCGTGACGTCCGTCACTCCGTGGGCGGAATTGGTGGTCGCATGCGCTGGATAGAGCTTGGCCGCGGTGAAAACGCCTCGTGTGAAACCGCGTTCGATCTCCGTCGGATCGATCGCGTCGGTCAGATAGGCCGTCATGAGCGGTGTGAAGGCGAGACCTGGCGCGACAGCCGACCGGATGCGCTCACGATAGGCTTCCGCCGCGGCCATGGTCGTCACCGGCGGATCAAGGTTCGGCATCACGATCGCGCGCGCGAACTGACGCGCGGTGTGATTGACAACTGCGGTGAGCAGAGCTCCATCACGAAGATGAACGTGCCAGTCATCAGGCTTGCGTATGACCAATCGGGCCACTTGACCGATGCCGCAAACCCTGGTCGCCGGCTGACCAGAGGCTGGCATCGGCCGCAGGCCCGTTTGTTCGAGATGCCTTTCGCGACCTGTCATAGTCTCTGTCCTACATGGGCAAATGCCGGGTGGTCTTGCGACGTAGTTTTCAGGCGTGGCAACGCGACGACATCGATCTGTCGCGCAAATTTTTTGATGGTGGCGACCGTATCTTCCAACGCCACCGAGCTATCTAAGGTCTCGTCGACCACAATCGCCCGCACTTCGAGTCCCCTACGCTCAAGAACGTCCAGTGCGCTCAAGGTGTGGCTTATGGTGCCGAGATAGCTACCGACGACGAGAAGGGTCGGCAGTCGAATTTCCAACATCCAATCAAGGACCGTATGACGTTCGTCTAACGGCACCATGATTCCTCCTACGCCTTCGATCAGTGCGATGTCGGCGGAGGCAGCACACGTGCGCGAGTAGGTCACAAGCGCTTGGAAATCGATTTTCCGTCCTTCCTTACTGGCTGCCATATTTGGCGAGAGCGGTGCCGCAAAGCGCCACGGTGAAATGCGGTCGATATCCTCTACGGTCACCCGGCGTCCGAGTGCGGAGAGAATAATCGCTGTATCGCTTCCCTCGGGTGCCATAGGGTCGAAACCGCTGATCACAGGTTTATAGGCTTCCACACTTCGGGCATGGCCTCTGAAATAACGAACGAGTCCGGCCGTCACGAACGTTTTGCCGATACCGGTGCCGGTCGAGGTGATGAATACGGCAGTCATGGTTTAACCCAATGAAGAGAGGTGCTGATCATTTGTCGGTGTAACCATGCGTCTCCGCCTTCGCGCCCGGTTGGGTGACAGCACCTTTTCCTGCAAGCCCAACTGTCTGCGCGTTATCCTTGCTGCGGAATCGTCCGGGCAGGATCAAATCCCCATACAAGAAGACCGATGGAATGTTGAAGCGCAGTATGGCCATCATCAGCTCCGGCAAGGTCTTGTCGCACCCGGCGAGCCCGACGGGTGCGTCATGGCCGTGGCCACGCGCCAAGAACTTGACCGAGTCGGCAAGGACCTCGCATCTTACCTGCGACGACTTCATGCCGGCATGGCCAATGAGGAAGCCGTCGTTCACGGTAATGGTCGTGAACTCGCTTGGCGTGCCGCCCGCTGCCGCCGCGCCCTGCTTCACCGCCTGCGCCTGGGGTGACAGTGCGAGGTTGCCGGGAGCAGGGAGCAGCCTCGTTCCATGTGGTCACCACGCTGACGAATGGCTGGGCGATGTCGCGCGCCGTCAGGCCGATCGCGTCCAGGAACGAGCGATGGGGCGCACACTCCGGATCAATCGTCGTATGCCGGCTCGGCAGCCTTGCCTTGTTGGTGCCGGAGCATGCAAGTGCCGAATGATCGGCAGATTCTGGAGCTCGATTCATTACAGAATTCCTTCTCGTGAGTTTGTTCTTCCGCAATGGAAGGTGAGCACCCGCACCTCATGCAGGAGGCCCAGCGCAATCAGCGTTTCGGCCGTGTGCAGCATGGTCGTGGGTTCGCATCACGCACCCTGGCCGGCGCTATAGCCAGGTTTCCCCGCAAAGTAAAACAGGCCCTCGGTTTTGATCACATCAAAGCCAGCGGCATCAAGTCGCCCGATGAGGGCGAGCAGCTGGGCGAAGGGGACCGCCACCATCCCCGTGCTCATGAAACGGCAGCGCCAATGATCGGTGCAGATGGTCTCCGGGTGGCCGTCTGGCCAGACCTTGACACCGCGGTTGGTGATCATGGTCATGTCGAAGCCTGCCCCGACGACTCCCAGCAAGCTGGTGGCGAGATCGTGCGGCTGGCCGACATGGTGCAGAAAGATATCGATGCCAACTTGTTCCCGGACCTCAGCTGGCAGGGGTGGGATGTCGGGCAAGGCGATGCGCAGACTGGCGCCATAGGCCACCGGGGCACGCGTTTGCGGCAGTTGGCCAAGCCGGGCCGCCACCGCCTCGGCGAAAGCGCTGGTCGACACCGCACCGCTGCTGGTGAGATCGGCGGTGAGCACGCCGTCCTCCAAGGTGCGCAGCCAGGCATTGTGGATGCACTCCGCAGGATGAGGGAGGCCAAGATGGACCAGCATCTGTACCGCCGATTGCAACATGCCCGATGGATTGGCCACGCCCTTGCCGGCCAAGTCAGGAGCCGAGCCATGCACCGCCTCAAACATCGCCGCTCGTGCACCGATGTTGGCTGAACCGCCCATGCCGACTGAACCGGCGACCTCGGCAGCGATGTCGGAAAGGATGTCGCCATAGAGATTCATGGTGACGATCACGTCATAGTGTTCCGGTCTGGTAGCGACCCGAGCGGCACCAATATCGATGATCTGGTGGTCGGCGACGATCCCCGGATGCTCAGCCGCGACTTGGTCGAAGACCCGATGAAACAGACCATCGGTCAGTTTCATGATGTTGTCCTTGGTCATGCAGGTGACCCGCCGGCGGCCGTTGGCCAGGGCATAGGCAAAGGCGTAGCGCACGATGCGCTCGCATCCTGACCGGGTCACCAGCTTAAGGCACTGGTAGGTCTCGGGGGTCTGACGGTGTTCAATGCCGGCGTACAGATCCTCCTCGTTCTCGCGCACTACCACCAGATCGATGCCCGGCCGGCTGCGGGGCACGCAGGCATGGCTGGCACAGGGACGTACGTTGGCGAACAGTCCGAGGACCTTGCGGAGGGTGACGTTGACCGACTTGTAGCCTCCGCCCTGCGGGGTGGTGATTGGCCCCTTGAGCAGGACGCCGGTCGTGCGGATAGCCTGCCAGGCATCGTCAGGGATGCCCGAGGACACCCCGCCTAGGTAGGCGCGTTCGCCGACGGTTACCTCATGAAATTCGAGCGGTGCTGCCGCCGCCGCCAGCACCAGACGGGTCGCGGCTGCGATCTCAGGGCCGATTCCGTCGCCCACAGCTATGGTGATCGGAATGCGACTGGGCGACGCAGCCGCTGCGGAACCTGAGGTGGAATGGATAGCGTTCGTTGTAGTGTTCATGAGCCTTCCTGGAATATATGCGACATATATATCGTGAATAATGAAGCGCAATATAATATTCGCGAAAATTCCAACTAATATTCTCGCATGCTCTGCGTCGCCGCTCCTTCGCCAGCCCAGCAGTTGGGTTGGCCCTTCCTCTCCCACTATGCCCACGTTTTGATCATCCTGGCCAAGGACTCCGGGGTGCACCGGCGCCATGACGCCGCCCGCGTTGGCATGATCGAAGGAACGGTCCACCGCAGCGTCGCCGGCCTGATCGCGGCCGATCTGACGAGAGTCCATATAGCGCCTGAACTGCCGATTGGTGATGTGCCCGACGGGCATGCGCCAACCCCACTACAGCAACGCGGGTGAGGATCTCTTCGCAACGGCTCGATCGGCCATTGTCGGTACTACGGTGCATGAATGCCACCTCACGAGGCGCATCGAACCGCTCCGGCGGGCGACGCTGGTCGACTTCCACTCCCGAAGTGTAGAGGCAGGACATGTCCAACGTCCCCGCTCCCTTGCAGCCCTTCGACGTCCGCCTGACCCGCTGGATGGCCAAGCATGCCGTGCAGGCGCTGCGCCTCAGCCTGGGGATCATCTTCCTGTGGTTCGGCGGGCTCAAACTCCTTCCCGGATTGAGCCCCGCAGAGGCCCTGGCCACCGATACCATCGTCCTGCTCACGGGTGGCGTTTTGCCCGCGGCGTGGATCTCTCCGGGGTTGGGGGTGTGGGAATGCTTGATCGGGCTCGGGCTGGTTACCGGCTGCTGGCTGCGCGCCACCCTGCTACTGCTGGCCCTGCAGATGGCCGGCACTTTCACGCCGCTCGTGCTCTTCCCAGGACGCTGCTTCGCCCACGTGCCCTTCGTGCCGACGCTGGAGGGCCAGTACATCATCAAGAACCTAGTGCTGATCGCCGCCGCCCTGGCCATCGGCGCCACCGTGCGGGGCGGGCGCGTCGACCCT
>Ga0209591_10006546_pt1 | contig 12938 bp, 3 predicted proteins | sample MAT01_FD_187207 | JGI IMG/M metagenome (GOLD analysis project Ga0209591, IMG submission 187207) | Freshwater microbial communities from Lake Fryxell liftoff mats and glacier meltwater in Antarctica - MAT-01 (SPAdes) (version 2) | ecosystem: Environmental > Aquatic > Freshwater > Ice > Liftoff...
GCCAAGCTCACCGAGGACTTTACAGGACGGCAATGGGTGTTTGATGACATCGATCGCTGGTTGAAGCAGTCTGAGGAACGGTTCTTCATCCTGACGGGAGAACCAGGGGTGGGGAAGAGTGCGATCGCCAGTCTGAAGTTTAATTGCAACTATTACGGAATCTCCACCTATGACTGTTCAGTCTTCAACTAAAGATGATTTGTTCAATCTGGATTTAATCCACTCCTATGTGGATAAGGAACTGAATCCTCGATTTGTTGAACGCCACTGGTTGAAGCAGCAGGTTGAAAATAAGTTGGCTAATTTAGACTGCCGATTTGTGTTGCTGACCGCAGAACCGGGAGCAGGTAAGTCGGCTTTTATGGCTTGGCTGGCACATCAGCATCCCGACTGGTGTCGCTATTTCATTCGACGCGACCAGCGCACTCCGCTGGGTGATGTGGGAAGTTACTCGTTCTTATTGCAAGTGGGATTTCAACTGGCTGCGACCTATCCCCAGTCGTTTAATCAAGAACAAATCAAGATCGTTGTAGAGCAGCGCATTGGCACAGCGACTAATAGCGAGATTGTGGGTGCCGAGATTGGCAAGATATTTGCGTCTCCTTTTTATGAAAAAGTTATCCAGATCCAGCAGCAAGTAACGCAGAGCAAAGATACCAACATCACGGGAGTTCGCATTGGTGAGTTTTATGCCACTGAGCGCGATTTGCCAATCGAAAATCTTCAGTTCATGGCTTTATTTGATCCAGCCAAAGCTATGTTGAAGCAAGTGGAGGCAAAAGAACATCCACAACGCCAGATTGTGGTGTTGGTTGATGCATTGGATGAATTGCGTTATCAAGACAGCGGACTGTCATTACTCAAATGGCTGACCAACTGCCCAGAATTACCTGCTAACCTGCGATTCGTGTTAACTTGTCGTCCTGACGATGACCTGCTGAGAGCGTTTCGAGGAAATCAGCAGAGTCGGATTCAGGAAATATCAATTGCAGAGGAAGATCCAGATGTAGAGAAGGATTTGACTCGCTACACTCGTTTTCTGATTGAAACGCCAGAAGTGAATCAAGCCTTGATTGAAATGCATCAGGGCTTGGATCAGTTTACCCATCAAGCAGTTAAGAAGGCAAACGGTAACTTTGGCTATTTGGGGGCGATCGGTCGTGCCGTAGATGAGGCAATTCGCCAAGGTCAGCAGGAACTGCTCAGGGAAATCCTCAGACTGTCTGAATTACCAGATACGCTACAAGACTTGTATGCCTTCTTTTTAGGCAAAATTAAGGATGCTGTTGCCAAGGAAAAGGTTCCAGTTGAAGATGCCGAGGGTGAGATTGGTTTTGTGCCAGTTTGGTATGCTGTGTATAAACCTATTCTCGGCATTCTTTCAGTTGCCCTTGAACCGCTGACTCCTACCCAGATTCATAAACTGAGCTTGATCCAGGCTGAATTTGATTATGTGACAGGAGCCATAGAAAAGTTACAACAGTTTTTGGATCAGTTGGGAAACTGTTATCGTCTCTATCACAGCACCCTACCAGAGTTTTTTACCTCACCGAAGACGAAAGAACGAACAGATTATTCTTACTGCTATGTGGATGCTGTTAAACAAAATCAGCGTATCGTCAACTATTACCAAGCAGGAGCAAAATCCTGGGCAGAGGTTCATCTTAAGAAAATCGCAGAGGATGACTATGGACGACGGCATCTAGCTCAACATTTGGTGAAGGGCGATCGGGTAGAGGAACTCCATACGCTATTGAGTCTGGAACAAGATGGGAAAAATGCCTGGTTTAAGCTGAAAGATGATGAGGGAGACATGGCTGGTTTTCTGGCAGATGTGGACCTGGCATGGGCAAAGGTAGAGGAGGAGCCTGAGCGAGAGTCAGGGAGAACCATTGCGCTACAATTTCGTTATGCTCTGATGATTGCTTCAGTTAACAGTTTGGCAAAAATTATTCCTATTGAATTGTTAATAAACCTGGTTAAAAAAGGTGTTTGGGTTCCAGACAAAGGTCTATCTTATGCTTTACAAAATCCCGATTTAGAGCAAAGAGTAGAAGCCCTCATCAATCTTGCTGCCTACTTGAGTCCTTTCCTTAAAGAAGAAGCCCTACAAAAGGTTTTGAATATTGCTCAAGAAAATCCTTATTGGTCTGATCTTAACGGAATTCTGAGTAATTTACTTCCTCATTTGTCGGAGCATTTATTGCCTAAGGCCCTCAATATAGCTCGCTCAATTCAGAATGAATCCTCTCGTGCCTCAGCGCTGATCGCTTTAGTTCCTCACCTACCAGAAATCCTACTTGAAGCTCTTCAGACCGCTCGGTCAGTTCAACATGGAGCCGAGCGTGTACGATTTTTAATTAGCCTGCTGCCTCACCTACCAGATATTCTGCCTACAGATCTCCAGGCACCTACAGATCGTTATGCAGTTCCTACCAGCGATTTGATCGCTCTAGCTACTCATTTGCCAGAAACTTTGTTAACACAAGCACTTGAAGCATCTCAAGCCATTCAGGATGTATCTGATCGAGCCAAATTCCTAACTGCTTTGATTCCCAAACTGCCAGAAGCATTGCCAGAAGCCCTTCAGGCTGCTCAAGCTATTCAGGATGACTACTCTCAGTTTCAAGCTCTGGCTGCTTTGATTTTTCACATGCCTCAAATATTGTCGCAAGCACTCCAAGTTGCTCGGTCTATTCAAGATCCATACTCACACACTAAAGCTCTAATTGCTTTGATTCCTTATCGATCTGAAACTGTATCTGAAGCTGTTGAGTCTGCTCAATTTATTGAAAGTAAAGGTTATTATGTGGATGCCCTGGCTGATTTGCTTCTTTACCAACCAGAGATTGCACAGGAAGCCTTTCAGGTAGCACAGGAAATACAAGACGATATTTCCCGCTCAATCACGCTTGGCTTACTGATACCCGATCTACCTGAAACATTTTTTTTGCAAGCCTTTAAAGAATCTTTATCAAGACAAGATCACTCTAGAAAAACAATTTTGTATGGTGTAGTACCGAGACTACCAGAAGCGGTATTGGGGGAGGCTTTTAATGCAGCTCAGGCTATCAAGGAGCCTTCTGAACGCGAATTTGTTCTGTCCCTTCTTGCTTCAAGATTGCCAGAAGCTTTCCAAGAAGCATTCATGTTTCTTGGAAAGTGTGAGTCAAATCTAGCTTCCGATCTACGAATCGATTTGTTACCTGAAGCCATTGAAAAAGCTCAAACGATTCAAAGTGAATTCGTTCGGGCTGATTTTCTCGAAGGCTTAGCTCTTAGGGTATCAGAGAGTACTCTACCTAAATTTCTGGAAGTAGCCCAAACCATTCAGGGTGAAACCACCCGCCTTCAAGTTCTGACTGCTTTACCTTCTTCTCTTCAAGGAGAAACTGTCTTATTAGAAAGGCTCAGATTAGTTCAGGTAATCCATGATGAGTCTGAACAAGCTCAAGTTCTGCTATCTCTAACTCCTTACGCTTCAGAGATTTTATCAGAGGCGCTTTTGGTAGTTCCACTAATTCAAAGTGAATACTTCCGAAATCATGCCTTAAGAACTTTGGCTCGTGAACTACCAGGGTTTGCTTTACCAGAAGCTATCAGTGCAACCAGAACTATTCAGGATGAAACCAGTCGTGCCATCTTTCTAGATGCTTTAATCCCTAGACTAACAGAGGATTTGTTGTTTGAAGCTTTTGAGATTGCCCAAACAGTTCAGAGAAGCAATTACGGCGCTAGGACTTTGATTGCCTTAGCTTCCATGCTGCCAGAGAGCTTGATGCCAAAAGCTCTTAAGTCAGCTCAAAGAATTTATGATGGGCTTGATCGTTTGGAGTTTCTAATTACTCTAGCTCCCAAACTTCCAGAATCTCTCATGCCAGAATCTATTGAGATTGTTCGTGATACTCAAGGGAGATACCATGAGGCTGAATATGCATCTAAACGTGCAGAATTTTTGGTCGCGTTAGCTCCTAGGTTAAAAGAGAGTTCTCTACCCACTTTTCTACAAATAGTTCAAAGCATTCAGTCTTATTCCTCAGGTGCTGAAGCTTTGATTGCTCTACTTCCTCATATACCTCAGGTTTTTCCAAAAGCCCTTAGCGCAATACGGTCAATCCAGTATGGCACTAACTATAGTCGTGCTAAATGTTTAATTGCTTTGATCCCTTTCTCACAAGAAGTCTTCCCTGAAGCCCTCGAAGCTTTTCGGACAATTCAACGCGCTGATCAAGGCGTTAAGTCCCATCTCTATATCTTGCGTGATTTGGCTCCGTACCAGCCTGAGATACTATGGCAGGAAGCTCTAAGCATCTGTAGAAAAGCGGATTTTGTTTTCGATAAAATTGAGTTGTTAAAAATTCTAATTCCCTGTCTACCTAAAAAACTACAAGCTGAAGCTTTTCAAATATTTCAATCAGTTGAAGATGAAGAATATTGGTATGCTGAAACTCTAGTTGTATTGGCTCCCTATTTCTTAGAAGAACAGCTACATGAAGCTTTTCAAACAGCACGAGCATTTCAAAATAAATCTGATTGTGCAAAAGCTCTAACAGTTCTGATTCCATATATACCAGAAGCTTTGACTGATGCTATTGAAGCAAGTCGAACAATTCACGCTAGTGGTCATTACAATAGTGCTCCCCCAGAATATTATCGTGCTAAAGCTTTGCTTGCTTTGCTTTGTTATAAGCCAGAAATTCTTCCTGAAATTCTCGAATTAACTCAAGAAATTTCAGATTATTACGATAGCGAACATGATGCTGAAGCTTTAGCAGAAATTCTATTAACTATCAAACCTTCAGAGGCTCTTCAAGTAATAAAAACATTTCAGCATGAGTCTTGGTGTGTTATTGCCCTAAACGCTTTGAGCAAGAACTGGCCAGATCAACTACTCTCTGAAGTCCTGAATATCATACAGTTAATTCAAAATACTAGTCTTCGGTTTGAAGCTTTGGCGGCGTTTGCTCATCACTTTCCTAAAATAGCACCTGCTCAAATTTTTTCTTTTTGGCAAGATTTCACTCACCAACTATCTCTTAACACACGCTCAGAATTATTGAACAAGACTTGTCCTCTAGTGCCAATGATTCCTGCTTTGGGCAATAAGGAAGCAGTAGAGGGAGTGATTTCTGCTATCGAGTTTGTAGGAAAGTGGTGGCCGTGATACATCCTCATTGATCGCTCTCAAAACTCAGACAACTACAAGCATCTTAGAATAAGAAACGATGCATGAAACTGTTCTAACTCAGCTAAAAGCGATCGCCTTTTCCAACCTTCAACAACTAACGGAAGGCTTCACAGGTCGATCGCACATCCTCAACGAAATAGACTACTGGCTGCAACAAAAAGACCAGCGGTTTTTCATCCTGACTGGAGAACCGGGAGTGGGGAAGAGTGCGATCGCTGCTCACCTAATTCAAACCCGTAAAGATATTTTTGCCTATCACTTCTGCCAAGCTGATGATGCAAATACCTTAAAGCCAGGGCAAATTTTGCGATCGCTAACTGCTCAACTCATGCACAGCTCTCCCTACTATGGTGAGGCGTTGCTCAACACAGTGAAGCCATCGCGATTATCTGGAGAAGTTAATATCAATATTGAGCAGGAAATTAGCAGTACAATCCAGCGTGTCAAAGTCAATAATTTCAATAAAAGTGATATTGAAAATGAGCTAGATATTTTAATTCGAGCACCATTAGTAGCTTTGCCCCAACTTTATAAGCAGCAAGAAAAACTTTGTCCAATTTTAGCTGTCATTGTTATTGATGGGCTGGATGTGGCGGTTTCGAGCGATGAAGCGGCTCAGGATGATGAGGATATTGTCACCTTGCTAGCTGCCCTCTCAGAAGCCGAAAACTTGCCCTCCTGGGTGCGATTCATCCTCACCTCCCGTCCCGATCGCCGAGTGCTGCGAGAGTTTGAGCCACTTCAGCCCTACCCACTACAAGCCGCAGCGGCTCAGGATGCGGATGCCCACGCGAAGGCGGTTGTCTTGCCAAATCGCCTGTATAAGCTGGACGAACTGTCGGATGAAAATCAAGCGGATCTTCAGCAGTACATTCAGCAACGGGTAGAGCAATCGCCATTCCAACCGCTCCTGGCAACCGCGCAGATGTCGGAGCAAGCTCTGGTAGAGGCATTAACGGAACAAGCTCAGGGCAATTTCCGCTATGTTCGCTGTGTGCTGGATGATCTGGAAGCTGGAACGCAGACTCCTGGTGCGAAGCGATCGCTCAGCCATCTTGCAGGTTTGCCGGAGAGCTTGAAGCAAATCTATGCCAAGGAGTGGTTTGCGACAGCATCCGGTGAGGAGTGCAAATCTATTCTGAAGGCGATCGCCAACGCCGAGACATTTTTGACCGAAGATGAGGTGGTTAGCCAAACTGGGCTACGTCCTCGTCTGGTACGGCAAGCCTTATGGGGACTGCGGCAATTCCTGGATGTCGGCATCCAGCCAGTTCCTGAAAACCCTGAGGACGGTGAGGCAAAGCTTGAGACTGTAGAAACCTTTGCCATCTTCCATCCCTCCCTGCGCGAATATTTACTGCCCTGCAACCCGGAGTAAGCCTTATGGTCTCGTCTTTCCTGGATCGGTTCGCCCCCATCGACTTCACCCGCTATATCGATCGCCTCACCGATCGCTTCACTGGGCGAGAATGGCTGTTTGAGCAGATTGATCAGTGGTTGCAGCAGCAGAGCCAGGAGCAGTTTTACTTGCTGACGGGTGAACCGGGGGTGGGCAAAAGTGCGATCGTGGCGCAACTGATCAAGCGATGGCAGGCACAACCGGAAAACGCGGAACAGGGCAAGCTGGCAGCGTATCACTTCTGTCGGGCTGGGGATGTGGAAACCGTGAGACCGGGGCGAGTGTTGCGATCGATCGCAGCGCAACTGGGAAACACCCTGCCCCACTATGGAAAAGCCTTGAACAAAGTGCTTAAGGACGTGCATTTAAACATTGATGTCAACATTAATATTGGCAATTTGACGAATAGCCAGGTCACAGGGATTTATATCGAAAACCTGAAGGATCTTGACCCTAGAGAAGAACTGCGACTGCTGATTCAAGCCCCCCTGGCAGAACTTTCAGCAATTTATGCCAAGGAGGGTATAGACCTTCCGGCGCTGAAGGTATTTCTGATCGATTCGCTGGATGAAGCCGTCACCACCACCGGACGGGATAACGTGGCAACGTTGCTAGCGGCATTGTCTCAATCTAGCGATCTGCCCCCCTGGATTCAGTTCATCCTGACAGCACGTCCAAATTCTAGTGCTTTGAAAGGGTTTGAGTCGATACAACTCTACAAGCTAGAGGAAATGTTCTCAAAGAATTTGGATGATATTGAGCAGTATGTGGGCGATCGCATACAGGAAGACATTGATCGACCCAAAAGCTTTTTAGTGTTCTGGTGGAAATGGTATTGGAAGTTTGAGAAGGAATTGCTCGCAGATGAGCAAAAACTCAATCAATGGTTCTTTTGCTTGCTCCAGCATCTCGTCACAAGAAGTACTCAGTCTGAATTTAATCTTCAGACTCGGCTGGAGCAAGCTGAGTTACCCGTCAAGACATTGATAGATAAAATTAGAACGTTGTCTGAAGGGAACTTTCTCTATACTCGTTTAGTGATGGATGGAATCAGCACAGGCGAGCTATCGCTGAAAAACCTGTCTGCCCTACCCAAAAACCTCTATGAAGTGTATCAACGCTTTCTCCGGCATCGCTGTTCGGTTCGCAAGTGGATTAATCTCTATCAGCCACTACTAGGAACACTCACGGTTACTCAGGAAGCGATTAGCTCAGCTCAGTTAGCGAAGTTTGCAAAGGTTACTTCTGACCAGGTGGAAGGTGTGCCTCAGGTGGAAAGTGCGATCGCCATCTTGCAGCAGTTTTTAGATGAAGTAGAAGACGCTCAGGGACAAAAGCTCTACACCATCTTTCACCAATCATTGCGAGAGTATTTGTTGGATAGAAAGCACAATCATGATTTCTGGTGTGATGCTAAAGAACAGCATGACAACATCATCGAGTGTTGTAAGAAGGAGTCTAAAGATTGGCAGGATTTGAGAGCGATCGATTTATATGGTTTGCGTTATTTAGCGCAGCATTTGGTGAAGGGCGATCGGGTGGATAAGTTGCATTGGCTATTGAGCCTAGAAAAGGACGGACGAAATGCTTGGTTTGATGCAAAAGATGATGTTGCAGAGACAGAAGGTTTTCTAACGGATGTGGAAATGGCATGGTCTCAAGCAGATGAAGCATATCATCTTGAACCGAGGAAAAGTATTGGATTGCAGTGCCGTTATGCCTTGATTAAAACTTCTATTAATAGCCTCGCAAAAATTCCAATAGCACTTATGTTAGCCCTCATAAAAAATGGGTATTGGAAACCCTCCAAGGCTTTTGCCTATGCTCGTCATGTTCCAAATGCAGAAGAGCGGTTTGATAGCTTGGCAGCACTAGCCGATCAACTGCCTGATTCAGAATCGTTAACACCTCAAGTACTACAGTCTGCCCTACAAGCCGCATCAGAAATTAAGGATGATGTCAGCAAGGCGACAGCACTGGCAACTTTGGCAAACAAATTACCTGAATCTCTCCCAAAAGCGTTGGAAGCTGCCCAAGCGATTCAACGTGAATCGATGCGTGTCGGGAGACTTATATTACTGATGGATAAGCTACCCGATGCTCTTCCTAACCCTGTAGAAGCAGTCCAATCTATTCAAGGCGAGAACTATACCGAGTACCATCGGGCTACGGATCTAATACTTTTAATAGATAAACTACCTGATGTTCTTCCAATCGCTTTAGAATCGACTCAAGCGATTAGTAGGACAGACAAACGGTTTGATTCGTTAATACAATTGGCTGATAAAATAACCCCGAATTTACTTTCCCAAGCTTTAGGACTTTCCCAAACTATTCAAGATGAATCTAGGCGCGTTGAGTTGTTGTGGATTTTGTCGGACAAATTACCTGAAGCTCTTCCAGCAATCTTGGAGATTGTCTTGAAAATTAAAAGTGAATCTATTCGGGCATGGATACTTACGAGGCTAGCGCATAAACTAACTCCAACTCTACTCTCCCAAGCCCTAGACGCCACCTTAGCAATTCGTGATGAGCCTAGCCAAGTCCAAGTACTAGAGGCATTGGTAGATAAACTTTCCCCAACTCTACTCTCCCAAGCCCTAGATGCCACCTTAGCAATTCGTGATGAGCCTAGCCGAGTCCAAGTACTAGAGGCATTGGTAGATAAACTTTCCCCAACTCTACTCTCCCAAGCTCTAGATGCTACCTTAACAATTCACGATGAGCCTAGTCGAGTTAGGGCGCTAATAGCATTGGTAGATAAATTGACACCAGAGTTACTCCTTCAAGTGCTAGAAGCCGCCTCAGCAATTAAGGAAAATTCTCTTCGTGCCTACGTTTTCATAACCTTAGCAGACAAACTACCTGAGGCATTACCCCAAGCTTTAGAGGCTACTCTAGCGACTCACGACGAGTCTAATCGAGCTTTTGCATTGATATTGCTAGCAGACAAGATCGAAACTGTTTCGACGATTCATGGTGAATCGACTGACATTTGTACACTAAAGTCGCTCATCATAGATGAATTGCCTAACGCTTTATCTAGAATCATAGAATCCGTTTTAGCAGTTCAGGATGCGTCTGTGGGGAAAGAAACAACGAAATACTGGATAAATGCAATTCAGAATGCGTCTGCGCAGAAAAAAAGACTGAAATACTGGATGAATAAGCTAACTCCAGAACTACTTCCGTATGCTCTGAGAAAAGCTCAAGCCATTCGAAATCAAGATGATCGAGTATTGACACTAATTGTGTTAGCGAGTAGATTACCAGATGCTTTGTCCAAAGCCTTTGAAGTTGTCCAAGCCATTCATCAGGGTGAAAGTACACACGCTCGGGCGCTGAAAGAGTTAGTAAATGAACTACCTGAAGTTCTTCCCGAGGTTTTAGCAGCAACTCAAGCAATTCAAGATGCGTATTCTCGTGCTGACGTACTTACTTTTTTGATAGATAAGCTAACGCCAGATCTAGATAAGCTAACGCTAAATCTTTTTAACGAAGCTTTAAGTGCAGCACAAATGATTGAGCCTGGATTCAGCCGCTCTGAAATATTCACAGCATTGGTGGATAAAGCACCTTTAAAAATAATCCCTCAAATCTTGAAAGCGGCTCAAGCAATTCAAGATGAATTTAGTTGTACCCAGGCGTTAATTGTTCTGGTAGAAAACCTCACATCAGAGCTACTACCCAAAATTTTAAACGGTACTTTAGCCATTCCATCCGAATCTGATCGCCTTAAAACATTGACTGTGTTAGTGGAGAAACTACCTCAGAATCTTTTTCCAACAGCTTTAGAAGCTGCTTTAGTAATTCGTGATGAGTCTAAACGTGCTGAAGTTCTTTCAGCCTTGGTGAAGAAGCTACCTCAAAATCTTCTTCCAACAGCTTTAGAAGCTGCTCTAGTAATTCGTGATGAGTCTAAACGTGCTAACATCCTTACGACGCTAGCGAAGAAACTACCTCAAAATCTTCTTCCTAAAGTTTTAGAAGCTGCTCTAGTAATTCGTGATGAGTCTAAACGTGCTAACATCCTTACGGCGCTAGTGGAGAAACTACCTCAAAATCTTCTTCCTAAAGTTTTAGAAGCCGCTTTAGTAGTTTACGGTTCGAGCCGTGCTGAAATACTAGGGTTACTATCAAACAGATTACCAGAAGTTCTTCCCAAGGCATTACAAGCTGCCCTAAAAGTTCAGCCTGGCGATGCCCACTCTCGGCAAGTTATAGTATTCCTGGATGAGCTCAGACCCACAGTTCATTTTAAACACTCAGATTACAATATAGTAGAACCTGAATCACCCATTTCTATTAAAGCTTCTACTAAAGTCGAAATAGAATTCGAATCGCCCGGCCGTATAAAAGGTTTAGAAGCCCTCGAAATATCCGAGTCTGTTAGTGAACGCTTATCAGCCCTAATAAACAGATTAATACCAGAGTTACTTCCTGAAGCTTTAGAAGCTGCTCTATTAATTCGAGATGAGTCTAATCGAGCTAAGGCACTAGTAGCATTGATAGATAAAATAACGCCAGAGCTTCTTCCTAAAGTTCTAAATAGTGCTCTAAAAATTCGAGATAAGTCTAGCCGCGCCAGAGTAATAATAGCATTAGTAAATAAACGTCCCAGCATTGTTTTTCAAGCCCGAAACACTGCTCTAAAAATTCAGGATGAGTCTGATCGAGCTAACGCACTAGCAGTCCTGGTAAATAAACTCCCTATCACTATTCCTAAAGTCTTTGCTTCTATCATAAAACTTACTATCCTAAAAGACGCTCTAGCAATTCAACAAGAGCATGGTCGCGTTCAGGTATTAAGAGCATTAATAGACACGCTGCCAAATGTTCGCCCTCGATCCTTAAAAAATAGCCTGACAATTCGCGGCAATCGCAGTAAATCGAGATACATCAGGGCTGCAAGAGCATTAATGGATGCATTAACTCCTAACTTACTTCGAGGGATTTTAAAGGCTGCTCAAACCGTTCAAAATGATAAAAATCGTGCGGAAATACTAACAGCAATAACAGATAAGTTAACCCCAAAGTTACTTCCTAAGGCGCTTGTAGTCGCCCGAGGAATTCAAGATAAAAAATACTGCTTCTTAACACTGATGGCATTGGCAGACACATTGACTCTAGAGCTACTTCCCCAAACCTTAGAAGCTGTCTTAGATATTTCACAGGATACATGGTTTGACGTGGAACTAAGTATTGGTAGTAACAAATTATATAGTCGTTGGACGCTAGAAGCATTATTGGATAAGCTGCCCCCAGGTCTACTTCCAGAAGCTTTGGAATGCGCTCAAATAATTCAAGACGGATCTGACCGGGCTTGGGTATTAAGACTACTATCAAATAAGTTACCTGATGCCCTTCCCAAAGCTTTAGAAGCCACTCAAGCCATTGGGGATGAGGCTAAACGTGTTGAAGCACTAATAGCGCTTGTGGATAAACTACCCCCAAATCTACTTCTCAAAGCCCTAGAAGTAGCTCAATCCGTTCAAAATGTGTCTGATCGGGCTAAAGCACTCACATCACTAGTAGATAAGCTACCTGAAGCTCTCCCAGAAGCTCTGGAAGCAGCCCATGCCGGCAATTGTAAAGACTTACTTGTAACGCTAAATCTCCATTTAACTAGGCATCAAAACTGCTTCAATTTATATAAGAATCTGCTTCACTCTCGTTCATCTCAAACTCGAGCTAATTTATTAAGCAGTATAGAATCTTTAGTTCCCGTGTTGGTTACTTTAGGTGGCGAAGCGTCTATCAAAGAGACTGCTCAAGCCATTCAAGTTGTCTCCCGATGGTGGCGTTAGTGGGAGCCTCACTAATGTATATCCACTATTCTCCTTCACTTTGAACATTTCCTATAACTTCCAGGAATTGTTCTACAACTTCTGCCAAGCTAATTGAGATATCTGTCGCGATCGCCCCTTGTAACCCAACTCATTCGGCGATCGCCCCATCAACCAAGCTGGCCACAATCTAGGCGACACACCAGCAAAATCGGATTTTCTATAGCTGCACTAGCAGAAAACTGGAAAAGAGCGATCGCCTTCCACTAAGGCTGGACAAGGCATTTCAGCGTCATTGAGAATGGAGATTTGGACGACGATCTTGTGCAGCGATCGCTCACATGATCCACGAGCAGTTCTACAGCTTCAGCTAAGCCAATTGAGGTCTCTACCTTATCTTAAAGGCACATAGCTGATCACATCTTGGTAATCATCATCTCCCGCCACCTCAGCAATCAAAATCAGATCCTCAATCATCTGTCCCATTGCCGCATTTTTCCGTAACACCAAAATCCCTGGCATCCGCCGCCCTGCTGCCAAATGATCAGCCAAATGCCGTGGCATC
>Ga0209591_10006548_pt1 | contig 12937 bp, 9 predicted proteins | sample MAT01_FD_187207 | JGI IMG/M metagenome (GOLD analysis project Ga0209591, IMG submission 187207) | Freshwater microbial communities from Lake Fryxell liftoff mats and glacier meltwater in Antarctica - MAT-01 (SPAdes) (version 2) | ecosystem: Environmental > Aquatic > Freshwater > Ice > Liftoff...
TTCATTAAAGGCATAGCGCAACATCATCGCGGCACTCAATACTTGAGCCAAAGGATTAGCTAAATCTTTACCCGCAATATCTGGAGCCGAACCATGGACAGGCTCATATACGCCCGGGAAGCCAGCTTCACCGAGACTTGCCGATGGCAACATCCCGATGCTACCTGTCAACATCGCCGCCGCGTCGGAAAGAATATCGCCAAATAGATTACTAGTGAGAATCACATCAAACTGTCTGGGATTGCGAATAATCTGCATTGCCGCATTATCAACATACATATGTGACAGCTTCACGTCAGGATATTCGCTGGAAATACTAGTTACGCGATCGCGCCATAGTTGTGACACTTCCAAAACATTCGACTTATCGACTGAGCAAAGGTTACCGCCACGTTTTTGAGCTGCTTCAAAGCCAACTCTAGCAATGCGATCGATTTCAGGCTCAGTATAAACCATCGTATTAAAGCCGCGGCGCACGCCATTTTCATCGGTGACAATGCCCTTAGGTTTACCAAAATAAATACCACCTGTCAGTTCACGTACTACCAAAATATCTACGCCTTCGACGACCTCGCGCTTTAAGGTTGACGCATCTATCAACTGAGGCAAAATCTGAGCAGGACGCAAATTTGCAAACAAGCCCATACCGCCACGTAAGCCTAATAATGCTTGCTCAGGACGTAAATTTGATGGCATTGTGTCCCACTTTTCACCACCGACAGCCGCCAGTAATACTGCATCACTGTTTTTGCAAAGCTGTAAAGTCTCATCAGGTAAAGGATGACCTGTCACATCGATCGCAGCGCCACCAACTAGAGCGGTTTCAAAGGCAAAGGTAATATCAAATTTGGGGGCGATCGCCTGTAGCACTGCCACGGCTACCTTCATGATTTCGGGACCAATCCCGTCCCCAGGCAGAAGGGTAATTTTATAGTTTTTAGGCATTACAACAAAATATAAAAACAGATTTTCTAACATAACATTGTAATGATCGCCTTATTCAAAAATGAAAGGCGGCTCAAATTTGGTCTTTTGCATTGCCTCTCATTTTTGATTTTATGTTTTGACTCCTATGGCGAAACTAAGCTTTTTTCAGAAATGCGATCGCTTCTACATGAGAAGTTTGTGGGAAGAAATCAATCGGTTGAATGCGCGTGAGTTGATAGCGATTGCCTTCACATAGCAGCTTAAGATCTCTCGCCTGTGTCGCAGGGTTGCAACTGACATAGACAAGACGATCAGCAGGATGCTCACGCAGGTATTTAATGACTTCAGGTTCGCAACCTCTGCGTGGAGGATCAAGAATTACGATATCGGGCTGCAAATTGAGCGTACTGATTAGTTCTTCAACTTTGCCAGTATGAAAAACCACATTGTCAATGCCATTAAGCTCCGCGTTGAGCTTGCCTTGAGCCGTAGCTTGTGGCTGGATTTCGATAGCGATCGCCTGTTTGACTTGCTCTGCTAGAGGTAATGCGATCGTGCCAATTCCTGCATATGCATCTAAGAGAACTTCCGTTCCTTTTAAATCAAGTTCAGCTTCAATAATTTTCAGCATTCTTTCTGCTTGCTCAGTATAGACCTGAAAGAATGTATCCCCGCGCAAACGGAAGGTTAAACCTGCAAATTTTTCTAGTAGATAATCCTTACCTGCTATACAACGGCTTTCACGCCCAAAGATGGCATTGGTTTTGTCAGGATTGCAATTGAGAATTACGCCAACAACTTTGTCGTAGCGCTCTACCCAAGTTCTAGCAAAAGCGTTCAAACCCGCTACATCCCAATCTCTTGTCACCAACGTAATTAGGATTTCACCTGTCGATCTGCCAATGCGAAGCCCTAAATGTCGGAGCAAACCTGTATGGTTGTTTTCATCATAAATTTCCCAGCATTGGTTATGAATGTCCATTTTTAGCTCGGCAAGCATCGGGTCGAGGCGTTCATCTTGGGCAGGGCATTGATTGAGATTAACAATCTTGTGGCTTCCCTTCTGATAGTAGCCCGCCTTCAGGTTACCATCGCGACCAGTCGCTAAGGGATAAGTCACTTTGTTGCGATAATGCAAACTATCCGCCGCGCCCACTATTGGCGAAATCACTTCATCAAGAGCTTCAGGAGCAAATCCACCGATTCTCTGTAATGCTTGGTGGACGATATTTTGTTTAGTCCTTAGTTGAGCAGGATAGCTTACGGCTTGCCATTGGCAACCGCCGCATTTATCAGCAACGATGCAATTCGGACGGACGCGATCGCTAGATGGGGTGAGAATTTTCTCAATACTGGCATGGGCAAAATTCTTTTTTACAAATTCTAGCTTTGCTTCAAGATGATCGCCTGGGACACTATTAGGAACAAAGATCGCGATGTTTTCGTAACGTCCCACGCCATCGCCACTGTCAGCTAGATCGTCGATGGTGAGTGTGATTTTTTGTCCCTGTAGTAGCATGGCTTCCTAAATTAATCTATGGCTGAAGATGTTTGATTATAGCTTTCACCACCAGCATCACAACATAAAACCCCAAGAATGAGAGTTAGATGCAATGACCACTTTTGGAGACGGACTGAGCTACAAATAATACTGAAAAGCTCTCTAAGCAATCTTTTTAGCATAAATACCATTTTTGATCTCAGCACAAAGCGATGTATATTTGTAGCGATCGCATGATTAAAGAATTTAAAGAATAAATGTTTAAGTTTGCTCACAAACTCGCTGGCTTAGCAATCTATACAGGGCTATGTTTGGGAGTTGCTAGTAGCATCGTCCCGACAACATCATCAGTATTTGCCGCAGATAGCAGCCTTGGCATCGTCATGCGCCGTGGACATTTGCGCGTGGGCATGGATGCTGCGATCGGGGGGCCTTATATGTTTTGGAATGCCAAGACCCAGTTTTATGATGGGTTTGAGCTTGAGATTATCCAAGAAATCGCCGCAAGGTTAAACATTGAGCCACGCCTGATTAATATTCCTTGGACGACCCAGCCTGAAAATTTGGCTTCCCGACAGGTCGATGTGATACTTAGTGCTAGAGAAGAAGGGGCGCTGGAAACAGGTGATACTAAGGGTAAATTTATTGAAACTATTTCTTACTATCGCGGCTCTCAGCGTTTGCTGATTCGGGCTGATGGGACGCAAATTAAATCTTTGCGCGACATGATCGGCAAGCGGGTGGGAGTTGTGGCAAATAGCGGAGGCGCGGCGATCGCAGAAACCTATAATAAAAATAGAGGTAACGCCATTCGCCTATTTTCGTCACGAGATCTTGATCGGATGGTGATTCAACTACGCGATCGTCAGCTTGATGCCATGATCCTTGACGAACCAGTAGCAGTGTGGCAAGTACGCAATAATCCTAACTTTATAATTGTTGGTGAGCCTTTAATTCCGATTCGTTTAGTTGCAATCATCAACAAAGATGACGTATCACTAAAAAAAGCCGTAGATCAGGCTTTAACAGAGATGCGTCAAGAGGGTAAACTCGAACAAATACTTAAGAGGTGGAACCTGTGGGAAAGCCAGAAAACTTTAAAATCGACAAAGGACTTGCCAGCTACGGTATTAGCGATCATTACGCCATACTCGGTTTACCAATGACTTCTGAGGCAACGCAAATCCGCAAAAAGTTTCTCAAACTAGCGAAGATCTTGCATCCCGATGTATTTGGTAGAACGCTCGAAGAAAAAGAGACTGCAACTAAATATTTCTCAAAAATGGTTAGTCCAGCCTATCAATTGCTAAATAGCGATCGCGAACGTGGCGAATATTTAGCAACTTTGAGAATGTTTGCCCAAGGCAAAAAACAAAAAGCAGAAACGCCTACCCTTAGTTCTGAAATTGCTCAAAAATTGTATCGGATTCCTCACGAAATCACTTACAAACAATATGTAGACGAAGTTGCGCCCAAGCAGTACGAAAGCCTCGACTCGATTTTGGAGCATACTGCCACTTTGAGCGAGTTAAATCTTGTTTATTTATTTACCCAAACTAGTCTTAGCTTTAGTTCAGGTAGCGCCGCAGCTCCTACGACTAATCAACCTGCTAATGCTGAGCCAACTCCTGCTGCCCAACCTGCCCAATCACCAGCACTGCGTAATCTGAATATGGCGGAGCTATTTATCAGCAAAAAACAATGGACTGAGGCGCTCAAGGAACTGATGGGAGCCGAAAAACTCGATCCAAATAATGCCAAAGTCTATGCTCTCAAGGGTCTAGTCCAAATGAATCAAAATGCGGCTGCGATCGCAAAATCAAGTTTCCAAAAAGCGCTTAAACTTGATCCTAAGGAACCAATTGCACTCAAATATATCAATCAGGTGACTGTAGCGACAAAACCACCAGAGAAACCACCTGAAAAGAAAGGCGGACTATTTGGCTGGGGTAAGAAATAATTTCTAACATTTCTCGCTAAGGCTGAATTTCCGCAGACTAAAGACATGGCGAGGCAAGCATCTTGGATTTCCGCAGACTAAAATACTACCGTCATAATTCTCTAATTCTGGTCACTAGTGGCGATCCTCAGCTTTTATCTGCGATCGCAGAAGTTTTAGCGACTGAACAATACAATTTCATTACTGAAATAAGTGGTGAAAAAGCATGGGAAATCATGCTGCTAAAGAAACCTGCGATCGTTTTATCTGATTGGTCTACCCCAGATATCTCAGGCTTAGCCCTATGTCATCGGCTCAAGGCAAATCTTGAATATCCTGAACTGATGCAGACTTACTTTGTCTTAATTGTTGATGCTTTGAACTATCAACACCGCCAAATTGGCTTAGATACAGGTGTCGATGAATTTCTCAGTAGTCCTATTGACACCTCTGAATTAAAGACAAGATTGCGGACAGGATTGCGTCTCAGCGCTTTGATGCAGTCCTTGACATGGACAAATCAAAGATTGTTAGCTCAAAATGACTTGCTCGATGCACTCACATTATCTGACCCTCTAACCAAGGTTTTGAGTGAGCAAGCCTTTGCTGGGGTAATGCCGAAGATGATGCAGCAATTTAAAGGATTTGGCAATTACAAAAGTTATCGATTTTTAAGTGTATTGATCATTGATATTGATAGTTTTAGCTCAGTTATCCAGTCCTACGGCGATAGTATTGGTAATGAAGCCATTAGGGCGATCGCAGGTCGATTAAGTCATAGCTGTGCTGCTAATAGTTTGATTTATCGTCATGGGCTTGATGAATTTGCCTGTATCACTCCCCATAATGATGCTGAAAGTGGCTTACAACTTTCTCAAAACTTACTGACCAGTATTCGTAGTCATCCGATCGCTGTTTCTTCAGGATTGTTATTTCCTTTAACGATTAGTATTGGTGGTGTAGTGACAGCATTAGATAAGCAGGATCAAAAGATTGCTGATATTAGTTTTGAAGAAATCGTTTCTTTAGCAGAGGGAGCGCTCCTCCAAGCTCAAAAGTCTGGCGGCGATCGTGACTATATCGAAATTTCTGACTGATTACAGCCTGTTGGGGCTTTCAATGGTACAGAGAAATTCTTAACAGTGCCGCTTTGCGGCACTGTTAAGAATTTCTCTTAGTCTTATGACAGCGCAAAGCGCTGTATAACTATGAGTAATCCAAAATTTCAGTCAGTTTTAACTGACTTTAGCTTTGAGCCAAGAACTTGAGTTCTTGGTGTTTCTATGCTTTTAGGACAAAGCCTTATCCTGAACTGACGCTGATTTTAGTCTTTGTGGCGAGAAGCTTTGATTTGATCGATAAAAAATTCTTCTAGAGTTTGACGTGCAAGCTCGATTGCGATCGCCTTTGCGCCAATACTAGCGAGATAAGTTAAAAATTCTGGCAGATCCTTTGCTAACTGACCGTGCCAAGTATCAGCCTGAAAAATTAAATGCTCTAACCAAGGCTTTAACTCTGCCTCAGTGCCGCCATGTCCACTGACTTGATAGGACTGCTCCGTACCTAGCAACTCATTTAAAGTTCCCATCGCTACTAATTCGCCTTTGTTGAGAATGCCAATGCGATCGCAAATAAGCTCTACATCTGACAAAATATGGCTGTTAAAAAATACAGTTTTGCCTTGATTTTTGAGCATCAAAATAATTTCGCGTACCTGATAGCGCCCCACAGGGTCAAGCCCCGACATCGGCTCATCGAGAAACACAACTTCGGGATCATTAATCAAAGCTTGAGCAACCCCAATTCTCTGCACCATGCCCTTAGAATATTGACGCAATTGCTTCTTACGGGCGACGGACTGCGAAAGTCCCACCAGATCGAGTAAGTCCGCAATGCGTTGGCGACGCAATGACGGCTCAACTCCAAATAAACTCCCAATAAAATCAAGTAGTTCCCATCCTGTCAAATAGTCGTAGTAATAAGCATTTTCAGGTAGATATCCGATTGACTGCTTAGCTGTGCGATCGCCTAGAGGATATCCTAGGATTTCCCCTGTTCCTGCTGTTGGCTTTACGATACCCAGCAAAATTTTTAATAATGTGGTTTTACCTGCGCCGTTAGGCCCCAGTACACCAAAGGTTTCGCCTTTACGAATGGTTAATGAAAAATCTTGTAAAGAACTAATTTTCTGATTTAACCAAAAGCCAGTACGATAAGTTTTGCTCAAGCCGTTCGCCACGATAGCGTTGGTTTGAATAATCTGTTGCTGAGATTCATTAGTCAATACTTCTACCATAGCTGCCGATCGAAGCTGAAAAGTTCATATTTTAAAACACTATTTTAACGTCAGTTCGGATTAATTTAAAACTGAGCATAATCTTGATATTTACGAAGACAGTTTTTAGGCTTTAGAGCCTTGGGTAACTTCAACATAGATATTTTCAAGGCGGACAGGTTGACGCATGATCGAATTAATTGTGATGCCCTCAAAACATTCCAAAATTTCTTTTAGTTCCATCACCTTCGGTAACCAAAAAGCGAGATCGCGACCATAGTGGCGATAGGAAAATCCAAGCTCGATCGCTCTTGCGATCGCTAAATCTTCTGTGGGCGTGCAAATGATCGCAATTTCTTGAGCAGGGACATGTTTACGAAGTTCTTCGAGACTGCCTTCCGCTAGCAAACTCCCCTGCTTAATAATGCCAATCCTCTGACAGAGGCGCTCTGCTTCTTCGAGCATATGAGTAGTTAGTAAAATGGCTGTATGTTGACTGCTAAGTTTACGAATTAATTCCCAAACTTCATAGCGAGCTTCAATATCTAGCCCTGTTGTCGGTTCATCGAGTACAACTAATTGCGGCTGATGCACAAGGGCGATCGCCATGCTGAGACGGCGCTGCATGCCGCCACTGAGAGTTTCCGCAATACTTTTAGCCCGATCGCCTAGCCCTACTAGTTCTAGACAATGCTGTGCTTGCTTCCGACAAACTTCATTACTCAATCCATAAAGTTGCCCGAAAAATCGTAAATTTTCTTCACAGGTTAAGCTCTTATAAAAAATATTTTCCTGTGGGGCAACGCCAATTAGCGATCGCGTCGCACTTGAAGCCTTCTGCCCATTCATCTTTACAAACCCGCGATCAGCTTCGATCAATCCACATAAAATGCTGATTGCCGTGGTCTTACCAGCCCCATTTGGTCCCAATAACCCATAGACTTCCCCCGCCTGAATAGCAAAACTTAAGTCTTGCAAAACTTGCTTCTTCCCATAAGATTTACAGATTTTGCGAACTTCTAGCACAGAATATCTAGCTCTTTAAAGTAATGCCTAAAGTATAGCAACCGCAAAACCAGAAAAGAAGCCCCACGCTGAATGCTTAGCGTCAGCGTCGGGAGTCGTTACTATTGCAATATGCTGTACTCGCCTTGAGGTAATAGTAAAGTAGACTCGATTTGGCTCTTAACTAATGGACTGACGTATTCAGCATTATTCAGACATTCGATTAAAAGCTTGTTAGCATCATGATATGTCCGCAACACTTTGAGTTGATTTTCGCTAAATTGCCATTCTTGTGAGCTTTTACGATACTGAACGATGAGATTGCGTAATTTTTTTGACCAGTCTAAACCCTTAGCCTGCCACCACTTGGCAAAAGTCTCTCGATTTTTATATGGATCAGGAAATTTATGACGTAAAAACTGTAGCCCTTTATGCAGATCAGGCTCAAGCGTACAGGCTAACTCTGAAACTGGATGATTTGCAAAGTACAAAGCTAAATCAAGGTTGAGAGCTAGATTAATCGTATGGTCGATGTCTATCTCCGTTGCCATCGTATTTTCATTGCCCATTGCTTTGGTACGAGCGCGTTCTAAAGAGCGCGAATGGGCAATATCTAGAGCACGAGCGCGATCCAGCGATCGCGTATTTTCTAAATCAATATCAAGGTATAAAGCGCGGATCGTCACTGCTTTATATGGGGTTTGAATTTGAATTGACTGTTGATTAACCCATGTCAAAAACGACTGTAATTGGGGATCTTGGCTGACTAGATCATCAATTTTTCGTTTCATCATCTTCACCATGCGATCGGCTTCTTGAGAAATGCTGACGGTCATCACAATTACCCCATGCCAACGCTTGAGATATATCCGCTCTAGCAAATATTTTTGGGCAGCACTAGGATCACTATTGGCAATACGATAGGCGGCAAGATAGTCATGTAAAGTTGTGTGAGTGAGTGAATAAATTCCTTTTGCACATTCAATCAATAGACTATGCTGGCATTTGAGTGACTGAAAAAGCCGATCGCGATCGATCGCTAAGTTCGATAAGCTGCGACTAGCGGCTATACAAGCCTGAAAATCATCTTCAAGTTCATTGTTTTGCCATACATAACCATGCCGATCGAGCGAAACAATTGCCATATAAGAGAGCAAATCCAGTTTTTGAGAATTCGATAATGCTTGGTTTACAGCAATTGGCAAACATTTAGTCTGCTCCCATTTGGTTAATAGTAGAGTTAAAATTTCCTGATAAAAATTGGGTTTAAGATAATCACAACTGTTAAAAGCAGTACAAAGATGCGTTAGTAATAGGGGATTACTAGCAATTTCAGCCAAGGGTTGATTTATGGAAAGTAACTGTTGGAATTTCTCTTGTTTTTTGAGATCTTTTGGGCAAGTAATTTGGAACCATTTACTTGCAAATGAGGTGATTTGTGATTCTGCAAAGGGGGCTATTTCTAATGTCGAAAATGATTCTAATATATGACTATAAATAGGATTACGCGTTGCAAATACCATCCGATTATCGGGATAGCGATCGCTAAAGTTTGAGATTCGCTGAGTTATCTCCGCATGATGAGTTTCTGGCAAGTCATCTAAACCATCCCAAAGTAATAACAGACTACCTTTGTTTAACAGTTGCTCTAGTATTTTGTTGTCTGAAGATTTATCTAAAAATCTATAGTTAATAAATTGTTCTTTTAACCATGTAAATGGATCGCTGAGATCGTTCAGTGAAACTAGCGATCGCAATGGTAGAAATACAGGTAAATAGTTTGACAATATTTTGCCTGAAATACAAGCCAGTGCCAAATATTTAAGTAAGGTTGTCTTACCTGAACCTAAACCACCGACCAGCAAAATTCGCTTGGATTTTTCTATAGCCTGATTTGCAGGGATTGTGGGTGGATGAAGTTTGGCGAGATAAAAGCGATCGTATTGTTCGGGTGATACGTTTGCAAAAGCTTCATTGAGATCGAGATATTGAGTACTTGGTAAAACCGTAAAAATATTAATCTCAGTATATAAATCATGCAAAGAGATTGGAGTATTAATATCAATTACTCTAAGGCGATCGCATTGACGGATTAATGCAGAAGAGATGTTTTTACGGATCACCTGTAAAGATTCTTCAAATTCTATTTGTAAGTTTGAAGCTTGATTGTTATTTAAACTTTTATTGATGTTTTCTATTGGTGCATTATTATTGGTAATAATGTTGCTATTAGTATATGTGATTGGATTAGAGGCTTGGATGTTTGTATCATCTCTATTTTTTATCGCTTTTTCAACTGCGACATCCTGATCAGGATTTACAGCAATATCTAACTTCTCACAAACTAAGTCATAGGTATTACGATCGACGATTTCTCCATTCAAGAAATTATCGACTAGTTGCACCGCAAGGCTAAGCTCACTCGCCAACTGCAAAGGTGTATACCCTCTAAGTGAGAGTGCGTCTTGCGCTCTACTAAGGATCTCTGATGATGCTCTCAGCATTAAAGCTGCAACCATATTTTAAATTCCTCTTTTGCTTATCTTATCAAAAAATATTGAGGTTTCCCATAGGGCAAATCGCTGTATATTGCGATCGCATAATTACTTCACTCATATCTATTAACGTAGATGCACATAATTAAATACCAAACTCCAAAAGCTGTGGCGAACGCGCAGCGTTCGCCACAGCTTTTGGAGTTTGGCTTATCTATTGCGAGAAGTCTGTTCCAGTGAGTTTATTAACATTAGCAATTGATGTGGGTGGCAGTAGTATCAAAGCGATCATCTTACGTGAAGATGGTATTGCCATCTCTGAGCGATCGCTTATTCATACACCCCATCCAGCCACTCCCAATGCGATCGTGGAGACACTAATAGAGTTGATTGCTAAACAGGGAAATTATGATCGCCTTGCCATTGGCTTTCCTAGTGTTGTCGAAAATGGGACTACCAGAGGCGCGATTAATTTACATCCTGACTGGGACGGCTTTCCCTTGGCGCAGGTATTGCAAAATAAATTGGGTAAACCGCTCAGGATTGCTAATGATGCTGATGTGCAGGGCTGTGGGGCGATCGCAGGTCATGGTGTAGAGTTGGCAATCACGCTTGGAACTGGGTTTGGGTCCTCATTATTTCTCAACGGCAAGCTATTGCCGAATCTCGAATTAGGTCAACATATCTTTTGCGATCGCAATACCTACGAAGATTGCTTAGGGCAAGCGGCTCTTGATCGGGTGGGTGTAGAAATATGGAATGCAAGATTGTTAGAAGCAATCGTCACGCTCTACAAGTTATTTAATTATGACAAACTTTATATCGGTGGTGGTAATGCTCGTTTAGTTACTTTAGATTTGCCGCAAAATTTGGCTCACAAAATTGCGATCGTCTCTAATGATTTAGGACTTATAGGCGGACTTGCCTTATGGCAATCTTAAAAAACAATAAGCTTAGGCGCACGCGCCGCGTGCGCCTAAGCTTATTGTTTTTTAGCTAAACATAGCTCCAATTTTCAAAACGAAATTTGGTAGTACATCTTCACCAGAGAGTATTTGGGGATCATCTAAAATTTCAACGGGTTGTCCTTGGCGATAGATGGCAACTCGTTTATGTTTTGGATCAATCAACCATCCCAACAGACAGCCATTGTCCATATACTCTTCCATCTTGGCTTGTCCTTGCTTCCAAGAATCACTAGGAGACAAAAGCTCGATCAGAAATTCGGGACAGAGCGGTAAAAAACCGCGTCTCTGCTTAGGAGTAAGGGCTTCCCATCTATCTAAAGGAATCCATGCGGCATCAGGAGCGCGATCGCTACCCTTCGGCAAACTAAAACCTGTTGACGAATCAAAAGTTTTACCGATAAATTTTTTTACTGGTGAAGATCGATTCCATGCAACTAGCTCATAATTGAGTTCAGAGTTAAAACTGCCAGTTTCACCGCCCGTTGGGGACATAACGATTAACTCTCCTTTAGCAGTACGTTCCAGCTTCATTTCAGGATTTGCCGCGCAAATCTTCACAAACTCCTCGCGAGTTAGTTTGATAACTGAGCTGAGATCGATGGTTTGAAAATTCATGACGTTAACCTGAATAAAATGCCAGAGAGAAAGCAAAGAAATGCTTATTCAGCAATATGGCGCGACACGGAGAGGGTGTCACACATCTTATTGATTTGATTGCAAACTCGATCAAATTGATGGCGATCGCAAATATCAATACTTAAATCAATAATCGCTGCCTTATCTTTTTTAGTCTGCACATTTGCCCTACGGACATTAATCTTGTTATCAGATAAACGAGTCAAAATGTCTCGCAGTACCCCAACCCGATCGATGGTTTCCACCCGAATATCGATGGGATAAGTTTGAGCTTGATCGTGTTCTTTGTTTTGATTCCAGCCCACATGTAATAGGCGATCGCTAGGGATGTTGACCAAATTATGACAATCATGGCGATGGATCGTGATGCCCCGACTGCTGCCCAAAGCCACAATACCCGTAATGGGTTCTCCTGGAAGAGGAGCGCAACAACCTGCGATTGAGTAAACCATGCCCTCTAATCCCAATATTGGCGACTTAGAGTTATGACTATGGGCAGGTTCATGACGTGCTTCAAATTTCTGAGGATTGAAGTAACGCTCATTATGATGATTTTCTCGCAGCTTATTAACCACAGAATTAACCGAAGTTTCACCATAGCCAATACCTGCAATCAGATCCTCAACATTATGATAGTTACAGCGTTCCGCAAGCTTTTGCATCTGGTCAGACTTGAGCAGTGCTTCTAAGCCACTCTTTCCAAGTTCTCGCTCCAAGGCGCTACGACCTAATGCAAGATTTTCATCACGGCGCGATCGCTTAAACCATTGCCGAATCCTGCTCTTTGCAGAACTTGTAGCGACAAAATTAATCCAATCGGTACTAGGATGGGCATTATTTTGAGTGAGAATTGTGACAATATCGCCATGCTTGAGAGCGCGTTGTAAAGAAACCATCACATTATTCACTAGTGCGCCCGAGCAATGATTGCCGACTTCAGTATGCACACGATAAGCAAAATCTACGGGTGTCGCGCCGCGTGGCAAGCAATAGACATCTCCCTTTGGACTAAAGACATAAACTTCACTATCAAATAAATCTTCCTTGACGCTATCGAGATATTCTTGTGGATCTTTAAGGTCGCGTTGCCATTCCACCAACTGACGTAGCCAAGTAAACTTTTGATCGTCCCCCTTCAGTGGTGTGCTGGTCGAATTACTCTCTTTATATTTCCAGTGCGCGGCAATCCCA
>Ga0209591_10006549_pt1 | contig 12936 bp, 9 predicted proteins | sample MAT01_FD_187207 | JGI IMG/M metagenome (GOLD analysis project Ga0209591, IMG submission 187207) | Freshwater microbial communities from Lake Fryxell liftoff mats and glacier meltwater in Antarctica - MAT-01 (SPAdes) (version 2) | ecosystem: Environmental > Aquatic > Freshwater > Ice > Liftoff...
AGAAATTTGTTTCGTGAGAAGATTAAAAATGGTGAGATGGAAGACCGCAAGATTGAAATCGACATTAAACAAGGTAGCGGTGGCAATGTGGGAATGATTGGCGCGGGCATGATGGACGAAGCGTCAATGATGAATTTGCAAGAGATGATCAGCGGGATGATGCCGAAGAAGGCGAAGAAAAGAAAAGTGACGGTGGCGGAAGCCCGGAAGATATTGATGGAAGAAGAAGCCGCCAAGTTGATCGACATGGATGAGGTGAAAGAAGAGGCCATTCGCAAAGCGGAAGATGCGGGCATTATTTTTATTGATGAGATTGACAAGATTGCCTCGGGCGCAAGCAAGAAGGGTGGCAGCGGACCGGACGTGAGCAGGGAAGGAGTGCAGCGCGATTTGTTGCCGATAGTGGAAGGCAGTACGGTGAATACTAAATATGGATCGATCAAAACCGATCATGTGCTGTTTGTGGCGGCAGGTGCTTTTCATATGTCGAAGCCGAGCGATTTGATTCCGGAGTTGCAGGGTAGGTTTCCGATTCGTGTGGAGTTGAACAGCTTGACCCAAGGCGATTTCGTTCAAATTTTGAAAGAACCAAAAAATGCATTAACGAAACAATATCAAGCGCTATTTGATTCAGAGAACGTTACCATTTCATTTGATGACGAAGCGATTGATGAGATCGCCCAAACGGCTTTTGATATCAACGCTGAAATTGAAAACATTGGCGCGCGCAGGTTGCACACGGTGATGAGCAGGTTGCTGAACGAATTTTTATTCGATGTGCCGGATAAAATTGTGCCGCCTGCGGATATAAAAGTTACCAGAGCGATGGTGAAGGAGAAGTTGACCGGGTTGATTAAGAACAGGGATTTGAGTGAGTATATTTTGTAGAAACAATTTTGAAAGGGTTTGTTACAATACTGCTAATTATTTTGACAGGACTATCAACCAGTGCTCAAAACAAAGACTCTATCCGTGACAAGTACATCGAGCGCTTTCCTGACCATTTTTTTATTTGGCCGTTGATTAAACAACGAAGTACTCAATTTGAAATTCGACAGATAAATGACAGCGGAAATAAATTGTCCTTTAGGCCAAATAACTCAGTTGGATTGGGGTTTGGGTTTTTTGTGTTTGAGATAGCGACTGAGATCACCTTTGCCGTACCCATCGCAGCGGAACGGGAGTCTCTATTTGGCGAAACGAATGCTGCTGATTTGCAGTTAAATCTTTTAGGGAGAACTTGGGGCCTCGATCTTTTCTATCAAAACTATAATGGCTTTTATAAATCGGATACGGATAATCCGGTTATGCAGGGAACACCTTATCCGCAACGACCAGACATTTCTACTCAGAACCTAGGCATCAACGGTATGTATGTGCTTAATAAGAAGTTCTCGCTTCGGTCGGCCTACAATTTTTCGGAGAGGCAAAAGCAAAGTGCCGGTTCTTTTTTGTTCGCAGGCACGTTGAATTTTTTTGATGTGAAAGGCGACTCTGGTTTGTATTCCAAGAAAGACGTTGCACGATTTGGTGCTTCGACATCCTTTAGCGGATTGGGAATGAATACCTTCAGTGTTTCGCCCGGTTACACGTATACGTTTGTGATCAATAATTTTTTTGTCAATGGATCCCTTTCGGCAGGCCCGGCATTGCACTGGTTGAGCTATGACGTCATGGGTAAATCTTCTTCTTCTGCCACCATCAATAGGTTTTTAGACTTTCGCATTGGTGTAGGATACGTTGGAGAACGATTTTTTATGGGAGTCAATTTTGTGGGGCAAGCGAGATCTGCCAAATTTGAAAATATACAGTTTGTTAATGCAAGCAACACCTTTAAACTTTTAGTTGGCTATCGATTTAAAGAAGTTGGAATCCTTAAACGAAAAGCTTCCGATCTCTTGACTATCATTGGTATTGATAAATAGTTTCAGTCTTCTTTCCTTTTCGGAAAATCGAAGAATACTAATTCTCCAGAGCCCCAGTTTGTATCCTTCCATTTTTCTACACCCAGTTGAATTGCCACAACACCAGTCGTAGGAATGTTCAGGATGCCTTCACTCGTCAAACGGTTGGCAAATTCGGTCAGGCCGGGATTGTGGCCGAACACAAGTACATTTTCTTCTTCATCGCCTGTTCTATCCTTTATGCTTCGGACAATATTCAAAAGTTTTTCCTCGCTAGCATGATAAAGAGAGGGGATTTCTATGATTTTCTTTTCGTCAAAACCGACTATTTTACAAATGAGTTTGCATGTTTTTAATGCTCGATTTGCTGGACTGGTGATGACACTATCGGGAGTAATCTTCTTTTCCCTTAATCGCTTCCCCATCAGAGGTGCATCCTTTTCTCCTCGAGTATTTAAAGGCCGATCAAAATCATCTAGTTCGGGATTATCCCAACTGGATTTGGCGTGGCGAATGAGGTAGAGATATTTCATAGTGTCTTTGATTGATTGGTTTGGCCACAAGCTTCAGGCTGCAAGCTACATGCCCGGTTGACAATTTTATAAACAGTTTTTAGCTAGCAATCCTTATTTTGTCGAAGATTTGAACTCATCAGCAAAACACTAAGCAGCTTGCAGCTTGTGGCCTGAAGCCTGTAGCCTCTGAACTCAAATTTAATTACGATTTCACACTCGTTAGTTAACGCTAAACAGCCTGCAGCGTCCAGCAATTTTGCTATCAATTTAACCAAACCGCTTATCTTTACCTTTTGTATGGAAAAACGCCCTTTACGGAAGGAAGTCAAGTATACCAGCCTTTATTATTTTATTCGATTTTTGATTTTTGCTTCCAACCTGTTGCCCCGCAAAATCTGGCTAGCCTTCTGCGGATTTTTAGGCAGGGTGGCCTACGTGTTTTCCCCACTACCCCGCGATCGTTCTATTTTTCATTTAGGTCTTGCTTTTGATAAAGAAAAATCACCACGAGAGATTGTTGACTTAAGCAAAGAGATGTTTGTGATGTTAGGAAAAAATGCCGGAGATATTTTGCGATCGCTGAAAGTAAAATCCCTTTCTGATCTCGATAAATTCCTAACCACCTATGGCTTGGAAAATTATGAGAAAGCCCACGCCAAAGGAAAAGGGGTCATGTTCCTCACATCGCACTTGGGTGCATTTGATTTGCAAATCACGAACATGGCCTTGCGGGGATTGAATCCAAACATCATTGGCACGGCACTGAAAGATGACCGTTTGAACGATCTTCTATTGAAATACCGCAATGCCTTTGGCGCGATTGCCATTGAGCGGGGCAAAGAAAGCGTGCGCCTTTTTAAAGCGTTGAAGTCGGGTAATTCCATTGCCATTTTAATAGATCAAGACACGAAAGTAAAAAGCCGATTTGTAAACTTTTTTGGGATGCCAGCGGCCACGCCCATTGGAGCAACTATTCTTGCTTTGCGAACTGGTGCGGCAGTGGTGCCCACCTATATTTTCTTGGATAACAAAGGGCAACAGCAAATGCATATCCTACCAGAGATTCCATTGGTAATAACAGGCGATGAAGAGATCGATTTAGTCGTCAACACCCAGCTATTCACAGATTTTACCGAAAAGATCGTTCGTGAACACCCCGAGCAATGGGTTTGGATGCACGAGCGGTGGAAGACGCGACCGGGAGAAGAGATCCGGTAAAACTATTTCGTAGATTATCTCATCTAACATTCGCGAAGTTGGTGAATCAGGGCGGTAGATGGAAATAAATCGCTGCCCTGATCGTTTTATGTAACCTTTTGGCACAGTAATAAGTATCAACTCTTTTAACCTACTACCATGAAACGAAACTACCTAATTGCTATCGCGGCAGCGCTCATTTTATCGGTCATTTTTTTTATTTTCAGGGGCACAAAAGCCAGTGAATCAGCCGATATAATAGCTGTGGTGAAGAGGGGTGAGTTTAGAGTAGAGGTGGAGACTACCGGTGAGTTGGAGGCAAAGAATTCGGTAAAGATTATGGGGCCGGGCGCGGTCAGGCAATTTCAGATTTGGGAAGTTACCCTGCAAAGCATAGTAGATGAAGGCACGGTGGTAAAGAAGGGTGATTGGGTAGCCACACTCGATCGATCGGAATTCCAGACCAAGTACAATCAAAAACAGATCGATCACGAAAAGGCCAACTCCAAGTTTGTACAAACTCAATTGGATACCACTCTACAAATGCGACAGGCGCGCGATGAGTTGATTAATTTAAAATACGGTGTAGAGGAAAAAGATATTGTTTTGCAACAATCGAAGTTTGAGCCCCCCGCTTCTATCAAGCAGGCTGAGATCAATGTGGATAAAGCAAACCGGGCCTATCAGCAAGCGGTAGAAAACTATAAGATAAAGCGCAATCAAAATGTTGAAAAGATGCGCGAAGTGGGGGCGGAGCTTCGCAAAGTAAAAGGCGATTTTGATGGAATGAATGAAATTCTCGAATCTTTTAATGTGATGGCACCAGAAGATGGTATGGTAATCTATGAAAAGGGCTGGGATGGAAAGCCAATCAAGGCGGGCTCACGAATAGGTATGTGGGAGCCAACAGTGGCTACACTGCCTGACCTTACCAAGATGCAATCAAAAACATTTGTGAACGAGGTGGACATAAGGAAAATAAAGACAGGCCAAAAGGTTACTATCGGTCTGGATTCAGACCCAGACAAAAGATTAAATGGAATTGTGACCAAGGTAGCCAACGTGGGCGAGCAAAGGCCTAACTCTGATGCCAAAGTCTTTGAGGTGTTGGTCGAGATTGAAGGTACAGATCCAACTCTTCGTCCATCGATGACTACCAGCAATAAGATAATTGCCCAAGTCTTAGCCGATGCGATTTTTATTCCTCTAGAAAGTCTTCACACACAAAATGACTCAATCACTTATGTCTTCAAAAAAGAGGGTATCAATATTCAAAAGCAAGAAGTAATTGTAAGTGAAACGAATTCAAACGAAGCGGTGATCACGGCTGGATTACTGAAAGATGAAAAGGTCTATCTTTCCTTACCGTCCGGCAGGGAAGACGAAAGTGTAAAATTATTGCCTCAATTGGATGGAAAGAGAAGGAAGAAAGAGAATAATGAAAATAAGGAAGTGGAGCCTGAGAAGAAAACACAAGGACTTAAATAATTCTTCCATTAATGAGCTAATCAGTGAAATTAAACACCGTTTTTGATCCCCGGATCATCGCTAACCTTTATATCGCTATTGACGCTGTGATTGCCAATCGCTTGCGATCATTGCTAACAGCACTTGGCATTATTTTCGGGGTAGCAGCGGTAATCTCTATGTTGGCCATTGGCAATGGAGCGCAACAGGAAATTCTCAATCAAATTAAATTGGTCGGTGTTAACAACATTGTAATCAAACCAATCATTGAACAGAAGGAAGAAAGGGTAAATGAAAAAGTAGGAAAGAAGGATAAGAAGAAATTTTCGCCCGGGCTAACTGTGCGCGATGTAAAGAGCATCAAATCCGTTTTACCAGATTTAACTCAGATAAGCCCTGAAATTATTTTGGATACTTATGTAATTCGTAATGGATTCAGAAGATCGGCTAAACTGGTGGGTGTTGAGCCTGCCTATTTTAAAATTTATGATTTCAAACTTTCAGAGGGTCAAATTTTTAGTGATGAGCAGCAAAAGGTTGGATCACCCGTCTGCATCATTGGTTCAGCTTTGAAAAGTAGATTTTTCCCTACAGAAAACCCGGTCGGTAAAAGCATGAAAGTTGGCACGCATTGGCTTACAATAATTGGCGTATTAAATGAGCGACTTGTTTCACAGGCAAGCATTAGCAAACTCGGTATTCGTGATTTTAATATGGATGTGTACATACCTCTTCAAAGTGTTTTGGTGCGATATAGAAATCGGGACTTGATTACCTCAGAAGCGTTGAGACTATCAGCCATGCAAAGTCAAGGAATGGTTTTCATGAGGGGCGGCAATTCTTCAAATACGGAAAACGAACAGGAAAAGAAAAACTACCATCAATTAGATCGTTTAGTTTTGCAAGTTGACAAAACCGAGAAATTGCAAGCTACCGCTGAAATCATTTCCCGCATGTTAAAACGAAGACACTATGATGTAGTGGACTATGAAATTGAGATACCCGAACTACTTTTGAAACAGCAGCAGCGCACTAATGATATTTTTAATTATGTGCTTGGCGCGATCGCAGGAATTTCATTACTCGTTGGAGGCATCGGTATTATGAATATCATGCTGGCTTCGGTTTTAGAAAGAATAAAAGAGATTGGTTTACGGTTGGCCGTTGGCGCTAAAAAAAGCGATGTGGTTCAGCAGTTTTTGTTTGAGGCCGTGATGATCAGCGTCAGTGGAGGAATCATTGGAGTGATACTGGGTGTTTTGATCGCATACCTAGTTTCTTCTTTTGCAAATATTCCAACCATCATTAGTTTTTCTTCCATTCTGTTATCCTTTGGTGTGGCCGCTACGGTTGGTTTGGTTTTTGGAATCGCTCCCGCCCGCAGAGCAGCTCAACAGGACCCTATAACTTCCTTACGTTATGAATAAGATTTTTGTCTTTAGTGCCTTTGTCCTGGTGACCGTATCAGCTTACGGTCAAAACCGTTTTTCGATTGAGGATGTGATAGATCGCGCGAGAGCGCAGTCGCCCGCTTCCAAGCGAACCGAAACAACTAAAGAAACGCGCTATTGGCAATACCGAACTTTTCGCGCAGGTTATAATCCGCAATTGGCGATCAGCGGAAACGCGCCCAGTTACAATCAAAATTTTTTACAAGTAATACAACCAGACGGTACCCGACTTTTTCAACCCATTAACCAAACTAACTCGTTTGCCAACTTAGGCCTTCTTCAACCTATTCGCTGGACGGGCGGAACTATTTCCGCTAACACCAATTTTAATTTTTTTAACGATATCAATAGGAGCGCGTCCTCGTGGAACGGTAATATTTTGAATGTGCGATTAGATCAACCAGTTTATGCATATAATCCTTACAAATGGGATAGAAGGACCGAGCCGCTCCGATATGAGGAGTCGAAAAGGGAATTTGTTGAGCAGTTAGAATTTATTTCACAAAATGCGGCTGACCTGTTCTTTCAAGTCATTCGCTCTCAAATTGATGAGCAAATTGCTATGTTTAACTTGGCCAACAATGATACTATCTTTAAGATTGAGCAAGGCCGATATAATATTGGCACTACCTCGCTGGATAAATTGCTTCAAGTAGAACTGCAATTATTGAAATCAAAACAAGATGTGGCGCAGGCAAAAATCAACATTCAGAATAATAGTTTGTTGCTACGAATTTATTTGGGCTTAAAAGATGATGAGTCGTTTGAGTTGGCCTTGCCGGAAAGCATACCTACTTTTGGTTTGAACTTAGAGGAAGCTCTTGCCTACGCACGAAAGAACCGAGCTTCCTATATTGCCTTCGAGCGAAGGCGGATTGAAGCTGATCGGGAGGTAGCGCGTGCGCGTGGTGGGCGATTAGACAATGCCACGGTGTCAGCATCGTACGGTCTCAACAATGTGGGGCTGATGATCAATGACCTTTATGTAAGTCCGCAGCAGCAGCAGCAATTCAATCTTAGCTTTAGCGTTCCCGTATTTAACTGGGGAAGAAACAAAGCTGCCATGAATACCGCTTTTGCCAATAAAAAGCTAAACGATTTTATCATTGCACAAGATGAAGTCAATACCGATCAGGAGATTGTTACGCAAGTCCGTCAATTTGATTTACTGCGTCTGCAAATAGAGATCACCAAAAAGTCAGATGAGGTGGCACGTGAACGCTACAATGTGGCGCAAAACCGTTATCTGATTGGTAAAATTGATATTACGAATTTGAACATTGCCCTCACGGAAAAAGACAATGCAAAGCGAAGTTACGTAGAGGCGCTTCGCTCTTTCTGGACTTCCTATTTTAACTTGAGGAGGCTCACACTATTTGACTTTGCCAGTAGTACCTTGTTGTATACGCCTGAAAAGTAATTTTGCCAGAACTCACGTTTTAAAATAAAACCCTATCTTTTCGGCAAGAATAGCAATTATGAAAGGCTTGGCGATAAAAAAAGTATTGATTTTATTGATATGTTGGTCGTGTACTAGCAAGTCAGTAAAAGAAGAAGACGTTCAAAGATTGCGGGGCGAAATCCCTGCAACAGAAGTGGCCACGGTATTGGCCAAAAGTTCTCGTTTTGAATATTTAGTGCATGCCGCTGGCAAAGTACAGTCGTTGGTAGATGTTCAAATCCAGAGTAAAGTAGCGGGATTGATTTCAATTATTAGAACAGCCAATGGAAGTTTTGTAACAAAGGGTGCAGTGCTTGCCGAGCTGAACAATGAAAGACAAAAATTGACATTGGAAAAAGCGCGCGTACAGCTACAAGAAAAAGAGGTTTCCTATAATGATTTAATCATTGGATATCCAAATAACGCTGATAGTATTAAATTTAAAAAAGCAATTGAAAATATCAGGGTCACCAGCGGGCTAGCTGCAGTGGAGATCAGTTATAAAGAAGCGAGAATGGAATTTGAAAATACGTATATAAAAGCAACGGTTTCAGGTATTGTTTCTGATTTAGATGTAAAGCAGGGCAGCACGATGGCCGCAGGACAGTTTTTTTGTAGTGTACACGACTCCAATAATTTAATGGTGATCTCGCATGTATTGGAGGTAGACGCACTGAAACTTCATATCGGCAGTTCGGTAGGTGTAAAAACACTTTCTGAGACAGCAGAAATAATAAAAGGCACGGTAGGCGAAATTAATCCACGGGTAGATGAGAGATCAAATCTTGTGAAAGTGGTAGCGAAGCTTCAAAAGAATAAAGATTTATTGCCCGGTATGAGTGTGCAACTCACCTTTATTATCCCCTACAATAAAAATATTATTGTGCCCAAAGAAGCAGTAGTGATCCGGTCTGGTAAGTATGTGGTATTTACGGCTGAAAATGGACTGGCAAAGTGGAATTATGTTACGGTTGGCAGAGAAAATGGAGAAGAAATTGAAATACTAGAGGGCTTGAAAGAAAACCAATCGGTAATCATAACCAACAATTTACAGTTGGCTCATGATGCTCCCGTTAAAGTCCTTTAAAAAACTACGCTCACCCTTCTCTCCCGATAGCTATCGGGTTGGAGAAGGGAAAGGGTTGAGGTGAAGAAAACAAAGGTTTTTAGAGTTGCCCTTTAATTTCAATTCACCGCTCATCCTTCCTAGTAAAATACCAATAGATCAATGGTACGAAATATAAAGCTGTAAAAGTGCCTACAAGCAAACCTCCAATAGTAGTGATGGCGACCGGCCGTTGAAGATCGGCACCCAAGCCAGAAGAAAAAATGATGGGTGTTAGAGCCAACACATTAGTGCAGGTGTTCATCACAATCGGTTTTAACCGATCCAACCCAGCTTGACGAATCGCTTGCTGTAGCGGCAATGTTTGTCTCAACCGATTGATGCGATCGATCTTTAAAATAGCATCGTTATCTAAAACCCCCAACACTACAATCAAGCCAATGCCTGACATGATATTGAGTGTACCCCCTGTAACCCAGAGCAGTATCAGGCTGCCAGCTAGGCCAAGTGGCAGGGTTATCATAACCAAAAAGGGTTGCTTCAATGATTCAAACTCCGCGGTTAATATAACGTACATGAGCAACATGGAAATAAGCAGGATGATAACAAGCTGCTTAAAGTTCTCTTCATTGTCAAACCATTGGCCTGTGAACTCAACAATTACTCCGTTGGCCTTGGCGAGGGTTAGCAACGTTGAGGTAGTTGTATCGAAGTCGCTCACCTCACTTATTCCCACCGCTTGAAAAATGCCCGAAGCATCGGCAGTGATGTATTGATAACTTTCCTTAAATACTACCTGCACTAATTCTTTCATAGGGTATTGCACACCTTGAGAGGACATTACCTGTACGGTTTGCAGCGCCTGACTGAAATCGCCATCGAAAGGCTTGAACACTACGGGCAGCACTTCCCCAAAATCGGTCAAGTCTGTGATTAGGTAGTCGCCAAACGAAAGTTTCAGTTTTTCGATTACCGTGGGGTAGGGTATGCCGTACTGTTGTAGTTTGGTAAAATCGATGTGCAAGAAAGCCATTGTTTCTTTTTCAAATCCCTTTTTTATTTCACCGTTCACTTTTTTGAAGGTGCGGCTCAACAAACTATCTGCCCGCGTTATTGACAATGCTTGCTTCGATTTCAAATCGCGGAAGCGCGCCTCGAGTAATGGCTGGTTGGAGGCAAAAAGTTGCTCAAAGGCATTGGGCGCATTTTGTAGACCTACGGATGCTAGCGGAAACTTAACAGCAAAATATTTTTTCAATCTTTCATCACTGTTTTCTTTTTGTCGCTTATCGGTAAACGCTACATATACTTCGGCATGTTGTGCCGAAAAACTTTCGCGCCCCAACAAAAATTGTTGGTAGCCCACCTCGGCTTCGGCCAGCTTAAAGAGCGCACGCGTGGCAGTGAGAAATTCGGTGATACGCTTGCGCGATTCGGCTGCATCAATAGGCTCGTTCCAATCAATGAAGATCAATGTTTCGGTGCGCTCTATTTCTGGAAACCCTTTTTTGGGTAAAGTGAAAAGCAAAGCAATGGCTGTCGGAATGAGCAAACCCATCAGTGCTAGGCTTGTCTTTTTATGGCTCCACACCCACGCAAAAGAACTTTTATAGGCGGCTTTTAGTGCCACGAAAAAGGAACTGTCTTCGCGCTGGTCAAAAGGTTTGTTTTTGAAAAACAATAAATAAAGCAGTGGCACCACTAAAAAAGTACAGAGCAAAGAAACCGAGAGGATAGCCGCCACTGATATGGCTTGGTCGTAGAACAATGCCCCCGTGATGCCGCTTAGAAAAATGAGCGGGGTGAACACCACTAAGTTGGTGAGCGCAGAGCTGATCAATGGAGCGATCACTTCTTGTGCCCCTGTCACGCAGCTATCCAATAGTTCATGGCCTTCCCTGCGCTTGAGCATGATCGAGTCGATGACCACAATGGAGCTGTCTACCAACATGCCCAGCCCCAGTGCCAGGCCACTCAGTGAAATTACATTCAGTGAAATTTGGAAGAGCGCAAAAATAGAGAACGCCAGCAAGAGCGAGAGCGGTAGCACAATGCCCATAATGAGCGGCTCGCGCCAGCCGCGCATGAACAGGAACAATACCCCAAAGGCAATAAGCCCGCCCCACACTAGCGACTGCGAGAGATTTTGAATGCTGAGCGTGAGCAAAAGCGATTGATCTTGTGTTACCTCAAAACCAAGCTGTGGATATTCTTGCCTAAATAATTCTACCGCGTCATACACCCGCGGCATTAGCTCGGGCAGGCGTGCGCGTGCTTGTTTGTGCACGGTAATCACAATGCCCTCTTGCTCTTGAAAGATATGGTAGCCCAACTGACGGGCCGGCTGCAACACAATAGTTGCCACTTGTTTTAATTGTAGCGCTCCGTTCTTGTTGGGAAGTTTTATCGGCAACTGTTCTATTTCTCCTGCGCTGCGGAGGGGCGCGGCCAGTTTAATAAAATAGCGGTAGTTGCCATCTTTCACCGAGAGGGAGCCCAGTGCCAAGTTGGCGTTCTGCACGGTTTTTATGATATCGCCATCGGTGAGGCCCAGGCTTTGCATCATGGCCTCGTTAGGCGCTATGGTGATCACACTTTCTTGAATGCCGTTTACATCTACAATGCCCACGCCTTCCAGTTGTTCCAGCCTGCGCTTTAGTACTTTGGTCACCAACGCAGAGGTGGCCAACAAATCGGTTTTTAGTTTGGGCGTTATTTGTAGGCGCGCCATGGGTATGTCTGCCGTGCTAGACTTGATTACAGTGGGGCGTTCTACATGCCGAGGCAGCAACGGTATGAGGCGGTCTATCTTTTCGTTTGCTTCTATGTAGGCCAGGCTCATCTGGGTGCCATACTCAAACTGTAGAGAAACTTTGCCTGTTTCAGTTTGTGCCAGGCTTTCGGTGGTTTTTAATCCGGCCAGCGTAAGCATGGCTTCACGAATGGGCTTTAATAAATTTTGTTCAATCTCTTCGGGGCTTGCGTTGGGGTAACGCACGGCTATGGTTATCTCGGGCACATCCAGTGCGGGCAACAGCGAAACGGGTAGGCCAAAATAAAGCACTACGCTAAGTGCCAATGACACAAACAATGTCATGCTTACGGCAATAGGGCGCTGCAAAAGGTAGCGGAGCATGACGGCAAGATATGGATAAAACCGCTTTTTAGGCTATTTTTGAAAAAACGCAAAATATTTGTGGCGGAAAATTTTGCAAAAAAAAATAGGTTTAGTTTTATCTCAATGCCCGTGGGGGCAATAACTAAAACAAAAATTTTATGAAAAAATTTATTGTGGGTTTTGTTGTTTGTATGGGGTTGTTCATGGTCAATTTTGTGGCAGATGCTTGCCCCCCAGAGGATTGCTCTAGTTCTGGGCATTCTGCTTTGCGAGATTGCAATACCCACCAAGGTAGTTGTGGCTGCACAATTTTCATCTGCGCAGCAATACAATAGAAATTTCATTCAACAATCAGGGCCATGAGCAATGGCCCTGATTGTTTTCAAAAAACCAATTACTGTAAACCCACAAATGATACCCTGTTCCCAAGGATTCAAGTCACTAGTAACCATCGCTTTTTTTGTAGTGGTGAGTGCCTGTTCGGAAAAAAGGAAGGCTAACAGCCCGGTTGCTACCACTTCAGTACTTGATTCCACCCTTACAATCTCGATAGATAAACGAACGGATTTTATGGCTCGCAGCACATTCGTATATCGAAAAAGTGGGGAAGAGTATATTGTGCGGGTAAACGAACTGACCAACCAATTGCAATTGTTTAAGAAAGGCCGATTAGTTTCTAAGATCAGTTTCCAAGTGTCCGGCCCCAACGGCATTGGGTCGCTTTTGTCTGCCCACATCATATCTATGGATTCGATCCTTGTGCTGTCCAAGTACCGT
>Ga0209591_10006554_pt1 | contig 12932 bp, 14 predicted proteins | sample MAT01_FD_187207 | JGI IMG/M metagenome (GOLD analysis project Ga0209591, IMG submission 187207) | Freshwater microbial communities from Lake Fryxell liftoff mats and glacier meltwater in Antarctica - MAT-01 (SPAdes) (version 2) | ecosystem: Environmental > Aquatic > Freshwater > Ice > Liftoff...
ATCTTAATTGGGGCCCAGACGGCGATCCCCTATATGGTACGCCAAGGTTGGGGTCGCATCATTACGATTACCAGCATTGGTAGCCGGCGCGTCTTTCCCGAATACAGCGTGGTCGGCGTTAGCAAAGCCGCGATCGAGACTGTTACACGCTATCTGGCTGTCGAGTTGGCGCCACTCGGCATCATTGCCAATTGCATCAGTCCAGGCGTCGTTATCACCGGCGCGCTCGATTTCTTCAAACGCAGAGAAGATATGGTGGCGCATGCCGAGCAGCACACACCCGCTGGCCGCTTGGTAACGCCAGAAGATGTAGGCGCGGTAGCGGCCTGGCTTTGCAGCGATCAAGCCGCCATGATCGTCGGGCAGACGATTGAATTGGACGGTGGGTATAGTTTGGTGATGAACGGATGACAGGATGACGCCGACCTGCGGTCGAGTGATGACAAGATGACTAGTGGGAGTCCCTTTGTCATCCTGTCATCCTGTCATCTCCTTCTTCAAACTCAATTTTGGGAAAACGACGCTGGTCGAATTCAGCCAGGCGTTCTGCGCCCAGTTCGCTGATCTCAGCATGAATGGCTTCGGCAGCGGCGCGGAACTGAGCAAGGTGGATGCCCTGACAAACGGGAGGCAAGTTGCGTAAACGGGGCAAGCCACGGCGAAACATCTTGAGCGATCCACGCCAATTGCCGCGTTGGATCTGGAGGAAGGCCAGGCCCACTTGGAGAATGCCCTGATAGAGGGTGCGGATCGGACGCGGTTCGGCCATCCAGGCCGCTTCTAGATGCTCGTGTTGCTCGAAGAATTCACCTCGGTTAAACTCAGTTAAGCCGGTACGCGCAAGGTCGCTCAAACAGTCATCCCAGCCGGTCAGATATTCGACTGGTGGGTAGAGGTAGTGCTTTACCAGGTCGATCAAGCTTTCTTTCATTTCGTTCTGTAACCAGACGTGATCGGCGCCGGCCGCGTGGGCCTGTTCCAGCAGCGTCGCATTGTCCTGGCGACTGAAGGCATAAATGGGGATGTGCTGGGTATGGGGCCGATTTTTGCAGCGCTGGATCGCCCGCGGCCAATCGCCAGCCGCATCCACATCGATCAATATCAGCACGGGCAACCACTGATCGACAGCCGCTACCAGTTGATCTGGAGTAGTGACAGCGCGCGCGCGACCGCCCCCGGTCTTGATGCGCTCATCTAGCCAGGCTGCCACGTCGGGATCGGGTTCGAGGCTCACAATGGGTTGTGGGGCAGCTATCGGTTCCATAGCTGCCATTGTAGCATGGGCCGATCGGCATGCCAATGTGATCCATACACCACATTTCTATCCTCTTCGCTTGGATTTCACTGCATGATAACTTAATCTGGTATACTGGGAGGTAATGTAGTTTACACCACCCAAGGAAAAGTCCAGTATGAGTGAAATAGCCAATAATTTGAGTTATGAAGAAGCTTTTACGCGTTTAGAAACTATTTTGCAGGCCTTAGAAATTGGCGATCTGCCCCTCGAGGAATCGCTCACACTCTATGAACAAGGGGTAACATTGGCAGCTTATTGTGCCCGCGTGCTCGATGAAGCCGAGTTGCGCGTGAGCCGCTGGCAGCCAGGCCACCAAACGGTGCGTTTTGAAGGCTGGCAAGAGGAATAAGCGGCATGCAAGGTCTCTGGTCCAATGTTACCCTGTGGGTTCCGGTCAGCGCAGCATTTGCAGTGCAGCTTTTTAAATTTTTTTGGGAATGGACCCATCACAGGACGCCGGACTTTCGCGTCCTTGCCCGTTCGGGGGGCATGCCAAGCAGTCACTCGGCAATGATGAGCAGCCTGGCAACGGTGGTCGGTTATGAATATGGCCTTGATAGCCCCCTCTTTGCCATTTCTACTGTCGTTGCCGTCATTGTAATGTACGATGCGCGTGGGGTGCGTCAACAAAGTGGTGAGCAGGCCAAAGTTCTCAACCGGATTATACGCGAATTCTTTAACGGTCAACCGATCGGCGAGAAGGAATTGATTGAGCTATTGGGCCACACGTTCATCGAAGTTCTCGTCGGTGCGATTGTGGGCATCTTCTACACACTCGCTTATGTCGCTTGGATCAGGCCGACTTAGCAGATCAGGCGTAGCAACAGGCTACACCATGAATTTTGGGCTCATCTGTGCAAAGTGTGCAAGCCAGTGTTGTGACCCTATGCAAAATAATGGGTTTACACGCTTTTGGCAGATGAACGGAATTTTTATGATCTTTTTCTGATTAATTCTTGTTGGCTCTTTACCAGTTGTGTTATGATTAAGCTATTATTGGTTTTTTATTGATTGCTTTGCTTGATTCTCCAGTTACCAGCGCGATCTTCGTCGCTCGAACGCTGTAGAATCAAGGCGAGTGTATGCACTCATCCAGAAATTAGTTGTGGCGCAAGCTGTTGTAACATAGTGCCATCGCCCGTTTCGGATCGATTTTAAGCTTAGCGGAGGACTTATGCGACGTGTCGTACTGATCCAGCCCTTGCGTGATGGGCGTGTGTTTGGCAAAGCCCCCGGTTCCCCCTATACTTTGATGCGCCTGGCTTCTCTGGTGCCCAACGAAATCCCAGTCGAAATTTGGGATGAGAATACCCGCACCCTGGCCCTGGATACCCTGGGCGAAGGCGACCTGGTCGGTATTACGTCGATGACGGTAACGATCGAGCGTGCCGAGCAGATTGCGCGCCAAGCAATGAAGCAAGGCGCGGGTGTCGTGCTGGGTGGCGTCCATTCTACGTTGGTACAGGAACACTCCAAAACCTTTGCCCACAGCATTATGGTCGGTGAAGGCTATTTTACCTGGCAACAGTTGATCCAGGACTTCGCCGCCGAAGGCATCAAGGGCATGCAGCCCGTCTACACCGACGAAACCTGGGCGGATCTGACTGGCCTGGCTTCGATCAGTGACCGCGTGATCCAGATGGTGGACGAGAAAAACCACTACTGGACGCCCTACTTGGAAATTACCCGTGGTTGTCCACGCAATTGCTCCTTCTGCACCGCCATCCGCGTCAGTGGGCGCAAAATGCGGCTGCGGCCAATTGATGAAGTAGTCGACGAAATTGAGCGGCGCGGCATCAAGCGTTTCTTTCTCACCGATGATAACTTTGGCCTCAACTTTACCACCGATCCCGATTACTGCGCCCATCTTTTCGAGGCGTTGAGCAAACTTGATCTGCACGGCTGGACCTGCCAATCCGAGATGAGCGTGGCCAACCATCCCGAATTGTTGGAGATGAGTGTCGCCGCGCATCTGGACAAACATTTTATCGGCTTTGAGAGCATCAACCCAGACAACCGCAGCGAATTGGGTGGTAAATCCAAGGGCGTTGCCGGGCGGGCCAGCGAAGCGATTCGCACCATCCGCAGCCACGGTGTTGGCGTGGTCGGCTTGTTTGTAATGGGTTTTGATGAAGATACGCCCGCCACCTTTGAGGCGATGTGGGACTTTATCCGCCACAGCGAGCTAGATAGCGTGAGCACGACCATGTTGACGCCTTATCCTGGCACCCCTTTCCGGGAGATGGTCGAGCGGGAAAATCGGCTGCTCGATGTACCGTGGAGCCATTATGACACCGCCCACGTTACCTTTATACCGAAAAATTTCACCGTAGATGAACTGCGCGGTGCCTACGACTGGCTCTGCCGCAAGATTTACAGCCCCACCCAGATCGCCCGGCGCGGCCTGCGTTCGATTGGGCGCTATCCGCTAACCCAAGTAGGCAAAAAGCTCTTCGGCAGTTTTAGCACCGATTATGGCTACCGGCGGACGTATGCGTATCGCAATGTCCTGTAGTTAGTTTACATGCTAACAAAACAAAAGGACACGCCGCAGGGCGTGTCCTTTTGTTTATGAACGCATCCTGCCCACCCTCAATTGCTCCCAAGTCAATTGCTCAAAGCCCGTTACGCGCATACAGTCAGGGCCTGGCACCGTTGTCAACATTGTGTGGAACAGAGGTGTCTCAATTACCTTGCCCACTGCCACACTTGGCATGCCCGCCCGGCGCGCCGCCTCTAATCCGGCGACACTGTCTTCGATCACCAGGCAGCCCGCTGGCGCAACACCGACCGCGGCGGCCGAATTGAGAAAAATCGCCGGGTGGGGTTTGCCCTGTGGCAGCCGTGCGCCAGACATCAAGCTAGCGAAAAAATCGCCCAGATCAAGTGCTTCAATCGTGGCGACAATATTTGCCATCGGGCCGGATGAACTGACCGTTTGCTGCAAGCCGGCCGCCTGAAATTGGACCAGCCACTCGACGGCGCCCGGTATTGGATTCAGACCTTGTTGGCGCAAAAGGTCACGGAAGATCACTTCTTTTTGGTTGCCAACCGCTTCAATTGTTGCACGAGTGGCGTCTGCCCCCAATAACTCCAGTAAAACGGCGCCATTGTTACGCCCAAAGCTGGCAATAAACGTAGCATAGCTATACGGTATGCGTAATTGATCCATGGTCACTTGCCAGGCGGCAAAATGTAGCGCTTCGGTATCCGCCAGTGTACCGTCTAAATCCCATAAAACAGCCTGCATCATTCTCTCCAAGTCCGTGGTGATAGTTTGACCCTTTAATTTTTGTACACAGATAAAAACTAAAAATCGGTGTTTATCGATAAGCGTAGCGACGGAATCTGTGTACAGCACTAAACAATCAGACCCATATCGATATGTTTATTTGTAAAATTGTACTGCATTGGATCGATTATTATCATATCGGCTCTGTGCTCTCTGTATCTCCTCGCTAAGCACAGCGACGCTCTCTGTGTATAGTTTTCAAAGTGTCTATGGAATATGAATTATTGGATCAAACTAGTCCAGGCCGTATAATGGATAATTATTGCAGTCTGTCCGGCCGGTAATTTGCCAGTCGCATCGCTTTAGGCTTTGAAAATTATGAACGCTATCGAATTGCCCACGCTCTCTATCGACCAAATGCATACCATCGAGCGGCTAATGACCGAGCTATATGGCATTGATCCCTTGCAGACGATGGAAAACGCCGGGCGCAATTTAGCCCTGCTGGCAAAACGCCAGCTAGATGATGACATCATTGACCGTTCGATTGTTGTGCTGATTGGTCCTGGTAATCATGGTGGCGTCGGATTAGTCGCGGCGCGCCATTTGCTCAACTGGGGAGCTTGGGTGCAGATTCTTCTGTCCCATCCCCTGGCCGATTACACGGGTGCGGCAGCCCAGCAGTTGGCAACACTCCAAGCCATGGATGCACCCCTGGCCTGGGCGGAAGAGGGCTGGGAGTTACCACCAGCCGATCTGGTGATCGATGCGATCATCGGTGACGAATTGCAGGCCGATCCACAAGGCAAGGCGCGTGACTTGATCCAGCTTGCCAACAGCAGCGTAGCGCGGATCCTTAGCCTGGATGCGCCGGGCGGTCTCAATATATCCAGTGGCCAGCTTTATACACCCCACATTCGGGCCGCGGCCACGTTAATGTTAGCGCTGCCGCAAGCAGGGGTCATTAGCAACGCGGCGCAAAGTGCATGTGGCGAGCTCTATGTCGCCGATATTAGTGTGCCGATCCAGCTTTATGCCAGCCTGGGTTTGGATGTGCCGCTTCTGTTTGCTCGCGACCCAATCTGTCCTATCTACGTAATAGATGGGAAAGTGATGATGGATGGAGGGTAGACAGGGAGACAAGCAAATAGGTAAATAGGTAGACAGGTACACAGGTACACAGGGGTGTACTCCCTATTTACTTGTCTCCCTGTTTCCCTGTCTCCCTGTTTCCTTGTCTCCCAATTCAGGAGTTCTTATGGATCAATTGCAAATCTACGCCGCCCTCGGCTATGTGTTAATCGTTATAGGACTGGCCGGATCGATCCTGCCCCTCTTGCCTGGCCCGTTGTTGATCTGGACAGGGATATTCCTTTGGGCCTGGGATGATAATTTTATCCGCATTGGTTGGCCCACGCTCACCCTTCTCGCCTTGCTGGCGCTGATCGCCTGGGGTGCAGATATCTTCTTGACGGCAGTCGTCAGCCGACGCGCCGGCGCTAGTTGGCGGGCGATTGGGGGTGCGATCTTAGGCGGCATTCTGGGTGGGGCGCTGTTGAGTGCCTTACCCATCATCGGTACACTAGCTGGCGCCGTGATTGGCGCGGTGGTGGGCATGTGGACGGTTGAATATTATGCCAAAAATCGTAACCAACAAGCAGCCACGACGGCGGTGCGCGCTTATATCACCAGCCTACTGATCGGCGCCGGGCTAGAAGTGCTAATTGCGCTCATCATGATCGCCGTTTTTGTTTGGCAGGCTTTTTATTGAGCTGCAGATTACATCCGCCCCCGGTCGATAATTACCCAATCCAAATTTTAAAATCTGTGTAATCTGTAGATAAATATTTTTCAATCCTTCTTCGAGCTGACTTATGCGCGCAGTGATCTTTGTCAACGGCACGATAACGGACTACGCTACCTTGGCCGGCTGGTTGCGCGTCGACGATTTTCTGATCGGCGCCGATGGCGGCACAGTCCATTGCCTGGCTCTGGGACGCCACCCAGACGTCATCGTCGGTGACCTGGATAGCGTGGATCCGCGGGAAGTAGTGCGACTGGCCGCGATGGGTGTACAAATTGAACGCCATCCACCCGCCAAAAATGAGACCGATTTAGAATTGGCGCTCGAATGTGCACAGCGGCATGGTGCAGACGAAGTGTTGTTGTTGGGGGCCTTGGGTGGTCGCCTGGACCAAACATTAGGCAACCTATTGATCTTGGTGCAACGCGAGTGGCCATTTGCGCTGCTGATCGGCGAGGGTGACCAGTTGGCACAGGTAGTGCGCAGTGGTGAATTGTTACATTTGCGGGCGCCAGTGGGCGGCACCGTTAGCGCCATTCCCCTTAGCGCGACCGTTACAGGAATTACGTATACGGGTCTCGAGTATCCGTTAATCGATGCCACCTTACACCTAGGCAGCACGCGTGGCATGAGCAATGTCGTCGCTGTGTTGCCGGCCACGATCCAGATCAGCCAAGGGTTGCTTCTGGTGGTGCAGACGGTGGTGAATCAGTAATCGTTGCTGGTTTGGATTTCTCACCCCTTGCCAGCAGCAATGTGACGCCCAGTGCAGCGATCAGCGCAACAATCTGGCTGGCACGAAACTCACCGATCAGCGGCACACGATCGACAAACCCATCGGTAAAAAGGCGAACCAGGCTATAGCCGAGCGCGACGAGCAACAGGGTGCGGCCTGGGCGATGGCCGTCTTGGGTCACCCAAAGAATGGTGAGCAACGTCGCAACGCCGGCCGCTTGGTAAAGCGCAACCGGATAGCGTAATTCCCCAAAGTAGGGCAGCGCCCACGGCGCGTTGCCGGGCATGCCAACCGTAGAGCCAGTTAGAAAGGCACCGATACTGAGCAAAATGCCCGCCGCCAGCGCGCCCATGGCAAAGGCAGCCGCGATCCGCACCGGGTCCAGTGCTTTGCGCAATAGATAAGCGTAAGCAACGACCACCGCAGCCACCACGCCGGGCAACAAGACAAACCCACTCGGGCGCAAGCTTAACAATAACCCCGGTTCAGCCAGATAGATATCTAGAAACTGGATCACGTTCCAGAGTCGCGCTACAATCAAGCCAGCCAGCAACGCCAGCATCCCTGTATTCCAGACATCATCTGCGGCGAGACCGAGCCGCCGGCCATAACGTCCAGCCGTCTCCAAACCAAGCATGACGGCGATCAAAGTAACAACCGGACCGGTGGGCAACGAGAGCGGTCCAAAGGGTAAAGAAGGGAACATAGGCAACCTTTATTGGGAAATAGAAATCAAGTGGACGCATACTCAAGTCGGACAGTAAGTCAGTAGGACAGTGAGTCAGTACGAGAGACTGAGCGACTGTCTCACTGTTCTACTGTCCTACTATCTCACTGTATCACTGTCTTACTGTTTCCCTAAACTGTCAGTGTAATGTAACTTGGCGATAGGTGGCCTGTGCACGGCCTATGTTATTATAAGTTTACTTTGTTATAGCCACGAATTTAGACAAGGAAAGGATAGACTATGCGGATTTTGATCACCGGTGGGGCCGGTTTTCTCGGCAGCCATCTTTGCGACCGGATGTTGGCCGAAGGGCACGATGTCATTGCGATGGATAATTTGGTAACCGGCAGCACGGATAACATTGCCCATTTAGTTGGCAACCCTCATTTTCAATTTATTCACCATAACGTTACTGACTATATCTACCTCAAAGGCGAACTCAACGCCATCTTACATTTTGCCAGCCCAGCCAGCCCGGTCGATTATTTAGAATTACCGATTCAGACGCTCAAGGTCGGCAGTTTAGGCACCCACAACGCACTTGGTTTAGCGATGGCCAAAGGCGCCCGCTTTCTGTTAGCCAGCACAAGCGAAGTCTATGGCGACCCGCAAATCCACCCCCAAACAGAGGATTATTGGGGTCACGTCAATCCGATTGGGCCACGCGGCGTCTACGACGAAGCAAAACGTTTTTCCGAAGCCATGACCATGGCCTACCACCGGAGCCACGGCGTGCAGACGCGCATTGTGCGCATTTTCAACACCTATGGACCGCGCATGCGCTTAAATGACGGCCGCGTCGTGCCCAATTTTGTTAAACAGGCGCTGCTCGGCCAACCGCTAACGGTCTATGGCAATGGCAGCCAGACGCGCAGCTTTTGTTATGTCAGCGATCTGGTTGACGGTATCTACCGGCTGTTGATGAGCGACGAAGTGCAGCCGGTGAATATCGGCAATCCGTCTGAAATGACCATCTTACAATTTGCCGAAGCGATCAATGCCATCACCGGCAACCGCGGCGGGATTCTGCGCGAACCATTGCCCGTCGATGATCCCAAACAGCGCCAACCCGATATTACCAAGGCGCGCACCATCTTACAGTGGGAGCCCAAGGTTTCGCTAGACCAAGGCATGCGCGAGACAATTGCGTATTTTACGAATAAGATTGGGTAGACGGTAGACGGTAGACGGTAGTAGAAATCTGTCTACCGTCTACCATTTAGACTTGCCTCACATTCACGCTCCTCTTTTATTGAACGAACAGCGCTTTATAGAGTAAAATAGGAGGGTACGCGCTGTTTTCAGAAACGGCACGCCCGTGTTTGTTATTTATTTTATTGTTGGCCAATAATAGAGCAGCTTTCATGAATTTAGACCATATTCGTAATATTTCGATTATCGCACACATCGACCACGGTAAGAGCACGATGGCGGATCGGTTGATCCAGATGACGGGCACCGTGACCGAGCGCGAGATGCGCGAACAGTTGCTCGATTCGATGGACCTGGAGCGCGAAAAGGGCGTCACGATCAAAGCCAGCGCGGTGCGTATGATCTACAAACGCCAGCGCGCAGAAGGTAGGGTGGAAGAGTATGAGATCAACTTGATCGATACGCCCGGCCATGTCGATTTTAGCTACGAAGTGAGCCGTGCCCTGCAAGCTTGTGAAGGCGCGATCCTGGTGGTGGATGCCTCGCAGGGCATTCAGGCCCAGACGATGGCCCATCTCTTCTCGGCGCTGGAGCAAAACCTGACGATCGTGCCGGTGATCAACAAGATCGATCTGCCGGCGGCCATGCCCGACGAAGTCTCGCAAGAAATTGAGAACTTGCTCGCCTACCCGGCCGAAGATATCCCGCGCATCAGCGCCAAGGCCGGCATTAACATGGAAGCTGTCCTGGACCATGTAGTGGATGAAGTGCCGCCGCCCAGTGGCAATCTCGACGCGCCGCTGCGCGCCCTGGTCTTCGACTGTCGCTACGACGATTATCGCGGTGTGATTGCCTACATCCGCATTGTCGATGGCGCGATCAAAGGCACGCCGCGCCTCTTTGCCATGAACAAGGGCAAGATGATCGAACCGCTCGAAATTGGCATTATGACGCCCTCGATGGTGGCGGTAACCGGTCTGCATGCCGGCCAGGTGGGTTATATCGCTACGGGTCTAAAAACCCTGCAAGATCTGGATGTGGGTGACACGATTACGCTGGCTGCGCAACCGGCGCAAGAGCGTTTGCCTGGCTATCAACCGCTAAAACCGATGGTCTTTGCCGGTCTCTACCCCACCAGCGCCGATGATTATCCCGAGTTGCGCGATGCGTTGGAAAAGTTGCAACTCAACGACGCCGCTCTGACCTACGAAGCAGAAACCAGCCAGGCGCTTGGGTTCGGTTTTCGCCTCGGCTTCTTGGGTCTCTTTCATATGGAGATTATCCAGGAACGCCTGGAGCGCGAATATGATATGGACATCATCTTCACCGCACCCTCGGTGGCTTACCGCATTACCAAAATCGATGGCGAAGTGCTGACGATTAACAGCCCGGCTGATCTGCCCGAACCCAACTATCTCCTGAAAATTGAGGAACCGTGGTGCGAACTGCGTGTCTTTGCCCCCTCCGAATACATTGGCACCGTGCTCGATCTGGTAACCAAGCGGCGCGGTGAATTGAAAAATCAGACCTGGCTCGACACCAAGCGCGTCGAAGTCGTGACGATGATCCCGCTGTCCGAGATCATTGTCGATTTCTACAACGAATTGAAAGCGCGCACCAAAGGCTACGCCAGCATGGATTACACGCTGGACGAATATCGCGAGTCCGACATGGTCAAGCTCGACGTGCTCGTCAACGAGCAACCGGTCGACGCCCTAAGTGTGATCGTCCACAAAGATGACGCCTATCACAAAGGCCAGCGCCTCGTCACCAAGATGAAAGAGATCATCCCGCGCCAAATGTTCAACGTGCCAATCCAGGCCGCGGTGGGCAATAAGGTGATCAGTCGGGCAAATGTACAAGCGTTAAGAAAAGATGTCTTAAGCAAGTGTTATGGTGGAGATATTTCTAGGAAACGGAAACTTTTAGAGAAGCAAAAAGCTGGAAAAAAGCGCATGAAAATGGTTGGTAGCGTGGAAATTCCGCAAGAAGCCTTTATGACTGTTTTGCGATTGGATGATGAATAACTATTGCTCATTGTCTTGCTCTAATTGCAGCATTTCCTTGATCAGTTGCAAAATTCTTGTAAGTTTACTAGCTGGAACATAGCCAGGATGAGGAGTTCGATCTTGTAGTGCTTGGCCATGTTCTTCAAATGAAGTGTAAAGCTCCAGATTTTCGATACGATTGTCAGTTTTGTTGCCATTTTTGTGATGTACAACTTCGGTTCGTTTCAGTGGACGTCCGATATGTTGCGCCATCTCTAGTCTATGTTCAGCGATATAACCTGTCTTGCCTGCCATTTCACTATACAAAGGGTGATCCGGATAGACCTTCACATAAAGGTATCCACGTTTTATTACACGTCCACCCTTCCATGTCGTTGAATCTGGCCCGGTGTGAAGACAACTTCTGCACATACCTGTAAAAACATCACTTCGTATATTCGCTGCGTGGGTCATGTGTTCTTTGTCACATCTGCCACATTTGACAGGAACACGTTGACTATCGCGTCGAGACCAGTAAACTACACATCCATTAGGTAGTGTTTCATCTTCCCATTTCTCATTGCTCGTACACGGCCGGCAGATTCCTTCAAAAGTCTTGCGTGTTGTGTTCTCCAACAAAATCATCCGTTCGCGACCACAGGACCCACATTTGACCGGCACATGCGGATCTTGCCGTCTTGACCAATAAATAACGCTGCCATTGGATAAATATTTATCATGAATGTTCATCTCAAGATGATCCCCTGTAACTAAACCATATTCGTTCATCCGGTTGGCAATCGTTTTTCTCGATACGCCAAAACGCTCGGCAATTTCTCGTTGATTCAAACCTTGGTTGTAATACAGCTCTTTCAATACTGCTTTTGAAATTTCCACATAATTTTTGCGTCGTTTCATCATTATACCTGCTTCAAAGTTTCACATTGACTCTTCGTTCCAAATAACCGTTGACATACGCCCAGCCCACTTCACTCAATACTTCACGGCATTGAAAAATATTGAGACCAAGACATCGGCACACATCGTACAATACAAGCATTTCTGTGTGTAGTGCTAGAGGAAAATCAAGACCAGCATCGTCTTGCCAATCGCGCCTTAGTTGGCGTAATGCGAATAAACCCTTTGTGTTAATTTCCATTGCCAACTCCTCAAAGTGAATGTCTCTATTAAGTGAATTTTCCGTTTTGATACGCATTATATGTCATTAATAGTGACATTATATCAGATATAATTCTTTTGTCAAGAAGAAAAAGTCATCAAATAAATAATTTATCACTATCAGTGTCTATTTTGTTCATTTATGATAGAATTTGTCTTATGAACAAACAATTTCTTGATACCGTGGGCAAGAGAATTCGTATCCTCCGCCAAGATTTAGGCTTTAATCAGGGGGAGTTAGTCAACGAATTAGCAAAACAGGGTATTGATGTTGGTCGTAGCTATATTTCCGAACTAGAGCGCACCGACAAAGTGCCATCCGGCACAGTCCTGGCCGGTTTGGCCAAAGTGTTGGGCACCACGACCGATTACTTGCTGATGCTGACCGATGATCCGGGCCTACCAGATGAAAAAGAGGAACAAAACGTCGAAGATGCGCTAGCGAGAGAATTGTTGACGGTTTATGCAACGCTGGCAGCTGACAAAAAAGCAGTGCTGTTATACCTTGCCAAGGCGTTAGCCGAGTCGGGTAAAAATGTGGTTGCTTAGGGTTAAGTACTCAAGTACATTATAGTTCAACACCGAGTCCAGCACTCGTAAGACTAGGGTTCAAGTATTGTAGACAGCCTACCAGAAATTGGGTAAAAACGAGCGGACGCTTTTGTTGGAAATACCCAGCGCATTTGCATAGACAGAGTTACGAAAATTTAATATCATGATTGGACTTTTGACAAAGCGAAACTAACTCCAAGTCAAGCTGGGATGAAAAAGTAGATTGAGAAATGAACAATCAAGTCGAAATCAGGCTATTTTGTAG
>Ga0209591_10006555_pt1 | contig 12932 bp, 9 predicted proteins | sample MAT01_FD_187207 | JGI IMG/M metagenome (GOLD analysis project Ga0209591, IMG submission 187207) | Freshwater microbial communities from Lake Fryxell liftoff mats and glacier meltwater in Antarctica - MAT-01 (SPAdes) (version 2) | ecosystem: Environmental > Aquatic > Freshwater > Ice > Liftoff...
GCGTCGCGCTCGCTTCGTTGTCGGCATCGCTCGACTCTGCGACGTTGTTGGCGGCATCGACGACCGCATGGATCGTCCGCTCGCCGGCCATTCCCCGTGTGTCAAGCAGCGCGATCGCCGTGCTGCGACTGCCGACCTGCAGCGCGGGCACGGAAATCGGCCCGTCGATCGGAACACCACCGGCACCGGGTGGTCCGTCGAAAAAGCGCGCAACGCTCGCTGCTGCCACACCGCCGCCGCGGTTCTCGACGATGGCCAACACACGTACTAGGTTGCCTTCCACCGGCTGCGAAGGATCGAAGCGCAGCGTCCCCGCGATCGCGAGGTTCGGCGCACCATCCCGCGACAGCGCCAGTAAGGCGAGGCTTGTCGCAAACACGCTGCCGCCGAAATCGCCGGCCACGCCCTGCCTGCCACGAACCCAACCGCGCAGGCGAACATACGGCGTCTCCGGCAGCGCAATCAGCGGTTGACGCGAAAAAACGTCGAGAGACTCCGACAGCGAGGCGCCGAAGGCGCCATCTGTCGCCTGCCGCGCGAGCAGCCAGCTCCGTGCCCGGTCGCGGATCGAAGCGGAGCGGGCGCCGAGCGGATCCACCCGCGCAAGGTTCGTGATCGCGAATGCGGTGTTGCGGAAACTGCCGGCGCCGCGCGGAAACGCGCCGAACCCACCATCGCCGCCCTGCCAGGCCTCGCTGGTGTCTACGTACCACTGCCAGCGAGCGGGAGTCGGATCTTCGCGCCCGAGCAGTTCGACCGCTACCTGGGTGTCCAGCACGCTCGGTTCGAGCCCAGCCGCCAGGCGGAATCCTTCAGCGCCGCGCAGCCCTTCGATCGCTGCCAGCGAGAGCTCACGGTCACCCGGCAGCCCTGCCGCCCGCCACGCGTAGTCTTCCAGCGTCACCGCCGGCGTCGAGAACAGGTAGGCGCGGGCGCGTGCGATCGCCGCATCGCCGGGCGCGAGTTCGGCCAGCGCCATGGCCGCATAGGCGGTATCGCGCTGAACGGTCGCCGGGTCGTCCTCGAACCGCCCATCGGGCTGCTGCCGGCCCCGCAGCCAGTCCAGTCCCGCCTGGATCTGCGCGTCGTCGCCGCGCAGTGCGCTGGGCTGGACGATCTGCGGCAGGCCCGGGGACGCTCCTTGTCGCGGCAGATTTCCCATGCGCAGCGTGCCGCGGCCACCAGTCATCACCGTAAAGCGCTGCTGGAAGTTCGCGCGCAGACGCTCCATCTGTCCCAGCAAACCCGCCGGAATTGCCTCGCCGGGTCGCTTGAGCAGTAGCACTCCGGCACGGAAGGTTTTAGGGGAATTGGCGGCCGATGGAACACGCGCGCCTTCGGCGGCGATGATCTGATTAATCGACACGGATTCTGCGGTTGCGCCGACTTCAGCACCTAGCTGCGGCAGGCTGGCCGCGTCGCCGACTGCACCTCGCAGCAGCACGGTCGGCGAGACCTCGCCACTGGCAAGAAACCCGCCAAGGTACAAGTCGAGAGGCGAGTACTGGTGTCGCACGCGCACGCTGCGGAAGCGCCCGCCAGGCAGCGGCTGCCAGTCGTTGCCGTACATCACCGAGCCGTCGCTGTCGACGAAGTTGCTCCAGTGGCTGCCATCGCGCCCGATCAGGTCGCGGCTGTCGCTGCCGCCGGGCGTGCGAAAACGGACCCCGACGGCCCACTGGTGCATCAGTTCATGGGCGAGCGTGTTCAGCAGCTCCGGGTAACGCGGATCGCCCGCATCGAACGCGTAGCGGGACACCGCCGCCATGTCGACGATGCCCTGCAGTCGTCGTGCGCTGCCATAGGCCGCACCGTTGTTGAACACCGGCAGCGCGATACCGCGCACGTCGTTGCGCAGCGGGTTGTAGAACGCCAGCGCCTCGCCGGTTTCGAACTCGAAGGTGGTGAATACGATCAGGAAGTCGTAATCGTCGGCGCGGCCTTGCAGGAAGGCCTGCGCGATCTCCTGCCGCGGCAGCGCCTCATCGCGCGCGTAGCTGCCAGCGAAGTCGATCACGGTCAGGTTGCCCAAATCGGCCATGCCGACCACGGCTTTGGCCGCACCGGCCTTCGGCACTGCGGGTTGGATGCGCCACTCGAGGCACATCGATGCAGCGGGCGGGGCGAGAACGCTCGCATGACCGATGCACGCTTGCGCTGCCAGCAGCAGCGCGACCAATCGAACGATGAGTGCGCGCGCGTTCACGGGCCGCGGTCCTCGTGCGGCGCGTCGCGATCAGCAGGGGGCATCTCGATCCAGCCCGGCTGCGCTCCGGTTGCGCGGCGCAGGCGATCGCGTAGCGCGTCGACATCGAGCGTGGCGCCAACTTTGATCGGCACCGACAGTGGCGCCGAGACGCCGGTATCGATCTCGAATACTGCGGCATGCGCATCGACGCGCGCGAGTCGCGCGCCGGGCGGGTCGAGGCGATCGCCCGCACAGAGCAGGCGGCGGGCTTCGCCATCGTCGAGAACCACGCAACCGGTGTCGGCTGCGAGCGCGCTCACGGTCCAGCGCAGCGTGGATGCGCTGGGTGCGGACTCGGCCGCGTGGCCGGCGCCGGTTGTGCCCACGAAGAAAGGCCCAAGCGCCAGCAATGGCGCACAGCGGATCGACCTGAAGCATCTTCGGGCGCGATTCCAGCGCCCACCCCTGTTCCACATGACGCCATCCTTCCCCTTGGCGCCGGCGTGGCCGGTGCCAGTCCATCCCTGCGGGCGCGCCCCCCGGCAACCCCCGTTGTGTCGCGCCAGTCCGCAGCGTCGACACATCGTGAACGCTAGATGCTGGCGAGGCCCGTTGTCAATCACTGGTCAAGGTCGGCGTTTGCAACGGTTACGTCGAACGCTGGAGCCAAATCGTCCCTGAAACCGTTTCGGTCATGAAATCGTCCTTGGCGCCTTTTCGTTTTCGCTGACACCTTTTCGTGCAGCCGAATCGTCCCTGGCACCTTTGCGTTTTGCGACTGCTTCGCTGTTCCATAGATCGGCGCATGACCGCTCGAACCCATCACCGTTGCGCGCAAGCATGCCGCGCGCCTGATCGGCTAGCGCGACCACTCTTCGTGGCTCATGTGCGCCATTCGACTCCGGAACGCTTCGTCAGTGGACGGGATCTGTCTTGCCACCAGTGCAACAGTGATGGCAGCAGAAAGCACCAGTACCCGTCTCGCCCATTTCGCCCTGCCGAAAATTGCTTGCAGGACCAAAGCCGCCGCCGAGATAAGCATAAGCAGCACGATTCCAATGATGATGAGTGGTGTGGGCAATGCAAATGGCGCAAGGGAAGCAAAGTAACCCAGCGCTAGGGCGGTTCCGTGAACGCCAACAGTGCCACGGCAAATGTCATCAGCAACAGGTTGGCCTTCATGCGCTACCCAAGCTCACGCATGGGCGCGACTGCGCGGGCGCTCGCACAACGCCCGAATTTGATCCAGGTCAAAAAACGCATCAAGCGCGGCCTCAGCATGGATGTTGGCCGTGCTAGCGTGATTTGCACTCGACCGGCGAACCACTCATGACCGGATTGTTGTTTCCCGCAGCGATCGTGCACCTCGCGGTGGCAGCGGTGTGGCTGTACGAGGGACTGTGGTGCAAGCTGCTGCGCGGCAGTCCGCTCGAGTTCGAAGTGGTGCGTGCGGTGCCAGGGCTCGGGCCGCGCTATGGCGTTGCCTTCCTGTTCGCACTCGGCGTCGTGGAGGTTGCACTGGCCGGGTGGGTGATCAGCCGCTTCGCGCCGGTCTGGTGCGCGCTGGCGCAGACGCTGCTGCTGGTGGCGCTCAACGCGTCCGGTTTGTTATGGAGCCGTCACCCGCTGCCCGACCCGGTGGGCATGGTGCTGAAGAACGCAGCGTTCCTGGTGCTCGCCTGGGTGTCGGCCAGCCTGCCGGGGTGGTCATGAGCGCCGTTGACGCCGGCACGCCCTGGGCCCGCGGGCGACTGGACGAACGCGGCGGCCCTGCGCGCGTGCTGTTCGGTCGCATGTACGAGGACACGGCCATCGAGGCGGGCGCTTTTGCAGCGGACGCGCGGGTTTTCTGTATCGCTTCGGCGGGTTGCACGGCCATCGCGCTGGCGCCAGGTCGCTCGGTGGTGGCGGTGGACGTCAATCCGGTGCAGCTCGCTTACGCCGCGCGGCGACTCAGGGGCGAGCCCGCGGTACATGGGCTCGTCGAGCGGGGCATGAGCGGGGCACGCGCGGCCGCCGTGATGGCCGGTTGGCGACCGGCCGCGCTGGCCGAGTTCCTGGCCATGGACAACCCGGTCGCGCAGACCGCCGTCTGGCGCGAGCGACTCGACACGCGCCGCTTCCGGCTCGGATTCGACAGCCTGATGTCGCTGGCTGCGCTGCGCGCGGTGTACGCCGACAAGCTGCTGTCGTTCCTGCCGCCCCATTTGGGCGCGGTATTGCGCGGTCGTCTGGCGCGCGGCTTCGCGCTGCACCCCAACTGCCGCAACCCGTATGCGCAGGCGCTGTTCGCCGGTGCCCTGCCGCAAGGCGAGCCGCCACCCGCAGCCGACAACGTGCAACTCGTGCATGCAGACGCCGCTGCGTTCCTCGAGGGCGCGGCAGCAGGTTCGTTCGACGCGTTCTCGCTGTCCAACATCCTCGACGGTGCGGCAACTGGCTACCGGCAGCGTCTGTTCGCTGCCGTGCGTCACGCCGCGGCGCCCGGGGCACAGGTCGTCGTGCGCAGCTTCGCCGAGCCGCCGGCCTCCCGCACAAGCAATCGGGCGGCAGACGATCGCGCGATGCTCTGGGGCATCGTCGACGTACGCCCGGCCGAGACTCTGGAATGAACAACAAGGAAGAGCCCATGCAGTCCACCGAGATCATCACCCGCAAGACAATCGCCGCCACACCTGCGCAGGTGTGGCGTGCGCTCATGTTCTACGAGCAGATCGACGAGCCGCCGCCGTGGCTGCTGCGGCTGCTGCTGCCGCGCCCCATCCGCACTGAAGGTTCGAAATCCTCTGTCGGCGAGCAGGCCATGTGCCTGTACGAGGGCGGCCACCTGCTCAAGCAGGTGACCCACGTCGTCGAAGGCGAGGTGTATGCCTTCGAGGTGGCCGAGCAGCAACTCCTCGTGGGCGGCGGACTGCGCCTGCATGGCGGCTCATACAAGCTCGCGCCGCTGGCCGACGGCACCACGCAACTTGCCGTGACCACCCGCTACTCCGGTTCGCGTCGCCGGGCCAGGATCCTCGGGCCGCTGGAAGCGTGGGTGTGCCACCGGTTTCACCACCACTTGCTGAGCGCGATCGGCCGCGCCGCGCTCGGGCCTGAAACGAGTCATGGCGCCGCGACTCGGCGATAGCCGCGAATTTGGCAACCACCCGACGGGCGAACAAGACGAACAAGGAAGCCCACAATTGGCCTTTGCGGCCACCTGCCAAAGGTCAGAAGGTCAGAAGGTCAGAAGGTCAGAAGGTCAGAAGGTCATAAATGATGCATGAACCCTGCTCACCGGTAGATCAGAAGTGACGCCAGCCCCCTTTTCGGAAAACGGAGGCACGAACAGGCGTGTCTTCGTTCGGCGGTTTTCCTCGTTCGACGTTACTCGAGGTCAGGTATCGCTGCGACGCGGCGAGCGCTTCCCCGCCGAAGGCTTGACGCGACTTCCCCTTGGGAGCGATTCGCGTTCGTCAAACTTCCCGTTCACGTACTTGTGAAGGACACTCGCGATCAGCGTCTGGTAGGGCATGCCTGCTTCCACGGCCTTGACTTGAATATCCTGCAGGTCACCCGCCGACAAGCGGATGTTGACGCGCTCGTCTTTGATACCCGTAGCGCGTGCTGCTGCCTTCAGACGCGCGAGTTCGGTCTTCGTGCCTACAGAAGATAGCTTGCTGGTCTCGTAGGCAGACAGAATCTGAGTCTCGTAGCGGTCCAGATCAGTCATCGTTGTTTCCTTTCTTCAGGAACTCTCGCGTGGCTTTTCGACTTGGGATAACGGTCTTGAGGAAGTAGTGGTCAGCCTCTTCGATACATGGCACCAGGTAGGCGTATCCATCCCACGCGACAACCATCGCCCTTTGTTCTGGATACTTTTCCGGGTTGGGGTGTGACAGCACATCGAGCAAGCCTCCAGCTTCAACTGCGATCACAACTTGCTCGAAGGTGATGTTCCGTTGCGCGAGCAGCTCGGCGTTCTTGTGCGGGCCCCAGCGAAACGGCTTTATCGCATGAGCGTAATGCGACGTGTGCCTTTTTTCACCAGACGGCGCGGCAACAGCGGCATTGTCATGGCTGATGTTTGACAGCGCCGCCTGTGGCAGGAATCGCGGAAGAACGTGCGGGTGCCCTTGTCCCAAGCGGCAAGCGTGGTGCCGACAGCCATGAGAGCTGACAGGCGGTGAACCGGTACCGCCGACCGCGACCGGGACCGACAACCTCGACGCTCTCGGCGCACGAATCCAACGCCTTTGCTTTTGCGCATGACCCTCGACGTTACGCTGAACCGAAGCACAAGCACAGCCTGCGATTTTAGCGCGGTAGTGACTTCCGGCGGTCGCGCTCGCAGCCTGAAGGATCGACAGTGGCAGCGACTATTCGACGGGGGACGACGATCATGAAGCGACGCTGGAAGGTGTTGGGCGGTTTGGGTGCGTTGCTGGTCGCCGGTGTGGGCGTGCTGGCGGCTGTGCTGAGCAACACCGCGGCCTGCGCGCCGTCGCCGTCTGCAGCAGTCGGGCCCACGATGAAGGCGTGGGTGGCGCGCTGCTATGGACCGCCGGAAGTCATGGCGATGGAGGACGCGCCGGTGCCCGCGCTCGCGGACGATCGCGTGCTGGTGCGGGTGCATGCGGCTGGCGCCAATCCGCTCGACTGGCACACGCTGCGTGGCGAGCCGCGCATCATGCGCCTGTCGAGCGGCCTCGGTGCGCCTGAGGACCCGCGCGTTGGCGCGGACTTCGCCGGCGTGGTCGAGCAGGTCGGCAAGGACGTCACCGGCTTTGCCGCGGGCGAGCGCGTGTTCGGCGTTGCAGCCGGTGCTTTCGCTGAATTCGTGGTGGCACACCCTGCGCGCCTGGCGAAAATCCCGGACTCGATCAGCTATGAGCAGGCCGCTGCCGTGCCGATCGCCGCGATCACCGCGCTGCAGTCGCTGCGCGACAAGGGTCGGCTGCAGGCAGGACAGCAGGTGCTGATCAACGGCGCCTCCGGAGGCGTGGGGACCTTTGCAGTGCAGATCGCGAAGATCCTCGGCGCCGAGGTCACCGGCGTGTGCAGCACGCGCAATGTCGAGATGGTGCGTGGACTGGGTGCCGATCACGTGATCGACTACACGCAGGAGAACTTCACTGTTTCCGGCAAGCGCTGGGACCTGATCATCGACACGGTATCCAACCACGGCGTGTTCGATCTGACCGGCGTGCTGGGCGACGATGGCGCGCTGGTGGTGGTTGGCAGCAACGACGACGAGGCGTTTCTCGGCCCCGTGTGGCGTTTCCTGGCCGCCACGCTTGCCGATCCGTTTGTTGCGCCGCGTCTCGAAGGGATCCTGGCCGACACCAATGCCGAAGACCTGACATGGCTCGCCACGCAGATGGCCGCGGGCAAACTGCGCAGCCAGATCGACCGCCGCTTCGCGCTGGCCGACACTGACGAGGCGATCCGCTACCTCGAAACCGGTCGTGCGCGCGGGAAGGTGGTGATTGCGGTGCCGTGAGGTGCGCGTGGCGGACGTGGTGCTGGCGCCGCGACGGCGGGATCGGCGCGGCATCGGGCGCATAGAGCGAACGCAGCGAGCGAGCGGAGCCAGCGAGGACAGGCAGTCATCCACCGATATCCGGAATGAAGCCTGTCCGAATCAGCCCTCGATCCCCCGATACCCGGAATGAGGCCTGTCCCAATCAGCCCCCGATACCCGGAATGAGGCCTGTCCCAATCAGCCTTTCTATTGCCTTCCCCATCAGAGAACAAGATCGCCATTGCCAAAAGGTTGATCGATGAATAGCATCCTGAATTTCAACCATCGGGCCGGCCTGCGGCGGTGCGCAATCGCGCACGGCAAACGGGTCGGAGCGCGATGCCTTGCCTGCATGTCCACCTTTCAACGCGCAACCCGACCGTCGCCGGCTTCGGCCCTTGACTCGGTGTCTCGGCGAATTGCCAATCCTTGCCAATCAGACAAGCTTCCCGTCCGGGGTTCTACCGCATTCTTCGCAGCGCTTTGATCTGTGCCGTTCGGTCCCGCGTTCACCCCTTCTCAACGTCGCGCTGACTATCTTTCGCTGGTAATTCCAACAGCGAGGTTCGCCTGAAATGAAGCGCTGGATTGCGGCGGTCGCTTTAAGTTTGGGTGCCACTTTGGGTTCGAGCGTTTCGGCGAAGGATGCCCTGCACACGGGGCTGTACCTGGTCGAACTCAGCGATCCGCCTGCACTGCGCTATGGCGGCGGAACAGGCAACTTGCGCGCCACGGCACCGAAGTCCGCGCGCGATCGATTTGACAGCGCAGACCCTGCAGCATCGGCCTATCTGGCGCATCTGAGCAATCGCCGGAGCGAGGCGCTGGAGGCGATCCAGGACGCAATCGGAGAAACGCCTGCGCCGCGGTTTACCTACAGCCTTACGCGCAACGGGTTTGCGCTCAATCTCAATCCCGAGCAAGCGCGCAAGGTCGCCTTGCTTCCTCAGGTAGCGCGCGTGGAAGCCGACGGGGTGGACCTGCTGGCAACGCTCGAGACGGTTCCGCAAATTCGGGCGCCGCAGATTTGGAACGCCAGTGGCCCAGGGGTTGTCGGTACTCGTGGCGAGGGCCAGATTATTGGCGTGATCGATACCGGCATCAATTTTGACAGCCCCGCATTCAGCGCCTCTCCGAGCGATGGCTACACCTACACCAATCCGCTTGGCGCGGGTAACTATCGCGGCTGGTGCGCGCCCACGCATCCGCAGTTCAACCCGCGCTATCGGTGCAATGCCAAGCTGATCGGCGCATGGGACTTTGCCGATGGCATTCCCATTTCTGCAATTGTGAACGGCCAGCTCGTAAGCGGGTTGGAGCGCGACGGTCCGGTCGATGACAATGGCCACGGTAGCGGCACCGCGGCGGTTGCGGGCGGCAACTTCGAGCCGGTGGTCGGCATCACCGGCGTAGCACCCCGCGCGCATGTGATTGCCTACGATGCGTGTATCAGCATCAGTCTTTCCAACTCGTCTGGCGCGTGCCCGGCCTCCACGCAGCTGGCCGCCATCGAGCAAGCCATCCTGGACGGCGTTGATGTGATCAATTTCTCCATTGGCGGCGGGCAGCGTCCCTGGTCGAGCAGCGACCGCAGTCAGGCGTTCCTCGATGCCACCGCCACCGGCATCTTTGTCGCCGCCGCCGCTGGCAACTCGGGCGGAACCTCCACGGTGTTCCATCGCGCACCGTGGGTCGCATCCACGGGTTCGGTTGCCAAACTATCGGTTCAGCCTTTCTCCGGCTCGGTCGGAACGCTTGGGCCAGGCGCGCCCGGCACGCTGCGCGGCATCGGTCTCGACGCCTCACTGATCTATCCAGATGGCACAGAGGTCAGTGATTTTATCTTTGGCGGCGACCTGCCTTGCGTGGGAGGTATCTGTGGCGGGCAGATAAATCTCGACCAGTGCCTGTCGACGTATCCGGTCGGCGCGATCGCCGACAAACTTCTTGTCTGTGATCAGCGTGGGACGCTTAGTCCACTTGGTCAGTTGAGCATTGTCTATGGACTGAATGTCGCTCGTGGCTTGCCGCGCGCGATCGTGGTGATCGCATCAACCGACGCGCCGTTGCCGCTTCTGGAATCATTCGGAGTTACCCCACGGCCCAACTATCCGATGCTGATCGCGGTCAGCCGAAACGACGGGGCGCGCTTGCGCGCATGGGTGCGCGAAGGCGGCGAGCGCCGTGGCAGGGTGTCTGGCCTTAGCCCGCCCGCGGTCCCGCGTGAATTGCTGTCGGTATTCAGTTCGCGCGGACCCAACCCAGATTTCGACGTGATCAAACCGGATGTTCTTGCACCGGGCGACCGTCTCGACACGGCAAATCGCGGCGAGCTGCCCGGCGATCCCGCGCCGCCAGACGTGGTGGTTACCGTCGCCGGCACCTCGTTCGCGGGGCCGCATGTAGCGGGCGCGGCGGCGCTTTTGAAGGCGCTCCGCCCACAGTGGACGCCCGCCGAAATACTCTCGGCGCTGACTACCTCGACCGAGCCTGAAATCGTCAGTGCGAGCAGTCTCGGCGCGCGCCTGGGGGTCGAGGAAACTGGCGCGGGCCGCATCGATATCGAGCGCGCCAGTCGCAGCGGGCTGTTACTGGACCAGTCAATCGCAGGCTTTCGCGCAGCCGACCCAAGTGTCGGCGGCAATCCAGGCGCGCTGAACCTCGCTTCACTCAACAACACAACCTGCGCGCGCAGCTGCACTTGGCAGCGTCGCGTGCGCAACCCCGATAGCCGCGCCCACAGCTACACGGTAAGCACCTCCGCACCGAACGGGGTTGCACTTTGGGTCAACCCCAGCAGCTTTACGCTGGCTGCTGGGGAAAGCCAGACGTTGAACGTTGGCGCGCAAATCAGCAGCGGCATCGCGGTTGCAGCGCAGGCCTCTGGAGAAATCTTTCTGCGCAGCGCGGGGCTTCCGGATATCCGCCTACCGGTGCTGCTGGGCGGCGCCAACGGCCGCCGCATGCCCGTCTTGATTGCGCTCAGCGCGCAAGCGAATGTGCAGACATATGCATTGCCGGATTTTGCCAGCGGAAGCTTCAGCGGGCCGTTGGCTGCGCGCGTGAGTGTCCCCAGCGAAGCGACCGAGGACACAAGCCAGCTTATCCAAGACCCGACCGTCAACGACCCCTACGATGCGGGCAGCAATACGCGCAGCATCTTGCTCAATCTACCGTCAGCCGCCCGCACTGTTTGGGTGGACCTTGAAGCCAGCGGCGCTGCCGATATCGACCTCTTCGTGGGCGTAGACCTCAACAACGACGGGCTTGCCAGCCTCGACGAGCAGCGCTGCGCAAGCAATGGACCGACCGGTAGCGAGCAGTGCTTGCTCAACAACTTAAGCGACACGCGCTATTGGATCGTCGCGCAAAACTTCGCGGCGAGCCAAGCCAACGCAGCCGATCGCGTCACGCTCGATTACGCCGTCGTTGCCCAAGGCACGGCGCAAAGTGCGGCGCTTGGAGCCAGCGTGCCGTCCACAGTGGCCGCGTTCACGCCGTTCGATGCGCTGCTTGACGCCGACTTCGGCGCGTTTCAAGCACGCAAGCTGGTCGCTGTTCTCGATATTGGCGACACGCTCAACCCGACCGCCATTGGCAGCAGCGTGCTGGTCTTCACGCGCACACTGGATGGCGCGGTCTTCGGCAACGGATTCGAGCCAGCGAACGCAAAACCTGAACGCGGGGAGTGATCAAGCCGCCAGCGGCCGAGAAGGCAAATCGGAGACTTCTGGACACCATCCTGGGCGTTCAGGACGACGAACAAGGACGAACGAACAAGAACAGGCATCAATTGGCCTTTGCCGTTGTCGAACCGGTGCAGCCAAACTGGCGCCGAACTCGGGCAGTCACCAACCGATACCCGGAATGTTGCCTGTCGCAATCGGCCGTCAACCGATACCCGGAATGATAGTCAGCCGCGCTGGAACGGGCGCTCGGCCACCCACCAGGATGCCCAGGCCAACAGTACCGATGCTGCAATCGCCAGCAGCGTGGCCCCGGTAGTACCCAGACTATTGTAAAGGCCCAGCCCTCTCGTGAACTCGAGCACCGGGTAGTGCCACAGGTACAAGCTGTAGCTGATCGTGCCGATCCAGCGTGGCACGCGCGCGCCCAATAGCCGTGTTCCCAACGATGCGGTTCCGGCGGCGCCAAACACCACCGCCGCCAGCAGCAGTCCGATCCAGGTGTGGTGGACCAGCAGATAGGGATAGTCCACCTGCACGTAGATGTCGCCACGCGGGAACAGCCAGGGCACGAAGACCAGCAGTGCCGCCAGCCCACCCCAGAACGCGAGTCGACGCAACCATCCTGCGGGGTCGACATGGCGATGCGCCAACGCCGCCAGGATGCCAAGCGTGAACTGGTCCCAGCGCGCGCCCAGCCCGATGATGGCCGGATAGCTGAACATGCCGGTGCGCTCGTCGAGCAGCCAGCCGTAGCACAACAGGCGAAAGCTGACCACGCACATCAGCACCAGCGCGAGTGCCAGCCACCAGCGAGCCCGACCCAGCACCCAACACACCAGCGGCAGCGCAAAGTAGAACCACCACTCCACCGGCAGCGACCAGTAAACCGGATTGATGATCGGCAGGTCGCTGATCCATGGCGCCAGAAACAGTCCGTGCCCCAGCGCGGTGGCGACATCGAAGCGCCGCGCGCCTGCCCACAGCAAGCCAAGCACGAACAGCAGCGCGATCTGCAGCCACAGCGCCGGCATCACCCGACGCGCGCGACGCAGCACATAGGCCGGCAGTGCGGGCCAGCGGCCCTCTCCTGCATTGGCAGCAAGAAACGGTTGTGCCAGCAGAAACCCCGACAGCACGAAGAACAGATCAACACCGAGCCAGCCGGTGCCGACGATCGCATGCAGCGGGTATCCAATCCCCGGAACCGTCCAATGCGGCCCACCGGCAAACTGCCATGCGTGGAAGACCAGTACGGCAGATGCCGCAATGCCGCGCAGCCCGGTCAACGCCGGCACGTAGGCGGTGCGGCGGCGTTGGATCATCGGTGCAGCCCCCGGGAAAACCGGCATTATGCCGTGCGACGGCGCCTGGGCCCGCAACCCGGTTACGGTACTGCCCTCGGGGGCGCCGCTACTCTCCCGGTGATCTTGCCCGTGTGGCGTTGCGCCAAAATGCGAACAAGGGTGCGAACAAGGGTGCGAACATGGACTGGCATCAGTGGGTGGTTGCCGTCACCCAGCGGTATCCGGAAGGATGTTTCGGATCGATG